>Ga0209415_10001296_pt1 | contig 47823 bp, 49 predicted proteins | sample PeaSoiSIISIP2007_FD_187696 | JGI IMG/M metagenome (GOLD analysis project Ga0209415, IMG submission 187696) | Peat soil microbial communities from Weissenstadt, Germany - SII-SIP-2007 (SPAdes) (version 2) | ecosystem: Environmental > Terrestrial > Soil > Wetlands > Peat | place: Germany... | reverse complement strand
CGAGGACGCGCACTCAAATCCCAGCCAGCAGGCCACTTTGTCCTAAAAAGTGGTCCACCATTTGGGGCCTACCTCATTTGGCAGTCCCAACGGGATTCGAACCCGTGTCTCCACCTTGAGAGGGTGGTGTCCTAGGCCACTAGACGATGGGGCCCGGAATCCCGACTCGCGGGCTCCAAGCTCGAGAACTTGAACATCTACCAGCCCTGTCGATCAACATCCGGCAAGCCCGCAAGAGTCCAGGTAAGAGCCTGTTTCCGAGTGGCAAGCAGTTTACTCGATGATGGCTCCTCGGAGTCCGCCGTAGGAGTTTGTGACTTTGCTCTGGACCTGAGACCCACCAAGCCGCGGTACGCCAAAGGGAAGCGCAGGCTCCCACCCACGCGATAAGCAGGGCTATCGTCGATTGCCGGCCAACGCGAATCCAGTGAGGAGGTGGACATCGCATGTTGAACGAAATGCTCACATGGTCCATCCGGTCGGTAGTAGTTAGCGTCCGAGATCTAGACCGCTCCTCGCTCTTTTATCAGGATGTATTGAACCTCCGCGAAGTGTCTCGAGAGAATCGAATAGCAGTCCTTGGTAGTGATCTACCTTCCCCGGCCGTCTATCTGAGGGAAGCACATCGCAATGTGGTTCATCGGGGAGACGCTCTCGGCGTCCGAGCCGTATCCTTCGACGTTGGTCCGATCACGGAACTCGATCGGGTGGAGAGTCGCTTGCGCGAACTCGATGCTTTTCGAAGTCGTCAAGTCATTAGCGAGGCTCAGGGATACGAGATCGTTCAGGGAAACGATCCTGACCGCCTTGCGCTGGTGTTTGTCGCACATGCCACCGATCTGCCGCTCCAGGACTATCGAAAGGCTCTTGCAAAGCTGTACGCAATCGATTTGTAGGACCGATCGCTTGACAGTGGGCCCCTATGAGAAGTTGGGAGCGCGCAGGAATGCGGCGTAGGTCTTGGCCATGACTGGGCTGCCGCCAGCCGAGTGCGACTCGAGGGCGATCTCAGAGATGGTCTCGACAGCCCGACGAGTCGTGCTAGCCGACGCACACGGGGCGCGGGAGTTCCTGTCGCGGACACACGGTCAAACCCGACCCCCGGGAAGACCGAGCGCGATGCGCTCAGGGTCGAGGGCTGTCACCGATGGAGGTGGCGCCGGTCGGAAGGTGGACTTAATGCCGAGGAGCTGTCGGGCGTTGTCGTCGACGATCTTCGTGGCGATCTCGTGGGACACGTCTGGCCGGGTGGCTATGAAGTACATACCGTCAGGATCCGAGCCGATGTCCAGATGGCCGTAGTCGGTCCCATAGACGAGGCGATCGGGCCCAATGAGGTCGATCAATTCGGGGAGATTGTCCTCCACCTGGACGGCGATGAAGAGCTGCTTGTCGGCGAGCGCCTCGCCCGCCTGAGAGCGCCAGTCCTTGAAGCTCCGGAACGCTCCGGACGCGTCAGCCCGGAACGTCTCCCGCAGCACATAAGGGAGCCAGCTGGCTCCGCCTTCCATGAAACCCCAACGCAAACGCGGGAACCGGTCACACAATCGCGACCAGAGGATCGCGTAGAAGGCTCCGGGAAGGACCATGAGACCGTTGTGCATTGCGTTCCCAGGGTCACGACGGTTCACCCGCAGGTCGTTGCCGACGTGCACGGTGATGGCCAGATCGAGCTCCTGTGCTTTCTCGTACAACGGGAACATGGTCGGGTTGGCGAGGCTCATCCCGTGGTTCTGGCCGAGCAGGAACACCGAGGCGGCGCCGTGCTCGCTGCCAAACTCGAGCTCCTCGGTGGCCCGGGCCATGGTGCGGATGGGGGCCATCAACGCCCACCGAAGCCTTCCGCCGGCGCCGGCCACCCGGTCGGCGACCCAGCGGTTGTAGCTCCGATACAGCGCAGCCTCGGCAGCCGGGCTCCAGGTCGGATACAGGAGCCACCAGGACGTGAAGAGCATCTGGGCGTCGACGCCGAAGTCGTCCATGTACTGGAGGCGAGCGTCGACGTCGACAAGGTCGCATCCCGGAAAAACGGCCCCGTTCCACTGCTTCATCATCGGACCGGGCCATTGGACGACGTGATCCTCGACGGTCCAGTACCCGTCTTGGATGGCTGGCCGGAACCCGCGCTCGCTCGGGTCGAAGTAGTCCCAGGTGTGCTCGGGCTCGATCACGTGCGTGTCGCAGTCGATGTACCCCATCAACCATCCCGATCCGCGCTCGACACCCATCCAGCGAAGTAGCCGAGCTTACTGTCGCGAGCCTCGTTTGGCTCGGGAGACTCCATGCTCTGGAGCACACAGGACTGATCCGCCGGGAGGAAAGGTTTGCTAATTGCCGAACTAGCGTGACAACCGGGCGCGGGACTCCCCGTGCCAAGGGTGCGAAACCGGTCCGCCGAGTTCAAGGGGACCCGATGTCCAGCGAAAACGTGGAAGTCGTCAAACGATTCGAGTCACTCATGGTGCCCTCGATTGAGCAAGACGACGCGCGCGCCGCCGGAAGCGGGTTCGACCAGGTGCTGGCCCTCCTCGATCCCAACGTCACGTTCCACGCTACGTCCTCGCTCCCCCACGGCGGCAAGTACACCGGCCACGACAGCTTCCTCAAGATGTGTGAGCAGTTCCGCGAACTATGGAATCTCGTCGGCGGTGTCGAGCTCCAGTACATCGACGGAGGGGGCGACAAGGTCATCACGCTCGCCTCGTTCACCGCCGAGTCCAAGCACACCGGCAAGACCGTGCCCGTTCGGATGGTCGAGGAGGTGACCGTACGCGACGGCAAGATCGTCGAGCTTGTGGCCTACTACTTCGACACGGTCCCGATCATCGAGGCCGGCGGGGACATCAAGGGTCCCTACTGGAACTGACGTGACTCCAGGTCGCGGCGCGTGACGGCGGTCTACGTCGCACCCATGGCCGACGTCGGTCCACCCTCATACGCGCTTCATCGGTACACCACCACGGGGCAGTGGGCAGCGTGCACGCAGTGTTTGCTTGTTGACCCGAGGATCATGCTCGCGACGCCGCGGTGGCCCCTGGTCCCGACAACAAGCAACGCTGCGTTCTCGGAAGCATCCACGAGAACCTGGGCTGCGCTGCCGTGGATGACGTCCAAATCGATCTCTACGTCTGGGTGGTTGGTGGCCACGGGTTTCACCTGGTGCTGTGCTGCCTTTCTGCACGCGCCCTCGCGATCCCAGCCCCCGCCTCCAACGTCGAAGCCAGCGGCACCGGGGTCGCTCCATACCGCCACTGCGCGGACCGTGGTCCCGGTGGCCTGGGCATAGGAGACAGCCCATTCCAGGGCCGCGGTGGAGCACTCGGAACCATCGATCCCGACCACAACGGTTCGCGGCTGAGCCTGCCCGGACTCGTTCGTCATCTCGAAACTCCCTGATCCGCCATTTTGATGGACAATAGGCTCACACACCGTCTCCTGGTAGGGCCGTAGGTCACCCGTCGGACGTACTCGGTGGTGTCGACGGAAAGCAATGCCTCCTTGAGGGCGGACACGACGATCCTCGCTGACGGACGGGAGGGTTCTCCGCTCGACGGACAGTCGTTCTCCGTGGGAACAACGTCACACTTTCGAGAGAGTCGACCGCATCGACACGGTGCCCGACGGCCCCACCTCCGCGGGAAGGTGACATCCGACCCTGGAGCGTCCCCCCTGCTCCGGCGTAACGTCGGTCCAGTTAGCGGCCATGAATCGGAGGTGATGAGTGGCGACGGTCGGGAACATTCTCCAGCGTTTTCGCTTTCACGGAGTCCCTGGTGTGCCGGCGCCCGCTGGAGTGCCCGTCGACCGGGCCCGGGAGATCGAAGCTGAGCTGGCACCCGTCTTCTCGTTGGTCGAGTCTGCGCAACATCGCGCTTCGCTCTTGGTCGAAGAGGCGACAGCGGACGCGGTGCACCGACGGGGAGAGTCGGCCGAACGCTCGCACCGCATGCTGGCCCAGGCGCGGCTCGACGCTGACATAGCACGCGCAGAGTCAGCGGCTGCGCGCCTCACTCAAGCCGAGATGCAGAGCAGAGCGCTCATCGCAGAAGCTCGATCCGAGGCGCAGCGGATCGATCGCGTCGCTGCCGAGAGGACAGCTGGACTGGTGGAAGAGGTCGTCGGTCGCGTCCTGGAGATGGGTGAGCAGGTGCCACGTCAATGAGCGCCGCCTGGGTCGCCGCAGGGGTGCGAGCAAAGGGTCTCGCTCGGCGGCAGCTTGGGCGCGACGGCGCCCACAACCTGGCCACGTCGGACTCTCTCTCCACTGCCCTCGGCACCCTGGTGCGCACACCCTATGGACGCGAGGTGACGACGGAGATGGACCTCGGGGCAGCCGAGCATGCGGTGTTCGCAACTTTGTTGTGGCACATCCGGATCCTGGCGGGATGGGGTCCACCGCTCGGGGGAGGCCCACTCCGGCTGCTCGCGGCCGGGTTCGAGATAGCCAACGTGACCGGCCACTTGGCTCGCCTCGAGGGCCGTGAAGCTCCGGATCCCTATGTTCTGGGCTCAATGGCGATCGCCTGGCCCGCCATCTCTGCGGCAAGGACGCCGGCGGAGGTTCGTGCCGCGCTTGCCTCGTCGTCCTGGGGCGACCCCGGGGGAGAGGACCTGGCGACCGTCCGCTTGGCGCTTTTGTTCGGCTGGGCCCGCCGAGTACTCGACGGGGTCCCCGGCGCCGGTGAATGGGCCATCTCGGGCTCGGCCCTCGTGCTCTGCAGGGTGCTCACCGCCGGCGCCGTCGCGGCTTTGGGGACCTCCGCGCGTCGCGACGCGCACCGTCTCTTGGGCTCGTCTTGGGAGGAGGCGACATCGCCGGTTGAACTCTCGCGGTGCGTGCCCCGGGCTTCGGTCAAGGCACTCCGCGGCATAACGGAACGAGAGGAGTTGTGGCGAGCAGAGGCACGCTGGTGGTCGAACCTCGAGGGCTCCGGTGCCAAGATGGCGGCAGGCTCGACACTGGACGTGTCCTCCACTGTCGGTGTCGTGGGTCTCCTCGCCGCCGACGCGTGGCGTACACGCGCTGCGCTTCAGGTTGCCGCGCGAGGGGGCGGAGACATGGCGGAGCTGCTCGATGCGATGGCCTGAGACCCTCGAACCCTCCAGGATGGAGCGGGTGGCCGTGGTCGCACCGAGCGACCGGCTGCGTCGTGTGCTGGTAGCGGTCGCCGAAGCCGGGGTGGTCCAGATCGAGAGGGTGGACAAGGCACATGGCCCCGCCGCTAAGGCTCTCGAGCGGGGGCGCCGAGCGCTGGCCGACACCTCCCGGTTCGGTGCGTCGCGCGTGGTGATCGACCCCGAACCTCCCGATCTGGCGGAGCTCGAGCACGAGGGTCCGCTCGAAGTGCTCGCCGGAGAGGCCGAGCTCGAGAGCGTGAGCGCAAGTGCATCGCGGCGCGGCTCGGTCGCCGCTCTCGTGGGGTGGAGTCCGAGCTCGGCCGTGGGCACGCTGAACGCACTCCTCGCCTCCCTCGGCGGGGCAGTCGTGCCCCTACCGTTTCCGCATGGAGTCGAGCCGCCGACCCTGGTCGTGGCCAAAGGCGCGACAGGAGCGTTCCAACCGCTCGTGGACACCTACGCGACCATTGGTTACCGGGACGTGAACCCGTCGGCCTTGGCCGGTCTCGCCTACGTCGTGATGTTCGGGATGATGTTCGGAGACGTCGGCCACGGTGCACTTCTCGTCGCCGGTGGACTGTTGCTGCGTTCGGGACGATTGAGGGTTCTGGCGCGTCTGCGCCACCTCTCAGTGTTCGTGATCGGGGCAGGTCTCTCAAGTGTCGCCTTCGGCCTTCTCTATGGCGAGGCTTTCGGCCCGACGGGGCTCGTGCCGACCCTGTGGCTGCGACCCCTTGACCATCCGACCACGCTGCTGGCGGTGGCAATCGCTGCCGGTGCCGGGCTGCTCGCCGTCTCCTACGTGCTCGGAACGGTGAACCGATGGCGTGAGGGCGGCGCTACCCGTGCGCTTCTCGCCGTCTCAGGTCTGGCGGGATCGGGGCTCTACCTGGGCCTTGCTGTCGTAGGCCTCGGGTGGTATCGGCACTTGCTCGTGGCAGAGGTGCTCGGTGGGGTGTTGGCCGTGGCGGGTCTTGTGCTCGGGTTCCTCGGCTTGTACGCAGAAGCGGGCGGGCGGGCCGAGGGCGTGGTGCAGGCCGGCGTGGAGCTCTTCGACGCAGTCGTGCGCATAGGGACCAATACAGTGTCGTTCGCCCGGCTCGCCGCCTTCGGCCTCACCCACGCCGCTTTGTGCATGATCGTGTGGAATGCGACCGCCGCTCTGTGGCACAAGTCCTTCGCCCTCGCGCTCTTAGCGGTGGTGGTGTTCGTGGTGGGAAACGCATTGACCTTTTCCCTCGAAGGCCTGGTGGCCGGCGTGCAGGCTATGCGCCTCGAGTACTACGAACTGTTCAGCCGGATCTTTACCGCCGAGGGCCGGAGGTTCCGTCCCTGGCACCTACCAGTACTCTCCCCGAAGGAGGCCCCATGCTCGCTTGGTTGATCGGCCTTCCGATCCTTGTCGCCGTCGCGGCGGGCATCGGCATCCAGCTACGGAGCCGCCCGCGCCGCACGTTGCTCGTGGTGAAGATCCTGAACCTGATCCTGCTCGTCGGTGCAGGCGTGCTCGTCGTACTCGCGGTCTCTGCCAGTCCGAGCGGGGCCGCCACCACCGCCAGCGCTGCGAAGTCCTATGGAGGTCAGGCGCTCATCGGCGCGGGGATCGCAGTGGCTGGCGCGTCGATCGGGTCGGGTATCGGAGTGGCATACACGGGATCGGCTGCTCTGGCGGCGATGAGCGAGCGACCCGAGATGTTCGGCCGTGCCATGGTCATCGTCGGGCTAGCCGAAGGCATAGCGATATACGGCCTCGTCATCGCAATCATCCTGATTGGCAAGGTGTAGTAGTTGCCGTCTTCGTCATGGTGGGCGGAGGTTTTCTGATGGGCCAGATCGTCGTGCTCGGCGAGGCCGTACGAATCGAGGGCTTCGCGCTCGGAGGGGCCACGGTACTCGTCGCCGATGACCCCGATGCGGTGCGTCGCACGTGGGAGTCGTTGTCCGAAGATGTGACTGTGGTGGTGCTCACCTCAAAGGCCGCGGAAGCCCTCGCCACAGGGATCGCGCTTCGGGAGGGCCTGTTGAGCGTGGTGATGCCACCATGACCGAGGGACGTTCGAACAGGACGACTCGCTTCAAGCGCTCGGACTCAGCGAGGTCTGTCACCCGGAGCGAAGAGATGGCAACGGCGCTTGAGCCGGTCTCCGAAGCGCTCATCGAAGCGGCGCGTCAGCGCGCGGGAAAAGTGCGCGCGAGCGCGACAGAGGACATTCGGACCGAGACGGCGAGGGCGCATGCGCAGGCCGAACGTATATTGGTGCAGGCGAAAGCCGAAGGCGCGGCCGCGGCCGCGTGGCTCAGCTCTCTGCAGCTGGCTGCGGCACGCCGCGAGGCGCATGAGACGGTCCTCGGGGCTCGGCGGCGCGCCTACCAGATGCTTCGTCATGATGCCATCGAGGCCCTCAGGAGCCGTGGCGCCACCGAAGAGGGGCGGCGACTCGTCGATCGACTTTCAGCGCTCGTGGGCGAGCGGCTTGGCGACGACGCACCGGTGCACATGGCAGGGGCAGATCCCCTGGTGGTTGAGGCCCAGTTTGGTAACCGTAGGGCGACAATCGGGCCGGCATCCCTGGTCGACCACGTCCTGTTGTCGATGACCGACGAGGTTGAGGGTCTGTGGGCATGAGCCGTGCGCCCGGAGGAATGCGCAGCACCACACGGCAAAGCTGTTCGGGCCGGGTCGTACGCGTCAACGGACCGCTCGTCCAGGTGGAGGGGCTCGACGACGTGGCGGTGGAAGACGTGGTGGAGATCGGCCACGCCGCGCTGGCGGCCGAGGTCGTCTCGGTGCGCCGCGGACTCGTCACCGCTCAGGTTTACGAGTACACGGGAGGACTCAAAGTCGGGGAGCCGGCGGCCGGGAAGGGCCGGCCGCTCTCGGCCCGCCTCGGTCCTGGCCTGCTCGGCGGGGTATTCGACGGCTTGCTCCGTCCTCTGTCCGGACGTCCCGCTTGGCTCACGCCGGGGTCGCTCGAGCAGGACTCCACCACGCGCTGGAGGTTCGCGGCTGGGGTTTCGCCGGAAACGGAAATGACTCCCGGAACGGTGCTCGGGACCGTCCCCACGTCCTCGGGAGTAGAGCACCGGGTGCTCGTCCCCCCTGGGGTATCCGGGAACCTCGAGTGGGTCGCTGCGGATGGCGAGGTCACCGAGGCCGAGACGATCGCAATCGTCGGCGGTCGAAAGCTGTCGGTGAGCGAGATGTGGCCGGTCCGAACCCCGCGTCCGATGAGCGCGCGCCGCGAGCTCTCAGCACCGCTCATGACAGGCCAGCGGGTGGTCGACCTGCTGTTCCCTATCACCAAGGGTGCAACCGCCGCGGTACCTGGTGGGTTCGGAACCGGCAAAACCGTTCTGCTGCAGCAGATAGTGAAGTGGTGTGAGGCGGACGTGATCGTCTTCGTAGGTTGTGGCGAGAGGGGCAACGAGCTCGCTGACGCACTCGGCGAGCTCGCCCAGCTAGAGGACCCGAAGACCGGTCGCGGCCTCCTCGAGCGCACCGTCGTGATCGCCAACACCTCCAACATGCCTGTGATGGCGCGCGAGGCGAGCATCTATACCGGCATGACCGTGGCCGAGTTCTATCGGGACATGGGATACGACGCAGTGTTGCTGGCGGACTCCACCTCGCGCTGGGCGGAGGCGCTTCGCGAGTTCTCCTCGCGAAGCGGCGAGCTGCCCGCCGAGGAGGGCTATCCGGCTGGCCTCGCCTCGGCGCTAGCCGCGTTCTACGAACGCTCCGGGCTGGTAGATACCCTCGGTGGCAAGCAGGGTTCCGTGACAACTATTGGTGCCGTCTCCCCACCCGGTGGTGACATGACCGAGCCCGTCACGGCTCATACCGAGCGCTTCGTGCGCTGCCTCTGGTCCTTGGACCGCGAACTGGCCTATGCCCGCCACTACCCAGCCGTCACGTGGCGACGATCTTTCTCGCGCGATGCCGAGGCTGTTGGTGCATGGCACGCTTCAGCAGGTCGGCCAGGTTGGGCTTCCGACCGAGCCCGCGCAATCGCTATCCTCGCAGAAGCCGACAGGCTCGAGTCGGTGGTCGAGCTCGTGGGGCTTTCTGCATTGCCCGCACGCGAGCGCATGGTGCTGCTCGCTGGCAGGCTCCTTCGTGAGGCGGTCCTCCAGCAGAGCGCGCTCAGCCCCAACGACGCCACCTGTTCTCCCGAGAAGCAGATCGCGCTGTTGGACATGGTCCTCACTGTCTATGACCGCTGTCTGTCTCTCGTCGAGCAAGGCCTTGCAGCGTCGCTCATCGAGGAGAGTGACCTGTCGGGGGTTACTCGAGTGCGCGACGAGGCCGGTCCCGACGACGCCGCCAGCGTGAGGCAACGACGCGACGAGACTCTGGCGATGCTCGAACGGCTGGAGACTGCGTCATGACCGTCCCGGTGCGGGGCCTGCCCCAAATTCCAATCGAGTACAGCGGCGCGCTCGAAGCCGAAGGCCCCCTCCTCGTGGTGGGAGGGGTCGAGGGAGTCGGATGGGATGAGCTCGCAAGTGTGCGCTTGCCTTCGGGTGAAGTGCGTCGAGCGCTCGTGCTCGAGGTCCATCGCGACGTCGCCGTGGTCCAGGTCCTTCAGGGCACGTCGGGCATAGACCCAGCTTCCGTGTCGGTCGCGTTCGAGGGACGGCCCCTCGAAATCCCCGTGGGCGAGGGATGGCTGGGTCGGGTGTGGGACGGAATGGGAGAACCGCTCGACGGCGGACCACCGATGCTCGGGTCCGTCACCCGCCCGGTGGCGGGCTCACCTCTCAACCCAACGGTGCGCGACGTTCCACGCGATCCCATCCTGACCGGGATCTCCGTGATAGACGCGCTCACCACGCTCGTGCGCGGCCAGAAGCTGCCGGTGTTCTCCTCCGCGGGGCTCCCGCACTTCGAGCTGGCTGCTCAGATCGCCGCACAGGCGAACGTCGCAGGAGAGCATTTGAAGGTCGTCTGCGTCGCTATGGGGCTCACCCACGCCGACGCCGCCGCGATACGCGACGTGCTCGAGACCCGCAGTACCGGCGGGGACCTTGCCCTCTTCTTGGACACCGCCGACGACCCAGTCGTTCAGCGGGTCCTCGCTCCACGAGTGGCACTCACCGTCGCCGAACACCTCGCGTTCGACTTGGGTCAGCACGTGCTCGTGGTGATGGCGGACATGACCTCGTATTGCGAGGCAGTGCGCGAGGTCTCCGCCGCTCGCGGGGAGATCCCCGGAAGACGCGCATATCCCGGGTACCTCTACAGCGACCTCGCGTCGCTCTACGAGCGATGTGGGCGCATCCGGGGCAAACCCGGTTCGGTGACCCAGGTCCCGGTGCTCACCATGCCGGCGGGGGACATCACCCACCCGGTTCCCGACCTCACCGGCTACATCACCGAAGGCCAGATCGTCCTTTCGCCCGAGGTGCACGGCGAAGGCATCTACCCGCCGGTGGACGTCCTCGGGTCTCTGTCGCGCCTCATGAGAATGGGGACCGGAGAGGGCCGCACTAGGGCCGACCACCCCGCAGTCGCGGCCCAACTCGTGGCGGCCCTGGCCCGTGCTCGCCAGGTCCGTGACCTCGCCGAGCTGATCGGCACAGGGGCGCTCACGGAGACCGACCGGAGCTACCTCGCCTTTGCCGATGCTTTCAACTCGCGTCTCGTGGACCAGCGGGTCGACGAAGAGCGCTCCTTGGAGGACACCCTCGACCGTGCGTGGCGAGTGGCATCTGAGCTTCCTCGGCGAGAGCTCACGATGGTCTCCGCCGCCGATATCGACGCCTACTACGGAAGGGAGGCCGAGGCCCGAGGCGAGCCCTCCCCAGGTGGCGATGGAGGAGAGGTACGTGCCTGATCAGGTGCCCCCGGGGCGCGCCGGCCGTCTATGGCTTCGTGGTCGCTTGGGAGCGGCGCAACGCAGCATGGAGCTCCTCGATCGCAAGCGACAGCTATTGCGAAGGGAGCAGAGTCGGCTGGCCGAGCTGCGCGAGGAGTCCAATCGGCGCTGGGTGACCTCGTGCTCGGAAGCACAGACATGGGGACTTCGCGCCGCTCTTCTGAGCGGCTCGGTTCACGTGGCGATGAGCGCTGCAGCCGTCGCCGGTCGAGCCGGAGTCGAGGTGACTTGGCGCAACACGATGGGGGTTCGTCACCCCGACGACCCGCGCTGCGAGCTGCCCGAGCTCGAACCGGCCGACGCTGCAGCAGCCGACGCAGCGGTCGCTCCCGCTGCGGCCGCTTACCGGCAGGCCCTCGAAGCGGGGGTCGCCTACGCCGTGGTCGACAAATCCTTCGCGATGCTCGACGAGGAATTGCATGCCACCGAGAGACGCCACCGCGCGATCGAGCGTCGGCGGGTGCCGCGGCTCGAAGACGCATTGCGGCGGCTCGAGCTACGCCTCGAGGAGCTCGAGCGCGAGGAACGGGTCGTGACCCGCTGGGCGCAGCGCCGCCTCCAGGGGAAGCTCGCAGGGCCAGCGGCGCCCGACAGCGGTGGGTAGGACGCTCAGCCCGTCACCGCTCCCAGCGGTCCAAGGCGGGACACTCGCCTGGCGCCATCGCACACGGCATCCGCTCCTCGACATCCTTTGCAGGGGGGTGGCACCTCCTCGGCGAGCCGGCGCGCCGAGAGGTGCAGGGCTGCTGGACATCGAGTCCAACTACCTTCGGGTGTTCATGGTCGCCGCCCGCCGCAAACTCCAGCCCGAACCCTCCCATCCCCGCTGCCTCATCACCGAGCCCGGCGCGGGCCTGCGCTTCATCCCCGAGCGCGCGCCCTCCCGGTGACCGCTCGACGCAACCGGCCGGTAAAGCGCGCCCTCGCCGTCCTCGCGGGAGGAGTCGGCCTCGGCGTGGCACCCGTCTCGGGTTCCCTCGCCGGCGCGGCCGGCGGGGCAACCCCGGCGTTCTCGCACGCGCCCGCCATCGCCGCTCTGGCGGGCACCGTCGTGTATCTCGCCAACCCCCACAGCTACGAGGCCGGGGCGACGCAGACGCTCGTGCTCTCGACCCTGACCGGCTTGGACCGCAAGGCGCTGTTCAGCGTCACCGACAACACGATCGGCCTCGTGTGCTTCTCGCCCGATGGCAGCCGCATCGCCTATTTCCGGGGTACCAAGGCGGCGGCGGCGATCGACGTCATGAACCTGTCGACGGGGCGGGTGACCTCCCCGTTCAAACTGGGCACGAAGGCCGGCTTCATCACCGGCCTCGCCTGGTCGGCCGATGGCACGAACCTCATCGTGGGATCGAACGAGCCGCCGCAGTCCACCACCTCACACGCCGAGAGCGCCCTGTGGCGGGTGCCGGCGGCGGGCGGGCATGCCACCCGGATCACGCCGTACGCAGACGCCGGGAGCCCGGCCATCACCCCGAACGGGGCCCTCGTCTACGTCATGTCGAAGACCTACTCGTCCACCACCTACAAGAAGAGCACGATGTGGGTGGCCAACCTCGGCGGCCACCTCGGTGTCGTGGGCACCCGGCAGATCGCCTCGAGCTCCCACTTCATCTCCGGCCTGAGCGCCTCGCCGAACGGCCAAACGATCGCGTTCAGCATCACTACAGATGCGATCACGAGCCATCTCGAGGCGGTCGGCGTGGGTGGCGGAGCGGCAACGGCTCTGACCCGGCTCGTGAGCGGGCGCAGCGACCTGCTCCCGACGTGGTCGCCCGACGGCAGCCACCTCCTCTTTCTCTCGTCGCGCGCCGGTCGCATCGACGCCAACAAGGACAACCAGCTGCTCGACGTGTACGTCATGAAGGCGATCGGGACTGACATCACGAAAGTCATCTGGTTCTCCAACTCGACGGCGTCGGTCGACCTGGCCGCGTGGGACTCGGCAGCGGCCGAACCGGCACACTGAGCAGTCCGAGATCTCAGTGCAGATCGGAACCTCCTCCGGGGGAGCCACGGGTTCACGATGATCGATCGGGACCACCCGCCAGTTCCTGCTCATCTGGTCCCAGCATTCTCCAGCCGTCCCGACTGGGCCTCGCGTGCGACAGGCCGGGTCTCGGCGTCGGCGAACCGTCCCACACAATGCCCGGCAGCCGCCGCTGAAGCTGCCAGGGTCCAGGGTTGCCGACGTGGCCGGTGCCACGCCCGGAGGCGATCGGGCCGAGTCCGCAGTGCGCCGATCACCGCCCGCGAGCCCTCGGTATCCTGAACACCTCGCAGCCGGCCCGGTCGCTGACCGCCCGACAGCGTCCGAGCAGAGGCCACGCAGGGGAGGCTTGACCGATGACCGGCATGGGTCACGCCCCCCGGGACGACAACCCCATCATCGTTTCGGCGTTCCACCACGCACTCCTCGAGCAGTTCCTGGCCATCCTGTTCGTCGGGGTTCTCATCGCGGTCGCCTGGAACGTCATGCGAACGGTGCAGTACCGACGCTCCGTGCGGGCGGGAGAGTCGGCCGTCGTGTCCGGCCCGTCTGCGGGCTCGGCCGTCGAGGCCGCCGGTCATCGTGTGCTCCGGGTCGGCTTCGGCCTGCTCTGGCTGGTCGACGGGATCCTGCAGCTCCAGGCGGACATGCCCCTGGGCCTGCCGGCGAACGTCCTCCAGCCCGCGGGCGCTGGGACCCCGGGGTGGGTCGCCCGCCTGAGCGCGATCGGCGTCAGCATCTGGCAACGTCACCCGATCCCGGCCGCCACCTCCGTGGTGTGGATCCAGATTGGGCTCGGGATCATGTTGCTCGTCGCTCCCCGGGGCCGCTGGACCCAGGCGGCCGGCCTGGCCTCGGCGGCCTGGGGACTGGTCGTCTGGGTGTTCGGGGAGGCATTCGGGGGGCTGTTCTCCCCTGGCCCGAGCTGGCTCTTCGGGCTCCCCGGGGCGGCCGTGCTGTACATCGTTGCGGGCCTGCTCCTGGCGTTGCCCGAGCGGCTTTGGGCCACACCGCGTCTCGGTCGACGGCTCCTGTTCGGCTCGGGGATTTGTTTCATCGGCATGGCGGTGCTCCAGGCCTGGCCGGGTCGGGGCTTCTGGCAGGGCCACCTCGCCGGCCACGCCCTCGGCCCGCTGGCCCAGATGGCCGGTCAGATGGCCACCACCCCGCAGCCCACGTCAATCTCGTCCGCCGTTGCCGCGTTCGGACGCTTCGAGGCGAGCCAGGGCTTCCTCGTCAACCTGGTCGTCGTGATCGTGCTCGCCGGGTCGGGGGCCGCGCTCGTCAGTGGCCGCCGGCCGTTCGTCTTGGGTGGGGTCCTCGCCCTCGGGACGCTGTCCTTGGCGACCTGGCTCGTCGTCCAGGACCTCGGGGTGTTCGGAGGAACCGGCACCGACCCGAATTCCATGCTGCCCACACTCCTCGTGGTGGTGAGCGGGTATCTGGCCTGGGTTCGGGTCCCTGCCGAGGCGGTGCAGGGGGCCGAGGCGCCGACCTTCGACGGACGACCCGAGCCCTGGTGGGCCGTGGTCACGACCCGATCCCTGACCCGCATCGGACTCGGGGTGCTGGCGATCGCGGTGGTGATGGTCGGCGCCCTCCCGATGGCGGTGACCGCACTGCGGGCGGGGGCCGATCCCATCGTGGCCGAGGCAACCGATGGAACCCCCTCCTACCTCGATCTGCATGCACCCGGATTCTCACTGGTCGACCAGCACGGGCAGATGGTCACGCTCTCCAGTCTGCGCGGGAAGGTGGTCGCCCTGACCTTCTTGGACCCGGTGTGCACGACCGACTGCCCACTCATCGCTCAGGAGTTCCGGATCGCCGACCAGATGCTCGGGGCCACCGGGCGCAGGGTGGAGTTCGTGGCGGTGGTGGCCAATCCGCTGTACAACTCCGTCTCGACGGTCGACGCGTTCGATCAAGAAGAGGGGCTGGTGAAGGTGCCCAACTGGCTGTATCTCACCGGCTCCCTCGACGCCCTCCGTCAGGTCTGGGACGACTACGGGATCCAGGTCGCGACCGAACCGGCGGGAGCAATGGTGGCTCACGGCGAGGTGACCTACGTGATCGACCCGGCGGGAATCGAGCGCGTGGTCCTCGACAGCAATGCGCCCGCAGGCAGCGTCGGCCACCAGTCGTTCACGACGCTGCTCTCGCAGCAAATCCGCTCCATCGTGCCTCGGTGAGGCGCAGCGCCACCGAATGCCACTGGCGCCGGCGCCGACCCGTCCACCCCCCGGCGCCGCGGACGTGTGCCTCCGTCGCGGTCCTCGTCGTCGCGACCCTCGGGCTGGTCGGCGAACCGACGCCCTCGGCCGCGGTCGCGCTCTCGACGTCGGCTCCGCTGTCCACGACGATGTCGACGGCCACGGGCACCTGGGCGGTTCTCCCGATGGGCGACCTCGGGCAGGTCGCCAACACGTTCTGGCAACTCTTCTACCGACCCGCCGGGGGGGCCCGTTGGTCCCTCGTCACCCCGCCGGGGGTCGCCGACAACGGCGGCCTGGTGCTCACGGGCCGGGGGACGTCGGTGACGGTCGCGTTCGTCCCCAGCCAGGACCTCCGGTTCACTCCGCTCGCCTGGTCGAGCGACGACGGAGCCGACTGGAGCCCGGCGGTCCTCCCAGCTGCCATCGACCCGGTTCCCGATGCCCTCGGGCCGGCACCCGGTGGGGCGTCGCAGTGGGCCGTGACCGCCTCGGGGACCCGTGTGACGCGGGTGGCCGAGACGGCCGGCACGGTGGTCACCACCGCCGCCCTCGAGCAGGCCTCGGCCGGGTCCTGCCGGACCGTGCGGGTGGACGCCCTGGCCGGCAACGGCACCTCGACGTTCGCCGGCGCCACCTGCCTCGGAGCCCGCCGGGTCCCGGTCTTCGAGACGGTGGGAGACGGTTGGCGCGTGGTCGGGCCGAAGCTCCCCTCGCCGTCGTTGGTCTCGGTGCTCCGTCTGACGGTCACCGGTGACGCACTGCAGGCGGTGGTGGCCCGGTCGTCGGGCGCAAGCATCGTGGTCCGGCTGCTGTCGAGCAACGACTCGGGTGCCACGTGGACCTGGAGCGCTCCCCTTCGCCTCCCTCCGGCGGCGACCCTGGTGTCCGTCAGTCCGGGTCCGGGAGCCCGCTGGACGGTCGTGTGGCGCCCGGCCGCTGGCTCGACGCGGCTCGGAGCGATCATTTCGGGCTCGAAGTGGTCGACGGTGACGACCGTGCCACCGGGCACCCAGGTCCTGACGACGGGCGCCGGGACGAAGTTGGAGGCGCTCGCCACCAAGGGTTCCCGGCTCACGGTGTGGCAGCTCAATGTCGGGCACTGGGTCTCCGTGCTGACCACGACGGTGCCGATCCAGTACGGGTCCTCCAGCTGACCGTCCGCGCTACCGTGACGGGCATCCGCCCCGAGACAGGTGGGCCGGACCGATGAACTACATCGTCCACAACTGGAGCTTCGACCCCTTCGCGGCCCTCGTCGCCTGCATCATCGGGATCCACGAGCTCGGCCTGGCCAACCTTCGACGCCGCTCGGTCCCGGAACGGACGAAGGCCCGACGGAGGCGTTCGTTCCTCTTCTACGCCGGCCTGGCCCTGCTCCTCTTGGCCGTCATGTCGCCCATCGACTACTGGGCGGACAGCTACTTCTTCGTCCACATGGTCGAGCACATCCTGATCGCCTTCTTCGCCCCCATCCTCATCGTCGCCGGGGCTCCCTGGCTGCCGCTTCTCCACGGCCTCCCGGTGACCCTCCGCCGACGCCTCATGCGGGCGTTGCTGCTCGGACGGGCCTCGCGCCCGGTCCGTCGCGTCGGGCAACTCGTGGTGAACCCCTGGACGGCGCTCGTCTCGTTCAATGCCGTCATGGTGCTCTGGCACGTCCCGGTCCTCTTCGACACCGCCGAGGAGAACCAGGGCGTCCACATCTGGCTGATGCACGGGAGCTTCTTCGTGACCGGCGTCCTGTTCTGGCTGCAGATCATCCCCTCCCACCCCTTCCGGCTCCGCTCCTCCCCCCTGTGGCAGGTGGGGGCGATCATCTCGACCAACGTGGTCATGTTCGTCCTGGCCATGTCGATGTCGGTGTTCACGTCCTCCAGCTGGTACTCCGTGTACCAGGCGATCCCGGGGGTGACCCTGTCCCCCTTCGCCGACCAGCAGATCGGGGCGGCGATCCTCTGGATCTGCGGGGACTTCTGGGCCATCCCGGCCCTGGCGGTCACCGTGCACAGGGCCATCAACGCCGAAGGTGGGTTCTCGGCCGGCATGGACCGTCTGTTCCACCGGGACCCGGGGCCATCCCTCGAGGAGCTCCGAGGCTCGGCCGTTGCCGAGGCGCCCAACCGACGCTGACCGCGGGCGTCCAGAAGGCAGTTGGAGTGTCTCCCCCGACCGACCCAAAGGTGATTGACGGCGCGCCGACCTGGCCGTAGCGTTTGATCTACGGCTTCCTCAGGCGCCGCCCAGCCCGGGGGCGACGCGGGTGGGAGGGGGGGCGGATGACGGTGGCCGGCGAACCGGCAGGAAAAGGAACCGGCTGGTCCGTTTCCCTCGGCTGGAGGGCGGGTGTGACCGTCGTGCTGTTCCTGGCAGTCGTCGCGGCGGCGGTGATCCTCATCCTCAACCTCCTTGAGGAGCCGGCCACCATCGACTTCACCGCCAATCACGCCTCCGGCGAAGCGGTCAACGTCACCATGCAGACGGTCGGCGCCTTCGGCTCGGGGGATCACTCGACCTGGGTGTCGTACCTCATCGAGTCGCCCCAAGATCAGTGGGTCCACACCACGCTCTTCCAGGTGCCGGCGCACGCCCGGATCAACGTCACGATCTATCAGTACGACTCGGGCAGCCCGCTACGGAACCAACAGCTCGGCCGGGTGACCGGCACCTACGGCAATCTCGCCCTGCTGAACGGCCGGCCCTTCGGCGTCGTCAACTCCAACGCCGGGAACGGCGTCGCCCACACCTTCTCGATCCCGTCCCTCGGGATCAACGTCCCGCTGTACGGCAACAACTCGAACGCCAACCTGTGCGGTGCGGCGCCGTGCACCACCCACTCGCCCCACAACGTGATCAAGTTCTCCTTCACCAGCCCGGGCCCGGGCGACTACCGCTGGCAGTGCTTCGTGCCCTGCGGGCTGGGCTTCCTCTTCGGCAACGGAGGGCCGATGTCGACCATCGGCTACATGGGCGGGTTCATGAAGGTGACCGCGTGAGCGAACTCCCGACGACCGGGGCCGCACCCAGTCCCACCAACGAACAGCCATCGCCCGGATCCCAGGACCGTACCCACCACTGGTGGCGTCTCCTCGCGATCTGGCTCGTCCTCTCCGCGGTCCTCGACCCCCTCTTCTACTACCTGGCCGGTCCCCACATCCCGCCGGGGACGATGACGAACGCCGCCCAAGGAGCACAGTTCGACTTCAACATCCTCTTCGTCATCGCGTTGCCCGTCCTCCTCGGCGTCTGGATCTACATGCTGTACGCCATCTTCATGTGGCGGGCCTCTCGAGGCGGTCCCGAGCCGGTCGGGGGCCCGGCCGCGTCGGGGCACTTCGGCATCCAGTTGGGCTGGATCCTCACGACGACGGTCGTCGTGCTGTTCCTGGCCGGTTTCGGCACCTACGAGCTCGTCCAACCGGGCGGTTCGGGGGGCGGGCAGGGATCGAGTCCCATCTGGACCCCGACTTCCAAGACGGTGCTACCGGTCCAGGTCATAGGTCAGCAGTGGAAGTTCACGTACCGCTATCCCACCTTCGGCGGATTCGAGACCGACCAGCTCGTGCTCCCGGACGACACGACGATCGAGTTCAACGTGACGTCCCTCGACGTCGTGCACAGCTTCTGGGCCTACCAACTGGGGGTGAAGGCCGACGCCAACCCCTCGTACAACAACGTCGCCTATACGACGACTCAACAGCTGGGGAGCTTCACCGTCCGTTGCGACGAGCTCTGCGGCATCTGGCACGGAGCGATGTACAACAACGGTGTGGTGGTGACGCCACAACAGTTCCAGGTTTGGGCGACCGCGACCGAACGGGCCCTGCGCAAGAACACCAGACTGCTCCCGCCGTACGCACTCACGTATGTTCCGGACGCCAACGGAGCTGACGGGGGCTACTACCCCGACAACGTCGACCCCTATTCGAAGGTCCAGACATACGGCGCGGCTCAGGCCGGCCAAGGGAAGGGTGGGGGGGGCTGAAGCGCTGACGCCGAGGAACATGACCTCGGGGTCGGCCCACTCCTTCAAGACGGGGGCATCTGAGACATGGCAATAGAGACGACACAGGTCGAAGAGTTCGATTACCGGGGCGGATCTCTGGCCACCCGTCAACCGATGAGCCGTCGCTCCGACTGGCTGAGCCCCCACGCTGGATGGGCGCTCGTCGGCGCCGTCATCGGCTACCTCATCGGGCATTGGCTGGGAAACGTGATCGCCAGTGGCTACACCCAGGTGCAGAGCACCGGACAAAACGACGTCGCGACCGTGTTGGGACTCTCCTTGGGGGTCGTCGGCTTTCTCGGCGGGGTCGGTGGGCTCAACTATCCGCTGGCCAAACTGGTGGGGCGCGAGCCGTCCTTCGAGCTGCCCCAGCACAGTTGGATGCGGTACTTCCGAATGACCGGAGACCACAAGGTGGTGGGTCTTCAGTACACGGTCGGGGTGCTGCTGTTCCTGTTCACCGGCGGGCTTCTGGCCATGCTCGTGCGGACCGAACTGCTCAGCCCGACGAGCCACGTCTTCGGTCCGGGCACCTACATCGAACTCGTCGGCGAGCACGGGACCGTCATGATGATGATGGCCTCCTCGGCGGTCGTCGGACCGCTCGGGAACTGGCTGGTGCCGCTCATGATCGGAACCCGGCGCATGGCCTTTCCCCGGGTGGAGGCCTTCTCGTTCTGGACTTTCATCGCCGGCTACCTGGTCATCTTGAGTGCGTTGTTCTTTGGCGGGTTCCCGACCGGCTGGACCGGCTACGCCCCCTTGCAGACGCAGGCGGCTGGGGGGATGGACTCCTATCTGGTGGGGTTCGCGGTGATCGGGATCGGGATGATCCTCGCCGGGTTCAACCTGGCCGCAACCATCATCAACTATCGGGCCCCCGGAATGACCTGGGGTCGCGTCCCGATCTTCGTATGGTCGATCCTGGCCACGTGCGCCCTTCTGACCCTGGCCACCCCGACCCTCGTGGTGGCGGGGCTGTTCGGCATCTTGGACCGCACTGCAGAGACTGCGTTTTTCGTCACCGAGCACGGCGGAAGCAACTTCTTGTGGCAGAACCTCTTCTGGTTCTTCGGCCACCCGGAGGTCTACATCATGGCCCTCCCGGGCTTCGGGATCGTGATGGAGATCATTCCAGTCTTCACCCGAAAACCCCTGTTCGCCTACAAGGTTGCGGCGGCAGGCATGCTCGGCGTGGCGCTGCTCTCCTTCTTCGTCTGGCAGCATCACCTTTTCCAAAGCGGCATCAACCCCGACATGCGGCCGCTCTTCATGCTGACAACGGAGCTGATCTCTATACCGACGGGATTCCTCTTCCTCGTCACTCTCGGCACCCTTTGGAAGGCCAAGATACGTTTCGACACCCCGATGCTCTTCTGCCTTGGGATGCTCTTCAATTTCCTGATCGGTGGCATCACGGGTGTCTTCCTCTCGGATGTCCCCGTCGATGTCACCGTCCACGGAAGCTTCTTCGTGATGGCGCACTTCCATTACACGATCATGGGTGGACTGATCTTCGCCTTCTTCGGAGGCCTGTACTTCTGGATCCCGAAGATCACCGGGAAGACCCTGAACCGAAGGCTCAGCAAGTGGCACTTCTGGACCTTCTTCGTCTTCTTCAACCTGACGTTCTTCCCGCTCTTCCTCGTGGGACTCGCCGGCCAGCCGCGACGGGTCTTCGAGTACGCGCCCAACCTCCAGGTGCTCAACGACATCTCGAGCGTCAGCGCCTACTTCCTCGGAGCCTCGTTCTTCCTGTTCATCGTCAACTTCATCTGGTCGATCTATTTGATTCCCCACGAGGCGCCACCCAACCCGTGGAACTCCCTCGGCCTCGAATGGCAGACCCCGACACCGGTTCCATGGTTCAACTTCGAACGGATCCCGGTGGTGACGAACGACCCGTACCACTACGGGGAGCCCGACGCCCCACCGGTCGCCGACCTCGGCCGGGTCCTCGTGGCCGCCGATGGCGCACCCGTCGAGCCGCTCGAACGGGCCGAGGAGTAAACGTGCCGGGGGGTAAGCGTGAGATGGTCGTGATTCTCGATTCCGACCACCAGTCCAAGGATCGGAGAAGCGGTGGCTGACGACAGCGTGCGGGAGGACCAGTACGGCCTGGTCGAGCTGCACGAGACGCCCGAGGAGATCGCCTTCGAGGTGCGCTCCGACGAGGGGGCTCTGTGGACGGGTGGCCGATTGCTGATAGGGATCTGGGCGTTTGCCTTCGCCGCCCTGGCCTTCGCCTACTTCTACCTCCGCTCGGCCAACAACGACGACCTGTGGCGGCCGGGGGGCATCACCGCACCGACCACCGTGGGCGCCGCGATCTTCACCATCACGGTGGCCTGCGCCCTCTTGAGCCTCCTCGGAGAACGACGGTTCCGGGCCGGGGAAGCCCTCGACTGGGAGGTGGCGGGGTGGACGGTGGTCCTCGGGGCGCTTCTCGTGGTCGCGCTGCAAATCTGGCAGTTGACCGAACTCCCCTTCTTCCCGGGCTCGAGCGGCTACGCGTCCTGCTTCATTGGGTGGGCCGTGATGAACATCGCGCTCGTGTTGTCCGGCGCCTACTGGCTCGAGACCCTGTTGGCAAGGGAGATCCGACTGCGCCGGGCCGTGGCCGAGGACGGTGGGACGCCCCGTTCGAGGCTGCCGGCAGCACGCTTGTTCCGCGCCAGTCTTGCGGGCTGCACGTACTTCTGGAGTTTCACCGCCCTGATCGGCATATTCTTCTGGGCGCTCTTCTACGTCCTGTGACGCTCGAGGTGAGCCCGTGATCATTGCAGACTTGGCCGGGACTCAGGCGCTCACATTCGCCATCCCCCTGGGTGTCTTCGCCGCAGTGCTCTTGTGGGGATTCTTCCAGCGCCGACCGACGAGGTGAACGGCGGGGCTGCCGACCGGCAGCCCACGAATCGAGCGGCCTCGTGGTCCGGTTGGTGCCTCATGGCCGCCTTGGCGGTCCTCCTCCTGGCGTTGGTGCCGCCCCTGGCGCCGCTCTCCCGACGGGCCGAGTACGCGGCCGCCCTGCAGTTCTCGTTCCTGGCCATCATCGTGCCGGCCCTCGTGACGGTCGGCGCCCCGTGGCACCGGCTCCGGCTCGCCGGCCTGCCGTCGGCCGGCGCCCCTCCGAGGCCCGTCGACCGGCTGGCCTTTCGACGCCTCCGTCGCCGTGACCTCGTCCGGTCGCTCCTCTTCGTCGTCTGCGACCTCGGGGTGGTCATCGGCTGGAGGACACCCGGCGCCGTCTCGGCGGTGGCGCGACACGCCTGGGTGGGACCGCTCGAGGCGCTCAGCCTCCTCGTCTTCGGCGTCGGACTGTGGCTGGAGCTGGTGAGCTCGCCGCCGCTTGCTCCTCGGTCCGGGCCGCTCCGGCGGGCCGTGCTCTCGGCGGTCGTGATGTGGGTGTTCTGGATCGATGCCTACGTGGTCGGCATGTCGAACCACGACTTCTACCGCAACTTCCACCACACGGCCGGGCACGGCCTGAGCGCGGCCTCCGATCAGCAGATCGCGGCGGTGGTGCTCTGGTTCGTGGCCAGCGTCACGTTTGTCCCGGTCATCTTCTGGAACGCCCTCTCGTGGCTCCGGACCGAGGACCCCGACACCGAGCTCGCCGCGCTCACCAGGTCCGAGCGGAGGCGGGGCACTCCCCCGTCGATCGGCAGTCCCGCCCAGACGCCGTAACTCACCCGCCGCCCCCCGGCAGGGCCGGCAGATCGGCCGGTGGGAGACGGACGTCGAGGATGCGGTCGGCGGCGTCCTCCTCCGAAAGGGCACTGCGGCGATCCACGGCCAGCTCTGCCTCCGCTTTGGACAGGCTGCGGTGGGCCGTCGCGTCGCCGGGATTGTCCATGAGCGACTGGACATCCTCGATGGCCCGTAGGGCGTCCGAGGTGGTCCAGAGGGTGGCCGTCGCCACCAACTGGCCGATGAGTTTGCCCGCCGGGGATCCGGGCACCTCGATGTTGGTGAGGTCGTAGATCGACTCGTTGGTGAAGGAGCAGGCCGCCTGGTCGTCGCTCAACAATCCCGGCGTCCCGGAGCGGTCGGCCGGGGTGAGCTGGTGGGCGGCCTGGAGGTTCCAGATCCCGATGGCCTGATTCACCGCCAACGCGCACGGCCCGAGGTCCGTGTTGACCTCGGTCATGACGCTGCGCTCGGCGCTGATGTCGTTGGCCCGCGAACTGCTGACCGGCAGGTCGCTCAACACCGAGACTGCGACCACGACGACGATCGTCGCGGCGATGAGCAGCCCCCGGCGCCGGTGCCAGAAGGAGGGCCGGGGGCCCGGCGTCGGATCACTCACGGGGCGACCAGCCGGCCCGCGTAGGTGGCGATCCCCACCGCCCACCGGGCGATGCTGGCCGCCGGAAGGCTGTAGGTGCCGGTGGTGCTCTCGTCGGCGAACGGCGTGGCCCGGTAGCGCAGGTCACCCCGGGCGTCGATGAAGTCCATGACATCGCTGTGGGCCTCGAGACCGGACTTCTCGTCCACCGTGATGGAGACGCCGTAGGACCTCCAGACCGAGTCGAGCGTGGCGAGCGGGCCGGTCAGCATCCGCCAGTTGGGCAGGGCGCCGAGGCCCGCCCCGTTCAGCGCCGGCGCTTCGGCCGACTGGGCCAGGGCGGAGGGGTCCGTGTTGACCGTCAGGAACTCGACGTGCGCCGCCGCCGGGCCGAGGTCCGCATCGGCTTGCTCGATCTCGGCCGCCAACACCGGGCAGATGTCGTTACAGGGGGCGTTGAAGAACGTCAGGACCACGACGCTCGCGGGCTGGGCCGGCACCGAGCTCGGCTGGCCGGCCTGGTCGGTGAGGGTGAACGGGGGCGCCGGCCGGGGTCGGGGTTGGCTGAGGCCCATGAAGGCCGGCAGGGGGGCGTCCAGCGACCGGTCCGCCGCCGGTGGGCTCGGCGAGCGAAGAGGCGCGGTGGTCGTCGGGCTCTTTGCGGGGGTCGGAGACGGGTTCAGTCCGGCCGCCGAGAAGAGGTGCTCACCAAGCAGCCCCCCCAGGCTGAGCACCAGGGCCGTGCCGAGCACCCAGAAGACGAACTTGGCCGGGATCCCCGGTGCCCCCGCCCGGAGCGCGGCGGCCCGATGCTCCTCGGGCGTGGGTGCTGTCGGTTCGCCGGTCTCTGGGCGAGGCCGGGAGGGGGGTACCTGGGTGCCGGGTTCCGACGGGGGCGGGCCGGTCACGATCGAGGGGGCCGGGGCACCCGCCCGCCGACGGGCACCAGCGTCGTCGTCGCGACCCCGAGGGCGTCCACCCCGCCCGATCGAGAGAGCGGGTGCAGCGCCCTCCACGGTCCCGGTTGGCACCTCTGCGGGGTTGGAGTACTGAGCGGCTGACCCTCGACATCGACCCTCAAACCGGAACGGCTACACGGTTCACCACTCGGCCTTGCGCTGGGAGGGTTCAACGGCGGAGCTCGGCCTCTTGCGGGCGGCCCGGGCCTCGGGGTCCTCGTGGATCAGGTGCCACCAGGCGGCGATGGCGATGAGCGCGAAGACCGGCCACTCGAAGGTATAGAACCAGCTGAGCCCGTTCCCCCCGAGTGCCCTGGTCGCCTGCCACCAGGCGGCGACGCCGCAGCCCGCCACGATGAGCCAGAACTCGAGGTGCAGCAGCAGAGCCCGGGGGGAGAACCAGCGGTCCCACACGGTCGCATCGTAGGTCCCGCGGCCTTCGCGCAACCATGGCCGCGCAGCACGCCCCGCGGACGCCGGCCGTCTTCACCCTGAGGACTTGGTCAACCGGCGGATCCAGGGCTCGAGCCTGCTGACGGTCTGCGGGCCGAAGTCCACGCCCACGACTCGGCCTTCCCCGTCGAGGAAATACGTGACCGGCAGGGCCACGATGCGGTAGAGCTGAGCCACCGAGGCGTGGGGATCGACCCCGACCGGGTAGTTCGATCCGGCGCGGGCAAGGAGGCGCTGGGCGGCCGCGCCGTCACCGTCGTTGCTGTCCACCCCGATCACCTGGACCCGGCCGGCGCTCGAGCGCGCGATCGCCGCGAAGGCCGAGAGGTCCTCACGACAGCGCGGGCACCACGAGGCAAAGAAGCTGAGGACCACGGGTGTCCCGTGGAAGGTCCCGAGGCTGACCGGTGCGCCGTCGCCCACGCGCTCGAGCGTGAAGCCCGGCGCCGGACTCCCGACGGCCAGACTTGGCGGGGCACTCGTCGGGAACGTCTTCCCGGGCGATCGGGGCGATCCCCTGACGACGATCACCACCACGAAGGCGACCAACGACAACCCGGCGACCAGGGCGACGATCTTGAAGACGCGGTCGGATCCCCTGGTTCGGCGCCTCCTGTCCCTCGATCCTGCCGCCGATCCCTGCGCCCTCGGCGTCGCGGCCGAACCGGCGCCCTGCTGGTCAGGGGTGACGGACAATCGCGTCCACTCCCATGGACACGAACACGAGCGCCAGATAGGTGATCGAGAACCCGAAGAGTCGCATGGCCCGAGCCGGCGTGGGTTGGCGGACGAGGGCCAGGGAGTAGCCGAGGAAGCAAAGGCCGGCAACCGCAGTCACGACGATGTAGATGAGCCCGACGTTCACGACCGCCGGGAGGCACAAGGAGAGCGCCACGACCGCAACGACGTAGAACAGGATCCGGCGGGTCACCGTTGACAGCTCGGCAATCGCGGGAAGCATCGGTACCTCGGCTGCCCGGTAGTCGTCCCGGTAGCGCACCGCCAGGGCCCAGAAGTGGGGCGGCGTCCACAGGAAGATGATGAAGAAGAGCAGGAGCGGTGCGATCGCGAGACGATCGGTGACGGCACTCCATCCGACCAATACGGGAACGGCACCCGCAGCGCCGCCGATCACGATGTTCTGAGGGGTCGACCGCTTGAGCCAGATCGTGTACACACCGAAGTAGAACACGACGGCTGCGAGCGCAAGAGCGGCCGAAAGCAAGTTCACGGTCGACCACAAGGCGACAAACGCGCAGATCTCGAGCCCAACGGCGAAGCCGACCGCGGCCCGAGGCGTCACCTCCCCGGTCACGAGAGGTCGGTTCTTGGTCCGTTCCATCTTGGCGTCGATGTCCCGGTCGTAGACCATGTTGAGCACGTTGGCGCCGCCGGCCGCCAAGGTCCCGCCGACCACCGTGCAGATCACCAACTGAACCGACGGAAGCCGCGCTGACGCCACGAACATGGTTGGCACCGTGGTGACGAGCAGCAACTCGATGATCCGGGGCTTGGTGAGGGTGACGTAGGCCCTGAAAGGGAACCGACCGAAGCCCGCGACGGCGGGACGATAGTGCTGCGCCTCCCCCGCCATTCTGGGAGTGTACCTAGGCCCTGCCGGCTCCGATAGGGGCGCCGGAGGGAGGATCCTCGCTCCAACGGAGCGAAACTGCCAGGCCGGAAGAGGCTCCGAAGCGTGGCCATTCACGCGCGAACGCCAGCCTCTGATACGGGGCTCGGCGTCGCGAGATGGCTCGGGGGGGAGGACTCGAACCCCCAATAACAGGGCCAGAACCTGTCGTGTTGCCGATTACACCACCCCCGATTGGGCGAGGGAGAGGCTACCTGACGACGGCGGAGCCGCGGCAATGGGCGGTCACCCGAACCCGAGCCTGAGGCGGCTCAGTTCGTGGTACCCGATCACCCGCCCGACCCCGACGGCGATCGCCTCCTTGAAGTAATACGGCACCGCCGACCAGCCGTTGATCGGCGAGGTGTGCGTCGGGGTCGGGAACGCCATGAGCCCGAACCCGCTCGCGATGGCCATCGATCGGTCCTCGTGGAACGGGTCGGTAGTGATCAACACCGTCTGATCGCCACGAGCCTTCAGCACCGTGTCGGCATCGGCAAGGTTCTCGTAGCTGTCCGTGCCCCCCACTTCGGCGACCGCGGACGACGGAACGCCGTGGTGCTCGAGGTAGGTGCCACCGGCCTCGGCTTCGGTGTAGCGGTCGCCGGACTCCTTGTAGCCGGTGACCACGATCAGCGGTGCCAACCCCTCCCGGTAGAGGTCGAGGGCTTCGTTCAGGCGGGACTGGAGGTCGGGCGAGGGCACCCCGTCGTACTGGGCGGCCCCCATGACGATGATGGCGCTGGCCGGCCGCGGGGAGGACTCCCGCGAGGTCAGCCACACCTGCACCCCGGACACGACGAGGTACACGACGATCGCGATGAGGAGGAGGATCACCACCCGGAGGATCGGATGGAGCCGGCCGATCAGCGGGAGGCGAGGAAGCAACGTCAGTCCGGCGCGAGGCGCGCCCGCGCCCGATCCAGCCGCGCGAGCACCTCGTCGCGGCCGAGCAACGCCAGCGACTCGAAGAGCGGTGGCCCGACCTGCCGGCCCATCACGGCGACGCGGATCGGGAACTGGCCCTTGCGCAGGCTCGTCCCCGCGGCCTCGACCACGGCACGGGTGGCGGCCTCCAGCGCCTCGGTGGTCCACTCGCAGTTCGAAAAGCTTTCTCCCGCCCCGGCCAGGATCGCCGGCGCGAGCGGATCATCCGCGACCTTCGACCTCCACGCCGCCTCGTCGATGTCGGGCTCGGCCAGGAAGAAGAAGTCGACCATGCCGGGCACCTCGCTCAGCACGGCCACCCGGTCCTGCACCAAGGGGGCCACCCGGGCGAAGGTGGCCGGGTCGTAGCGGTCGGGTGGCCACGTCGGGCCGCCGGTGGACGGGACCCATCCCCCGGCTCCGGGCGCCACCCACGGGGTCGCTGCCTCGACGAAGCGCTCCGGCGAGAGCTCGCGGATGTACTCGCCGTTCAGGTGGGTCAGCTTCTTCACGTCGAAGTAGGCGCCGGCATGGTGGACGTCCTCCAGCCGGAACTCCTCGATGAGCGTGTCGAGGTCGACCTTCTCGCGGTCGCCGGACGGGCTCCATCCGAGAAGCGCGAGGTAGTTCCGGAACGCTTCGGGGAGGTACCCGTCGTCGCGGTAGGACTCGACGGCGACCCGGTCCCGACGCTTGGAGAGCTTCTTACGCTGCTCGTTCACCAGCATCGGGAGATGGGCGAAGAGCGGGAGCTCGACCGGATCGCGCTGGTCGAGGGCAGCCCACACGAGGAGCCCCTTCGGGGTCGTGGGCAGGAGATCCTCGCCGCGGATGACGTGGGTGATCGCCGTGTCCCGATCATCGACCGCGTTGGCCAGCACGAAGAGGGGCTGGCCGGTCGACTTCACACAGACGAAGTCCTCCATGGCCCGATGGGGGAACTCGACGGTGCCGCGCACGATGTCGTGCAGCACGGTGGCCCCCTCATCGGGGGTGCGGAACCGCAGCGCGGTCTTTTCGTTTCGCTCGAGCCCGCGGTCCCGGCAGTGGCCGTCGTAACCCGGGATCGGGTTGTCCTTGGTCCGGGCGAGCACCTCCTCGCGCGTGCAGTCGCAGGCGTACAGCTGGCCATCGGCCCACATCTGCTCGATCACCTCGTCGTAGCGAGCACGGCGCTCGGACTGGCGGACCGGCCCCTCGTCCGGGTCCATTCCCAGCCACGACAGGCCTGACACGATGCCGTCGATCCAGTCGCTGCGGCTCCGCTCCTCGTCGGTGTCCTCGATCCGGAGGATGAATGTGCCGCCCGTCTGGCGGGCGAAGAGCCAGTTGAACAGGGCCGTACGGGCGTTGCCGACGTGGAGGTAGCCGGTCGGCGATGGCGCGAACCGCACCCGCGGGCCCGTCATGGTGTGGCGCCCGGCACCGGCGCGGGGCTACTCGTCAGCGAGGGAGATGGCCTGTGTCGGGCAACTGCGGACCGCCTCCTCGAGCTGCTCGCGCATCGACTCGGGCGGATGCTCGTCAAGGACGTAGAGGTAGCCGTCGTCACGCACCTCGAATATCTCGGGCAGGAGCGACATGCACACCGCGTTGCTGGCACAACGGTCGAAGTCGACGACGACCTTCACGGTCACCTCCCGGTTCCCTGCCTGGCGAAGGCCTCACTCTACCGGCGCGCCGTCGGCCGCCCTGAACCCGGATTGGCCGCCGTCCGCGCCGATGTCGGGGGCGTCCCGGAGCAGCTCCTTGAAGAACGCCTGGTCCTTCAGGAGGGGCACGTCGGCCAGGAAGAGACGGCCGTACCGCTCGAAGTACATCAGCTGCTTGGAGAGGAGGAAGGTTCCCCGGTCGAACTCCGAGAAGAGACCGCCGGACGCGTCGGCCATCCGGCGGACACGGCGTTGGAAGCGAAGGCGGCGGACGATGGCCCGCAGGGTCCGCCGCTGGGCCTCCAGGCCCTGCGCACGGGCGAGCTGGAGCTGGACGGTCTGGAGCATGTCGGCCATCGACACCTCACCGAAGGGCCGGGTCAGGGTCGGTTCGACCAGTTGTCGGATGAACGCCGTCATCTGGTCCTGGTCCATACCGACCGCCATTCCGAGGGCCGGCCCGTACGTCTTGACCAGGTGGTCGGTCACCTCGGCCCACGCTCCCTCCTCGCCGAGCGCCGCCGCGAGGAGCCGGAGGACGAAGCGGTGGGTGGCGGGGTCGAGGCGCCCGACGATCCCCCAGTCGACGATGCCGATCCGGCCGTCGCGGAGCAGCAGCATGTTGCCGGCGTGGGCGTCGCCATGGAAGGTTCCGCGACGAACGACGTGCATGAAGAAGGAGCGGACCACCTCCTCGACGAGCGGGGCCGGGTCCACGCCGAGCTCCGCGACTTGGGCCAGGTCGTCGATCGGGACGCCGTCGAGCAGCTCCATCGTGAGCACGTTCGGCCCGGACAGCTCCGGGTAGGGCTCGGGCACCGCGATCTTCGGCAGGTCGACCTCGGTCAACAGCCTGCGGAAGTGGCCCATCGTGCGAGCCTCGTTCCGCAGGTCCATCTCCTCACCGAGCTGGACGCGGAAGCTGTCGACGAGCTGGAGCATCGAGCCCGCCATCTGATCGCCGGTTTGGCGGGCCAGCACGTCGAACAACGGCTGCATCAGGTCGAGGTCGGTGGCGACCTGTTGCTCAATCCCGGGGCGGATGATCTTGACCGCCACGCTTCGCCCGTCGTGCAGCGTCGCCCGGTGCACGACCGCGATCGACGCGCGGCCGAACGGTTCGGGCTCGAAGTCGCGGTACGCCTCGGACATCGGCATCCCGAGGTCGGCCTCGATCCGATTGCGCACCTCGATGAAGGGCGCCGGCGGGCCGGTGTCGAGGCAGGACCGGAACTCCTGGGCCACCTCCTCACCGAACATCCCCGGGGAGGACGCCATGATCTGGCCGAACTTGATGAACGTGCCCCCGAGGTCCTCGAAGGTCAGGCGGAGCGGGCGCGCGAACGTGCTCGGCAAGAGTCGGCGCCGTGGTCGGTCGAAGAGGTGGCGGACGACGACGGGGAAGAAGTGCCGGGTGGCCACCTCGGCGATCTGCGCGCCCCGGCGGGCCAGCGCGAGCGGGCCGGGTTCGGGGAGACGACGCGGGTAGATCCGGGGGGAGGGATCGCCGCCGACCGGGGAGACACCAGCGCGGCCGTTCCCCACATCGGCAGGCTACGCGACCCTGGGGCCGCTCAGTCCCGGCCCGAACGCGGGCTCAGGCCACCTGGCGGACCAGGCGGCGCTTGCGGGACCGGCGCCAGCGTTCCGCACGGGCGCCGACCGATCCGAAAAGCCGGGACACCTCGGTCACCGAGGCCAGCAGGGTGAGCACTCCTTCCTCGGTCTCGATCCCGAGCACCTGAAGCCGCCGACCGCCTGATGTCGTAAAGGACTCGTCGGCCGAGAAGCCCCGCAGCGATCGCCACTCGATCTCGGTGGCGGCCGACTCGGGCGACGCCCGATCGACGGTCGCTTCGGGATCGCCGGACATCCGGGTGAGGGACAGGCCGTCGTCGGTCACCCGGACCCGGCAGTGGTGGAGCGCCCGGGTCTCGGGGTGGACCAGCAGCGCGTCGATCACCTCGGGAGGCAAGGAGGTTGGGCTCGTCCTGGATTCCTGCGTCGTCTCGGGCGGCCTCACGCGGGTCGCCATTTCGGACTCGGGCCGGCCCCGACCTGCGGCCCACGCTCACGGTAGGTCCCGCGTCGACCCGAGTGGCGGTTCTGCCCGCTCATCGCCCGGGCTGCAGGGTCTCGTCGGCCAGGACGAAGATCGTCTGGGTCGACCGGACGTGCGGTGAGCCGTGCAACCGGACGAGCACGACGTCCCGCAGCGCGACGACGTCGGCCACCCGCACAATCAGCACCACGTCGAAGCCACCGCTCGTGAACGCGATGTACTGCAGCCCGGGCAGCTCCAGGCACTCCGCGCGCACCGCTTCCCAGCTGTGCTGCTCGATGTTGGCGAGGATGAGGGCGGTGATCGGCAGTCCGGCCTTGGCATGGTCGACGTTCGCACTGAAGCCCGTGATGACGCCGGACTCGCGCAAACGCTCGAAGCGGGCATACGCGGTTGCTCGCGAGACGTTGGTCCGTTCCGCCAAGGTGCTCATTGAGACCCGCCCGTCGCGGATCAGCTCTCGGACAAGTGCCTGGTCCACCTCGTCGAGCGCTGGCAAGACGTCCATCCGATATCCCTTCCGAGGGCATTCTCTCAGACGATTTGTCAGTATCTCCGGATACTGAGCACTGATCGTCTTGGAAATCGGCCTAGACCTGGACAGACCATCCAGGCAGGTGCACGATTGGGCGAAATGGCCGTCGCCGTCCTCGAGCTTCCCGCCGACCACCCCGGATTCCTCGACGCCGAGTATCGGGCCCGGCGGGCGTCGATCGCCGAGGTGGGTCGCGCCTATCACGTCGGGGATCCCGTCCCCGACGTGACCTACACCTCCGAAGAGGACGCGCTGTGGCAGCTCGTCTCGGGCGAGCTGGCCGAGAAGCACCGTGAGTACGCGTGCTCCGCCTATCTCGACGGCTCCGCCCGGCTGGTGCTTCCCACCGAGCGGGTGCCCCAGCTCCGCGAGGTGGACGAGCGGCTCCGGACCCTCACCGGCTTCGGCTTCCGGCCCGTTCCGGGCCTCGTGCCCGCCTCCGACTTCTACGCCGCCCTGGCCGAACGGACGTTCCTCTCCACCCAGTACGTCCGCCACCACTCGGTGCCCTTCTACACACCCGAGCCCGACGTGGTCCACGAGATCATCGGGCACGCCAACACGCTCGCGTCGGCTTCCCTGGCCTCGCTCTACGAGAAGGCGGGGCGGGCGTCGGTGCGCACGCACGATCCCCACGCGATGGCGTTCTTCTCAAGGGTGTTCTGGTTCACCCTCGAGTTCGGGGTGGTGCGCGAGTCGGGGAAGGCGCGGGCCTACGGGGCGGGGTTGTTGTCGAGCTACGGCGAGCTCGAAGCGTTCCGCCAGGCGGAGCTGCGCCCCTGGGACATCGGGCAGATGGGCTCCCTCGACTACGACATCACCCGCTACCAGCCGGTGCTCTTCGAGGCCCCGTCGTTCGGGTTCCTCGTCGAGCAGCTCGGCCGGTTCTTCGACCAGTTCGACGACGAGTGGCACCGAGAGCACCACAGAGGAGCGACACGATGACCGGGACCAGCACCGTCCGCGCCACCCGCAACCCGCCGGTGGCGCGCCTGTTGGGCTGGGACTGCCTCGAGCTGTGGGTCGGCAACGCCCGGACCACGGCGGGCTTCCTGATGTCGGCCTTCGGGTTCTCGTGCACCGCCTACGCGGGACCCGAGACCGGCGTCCGGCACAAGGCCAGCTACGTCTTGGAGCAGGGCGAGATCCGACTGGTCGTCTCGGCGGCGCTCTCGGCCGACTCCCCCATCGCCGAGCACGTCCGGACCCACGGCGACGGGGTCCACGACCTGGCCTGGCTGGTGGACGACGCCACGCTCGCCTTCGAGGGGGCGGTCGCCCGCGGCGCCCGCCCGGAGCGCGCGCCCTGGCGCGAGTCGGACGAGGACGGCGAACTGGTCCTCGCCCAGATCGGCACCTACGGCGAGACGGTCCACACCTTCGTGGAGCGCGGCCACTACCGGGGGAAACGCCTCGAGCCCGGCTACTCCGCCGACAACCTCCCCCCGACTCCCGTCGGCCCGCCGGTCGGACTGCGGGCGGTCGACCACGTCGTCGGCAACGTCGAGCTCGGCCGGCTCGACGACTGGGTGCGCTTCTACTCCGAGGCGATGGGGTTCGAACCGCTGACCTCGTTCTCAGAGGAGCAGATCTCCACCGAGTACTCGGCCCTGGCTTCGACCGTGGTCTGGGACGGCAAACAGATCGTGATGCCGATCAACGAGCCCGCCGTCGGGCGGAAGAAGAGCCAGATCCAGGAGTACCTCGACGCCTACGACGGCCCGGGGGTGCAGCACATCGCCCTGCGCACCGACGACATCGTCGCGACGGTCGACGCCCTCTCGGCGCGGGGCGTCCGGTTCATGTCGGTCCCGGACACCTATTACGGAGAGGCCCGGGAGCGCCTGGCCGGGGTCGACCTGCCCTGGGACGACCTGGAACGCCTGCACGTGCTGGTCGACCGGGACGCCGGCGGGTACCTGTTGCAGATCTTCACCGAGACGATCACGGACCGGCCGGCCCTCTTCTTCGAGATCATCGAGCGACGGGGGGCGACCGGCTTCGGGGAGGGCAACTTCAAGGCGCTCTTCGAGGCGATCGAGCGCGACCAGGAGCGCCGGGGCAACCTCTGAGCCTCCGCCCCCGCCGCCGATCGGCAGCGGGCCGCTCGCGAACGGGGCCGGACTCCGGACGGCCATCACGATCTCCACGCTCGTCCTCGTCGCGCGCTGCGTGGTCGCCCTCGGGCTCCCTGCGCCGTCCTCGCTCGGGCACGCCGCGCTCGAGGACCAGCTCAGCGGGTCGGTCGGGTCGCGGCGCCAGGACGGGGCCGGTGGCCCGGTTCACGGGGCCCGCGCAAGTAGTGTCGACGCGGAGTGCTGTTCGTCGAGATCTTCCGCCTGGTACTGGTCCTGATCGGCGCCCTCAGCGGCTACGAGATCGGGCACTCCTCGCACTCCTCGACCGGCCAGGTGGTCGGGCTGGTGCTCGGGGCCCTCGTCGCGTACGTCGTCGGCGGGGTGCTCGGCCGGGTGCTGCGGAGCCAGGGGGACCGGGCGGCCGGCCGGTTCGAACGCATCCCGCCGGGCGAGCTGTTCGCCGGCACCCTGACCGGCATCGCGGGGTTCCTGCTCGGTGCGGCGATCAGCGTGCCGCTGCTCGTCCTCGTGCACTCCCCGGTCGTGTGGCCGGCCTCGGGCGCGCTCGAGCTCACGGTCACCTTCATCGGGTTCCAGGTCGGCATCACGAAGGGCCGCCAGGTGGTGGCGGCGGCCGGACTCGGGCGGATCCTCGCGCCGCCGGCCGAGCCCCCGCCCGGCTACGCCCTTCTCGTGGACACCTCGGCGGCCATGACCCCGTTCCTCCTCGTCCTCGGCCGCTACGGGCTGCTGGTCGGCGGCCTGGTCGTCCCGCGGTTCGTGATCGACCAGCTCCAGACGATGGCGGCCGGGCCCGACCCGGTGTCGTCCCGGCGGGCCCGTCGCGGTCTCGAGCGGCTCGACGTGCTGCGCGACCTGCGGGTCCCCGTGCACGTGGCCGAAAACGAGCTGCCCGAGATCGACGACCTGACCGACCGGCTGGTCGAGGTGGCCCGCCGGCTCGGCCTGCGGCTGGTCACCTGTTCCGGCCAGGTGAGGGAGGCGGCCAAGCGCCGCGGGGTGGCGGTCACCGACCTGCGCCCGCTCGCCAACGACCTCACCCCGGACCACCTGCCCGGCGAGCAACTGGTCATCGACCTGATCAAAGAGGGCAACCAGCCGCGACAGGCGGCCGGCTACCTGGCCGACGGCGACCTCGTGGTCGTGAACGACGCCTCCCACATGATCGGCCGGGAGAACGTGGTCGTCGAGGTCCTCTCGACCCGGCGCACCAACCAGGGGCTGCTCGTGTTCGCCAAGCTGGCCGACCGGTCCTCGCTGTCCGGAGTGGCCGCCGAGCCGCTGCACACCGGGCCCCTCCCCAATCTCCACGACACCGATTTCGACGACACCGAGGTCGGTGAGCAGATCGGCGTCGATCGATGACGCCGCCCGCGGTGCTCAGGCCTTCTTGACCGCCGAGACCAGCTTTTGGAGCGTGTCCTTGGCGTCCCCGAAGAGCATGGTGGTCTTCGGGTCGTAGAGGAGGTCGTTGTCGATCCCGGCGAAGCCCGGCCGCATCGAGCGCTTGAGGAACACGATGTGCTCGGCCTGGTCCGCGTTGATGATCGGCATCCCGTAGATGGGGCTGCCCGGGGTGTTGCGGGCGGCTGGGTTCACCGTGTCGTTGGCCCCCACCACGAGCGCCACGTCGGTGATCGGCATTTCCGGGTTGACCTCGTCCATCTCCTTCAGCTCCTCGTAGGGGACGTTCGCCTCGGCCAGAAGCACGTTCATGTGGCCCGGCATCCGCCCGGCCACGGGGTGGATTGCGTAGACGACGTGGACGCCCCGGGCGATCAACGCGTCGGCGAGCTCCTTCGCGGTGTGCTGGGCCTGGGCCACGGCCAGCCCGTAGCCGGGGACGATGACCACGTTGCGGGAGTACGCGAGCAGCGTGCCGATGTCCTCGGCGGTCCCGGCCCGGACCGAGCGTCCGTCCACGCCCTCGGTGGCGCCGCTCGCGGTGACGACCGAACCGAACGCGCTGAACAAGATGTTGGGAAGCGAGCGGCCCATGGCCACGCTCATCATCCGGGTGAGAAGCATGCCGGACGCCCCGACGAGGGTCCCCGCCACCACGAGCACGTTGGAGTCGAGCGTGAACCCCGACGCGGCGACGGCCAGGCCGGTGAACGAGTTGAGCAGCGAGATGAGCACCGGGACGTCCGCGCCGCCGATCGGCAGCACGAAGATCACCCCGAGCGCGAGCGCCAGCGCCAGGAGCACCCACAAGAGCGCGGTCGACGAGGTGACCAGGATCGCGAGGACGAAGCCCAAGATGGCGAGGCCCACCGCCCCGTTGATCGCCTGCTGCCCCGGGTAGGTGATCGGGCGCGTCGGCATCAGCTCCTGCAGCTTCACGAAGGCGAGGGCGGAGCCGGAGAACGACACGCTTCCCACCAGCACGCCGAAGATCACCTCGAGCACCTTGTAGGTGGCGACGGTCTTGGCGTCGGTGCCGATGAACTCGGTGATGGAGACGACCGCCGCGGCCCCTCCGCCGACCCCGTTGAAGGCGGCCACCATCTGGGGCATCGCGGTCATCTTCACCAGGCGGGCGGCCGGCACCCCGATGGCCACCCCGATCGCCATCGCCCCGACGATGAGCCCCACATGGGCGAGCCCGGCATGGGCGAACGTCACCCCGATGGCGAGCGCCATGCCCGCCGCCGCGAGCAGGTTCCCCCGCCGCGCGTGCTTTGGCGAGCTGAGGCCCTTCAGGGCGACGATGAAGCCGATCGCGGCCACGAGATAGCAGAGGTCGATGACCGTCCCGCGGCTCACGCTCGGCCGTCCTCACCTTCGGGCCGGGTCTCGGCCGGCGGCTCGGATTGGCGGGGCCGGAACATGTGCAGCATCCGGTCGGTTACGACGAAGCCACCGACCACGTTCAGGGTGGCAAGGATGACGGCGATGAAGCCGAGGGCCTCCTCGGCGCCGGTGTGGGCGGAGCCCAGCACGATGATCGAGCCGACGAGGATCACCCCGTGAATCGCGTTGGAGCCCGACATGAGCGGGGTGTGCAGGATGCTCGGGACCTTGGAGATCACCTCGAAGCCGACGAAGGCGGAGAGCACGAAGATGGTGAACAGCTCGAGCAGGCCGTTGGTCACGAACCACTCTCCCCCGTCGTCGGTTCCGCCGCCGCCGGCGGAACCACCGGGCGGTGCGGGACGCCGAGCGCCGCGGCGGCGCCGGCCTCGGCCGCCTCACCGGCCCTGAGGATGCAGCAGCCGGCGACGATCTCGTCGCCCCAGTCCGGCGCGACCGTGCCGTCCCGGCCGAGGAGCGCCAGCAGGTTGGCGGCGTTGCGGGCGTAGAGGAGGCTGGCGTGCGTCGACATCGCCGACGGCGGGTTGGCCACGCCGACCACGGTCGTCCCCTCGATCACCACCTCCTCGCCGGGGCGGGTGACCTCGCAGTTCCCCCCGTTGTCGGCGGCCAGGTCGATGACGACCGAGCCCGGCGCCATCGCCCGGACGACCTCCTCCTTCACGAGGACCGGGGCCTGGCGCCCGGGCACTGAGGCCGTGGTGATCACGACGTCGCTCCCGACGACGACCTCGGCCAGCGCCTCCTGCTGGCGGGCCAGCTCCTCGGGCGACAGCTCGCGGGCGTAGCCGCCGGCGCCCTCGGCGGAGATCCCGAGGTCGACGAAGGTCGCGCCGAGGCTCTCGGCCTCCTCCTTGGCGGCGGCGCGCACGTCGTAGGCCCGCACCACCGCACCGAGGCGGCGGGCGGTGGCGATCGCCTGGAGCCCGGCCACCCCGACCCCCATCACGAGGACCTTGGCCGGTGGGACGGTCCCGGCGGCGGTCATGAACATCGGGAAGAACTTGGCCAGGTGCTCGGCCGCGAGCAGCCCGGCACGGTAGCCCGACACGGTGGCCTGGGAGCTGAGCGCATCCATCGACTGGGCGCGGCTGATCCTGGGCACGAAGTCGAAGCTGAAGACGTTGGCCCGCCGCGCCGCCAGGGCCCGGAGCGCGTCGAGGGACTGGGCCGGCTGCAGGAAGCTGAGGGTCGAGGACCCCTCGGGCACCGCCCCGGCCAGCTGCGGGTCGGGCGGGTTGACCGAGAGCACGACCTCCGCCTGGGCCAGCAGCGCCCCGGCGTCGGGCGCGACCGTCGCGCCCGCCTCCGCGTAGGCCTCGTCGGGGAACGACGCCGCCGTTCCGGCACCTGACTGGACCCAAACCTGCCAACCGGCCTCGACCAGGCGGACCGCGATGGCGGGGACCATCGCCACCCGACGCTCGCCCCGGCGCGTCTCGGCGGGGACGGCCAGGAGCACGAGGGGTGTTTCTAGCAGTTCCGACCAGACGCCCCCGCACCCGGGAGCCGAAGGGCTACTTCCTCTTGGTCCTCAGCTGGAAGGGTTCGTGGGCGACCCGGTTGTCGGCCGAAGGGGCGTCGAGCTTGTGGTCGGCCCACCCCGCGCCCTCGAAGGTGAAGCAGAAACCCGCCTCGTTGGCCAGCCCGGTGGCCACCTCGATGGAGAGCGGGGGCGCGAAGAAGTACCCCTGCGCGGCGTCACACTCGAAGTCCCGGACGATGGCGGCCTGCTGGGCGGTCTCCACGCCCTCGGCGACCGTCGAGATCCCCTCGGAGTGCGCCAGCGACACGACCGTCTCCACGATGAGACGGTTGATGCCCTGCTGGGGTTCGAGCGAACCGACGAAGGAACGGTCGATCTTCACGGTGTTCACGGCCAACCGGCGCAGCACGTCGAAGGAGGTCCAGCTGGTGCCCACGTCGTCGACCGCCAGCTCCACCCCGAGGGCGCCGATGTTGCGGAGGTCGTTCATGGCGACGTCCTCGACCATCGCGTGCTCGGTGACCTCGACCGTGAGCCGGTCCGGCTCGATCCCGGACCGCTCGAGCGCCAGAGCCACGGCGAGGCTGCCCACGCCCCGGCGAAGCTGCACGAGCGACAGGTTGACGGCCAGCTGGATGTTCTTCGGCCAGGCGGCCGCCTGCTGGCATCCCTCGGTCAGCACCCATTCGCCGAGCTGCACGATGTCGCCGTTCGCCTCGAGCCACGGCAGGAGCAGGCTCGGGAGGATGAGCCCCTCGTCGGGGTGCCTCCAGCGCAGGAGGGCCTCGAACCCGAGGAGGCGGCCCGAGGTCAGGTCGATGAGCGGCTGGTACTCGAGGGTCGGCTCGCCGCTCAGGATCAGGGACTCGGTGTCCGGGCGGGTTGAGGTCTCGCTGGCCATCGTGGGATCGCCTTCCGTGAGCGGATCGATCCGTCGGCCCGTGGTCCCCGACCGGACGTCACCGCACTCCGATCGCACATTCTGCCCGAACCGGACCCGAATTTCGGTGATCCACAGGGCCGACGGGCCCGTCCCCACCCAGCCTGACCTGGTCCTCTAGGGCGTGGAGGCCGTCCCCCCACTACCCTGGCCGGGTTCGGGGCGCCGGACGGGAGGCGGAAATGGCTTTCGATGTGGCCAGGGTCCTGGCCGAGCGGCACGGCGAGAACTTCGAGCTGCACGGCGAGTACATGAATCCCCAGATGGCCCGGGTCCTGCGCACCCTCGGTTTCGACCGCTTCTACGTGCGGGGCGAGGGCTGCTACCTCTACGACGACGCCGGCGAGCGGTACCTCGACATGCTCTCGGGGTTCGGGGTCTACGCGCTCGGCCGCTCCCACCCGGGCGTGAAGGCCGCCCTGCACCAGGCGCTCGACCTCGACCTCCCCAACATGGTCCAGATCGACTGCGCGCTCCTCCCCGGGCTCTTGGCCGAGGCCCTCGTCGGTCGCGCCCACGACGGCATCCGCCGGGCCTTCCTGTGCAACTCGGGCACCGAGGCCGTCGAGGGGGCGATCAAGTTCGCGCGCTACGCGACCAAGCGCTCCCGGATCGTGTACGCGGCCCACGCCTTCCACGGGCTGAGCACCGGCGCCCTGGCCCTCAACGGCGGCGCCGACTTCCGGCAGGGATTCGGTCCCCTGCTCGACACCACCGAGGTCCCCTTCGGCGACATCGACGCCCTTCGCCGCGAGCTGCGTCGGGGGGACGTGGCCGCCTTCGTGGTCGAGCCGATCCAGGGCAAGGGGGTCCACACCGCTCCGGCCGAGTACTGGCACGAGGCCCAGCGCACCTGCCGGCGCTACAAGACCCTCCTCGTGACCGACGAGGTCCAGACCGGGCTCGGCCGGACCGGCCGCTTCTTCTGCCACGAGCACTGGGGGCTCGAGCCCGACATCATCACGGTGTCCAAGGCGCTCTCGGGCGGCTACATCCCGCTCGGGGCGATCCTCGCGACCGAGAAGGTGTTCATGAGCGTGTTCAGCTCGATCGACCGTGCGATGGTTCACTCGAGCACCTTCGGACGCAACCAGCTCGCCATGGTGGCAGGGCTGGCGACCCTGCAGGCGATCGACGAGGAGCACATCGTCGAGCGCGCCCGGACGACCGGCGAGTCCTTCAAGGCCAAGCTCGCCCCGCTGGTCGAGCGCTACGAGATGTTCCACGAGGTCCGGGGCCTCGGGCTCATGATCGGCCTCGAGTTCGGCCCGCCCACAACCCCCAAGCTCCGTCGCCGCTGGAACGCGGTCGAGCGGATCCGCCCGGCGCTGTTCTCCCAGGCCGTGGTCGTCCCGCTGTTCCACCGCCACCGGATCCTGACCCAGGTGGCCGCCGACAACGTGAACATCATCAAGCTGCTGCCGCCGCTCGTCGCCGGGGAGGCCGAGGTCGATCACTTCGTCGCCGCCTTGGACGACGTCCTTGACTCCGCGCACAAGGGCCCGGGGTTCTACTTCGACCTCGGCCGGAAGATGGCCCGTGGCGCGCTCCCCGGCGGCAACCGACGCGCCGGCACCTATCGCCCGCCGGCCACCCCGGTCGGCGGTTCGCTCTCCGCCAACGGGTCGCCTAACGGCGCCTCGGCGAACGGCGGGGGCCAGGTCGCGGCCGTGCCCGCGGCCGGCCGCGCTTGAGCGACCGAGGCGGCGCCGACCCGCCGTTCACGCTCCGACCCGGCGACCGGGTCGCGGTCACCGGGGCCGCCGGGTTCATCGGCTCGGCCATCGTGCGCGCGCTCCTCGAGCGCCAAGCCGAGGTCGTCGCGCTGGTCGAGCCGGGCGGGAACGAGTCGAACCTCGACGGGCTGGACCTCGAGCGGGTGAGCGTGGACATCCGGTCCCGCGACGACGTGGAAAAGGGACTCGCCGGCGCGCGGGCGGTGTTCCACACCGCCGCCCTGTTCCAGTTCTGGGCCAAGGACCGCTCGGTCTTCTACGACGTGAACGTGGAGGGGACCCGGCACGTGATCGACGCGGCGCTCGAGGCCGGGAGCGAGCGGATCGTCTACACGAGCACCGTCGCCACGATCGGCCTCGAGGGCTCCCGGGACCACCCCGCCGACGAGCGGGCCGCCGCGCGGATCGACCACCTGTTCGGCTCCTACAAGCAGTCCAAGTACGTCGCCGAGCACGAGGCGCTCCGGGCCGCCGCCGAAGGGGCGCCACTCTCCCTGGTGCACCCGACCTTCCCGCTCGGCCCCCGCGACATCCGACCCACCCCGACCGGAAAGGTGCTCCTCGACTTCCTGAACGGCCGGATGCCCGGGTATGTCGACACCGCCATGAACGTCTCGCACGTGGAGGACCTAGCCGTCGGTCACCTGCTCGCGCTCGAACGCGGGCGCCGCGGCCGCAGCTACATCATCGGCGGGGAGAACCTGCCGATGGGCGAGCTGCTGGGCACCGCCGCGTCGGTGACCGGGCTGCCCGCGCCCGGGAGGCGGTGGCCGGGCCTCGTGGGCCTCGGAGCCGGACTCGCCTCCGACCTGATCGAGGGGCGCCTCCTCCGGCGCGAGCCCCACGTGCCGCTCGAGGCGGCCCGCATGTCGCTCGAGCACATGGTGTTCGACGACTCCCGGGCCCGCGTTGAGCTCGGCTACACCTCGCGGCCCGCCGCCGAGGCGATCGCCGACTCGGCCCGCTGGTTCCTCGACCACGGCTACGTGCGACCCGAGCGCGCCCGCCTCTTCACCTGGCCGGAGCGCTCCTGACCCCCGCCCCCGGCCGGGGGCGGGCGGGGAACCACCGGTCGGCGTGAACCGCCGCGTAGCCTGCGACCGTGGCCTCCGGAACCGAACGCGCCGAGGCGAGCTACCCCGAGTGGGAGTTCTCCGGCGCCGCCGAGAACCACCACTACCTCGTGCCGGCGGTGCTGAAGGCGCTCCCCGACGGCCCGGTGCGGGTCCTCGACCTCGGCTGCGGCAACGGCGCGCTCACGGCGCGGATCCGGGAGGCCGGCAAGCAGGTGACGGGCGTCGACTTCACCGAGAGCGGGATCGAGCGGGCCCGCCGGGCCAACCCCGGCGTCCCCTTCGTCGTCCACGACCTGAACGAGCCGCTCCCCGGGTCCCTGCGAGGGCAGTTCGACGTCGTCGTGTCCGCCGAGGTGATCGAGCACCTGTTCTTGCCCCGCGTCCTCTTCGCCCGTTGCCGCGAGGCGCTGGGCGACCGGGGACAGGCGATCATCACCACCCCGTACCACGGCTATTGGAAGAACCTCGCCATCGTGGTCACCGGCAGGTCGGACTCGCACTGGGGGCCGCTCGCCGACTACGGGCACATCAAGTTCTTCTCCAAGAAGACGATCAGCCAGATCGCCCGCGAGTGTGGTTTCGAGCCGGTCCGGGTCCTCGGCGCGGGCCGGATCCCGCTGCTCGCCGCCACCATGGTGATGACCGCCGATCTCGTCCCCGCGCCCTGAGGCCGCCGGTCGCCGCCTGTCCGGATCCGCCCAGAATCGGCCGCGCCCGCGTGCCACGATCGAGGGCGAGACGAAGAGGAGGGCGACGATGACCCTGGCCACGAAGCTGCACGCCCAAACGACCGCGACGCAGCTCTGCGTCGAGAGCCCGATCGGCGACCTCGTCGTCGCCGGCGACGCCGACGCGGTGACCGAGATCCTTCTGCCGGTGCCCGGGCGTTCGTCCAAGGTCTCGCGCGACCGCGCCGCGGTGCGGGGGCCGGTCCGCGACGCCGCCCGCCAGCTCGACGAGTACTTCGCGGGCAAGCGCCGGCAGTTCGAGCTGCCGCTGTCGCTCGAGGGGACCGACTTCCAGCGCGACGTGTGGACCGCACTGGCCGACATCCCCTACGGCGAGACGATCAGCTACGCCGAGCTGGCCCGCTGGGTCGGGCGACCCCGGGCGTTCCGGGCCGTCGGCCAGGCGAACGGGGCGAACCCGATCCCGATCGTGCTCCCGTGTCACCGGGTCATCGCCGCCGACGGGACGATCGGCGGCTACGGCGGCGGGCTGCCGACGAAGCGGGCCCTGCTCGCGCTGGAAGCGGGCGCCTGAGATTCCCGGCGAGGCGGGAGCGGCCCGCCCGGGGGTTATGGTCGGGCGGGTGAGCCCGCTCGATCTCGCCATCGACGCCGCGGTGTTCGCCTGGGTCCTCTACCGCCAGCGGCGGGTCCGCCGGGTGCGGCTCCGCTTCGCCGGCCGCGTGCCGGTCGTCCTCTCCCTCATTGGGCTCTTCCAGTTCATCCACTTCACCGAGACCCACTCACCCGGGGCCGAGGTCTCGATGCTCGCCATCGGCAGCTGCCTCGTGGTGGCCGGCGCGACCGGCGCGCTCCGGGCGGCCAGCGTCCGGCTCACCCCGGCCGAGCGGGGGGCCGTGATCCAGCAGGGCACCTGGCTGACGGTCGGCCTGTGGCTGGTCTCGGCCGGGCTGCACCTCGCGCTCAGCCCGGTCGTCTCGGGGCTCCACGGGCCGATCGACATCACCGCGGCGAGCCTCGTCCTCTTCACGGCCATCTCGCTCGGGGTGCAGAACGCGGTGGTCCACCACCGGGCGGTGCGCCTTCTCATGCGCGGCCCGGCGAAGGCGGGCGCCCCCGCCGGCACCGTCGACGCCCGGTCCTGGGAGGAGCCCCGGGACTGAGCCGCGGCCGGACCGTCAGTCCGAGATCGCCTTCTCCATGGCGTCGAGCCCGGCCAGGACCGCGTCGGCTTGCTTGTCGTCGAGCACGGAGTAGGCCCGGGCGACCATGCGGTTCGTGAGCTCGTCGGCCGCCTCCAGCTGGCGCCGGTGCTCGTCGGTCACCTCGGGGACGTCGTCGTCCTCGTAGCCGAACGTCGAGAACATCTCGGGCCTCCGGATGTAGTGCGCGATCCGCGGCTCGAGCAGCTGGGCGAGGACGGCCACCAGGTGCGCAGACCCGCGGTACTCGCGCAGCACGGTCACGAGCTGCATCGTCCGCCCCGGGGGGTCGTCGACGAGCGGCTCCGCGCTGATCCCGGCGTAGAGCGCGAGACCGGCCGGATCGGCGGCGTCGTTGACCGCGCCGAGGCCATCGCAGAGCGCGTCCAGCCCGTCGAGACCCGACAGCTTGGCCCGACCGAACTCCGCGCAGCACTCGAGGTGGGCTCGGGCGGCGGCACGCGGGTCCATGATCGCCCGCGCCTTGTCCCACTGGGACCGGATGAGCCGCGGCGCGAAGTACCCGAACGCGCTCACCACGACGGAGGCGTCGACGTCGCCGAGCACGCCCCCGCGCCCAAGGATGTAGAAGCGGAATGGGCCGAGCCCGAGTTCGTCGGCCCTGCTCGAGGCCGGCTCGGCGAAGTAGAAGGCACTTCCGAGACGGCCGATGGTGGCGGTCGCCCTTGGCACGAGGCGGTCGACCGGAGGCACGAGCGGACGATAGCCCGGCCCTAAGCTGTGGACCGGTGGCGTCGAGCATCCGGGCCGACGCGGTCGCCCTCGAGGTTGCGGGGCTCCACAAGCGCTTCGGCACCGTGCAGGCGGTCACCGACCTCAGCTTCGGTGTGGCCCCGGGCCGCATCACCGGGTTCCTCGGGCCGAACGGAGCCGGGAAGACCACCACCCTGCGGATCCTCCTCGGCCTGGTGAAGGCCACCGCGGGCACCGCCACCATCGGGGGCCAGCGCTACGAGGACCTCGCCCAACCGCTCCGCCGGGTCGGCGCGCTGCTCGAGTCGACCAGCTTCCACCCGGCCCGTCGGGCGCGGGACCACCTCCGGATGTGCGCGATCGGGGCCGGCATCGAGAGGACCCGGGTTGCCGAGGTGCTGGACCTCGTCGGTTTGGCCGATGTCGGCGGGCGCCGGGTCGGCGGGTTCTCCCTCGGGATGCGCCAGCGCCTGGGGCTGGCCGCGGCGCTGCTCGGCGACCCACCGGTCCTCATCCTCGACGAGCCCGGCAACGGGCTCGACCCCCAGGGCATCGCCTGGCTGCGCGATTTCCTCCGCTACCTCGCCACCCAGGGCCGCACCGTGCTCATCTCGTCGCACCTGCTCGCCGAGATGGCCCAGATCGCCGACGACGTGGTGATCATCGCGGCCGGCCACGCCCGCGCGTCGGGTCCGCTCTCGTCGCTCACGGCCCAGGTGGGCTCGGCGATGCGGGTCCGCACCCCCGAACCCGACCGCCTGCTCGGGGTGATGGCCGCCGCCCGCTTCCCGGCCCGTCGCCTGACCGAGGACCTCGTGCTGGTTGAGGGGGTGACGCCCGACCGGCTCGGCCCGGTGCTCGCGCAGAGCCAGATCGTCGTCTACGAGCTCATCAACCAGAGCACCGACCTCGAGTCCGTGTTCCTGTCGCTCACCGGGCCCGAGATCGCGGCGCCAGCCGTGTCGCCCGCCGCCACGGGTCAACCCGCCGCGCCGCCGCCGTGATCCGGTCCGTCCGCGCCGAGCTGTTCAAGCTGCGCACCTCCCCGGGCCCGTGGGTGGTGCTGGGGGCGACGCTCCTGTTCACCGCGCTCGGCATCGTCGTCGTGTTCCTGGTGGGCAAGGGCCACGGGCACGTCCGTTTCGTCGCGCCGGTCTCGACGTTCCGCCTGCGCCGACTGATCGGCTCGGGCTTCGCCGTCGGCGGCATCTGGATGGCCGCCGTCGTGGGCGTCCTCGCGGTCACCGGCGAGTACCGGCACAAGACGATGACCCAGACCCTCCTCGTCGAGCCGCGCCGGGGGACGCTCCTCGCCGCCAAGGCGGTCGCCGCCCTCATCTGGGGGATCGGCCTCGCGATCGCGAGCTTGCTCTTCGTCGGGGCCATGGGCCTCCCTCTGCTCCACACCGAGGGGGGCTCGGTGTCCCGCCTCTTCGACCAGGCCGGGGCGGTCCTGCCGGGGCTGTTCGCCGCCTTCGCGCTCCTCGCGCTGCTCGGGGCCGGCCTCGGCACGCTCGTCAAGAACCAGGTCGCGGCGGTGGTCACGATCCTCGCGATCACCTTCATCGTCGAGCCGGTCCTCGACGGGCTCTTGCCCGAGGTGGGCCGGTGGCTGCCCTCCGCCGCCGCCGCCGCGGTGGCGGGCGGCCTCGCCCCGGCCGGCGAACGGGCCCACCTGCTCAGCTGGTGGCTGGCGGCGATCGTGCTGGCGGCGTGGGGGCTCGTCCCGATCGTCGTCGGCTACTTCGTCACCTTCGACCAGGACGTGACCTGACCGAGACCGGCTGGGACGGCCGGCGCGGCGCGGGATAGCGTCGCCGGGTCCGGGACACCGACCGGAAGGAGCGACCGATGGCCGACAGCGAGAGCCCGCCCGTGATCCTGCGCGAGCGGAGGGGTCAGGTCGAGGTCCTCACCCTCAACCGGCCCGAGGCCCGCAACGCCATCAACGCCGAGGTGACCAAGCAGCTGACCGCGGCGTTGGACGACCTCGACAAGGACGAGGACCTGCGGGTGATCATCCTCACCGGGTCCGGCGACAAGGCCTTTTCGGCCGGCATGGACCTGAAGGCCTTCTCGGCGGGCACCGGCGGGTCGATCAGCGCCAGCACCGGCGGGTTCGCGGGGTTCGTCCGCCGCGCGATCCCGGTCCCGGTGATCGCGGCGGTGAACGGTCCGGCCCTGGCGGGGGGCTTCGAGCTCGTGCTGGCCTGCGACCTGGTGGTGGCGGCCGAACACGTCGTCTTCGGCATCCCCGAGGTCAAGCGGGGCCTGCTGGCGGCGGGCGGCGGGCTGGTCCGGCTGCCGAAGCGGCTGCCGATCGCGCTGGCGATGGAGCTGGCCCTGACCGGCGACTCGATCACCGCGGCCCGGGCCCTCGAGCTCGGCCTCGTGAACGCGGTGGTGCCGGCGGACCGGCTGATGGACGAGGCCCTCGCGTTGGCCGGCCGGATCACCGAGAACGCCCCGCTGTCGGTCCGCTACTCGCGTCAGCTCACCCTGCAGGCGGGCGAGGTGTCCGAGGCCGAGGCCTGGGACCTGAGCGACGCGGCGAGCCGGGTCGTCTTCAGCTCCGCCGACGCCCGGGAGGGCCCCATCGCCTTCGCCGAGAAGCGCGCCCCCAACTGGCAGGGCCGCTGAGAGCGGACACCGGGTCGCTCGCCCCGGCCCTCACCGCGCTCCGGCTCTCGCTGCACGTCCTCGCGGCGAGCGTCTGGGTGGGCGGCCAGGTCGTGCTGGCCGGCCTGGTCGGCACCGTGCGGGGCATCGCGGCCGACGGGCCACGGACCGTGGCCCGGGCGTTCGCCCGACTCAGCTGGCCCGCCTACGCGGTGCTGGTCGCCACCGGCATCTGGAACATTTCGGCCACCCACCCCTCGACCCAGTCGGGGGCGTGGCGGGTGGTGCTTTCGGTGAAGATCGCGGTGGTTGCCCTGGCGGGGCTGGCCGCCTTCGTCCACGGCCGGGCGGCCAGTCGGCGGGGACTGGCCATCTGGGGCTCGCTGTCTGGCGTGACCGCCCTCGCCGCCCTGGTCCTCGGGGTGCTGCTGGCCGGATGAGGGGCGGGGGACCGGGCCGGGCGGGACACGGTAACCTTGGACAGAACCTTTGATGGTTCGCCGCCACGTGGCCCATGAGGAGGGTTCGACATGCTGGCAGAGATCTTTGGCCCAGACCTTCTGATCGTGCTGATCGTCGTGGTGGTGATCCTCTTCGGTGGCGCGGCGATCCCGAAGCTGGCCCGCAACCTCGGCTCCGCCCAGAGCGAGTTCAAGAAGGGCGTGTCGGAGGCCAAGGCGGAGGAGGCCAACAAGACCGCCAGCCAGGCGGTCGACGAGAAGCCCTCGACCAACCC
>Ga0209415_10001295_pt1 | contig 47837 bp, 40 predicted proteins | sample PeaSoiSIISIP2007_FD_187696 | JGI IMG/M metagenome (GOLD analysis project Ga0209415, IMG submission 187696) | Peat soil microbial communities from Weissenstadt, Germany - SII-SIP-2007 (SPAdes) (version 2) | ecosystem: Environmental > Terrestrial > Soil > Wetlands > Peat | place: Germany... | reverse complement strand
ATATGCCGCCGCCGCCGCCGCGCCGTCAACTCGCGCTCAGAACGGCACCACCAGACCTTCGAGTTCACCCTCGCAATTGACCAGGTCGACCCGCTTCGAGGCGATCTTGAGCCCGTCGCCGGCGCGCACAAGCCGATGGAGACAGGTGCCGGCGAAGAGCCGCTGCTCATTGCGGCGGAACTCGACCATGAGCAGCTTCGAGCGCACGGCCGCGGCCTGCTCCGGCGGGTTCGTCGCCTCCAGCGTGACGTTGGCGACGATGCGGCTGGTCCGCGACGCCGGCTGTTGGGCGTGCATGTGCGGGTTGCCCAGCCGCCGCACCCGCGTCTCCATCAGCCGCCGGTCGTCATAGATCAGCGACACCGTGTCGAGCGGACTCTTCTGTTCCGGCTGCGAGGGGACCCAATACCAGGCATCCGCCATGAAGAGAGCGAGCCATTCCTCGTAGCGCGCCTCGTCCAACAGCCGCGCCTCCTGCAGCAGGAAGCGCCGAGCCTCCGCCTCGGTCAGCTCCGGCATCTCAGGCCGCCCGCTCGGCCGATGCGGTCGCGGCGGTCATCAAGCCGAGCCAGGCGTCGAACATATTGCGGATGAAGATCTCGCTGGTCGAATTCTTGCCGCGCCGACCGCCATGCTCGTCGGCGAGGTCGCTGGCGAAGCCGCGGCCGATCTGCAGCCACTCGGCGCCGCCGCTCATGAGCCCGGTCCCGATGCGGCCGTAGGTTTCGAGGTCGTCGGTGAGGACCAAGGAACCGGTGCCGTTGACGACGTTGGCGAAGGCGATCGTCTGCTCGAACATTTTCTCCGGCGCGCCCTTCAAGCGGAAATTATAGGTGTAGACGACCGTCCGATTGAGCGCGACGGGATGAACGACGCGGAGCTGCTGGAACTGGCTCATGAAGGAAAGGTTGGGGTAGATGTTGCTGTTCCAGCGGCGCACCTCGAGGATCTGCTTTGCCCGCTCCTTGCCCTGCTTCGCCTCGAGCGCGGCGATGTAGTCGCGGAATGCCGGGTCCTTCAGCGCCGCGACCAGCTTTGCATCATCGTGGTAGTCGCCGAGGAAGCTGTGGCCGTTGGGATAGGTCCAGATGCCGACCTGGGATTCCCAGAAGCTGTAGGGCGCGCCATTCTGGCGCATTTGGCGGATCGCGATCTCGCCGGCGGCGCTCGGCGGCGGCACATCGGGTTGCGCCTTCGCCGCTTCGATCGAGGATTGATGGACGAAGATCGGATGGGCGGCATCGCAGAGGTTCTCGAGGTAGAGCTTCCAGTTGGCGTTGTAAGCGTGCTTGAACACGCCGCCCGCGACCTCGATCTCGCCGTCGGGCGCGCGGTCGACCATGTCGTCGAGCGAGGTCGTCATATAGCCCAGGAAGCTCTCGAGACTCGGGCCCTCGGGCGCCAGGCTCGCGAAGACGAAGCCGCGATAGCTCGCGACGCGCGGCACCTGAACCATCGCCGTCCGCGGGTCCTGGGGATCGAAATGCCCGGGATAGCCCTGCAACAGCGGCGCCGATATGAGCTTGCCGTCGGTGTTGTATGTCCAGCCGTGGTAGCAGCAGCGGAACTCGCTCGCATTGCCGCGCTCCGCCGCGACCACCATGGCGCCGCGATGGGCGCATTGGTTGTGGAGAACGTAGATCTTGCCGTCGCTGTGCCGTACCAAAAGGAGCGGCTTTTGCGCGATCGCCGTCGCGACATAGTCGCCCGCTCGCGTCACCTGGCTCTCGTGTCCGACATAGATCCAGGCCTGTCCGAAGATCCGCTCCATTTCCAACTCGAAGATCGCCGGGTCGGTGTAGAGCGAACGATGGACGCGGCCAGGCTGGACGAATTGGCCCAGCTCGGCAGGGGTGTAGGCCGTCATTGGCGCACTCTTTCTGCGATCGGCATCACGGCAAAACCGCAGTCATCTCGATCTCGGCGAGTGCCTGGCGCTCGACCAGTCGAACCACTTGCCCCGCGACCCAGAGCGTCCGGGCCCTCGGCGACGATGCCATTGGCATAGAAGCGGGCCGGTGGCCAGCCCTCGGGATTTACGACGTGGTGAGCCGACCTCACCGGGGCTCCTTCATCGCGTGGTCCAAATCCTGGCGCGCGATGATGAGTTTCTGCACTTCACTCGCTCCTTCGTAGATGCGCAACGCCCGGATCTCCCGGTAAAGCTCTTCGACCTTGACGCCGCGCGTCACGCCGAGCCCGCCGAAGATCTGCACGGCGTCGTCAATGACGCGCTGCGCTGCCTCGGTGGCATAGAGTTTCGCCATGGCGGCTTCGCGAGTGATGCGCCGCTGCTCGACGTCGCGGGACCAGGCGGCGCGATAGACCAGCAGCGCACTGGCGTCGATCGCCGTCGCCATTTCCGCGAGCTTTGCTTGGACCAGCTGCAGCTGCGCCATCGGCGCGCCGTAGAGCATGCGCGCGCGGGCGCGGTCCATGGCCTCGCCGAAGGCGCGGCGCGCGAAGCCCAAAGCGGCCGCTCCGACCGATGGGCGGAACACGTCGAGAGTCGCCATGGCGAGCTTGAAGCCTTTGCCGCCCTCGCCCAACATATTGCTGTCGGGCACACGGCAATCGGCGAAGACCAGGGTCGCGAGCGGATGCGGCGCGATCACCTCGATGCGCTCGGCGATCACGAGCCCGGGGGTGTCGGCCTCGACGATGAAGGCAGAAAGTCCTGCGGTGCCAGTCGAGTCCGGGTCGCTGCGCGCGAAGACGACGTAGTGGCCGGCGATGCCGCCGTTCGAGATCCAGGTCTTGGTGCCGTCGAGGCGCCAGCCGCCATCGAGCTTGCTCGCCCGCGTGGTCATGGCCGCGACATCCGAGCCGGCATCGGGCTCGCTCAGGGCGAAGGCCGCGAGCCGTTCGCCCGAGCGCACCGGCGGCAGGAAGCGCGCGCGCTGCGCCTCGGTGCCGAACAGGCTGATTGTCACCGTGCCCAGGCCCTGCATGGCGAAGACGAAATCGGCGAGGCCCAAATGCCGCGCCAAGGTTTCGCGGATGAGGCAAAGGCTGCGCACGTCGATCGGCCCCGCGCCTTCCTCGGGAACGGCGTGGCGGAGCCATCCCGCTTGGCCAAGCGCGCGTGCGATGGCGCGGCACGTGCCATCGACATCTTCCGTCTCATGGGGCAATGACGATCCCGCCCAGGCGTCGAGCTCGGCGGCGAGGCGGCGGTGCCGCTCTTCGAAGAAAGGCCAGCCGAGATAGGTCTTGTCCGCCATCACGTCACTTTGCCGCCGGTGACGACGGCGCGACGGCCGGCGAGGGCAGGGGCCGTCATTGAGCGCTCATATGATGATCGCGATGTCCGACGCGCCGCGCGCGAGGTTGCGCTCGAGCTGCGCCTTGGCGGTCAGATACTGCTTCGGCCAGACCTGCTCGGCGTAACCGAGCCGGGCCGCGGCGTGCAGCGTAAAGTGCGGATCGGCGAGATGCGGCCGGGCCAGCGCGCAGAGATCGGCGCGCCCGGCGGCGATGATCGAGTTGATGTGATCGGTCTCGGTGATGTTGCCGACCGCCATGGTGCTGATGCCGACTTCGTTGCGGATGCGGTCGGAAAACGGCGTCTGGAACATGCGGCCATAAACCGGCTGCGCGTCGATCGAGGTCTGCCCGGCGGAAACGTCGATCAGATCGGCGCCGGCGGCCTTGAAGGCGCGCGCGATCTCGACCGAGTCCTCGCCGGTGATGCCGCCGTCGACCCAGTCGGTCGCGGAGATGCGCACCGACATCGGCTTCTCTGCCGGCCAGACCGCGCGCATGGCGCGAAAGACCTCGAGCGGATAGCGCAGCCGGTTCCCGAGACTCCCGCCATATTCGTCGGTGCGCAAATTGGTGAGCGGCGAGATGAAGGCGCTGAGCAGGTAGCCATGCGCCGCATGCAGCTCGACCATGTCGAAGCCGGCGGCGAGGCCGCGCTCCGTCGCCTGCACGAAGGCGTCGCGGATCGCACCCATCTCGGCCCGGGTGATCTCGCGCGGCACTTGATTCTTCGGGCTCCAAGGAATCGGCGATGGCGCGACGACCGGCCAGGCGCCGTCCTCGAGCGGCTCGTCATTGCCTTCCCAGCCGAGTTTGGTCGCGCCCTTGGGCCCGCTGTGGCCGAGCTGCAGGCAGAACTTGGCGCGCGAGTGTTCGTGGACGAAGCGAACAAGGCGGCGATAGGCCGCCTCCTGCGCGTCGTTCCACAGCCCGGCGCAGCCCGGAGATATGCGGCCCTCGGGGGTGACGCAGGTCATCTCGGTGAAGATCATCCCGGCGCCGCCCAGCGCGCGCGCGCCGAGATGCACCAGGTGGAAGTCGTTGGGCACCCCATCGACCGCGCTGTACATGGCCATCGGCGAGACCACGACGCGATTGTCGAGTCTCATGCCGCGCAGATGGAAGGGCAGGAACATCGGCCCGACCGGCTGATTCTGCGGCTGCGCTTCCGCCTGCTCGCGCAGCCAGCGCTCGACGCCTTCGACGTAGTCGGCATCCCGCAGGCGCAGATTCTCGTGGCTGACGCGCTGGCTGCGGGTCAGCAGCGAATAGGCGAATTGCTCCGGCGGCAGATGGGCGTAGCGCGCGACATTCTCGAACCATTCCGTCGAGTTGCGTGCCGCCGACTGCAGCCGCAGGACTTCGACCCGCCGCTCCGCCTCATAGGCGGCGAGCGCCGCCGGCAGGTCGTTGCCATGGCGGCGGATCGCGTCAGCGAGCGCGATAGCATCCTCGAGCGCGAGCTTGGTGCCGGAGCCGATCGAGAAATGCGCGGAATGCGCGGCATCGCCCATCAGCACGATATTGCCATTCACCCAGGCTTTGTTCGAGACGCGCGGAAAGGTGATCCATTCCGAGCCGCGCAAATGCCGGCTGTTGGTCAGGAGCTTCTCGCCGCCGAGCCAGGGCGCGAAGAGCCGCTCGCAGAAGGCGATGTTGGCATCGGTATCGGCCCGCTCGAGCCCGGCGGCGCGCCAGTTCTCTTCGCGCGTCTCGACGATGAAGGTCGAAGTGTCCTTGTCGAAGCGATAGGCATGGACTTGGAACCAGCCCCATTCGGTCTCGACGAAAATGAAGGTGAAGGCCTGGAACAGGCAATGCGTCCCGAGCCAGATGAACTTGTTCTTCCGCCAGTCGATCTCGGGCTGGAAGTGCTCGGCATAAGTGGCGCGCACGCGGCTGTTGATGCCGTCGCAGGCGATGACGAGATCGGCATCGGCGAACGGCGCGAGGTCGGCGACCTCGGTCTCGAAGGCAAGCTCGATGCCGAGCTGCTCGGCCCGTTCCTGCAGGATGTTGAGAAGCCGCTTGCGCTCGATCCCGCAAAAGCCGTGGCCATGCGAGGTGATGACGCGACCCTTGAAATGGATGTCGATGTCGTCCCAATGCGCGAAGCTGTCGATGATGCGCTTCTGGCTCTCCTCATCGCCGCCGCGCATGTTCTCGAGCGTCTGGTCGGAGAAGACGACGCCCCAGCCGAAAGTGTCGAAGGGCCGGTTCCGCTCATACACCGTGATATGGTGCGTCGGATCGGCCTTCTTCATGAGAATGGCGAAATAAAGCCCCGCAGGGCCGCCACCGACGCAGACGATGCGCATGCCGCCTCCAGGCGCCGAATCAAGAGATATTTTACACCTAAAGCATCTCCCTCACAACCCGCTCAGGACGTCACGCTCGCGCGCGGAGTCCTTGAGCTTGCCGAGAAGTTCGAGGAGCCGCCCCATTTCGCTAGGACTGAGTCGCCGCACCATGTGCTCGATCCAGCCCTCATGCGCCGGCGCCATGCGGTCGAAGAGGGCCCGACCCCCCGGCGTCAATCCGATCAAGGTGCTGCGGCCGTCGGTCGGATGCGGCAGACGCGCGACCAGGGCATCCGCCTCCATTCCCGCGATGAGGCCGGTCACGTTCCCGTTCGTCACCATGAGGCGGGCGGAGAGTTCGCCCATGCTGAGCTCGCCGCGTGCCGCGTCGAGCTGCGCCAGGACGTCGAAGCGGGCGAGCGTCGTTCCAAATTCGGCGCGCAGCCGGGCGCGGATCGCCGCCTCCATCATCCGGGAGCAGGTCAGGAGCCGCAGCCAGAGCCGGAGCTGCAGCTTGCGGTCGCTTGCAGCCGCCATCTCGCGATCGGCCAGCGCCACCGTGCCGTGAAGGTCGTTGTCCACCCGCTCCTCCGCCTGGCCGGCCCTCGCTGCCGGCAGCCCTCATTCTATCGACGATACTTTCGGGGGGACAAGGCCGGCATCGCCCGGGCGGGCGCAACTCAGCCGTCAAGCTTGATTTGGATGTCGCCGCCGGAAACACGCACCGGATAGGTCTTGATGTCGCAGGGGATGGGCGGGCCGAGGCCCTTGCCGGTCTTGACCTCGAAGCGGCCGCCATGCAGCGGACATTCGATCACGTCGCCATCGAGCCAGCCGTCGCTCAGATAGGCGAAGGCATGCGTGCACTGGTTGTCGGTCGCGTAAAGCGTGCCGTCGAGATCGAAGACGGCGATCTCCTTATCCTTGACCTGCACGCCCAGAACGTCGCCGGGCTTCAGGGCAGAGCGGGCGGCCACCGTCACCCATTCGCCCGCGGTGTCCTCGCTCATGACCTCATCCTCTTGCGTCGCAACGCGCGCCATTCTGCCCGTCTCGGCGCTTTTGGCAAGCCTTTGGACTGCCTCAGCGGGCGAGATCCTGAAGCTTCACTGCCTTGTCGGCGAGTGCAGCGGGGTCGACCGGCTTGCCGCGCGCAATCATCATCCGCGCAAAGCGCATATCGCGCGCGTTGTTGACGGTGGTCGCCGCGACCGGCTTCCCGTCGGCGAGATAAAAGACCGTGAACCCGGGGTCAGACGGCGCGCCGCGCCAGATGAGCCGATCCCAGGCCGCCGGCGCTCCCGCCGTCTGCAGGTTCATGTCGTATTGGTCGGTCCAGAACCACGGCACTTCGGCACAGGGCTCGGCCGATCCGGCCATCACCTTGGCGACGGCAATTCCTTGGTTCTGGGCGTTCTGCCAGGCCTCGAGGCGGATGGCGCGGCCCACGATAGGATTAAAGTGACGGGTCACGTCGCCGGCGCCGAAGATCGCGGAATCGCTGCTGCGGCCGAATTCGTCAACCATGACGCCGTCATCGACGGCAAGCCCGGCCGCTGCGGCAAGCTCGCAATTGGGCACGGCGCCGACGCCGATCGCGACGCTATCCGCGCTGACGGTCTCGCCGCTTTGCAGCCGGAGAGCGACCTTGTCGCCCGCTTCCTCGATCGCCGTCACCGCGACGCCGGTTCTGAGGTCGACGCCGTTGCGGCGGTGCAGCGCCGCGACGAAGTCGCCAAGCTCGGGCGGCACGACGCGGGCCAGCACGTGCGGCGCCAGCTCGAGCACGGTGACCGCGACGCCGCGTTTCCGCGCCGTCGCCGCGACCTCGAGACCGATGAAGCCGGCGCCGATGACGGCAAGATGCATGCCCGGCTCGAGCGACGCGCGCAGCCGCAGCGCATCCTCGACATCCCGGAGATAGAGCACGCGCGGCCCTTCGCCGCCGGGAATCGGCAAGCGCCGGGCGCGCGCGCCGGCCGTCAGCAACAGGGCGTCATAGGGAATGCTCCCGCCCTCGGCGAACCGGAGACGCTGCTCGCGCCGCTCGATCTCAGCGACGCGCGCGCCCAGCTTCAGATCGATGCCGAGCTCGGCGTAGGTCTCTTGCGGGCGGAGATAGATCTTCTCGATCGGCATGATGCCGGCGAGCAGCTCTTTCGACAGCGGCGGGCGCTCGTAAGGCGGGTGGCGTTCCTCGCCGACCAGCGTGACCGGCCCCTTGTATCCAGCAGCGCGCAGCGCCTCGGCAGCGCGCCCGCCGGCATGGCCGGCGCCGACGATGACGATGTGCCGGTCCCCCGCCGCGGCGCTCACGTCAGAAGGATTTGTCCTCGGAGAAGGCCTTATACGCCATGATGGTGAAGGTGTCCTTCACCGCCGGCAGGGTCTGCAGCTTGTCGATGACGAAATGGCCGATGTCCATCTCGTCCGGCAGGTAGCATTTGAGCATGAGATCATACTGGCCGGAGATGGAGTAGACCTCCGACACCTGCTCGACATCGACCGCTTCCTCCGCGACCTTGTAGGCCTTGCCGAGATCGCATTTCATCATCACGAAGATCGTCTTCATGAGGCCCCTCGCTTTCTAGCCGCGCGCCGTCCTCCCGGGGCGAGCTAGGAAGGCCGGCATGTGGTCGCCGAAGCCGATGGTGCCGTCGCGGTCGTCCTCCGCCTCGCGCGGCAGGCGCTCGTTGCGCCGCGGCAGCGGCGTAACGTTGTCCGCGATGTCCATGGCGATCTGCTCCATGGTGACCGGGGCATGGCGCGGCGCCGGCGCCTTCTTCTCGCCCCCGCGCGGCTTGCGCTCGGGTCGGTGCCGCTCGCCCGAATCATGGGGCGCGCTCTCTTCCCGACGGTGAGGGCGCGCGCCGCCGCGGCTGCGGCGTCGGGTCGGCTCGTCGCTGAGCGCCGCGCTCGGCAGGCCCGGCAACGGCACCACCGGGACGGGCTTGCCGATGAGCTGTTCGATCGCCTGGACGAAGCGGCCATCCTCGGGGGTGGCGATGGTGAAGGCGCGGCCCTCGCGGCCCGCCCGGCCGGTGCGCCCGATGCGATGGACGTAATCCTCGGCATGCAGCGGCACGTCGAAATTGAAGACATGCGACATGCCCTGGATATCCAGTCCACGCGCCGCAACGTCACTCGCCACCAGCAGACGAATGTCGTCGTTGCGGAAGCGGTCCAGCGTCTCCGTGCGCTTGGCCTGCGGCATGTCGCCGTGCAGCGCCGCCGCGTCCAACCCGTATTTTTGCAGTGCGCGGTTAAGGATGTCGACGTCGCGCTTGCGGTTGCAGAAGATAATGGCGTTCTTGACATCCTCGCTGCGGATCAAGCGGCGCAGCGCCTCGCGCTTATCCTCCGGCGCGACGATGACCATCGCCTGGGTGACCAGGGTCGCCGGCGAGGCCGGCGGCGCCACGGAGATCTGCTTGGGATTCATCAGGAAGGCGTCGGCGAGCCGGCGGATCTCCGGCGGCATGGTCGCCGAGAAGAAGAGGGTTTGGCGGATCCGAGGCAGCAGGCCCACGATGCGCTCGACATCGGGGATGAAGCCCATGTCGAGCATGCGGTCGGCCTCGTCGATCACCAGAATCTTGACGTCCGAGAGCAGGATCTTGCCGCGCTCGAACAGGTCGAGCATGCGGCCCGGCGTGGCGATCAGCACATCGACGCCGCGGTCGAGTTTGCGCTCTTGATCGCTGAAGCTCTCGCCGCCGATCAACAGCGCCTGCTCGAGCTTGTGATGCTTGCCGTAGGTATCGAAGGCATTGGCGACCTGGGCCGCCAATTCGCGCGTCGGCTCGAGAATGAGCGAGCGCGGCATGCGCGCGCGCGCGCGGCCGGCGGCGAGAATTTCGATCATGGGAAGGGTGAAGGAGGCGGTCTTGCCGGTGCCAGTTTGCGCACATCCCAGGACGTCGCGTCCCATGAGCACGTAGGGAATGGCCTGTTCCTGGATGGGGGTGGGAACCGTGTACCCGGCGTCCTCAACCGCCCGCAAAACGTCGGGGGAGAGGCCGAGATCTGAAAAACTCATTGAGAGGGTGGCATCTTTCTGTTGTTGTTTATGACTTTTCGTCGCTCTTTATTTGGGGATAGGAGGGGGAAAGTCAATTTATTTCGTGGCATTGCGAGAAAAGCCTAGGTTTTTCAAGGTTTGGCCGATGCCCGAGGCCGCGGCACCCGCCCGAATCGCCGGCCGGCGTGACCGATCAGCCGACGGCGTTTTTCTTGAACGCCGCGGGGTCAACGCCGCTAAACGTCGAGATCACGCGCGAACTTGGCCTTCTCCTGGATGAAGGCATAGCGCAGCTCGGGCTTGCGGCCCATCAGGCTTTCCACCAGGTCGACGGTGTGCTTGTAGTCGCGCGCGCCGGGCTCCGGCAGGACCGCGCGCAACAGGGTTCGCTTCGCCGGGTCCATGGTGGTGTCGCGGAGATAGCGCGGCGGCATCTCGCCCAGGCCTTTGAAGCGGCTCACTTCGACCTTGCCCTTGGCCTTGGCGAAGACGGTGCTCATCAACTCGTCCTTGTGCGCGTCGTCGCGCGCATATTCCGTCCGGTCACCCTGCTGCAGGCGATAGAGCGGCGGTACGGCGAGGAAAAGCCGCCCCCCGGCCACGAGCTGCGGCATTTCCCGGAAGAAGAAGGTCATCAGCAGCGAAGCAATATGGGCGCCGTCGACATCGGCGTCGGTCATGATGATGACCCGCTCGTAGCGCAGCTTGTCTTCCTGATAGCGCTCCCCGGTGCCGCAGCCCAAGGCGAGGCCGAGATCCGAGAGCTCTTGGTTCTGGCGCAGCCGGTCGGTGGTGGCCGAGGCGACGTTGAGTATCTTGCCGCGCAAGGGCAAGATCGCTTGCGTCTCGCGCTCGCGCGCTTGCTTCGCCGAGCCGCCGGCGCTGTCGCCCTCGACCAGGAAGATCTCGGTGCCGCCGGGGCTCGAGCGCGAGCAATCCGCGAGCTTGCCGGGCAGCCGGAGCTTGCGGGTGGCGGTCTTGCGCTCGAGCTCGCGCTCTTGACGGCGGCGCTGGCGCTCCTCGGCGCGCTCGATGATGGCGTCCAAGAGCGTGCGTGCGCCCTGCGGGTCTTCGGAGAGCCAATGGTCGAAGCGGTCCTTGACCGCACCCTCCACCAGCCGGGTCGCTTCGGGCGAGGCGAGCCGCTCCTTGGTCTGGCCCTGGAACTGCGGCTCGCGCAGGAACAGGGAAAGCAGCACCACCGCGCCGTTCATCAAATCCTCGGGCGTGATCTGCGCAGCGCGGCGATTGCCGGTCAACTCGCCATAGGATTTGAGGCCGCGGGTCAGCGCGCTGCGCAAGCCGGCCTCGTGGCTGCCGCCCTCCGGCGTTGGCACGGTGTTGCAATAGGAGGAGGCGAAGCCCTCCTGGTCCTCGGGCCAGGTGATCGCCCATTCGACGCGGCCGCCCTCGGAAAACTCGGCATCGCCGGCGAAGGGGCGCGGTGCGATCATGTCCCGCCCGTTGACGATCGCTGCCAAGTAATCGGCGAGCCCGCCGGGGAAATGCAGCTTTTCTTCCTGGGGAACGTCATCGGGCCGCGGCAGGGCCGGATCGCACCACCAGCGAATCTCGACGCCGCGGAATAGATAGGCTTTCGAGCGCGCCATGCGATAGAGCAACGCCGGCTTGAAATGCAGATGACTGAGGAAGATCTGCGGATCGGGATGAAAGCGCACCACGGTGCCGCGCCGGTTCTGCACCGGGCCGCCGTCTTTGAGCTTGGTCTTGGGCTTGCCGCGGCAGTATTCCTGCGTCCAGATATGGCGGTCGCGCGCGACTTCGACCGTGAGCCGGTCGCTCAGCGCGTTCACCACGGAGATGCCGACGCCATGCAGGCCGCCCGAAGTCTTGTAGGCCTCGCCGCTGAACTTGCCGCCGGAATGCAGCGTCGTGAGAATCACCTCGAGCGCCGAGATCTTCGGAAATTTGGGATGCGGATCGACGGGAATGCCGCGGCCGTTGTCGCGCACGCTGACGCTGCCGTCGTCGTGCAGTTCGATCTCGATGCGGCTCGCATGCCCGGCCACCGCCTCGTCCATGGCGTTGTCGAGCACCTCGGCCACGAGATGGTGCAAACCGCGCTCGTCGGTGCCGCCGATATACATGCCCGGTCGGCGGCGCACCGGCTCGAGACCCTCGAGGACCTCGATGTCCTTGGCGGAATAGCGCTCGGGCGCTTTGCGGGCGAGATTGTCAAACAGGTCGGCCATGACGCGGACTCTAGGCAACAGCACTGGAAACGGCAAGCTGATTGCAGGATATAGTAGCTTATGCTCCAATGTTTACAATATATTGTAAAAGCTAGACACTTTATCGTGTCACGGTCGCCAGGGAAACTGGCGCGATGAACGAGAGCGGCGGGGATCTGCAATGAGCGAAAACGCCAGCGACGAGGCCAGCACGCTGCCCGCCTTTGAGCCGGCACTGCGCGCCATTGCCATGCCGGCGGACGCCAATCCCAGTGGCGACATCTTCGGCGGATGGCTGCTGGCGCAGATGGACCTGGCCGGCGGCACGACCGCGGTGCGCCGCGCCGGCGGACGGGTCGCTACCGTGGCGATCACCGCCATGACCTTCCATCGGCCGGTCTTGGTCGGCGACGAGGTCAGCTGCTATGCGCAGGTCGTCAAGCTCGGCCGCACCTCGCTCACGCTCCGGATCGAGAGCTGGGTGCGGCGCGGCGTGAGCGCAGAGCAAATTAAAGTGACGGAAGGGCTGTTCACCTATGTCGCAATTAACCCGGAAAGACGGCCTCGGCCCATTCCGCCGGAGGGATGAGTTTCGGGGCTGAGCCGCAGCTCTCGAGGCATTTCTTCTTTTGTCCAAGTCTTGCCGAACTGCGCAAATTGTGGCGCCGGCAGGGCATGCATAGTTTAGCCGGTCGCATCAAAACCGCGACTTGTCGGAACCGAACGCCGTGTCGATCCGTTTTGTCCTTGCTCGGTTTGACGGCAATGGGCGAGAGGGGCGGCCGCCATGCTTCGGATTCATCTGTTCGGACTTTGCTTTTATTCGTTGGTTGCGATCGGATCCTCGGGATCGATTGGCGACGGAGATCCGCCTGAAGCGAAAAGCGCAATGCCGCGCGGGCATGACCTAACGAAGATCGATGCCATGCCGCGGGAAGCTCCACGGTGCAGTGTGTCACCGCAGGATCAGTGGGGCGTCGCGTCCTGGTACGGGCCGCACTTCCAAGGCCGACGCACCGCCAGCGGCAGGCGGTTCAACATGCGCGAGTTGACCGCGGCGCATCGCACCTTGCCGCTCGGCAGCGAGGTTCGCGTCACCAATCTCGAGAATGGCCGCAGCGTCGAAGTCAAAATCAGCGACCGCGGTCCTTATTTTGGCGGACGCATCATCGATCTATCGAAGGCCGCTGCCCTTCGGCTCGGCATAACCAGACGAGATGGCGTGGCGCTGGTGCGGCTCGAGCCGGTGACAGCCATCGCTGCTTACGATTGACGATCGCCGCCCGGCGCCGCGATGCGATGGGAGCCAAAGCGCTTGTCATGCCGCGGGCGCTGATTCATCCTGCGCCTGACATTCACGCCCGGCGACGGCAACGCGGCAGGGAGACACCTAGTGAAGCTGGCAAGTTATGTGGCCGATGGCCGGGAAGCCTTCGGAGCCGTGGTCGGCGACGGCGTCGTGACCATGAACGATCGGCTCAAGGGCGGTTACGCGACGCTCAAGCAGGCGTTGGTGGGCGGCGCGCTTGCCGAGATCGCCGGCATCGCCCGGAGCGCGCGGCCCGACCGGCAACTCGCGGCGCTGCGCCTTCTTCCGGTCATACCCGATCCCGCGAAAATCATCTGCGCCGGCTACAATTATCGCTCTCATGTCGCGGAGATGGGGCAGAAGGTTCCGCAAAAGCCGAGCGTGTTCGCGCGGTTCGCCGACACGCTCATCGGCCACGACGGCGCGATGATCCGCCCGTCGGTTTCCGAGGAGTTCGACTACGAAGGCGAGCTTGCCGTCGTCATCGGCCGCTCGGGCCGCCATATCCCGGAATCGCGCGCGCTCGAGCATGTCGCGGGCTACACCTGCTTCGTCGACGGCAGCGTGCGCGACTATCAGAAGATTTCAGTGACGGCCGGCAAGAACTTTCCGGCCACCGGCCCGCTCGGCCCGTGGCTGGTCACGACCGACGAAATTCCCGACCCGACGAGTCTGGTGCTGACGACGCGGCTCAACGGCGAGGAGATGCAGCGATCCGGCACGGACATGCTGATCCATTCCATTCCCGCCATCATCGCCTTCGTCTCGGATTTCACGCCGCTCGCGCCGGGCGACGTCATCGCCACCGGCACGCCCGAAGGCGTCGGCCACAGTCGCAAGCCGCAAGTATGGATGAAGGCCGGCGACGTGCTGGAAATCGAGATTTCCGGCATCGGCACGTTGCGCTGCCGCATCGTCGACGAGCGGGGCTAGTTCTCTGTCGCTCGCAGCGCCGGCATGACGTGGCGGCTGTAAAGCTCGATCGATTGCAGCGATTCCGCGAGCGACAGATCGCCAAAGGCGAATTGCCCGACCAGGTAGTTGACGCCGGATTCGACGAGTTGGGCGGAGAGCCACGCCGCGACCATCGCCGGCGTGCCGGCGATGCCGACACCCGCCTCGCGGACAGCATCGAAAGTCGCGGGACGCTCGCCGAGCACGGGCCCGCGTCCGTGCAGGCGATAGAGGTGGTTGAAGCTCGCGTACCAGCGCGGATAGGCGCGCCGCGCGGCGCTCGCGGCTTCCTGCTCGGTCGGGGCGATGACGATGAAGCGTGACATCCCGACCTTGGGCATCGCGCTCGTGTCGCCGCCGCGTGCCTGCCAGCCCGCGCGATAACGCTCGACCAGCACGCGCATGTCGCCTGCCTTGTCCAGGCTGATGAGGTTGAAGCCGCGCCGTCCCGCGTGTTCCGCGCTGTCGGGCGAATGGACCCCGAGCCAGATCGGTGGATGCGGCTTCTGCAATGGCGCGAGCTCCATCGGCACTTTGTCGAAGCGATAGAACTCGCCGGTGAAATCGAGCGTCCTGCTGGTCAGCCCCTTGAGGATGAGTTCGAGCGCTTCGGCGAATTTGCGCGGCGATTCCGCCGGATTCTGGCCGTAAAGGCCGCTTTCAATCGGCGAAATGCCACGACCGACGCCGACTTGCAGCCGTCCGCGGCTCAAATGGTCGAGCATGCAGATCTCTTCGATGAGCCGCAGTGGATGGTAGAGCGGGAGGAGATAGACCAGCGGGCCGAAGCGCAGCCGGCGGGTCACGCGCGCCACGGCGGCGAGATAGATGCCGGGCGAGGGCGCCATGCCCAAAGGCGTCGAATGATGCTCGGCGACGTGATAGCCGTAGAAGCCGGCGCGGTCGTAGGCCTCGACGAGTTTGAGGCGCTCCTCATAGAAATCGGCGAGCGGACGGTCGCTGCGGTCGAGATGATCGAAGACGCCGAATTCCATGTTTTACTCCCCCGGAGACGGCGGCGATCATGCCGGCAGCGGCGGCCGGCGGCAATGCCAAAGGTCCGACACTGTCACCGCCGGAGAAGCAGTTCGAGGGCGTCGAGCAAAGGGATCTGTCCCTTGTTGATCTTTTGCCGCGCGGTCGCGAGATCGAACCAGGCGGCGCGATCGACCTCGGGAAACTCTTGCTGCCGACCGGAATGCGGCGGCCATTCGACGGTGAAGAGATTGCTCTTGATCGTCGCGGCATCGCAGTCGCCCGCGAAGGCGAAGGCGTGCACGGTCTTGCCGCCGGCCTGCCGCGCCGCCGGCAAGGGATGGAATGGTCCCTCGGCGCCGAAGCCGGTCTCTTCCCGAAATTCCGTCTGCGCGCGTTCCAGCATGCTCTCGCCGGGCTCCATCTCGCCTTTGGGAATGGACCAAGCGCCCTCGTCCTTCCGCGCCCAGAACGGACCGCCCGGATGCACCAGCAGCACTTCGAGCATCGCCCGGCGGCGGTACATCAGCAGGCCGGCACTCTCCTTGGCCATCGCAGCAGGACCTTCTCGCAGCGCCTTGTCCCGATCGCGCGGTAGGCGGTACTGTCCGTGCAACACAGTATCGGCAAGGGAGGTGATCATGGCGAGACTACAGGACAAGGTCGCAATCGTAACCGGGGGAGCCCGCGGCATCGGCGCGGCCTTTGCCAAGGGCCTCGCGCGAGAAGGCGCGAAGGTGATGGTCGCCGACATCGTCGACGGCAATGCGACCGTTGCGGCGATCACCGACGAAAGGGGCGAGGCGGACTTCCTCACCGCCGATGTGTCCTCGCCGCCGGCGGTCGCGGCGATGACGGAGGCGGCGCTGCGCCGCTTTGGGCGAATCGACATCCTCGTCAACAATGCGGCCGTGCTCAGCACCATCACGCACAAGCCGTTTGCCGAAATCACCGGCGCCGAATGGGACCAGCTCATGGCCGTCAATTTGCGCGGCCCCTTCGAATGCGCGAAGGCGGCGCTGCCGGCGATGCGGCGTCAGGGCCGCGGCAAGATCATCAACATGGCCTCGGGCACGGTGTTCAAGGGCACGCCCATGATGCTGCATTACGTGACCTCGAAGGGCGGCGTGATCGCCTTCACCCGCGCGCTGGCGCGCGAGCTCGGGCCCGACAATATCCAGGTCAACGCTATCGCGCCCGGCCTGACCGCGAGCGAAGGCGTCATGGCGAACCGCTCCTTCACCAAGGCGATGTTCGAGGGCAACCGCGCGTCGCGCGCCCTGCAGCGGGAGGAGACGCCGGCGGATCTCGTCGGCGCGCTGCTCTTCCTTGCATCATCCGACAGCGACTTCATGACCGGCCAGACGCTGGTGGTCGATGGCGGGGCCGCCATGCATTGAGCCGGCGCGACGGAACCCTTAGCCGGCGCGGCCGCGGGCAATGAAATCGGAATTGCGGAACCCCGGCTTGGCGTAACGCAAGGGCGCGCCGTCGAGGGTGGTAACGCTGCCCCCCGCGCCCTCGAGGACCGCCTGGCCGGCGGCGGTGTCCCACTCCATGGTGGTGCCGAAGCGCGGATAGCAATCCGCCTCGCCCGCCGCGAGGAGGCAGAACTTGACCGAGCTGCCGGAGATGCGGCGCTCGGCTTGCGGCAGGGTTGCGGCGAAGGCGGCGAGCCGCGCCTCATCGGCATGCGAGCGGCTGTGGATGATAATCGCGCCCGACGCCGGGGCAACGCGCGCGGCGATCGGCCGCGGCGGCGCATCGCGCTCCTGCCGTGCCGCGGTGTTGCGGCCGCAGGCACTGTAGGTCATGCCGGTCACGGGGACGTGGACAACGCCGAGCACGACGCGGTCGCCTTCGACCAATCCGATGTTGACGGTGAATTCGCCGTTGCGCTTGATGAACTCGCGCGTGCCGTCGAGCGGATCGACGAGCCAGAAGCGGGGCGGGGGCAGCGCGTCGAGCCCGCGGGCCGCCGCCCGCTCCTCGGCAATGACGGGAATGTCGGGCGTAGCGCTCTCGAGCGCTGCAATGATCAAGGCTTCCGCCCGCTCGTCGGCGAGCGTCACGGGCGAGGCGTCGGATTTGTGCCGCACTGCGAAGTCCTCGCGATAGACCTCGAGGATCGGGATTGCGGCGGCGCGCGCGGCGCGGCGCGCGACCTCGAGCAGACGGCGATGCTCCTCGCTCACGCTTCTCCTCTCAGGCCGCGTCGATCACGCCTGCCGCGATCAACCGCTTGATGATCAGATCGGCGGCCGCCTCCGCCGACTGCACGCTGGTGTCGATCTGGATCTCCGGATTTTCCGGCGACTCGTAAGGCGAATCGATGCCGGTGAAGTTCTTGATCTCGCCGCGGCGCGCCTTCTTGTAAAGACCCTTGGGATCGCGGCTCTCGGCGAGCGCCAAGGATGTGTCGACGAACACCTCGATGAATTCGCCAGGCTCGACGAGTTCGCGCGCCATTCGCCGCTCCGAGCGGAAGGGCGAAATGAAGGAGACCATGACGATGAGGCCGGCATCGACCATGAGCCGCGCCACTTCAGAGACGCGGCGGATGTTCTCGACGCGGTCGGCGTCGGTGAAGCCCAAATCCTTGTTGAGGCCGTGTCGGACATTGTCGCCGTCGAGCAGATAGGTGTGACGTCCGGCCGCGTGCAGGCGCATCTCCACGCGATTGGCGATGGTCGATTTGCCCGCGCCCGAGAGCCCCGTGAACCAGAGCACGCAGGCCTTCTGGCCCATCTGGGCTGCACGCGCGCGCTTGTCGATATCGACGGCCTGCCAATGGATGTTCTGCGACCGGCGCAAGGCGAAATGGATGAGGCCCGCGCCGACCGTCGCATTGGTCATGCGATCGATGAGAATGAAGCCGCCGGTGTCGGAATTTTCTTCGTAGGGGTCGAAGGCGACGAGCTCGGCGAGGTTCACATTGCAGATGCCGATCTCATTGAGCCCGAGCTTTTTGGCGGCAAGGTGTTCGAGCGTATTGACGTTCACCAGGTATTTGAGGTCGGTGATAGTCGCGCCGACGAGCTTCGTTCCGATCTTCAGCACATAGGGTCGAGCCGGAAGCATCGGCTCGTCCGCCATCCAGACCACCGTCGTCTCGAACTGATCCGCAACGCCCGGCGCTTCGGAGCCGGCCAGCATGTCGCCGCGGGCGATGTCGAGGTCCCGGTCGAGAGTCAGTGTCACGGACTGGCCGGCGGCGGCCGCCTCGAGGTCGCCGCCGTGGGTCACGATGCGGCTGACGCGGCCCTCGCGGCCGGAGGGAAGCGCCCGCACGCGGTCACCGGCGCGGATCGTGCCGCTGGCGATGAGGCCGGCATAGCCGCGAAAATCAAGATTCGGCCGGTTCACCCACTGCACCCACATGCGGAACGGCCGCGACCGCCGCCAATCCTCGATCTCGACCGTCTCGAGATAATCCATGAGCGTCGGGCCGCGATACCACGGCAGGTTCGGCGACGGCGCGGTCACGTTGTCGCCCTTCAATGCCGACAGCGGAATCGCGGCGATCCCGTGCAATCCGATGCGGCCGGCGAAGGCGCGATACTCCGCCGCGATCGCCTCGAAGACCTCGCGCGAGAACCCGACTAGATCCATCTTGTTGACGGCGAGGACAGCGTGCCTGATGCCGATCAGCGAGAGCAGATAGCTGTGCCGCCGAGTCTGGGTCAGGATCCCGTTTCGCGCGTCGACGAGGACGATCGCGGCATCGGCGGTCGAGGCACCCGTCACCATGTTGCGCGTGTATTGCTCGTGCCCCGGCGTATCCGCGACGATGAACTTGCGCTTGTCCGTGGCGAAGTAGCGATAGGCGACGTCGATGGTGATGCCCTGTTCGCGCTCGGCGGCGAGGCCATCGACCAGAAGGGCGAAGTCGAGCGCGCCGTTCTGCGTGCCGAGCTTCTTCGAATCCGCGCGCAACGCGGCGAGCTGGTCATCGAAGATCAGCTTGGAGTCATAGAGCAGCCGCCCGATGAGCGTGCTCTTGCCGTCATCGACGCTGCCGCAGGTAATGAAGCGCAGCAGGCTCTTTTGCCCGAGCGCTTTGAGATAGCGCTCGACGCTGGCGCCCGCCGGCTCCGAGACAAGCGACATCAGAAATAGCCCTCTTGCTTCTTCCGTTCCATCGAGGCGGCCGCATCGTGGTCGATGACGCGGCCTTGCCGCTCCGAGAGCGTCGTCGCCAGCATTTCCTCGACGACGGCCGCCGGCGTGTCCGCCGCGCTCTCGATGGCGCCGGTGAGGGGATAGCAGCCGAGCGTGCGAAAGCGCACCTTGCGCAATTCCGGCCGCTCGCCGGGATTCATCGGCAGACGGTCGTCATCGACCATGATGAGCATGCCGTCGCGCTCCACGACCGGCCGCTCCTTGGCGAAGTAGAGCGGAACCACCGGGATGTTCTCGAGATAGATGTATTGCCAGACGTCGAGCTCCGTCCAGTTCGACAGCGGAAAGACGCGGAAGCTCTCGCCGCGATGCTTGCGAGTGTTATAGAGGCGCCAGAGCTCGGGCCGCTGCTGCCGAGGATCCCAGCGATGCTGCGCGCTGCGGAAGGAGAAGATCCGCTCTTTCGCCCGGCTCTTTTCCTCGTCGCGGCGGGCGCCGCCGAAGGCGGCATCGAAGCCCCATTTGTCGAGCGCCTGCTTCAGCGCCTGGGTCTTCATCACGTCGGTATGGATCGCCGAGCCATGAGTGATCGGATTGACGCCCGCCGCGATTCCCTCCTGGTTGACGTGAATCAGCAAATCCATGCCGAGCGCCTTCGCCGTCCGATCGCGAAACGCGATCATTTCCCGGAACTTCCAGGTGGTGTCGACATGGAGCAGCGGAAAGGGCGGGGTCGCCGGATAGAACGCCTTCACCGCCAAATGCAGCATGACAGCGCTGTCCTTGCCGATCGAATAGAGCATGACCGGCTTCTCGCAGGCGGCGACCACCTCCCGCATGATGTGGATGCTTTCGGCTTCCAAACGCTCGAGATGCGTCAAATTCGCCATGATCTGAGGAATTCTCGATTGCGTTGCTCGCGATCGTGCCCCGCGGGCTCGGTCGAAAGGCGTGTTGGCGTGGCGACCGCGGTGATCTCGAGGCTCATCTGCGCCTAAAAGGAAACACTATCCTAGCGCGGATTATTTCAAATTGATTGTCTGAGCGCTCGCGGAAAATCTCGGCCGAGCTGCCGGCGGCCCGCGCGACTCGGGAAAGCTCGTTTGTGGGTGGCTAGGCCGACCGGCGGCGCCTTATCATGCCCAGGCCAATGAGGCCCGCGAGCAGGACGGAAAGCGCGCTCGGCTCCGGAACCGAGGCGGGATCGAGCGGATCCGGCGGATCCTGCGCCCGAATCGAGGGCGGCTGCGTATTGGGTCCGACGCCAATGTGGATCAGCGCGGTCCCGGTCACCGTGTCGCCCGAGTTAACGGTCGAGGGTTTGAACGAGACCGAGTTCACTTCGACGAGCTCGTCCTGGAAATAGAAATAAACGTACTGGCTGATCGGATTCTGTTGGAACTGAAGCTTTTCGGTTCCGGCGCCGATGGTGATCGTGAAGGGTATGGTCAGCGGCTCGGTGAGCGCGCCGATGGTTATGGCCTCGGTGACGCTGAGATCCACCGTCAGGCCCGATGGCGACCCGCTCCCGGCATCAAAGGAGAAAGCGCCCAATTCATAGGTGGCGTTTCCGCTGTTGGTGAAAGACCCGGAATAGGGGCTGATGGTCAAGCTATACGCGCCGGCGGGGTCGCTGGCGAGCCCGGTCACGCTCCCGCCCGCGGCGGAATAGGAGACGAGGGATGCCTGCGCCGGCTCGACCCCCGCCAAAGCGCTGGCGAGAGCGAGAACGCCGAAAAGCCCAGCCAAGCGGCTGTGCCCCTTCAACCGGCGTCGAAATTCGCCCTGCATCGCCATTCTTCCTCGCCTAACCCGACAGAGGCAAAGGCTGCTTCTATCGGCAGGTCAATAAAAGCTAGGCCAAATAAGTCTAAAATTCAAGCAATCTCTAAAGTTAAAATACAAGTTTCGTTGGTTACCAACAGCCGTCTTAGTATAGTTAAATTTGTTTTGTGGCGACCACGGTCGAAGCTTCGTGCGTGGTTTACGCCGCGCGCGTGTTTATTTGTCGGCGGAAGGCTCGGAACTTAACGATTAGGATCGATGGCCCGGAAATTTCGCCGGGACGACGGCTCGGGCCGCCCGGCCATCACCGCTCGTGCAGGCTCTCGTGGCCGTAGCGCAAGAGGGGGGAGAGCAGGTAACTGATGATCCGGCGCGACCCCGTCTTGACCTCGACCGTCACGGCCATGCCGGGGGTGAGGCTGACCAGCCGGTCGTCGATTTGCATCCGGCTGTGGTCGAGCGAAACGCGCGCGGAATAGACCGGCTCCTTGGCGTTGGCGTCGCCCGTGCCGCCGGGCTTGGCAGCGGCGCCTGGCGTTGGCGCGTCGGGGGTGATGGCGTCCTGCGACACGCTCTCGACCACGCCGTGAAGCAGCCCGTACCGCGTGTAGCTGAAGGTGTCGACCTTGATGTCGGCATCCTGGCCTTCATGGATGAAGCCGATGTCGCGATTCGAGACCGCGGCCTCGATTTCGAGCTGACTCTCGAGCGGCACGACTACGAGCAGCGGCTGTGCCGGCGTGACCACGCCGCCAACGGTATGCACCGCGAGCTGCTGTACAACGCCGTCGACCGGCGCGGTGAGCCGCTGCAGCTTGGTCCGCTCTCCCGCCCTGATCACGTCCTGGGCGAGGCCCGCCGCCTTGGCTTCGGCTTTGGCCAGATCGTCGGAGAGTTGATGGCGATATTGCGCCACCGCCGCGACGCGCTGCTCATCGAGCGCCGCCAGCGCGGCCTGAGCCTCCTGGTAATGGCTCTTCTGGACGAGCATCTCTTTTTGATTGCCGACGAGGTCCTGCTGCTCCTGGAGATAGAAGAGCTTCGAGCCCAGGCCTCTCTCGAAGAGATATTTGCGCACCTCGACGCGCTGCTCCTGGAGGGGAATGGCGGAGCCGATTTTGTTCATGGTGGCGGTGATGGTGGCGCGCTCGGCCTCCTTTTCGGCCTTCTGGTGATCAAAGGTTGCAAGCCGAGCCCGTTGCTCCGCGGTCTGGTCCAGCAGAAGCTGACGTTCAGTCGCGACCATGGCCGGGCTTGCGCCCGGAGGCGGGTGGAACTCGGCGAGCGGGTCGGGATTGTCGGAGAGCGCCGCCCGCAGGCGCGCGACATCGAGCTGCGCCGCGGCGAGATCGCCGCTCAGATGCTCGTGCTCCGCATCGTTGATGGTGGGATCGAGCTCGATGAGAACGTCGCCGGCCTTGACGCGCTGACCGTCCTGGGCGTGGATGGCGCGGACGACACCGGTCTCGAAAGGCTGAATGATCTTGCTGCGCCCGCTCGAGACGATCTTGCCGGGCGCGGTCGCGATGATGTCGATCGAGCTCAGGCACGCCCAAACGAGGGCGAGCAAGAACAGCGTCACGATGGTCAGCGCGATGGCGCGGCCCAAGGGCGAGGGCGGGGTCTCGACGATCTCGAGCGCCGCGGGCAGGAAGGCCAGTTCGTGATCGCGCCGGCGCAGGATCTGGCGCGGAAGCACCGCGACCGGTTTGGCGGCTTTCATCGCTCGGCGCTCGCCGGAAGCGCGGAGATTCCCGCCTGGAGACGGTGGAGGGCGGCATAGCGCCCGCCGGTGCGGATCAATTCGTCATGCGTGCCGTCCTCGATGAGCCGGCCATGCTCGAGCGTCACGATCCGGTCGGCGAGGCGCACGGTCGACAGCCGATGAGCGATGATGAAGACGCTCCGGCCCTTGGCGATCTGCCCCATGTTGTGCTGGATGATGCGCTCGCTCTCGTAATCAAGGGCGCTCGTCGCCTCGTCGAAGATGAGAATGCGCGGATCGGTGATGAGGGCACGGGCGATGGCGATGCGCTGGCGCTGTCCGCCCGAGAGGCTGCCGCCGCGCTCGCCGACAATGGTGTCGTAGCCTTCGGGTAGTTCGAGGATGAACTCGTGCGCGCCGGCAAGGCGCGCGGCCGCGATGATCCGGTCCATGGTCGTGGCGGGATCGGCGAGCGCGATGTTGTCGCGGACCGAGCGGTTGAACAGCACGTTCTCCTGCAGCACCACGCCGATCTGACGGCGGAGCCAGGCGGTGTCGACCATGGCGAGATCGACGCCGTCGACAAGAACGCGTCCGCTTTCCGGGACATAGAGGCGCTGAATGAGCTTGGCGAGCGTGCTCTTGCCCGATCCCGAGGAGCCGACGATGCCGAGGATCTGACCAGCGGGCACGGTGATGGTCACGTCGTGCAGCACTTCGGACGCATCGATGCGATAGCGGAAGGTGACATGCTCGAAGGCGACCTGGCCGCGGATCGGCGGCAGCACCGCGCGCGAGGTCTTGTAGGCCTGCTCCGGCGGAGTGTTGAGAATATCCCCGAGCCGCGCCACCGAAAGCCGCGCCTGGTGAAAATCCTGCCACATCTGCGCCAGCCGCAGCACCGGCGAGCTGACTCGCCCGGCCAGGATGTTGAAGGCAACGAGCTCGCCGACGGTGAGATCGTTGCCCATGACCAATTGCGCGCCGAAATAGAGCGTCGCCGCGGTGACGAGCTTGTTGACGAGCTGCACGCCCTGGCTTGCGACGTTGCCGAGGCTGATGACGCGGAAGCTCGCGGCGACGTAGCCCGCGAGCTGCTCTTCCCAGCGCCGCTGCATCTGCGGCTCGACCGCCATCGCCTTCAGGGTCTCGGCGGCGGTGACGCTCTCGACCAAAAACGCCTGGTTCTCCGCGCCGCGCCGGAATTTCTCGTCGAGCCGCTGGCGGAAGAGCGGCGTCGCTCCGGCGGAGATGGCGATATAGACCGGGAAGGACGCCAGCACGATGGCCGTGAGCATCGGCGAATAGATCACCATGACCGCGAGGAACACGACGGTGAAAACGAGATCGACGACAAGGGTCAGGGCGGAGCTGGTGAGGAAATTGCGGATGTTCTCGAGCTCGCGCACCCGCGCCACCGTGTCGCCCGCCCGCCGCGCCTGAAAATAGGCGACGGGCAAGGCCAAGAGATGACGAAAGAGCCGCGCGCCCAGTTCGACATCGATCCGGTTCGTCGTGTGCGAGAAGAGATATGTCCGGAGCGTGGCGAGAATGGCCTCGAACAGCGAAATGGTGACGAGGCCGATGATCAGAACGTCGAGGGTGGTCATGCCGCGGTGCGACAGCACCTTGTCGATGACCACCTGGAAGAACAGCGGCGAGACCAACGCGAAGAGCTGGAGGAAGAAGGAGGCGACCAGCACTTCGCCGAGCAGGCGCCGGTACTTGTGCATGGCGCCCAGGAACCAGGTGATGTCGAACCGGCGCGACAGATCGGCGAGCGCCGCGCGCCGCGCCATCAGGATGAGGCGGCCGTCCCAGATTTCCTCGAGCGCCGCCCGGGACAGGACCTGGGGTTTCGGCGAGAGCGGGAACTGCACCAAGATCTTGTCATCGTCATCAGCGACCTTGCCGAGGATGAGAAATCCGCCATCCTTCAGCGCCGCGATGCCCGGCAGCGGCGTCTTGGCGAGCCGGCCCCAACTCGTCTTCTGCAGCCGCACCTTGAGGCCAAGCGACTTGGCGCAGCGCAGCATCTCGGTGACGCCGACGGCCGCGCCGGCGAGCTCGTGCCTGATCTGCTCGCTGTCCGCGGGGACGCCGTGGAAGCGCAGGAGCATTACGAGGGCGACGAGGCCGGAGTCGCCCGAAGGTTTTTTCTCGGGCCCTGCGGGCATCAGTTTCAACCGTCGGCGGTAAGGTTCAGGAGCCGCATTTTCTGGGCTGGCATGCCGCGATCTAGATACGCGGAAATCACGTAAGAATTCTTAACAATCGCCTTACCGTGATCGCCGCCGGTCGCGTGCGCGGTGGCGGCCGATCGCGCGGATTTGGTCTTTTTTGGTTTGTTAACTATTGCCTTCTAGCCTCCGAACCGAAGGCGAACCGCGATGGCGCGGACTCTCTGCGGCCGCACATTAGGCATCGAGGGGCCGCCCGTTGCGCGGTTCAGACGTCTGCGCTCCAGGAACGAAGATCGGCGATGAAACTCCAGCTGACCCCGCGAAATGTCGCTTTCATCCTGTTCAAGCGAAGGAAAGCGTTCACGTTATTTTTCGCTGCCGTCTCGCTGCTCACCGTGCTCTATGTGACGCTGGTGCCCTGGCGCTACGAAAGCACCGCCGCCATCGTCGTCAAGGTCGATGAACAAAACCTTGCCGATCCGAAGCTGCAGCAACCGGCCGGGCAGGCGCAGCCGCAGGCCAATCTCGATCTCGCCAAATACATCGTGAACTCCCATGTCGACATCCTCGAGAGCACGGATGTCGCGCGCGCGGCCTTGCTCAAGCTCGGCATTGCGACGGTCTATCCCAAGATCGCCGCTAATCCGCCCTGGTTCTTCGGCACCGTGCTCGACGCCGCCACGACGCGCTTCGAGAAGGATCTCGACGTCAAGGTCGACAAGGACAGCAACACGCTGCTCGTCGGCCTCTACAACGACGACCCGGCGGTGGCGCAGGAGGCGCTGAAGACGCTGATCGCAGCCTTCATGGACAAGCAGGCGCGGGTGATGCGGGATCCGCTCTCCGATTTCATGAAGGAGCAGCTCGCCGCCGCGCGCGCCTTGGTCGATAAGGCGCAGACGGCGTATCTCGACTACCGGCAGCAGGCTGGCGTCTCGTCGCTCACCGACGAGCGCTCCCTTCTGCTCAACCAGCGCGACGACATCGAGGAGAGCATCAGCGATGCGGAGGCCAAGTTCGCCTCGGCACGCAGCAGCCGCGACGCGCTCCGGGCTTCGCTCGCGGCGATGCCGCAGGACATTCAACTCTCGAACGAGAACGATCAGATCCTGCGCCAGGCGGATTCGGCGCGCGACCGGCTAGCGACCGCCGAGCAGCGCTATCTCGAGGCCAAGCAGTCCTTCGCGCCGGACAACCCGCTGCTGCAGGACGCGCGAGCCGAGGTCGATCTCGCCCGGCAGAATTTCGAGACCATCGCGAAATCGCCGGCGGGCCGCGTCCGTTCCGGCGCGAACCCGGTGCGCCAGACGCTCGAGACCCAGCTGCGGCAGACCGAAGCGGATTTGGCGGCCGAACAGGCCGCGACCGAGCAGTGGCAGGACAATCTCAAATCGGTCCAAGCCCGGCTCGACCACATCGATCAGGTCGAGGGCGAAATGTCGAATTTGCAGCGGCAGCTCGATGTCGCCGTCGATGATTACAAGGCCTATCTCGCGCGGACGGAAGAAGCGCGCATCTCCGAAGCGCTCAATCGTCAGCGCATCACCAGCCTCGGCGTCAGCCAAGAGCCGAATTTGCCCTATCAGCCGAAACCCGCGATCCCGCTCGTCTTGGCGCTCGCCGTTCTCGTCGGCTTCGCGGGCGGCGTCGCCTTGTGCTTCGCGCTCGAGCTGGGCGACGCAACGATCGGCATGCCGGAGCAGGTCGAGCCGCGGATCGGACTCCCCGTGCTGGTCACGCTGAACCACGCGGGCTTGCCCGGGCGGCGCCAGCCGCGCGCGGCTTGACGCCGGCGGAGCCAGGAGGAAACACATGGCGGTCACCGAAAACATCGCCACTCCCGCGAACCAGAAGCCCATGGCCGCGATGGCGACTGCCGCGGCGCCCAAGCGCGGCTTCGCCAACGACGAGTTGGTCGATCTCTATCGCGCCATTCTGCGGGCGCTGCCGGACCGGTCCAGCCGGATCATCGAGACCATCGCCGCCAATCCCGGCGAAGGCGTGTCCACGGTGGTGCGCGGGCTTGCCGCTGCGGCCGCCGCCGTCGGCAACGCCCGCGTGCTCGTCTGCGACGCCACGGCGCAGCAAAGCAGCGTCCGGGATTTCGGCATGGCGGCGATGCGCGGAACGCTCAATGACGTGGCGGCCGGCCGGGTCGAACTGCGCGCGGTCATCGATCCCGTGCCATCGCGGGGCTTTGCCTTATGCGCGATGGCTGATCCGGGCGCGGGCAGCCATGTCGCGGTCAATCTCGACATTCTCGACCCGGTGCTCGCGACGCTGCGCGAGCAGTTCGACCTCGTTCTCATAGACGCGCCGCCGACCAGCGGCGGGCCTTTGGGGCCGGCGCTCGCGAAGAAATCGGACGGCGTCATTCTGGTGCTCGAGGCCGAGCGGACGCGCTCGCCCGTGGCCGCCGCGGCCCAGCGCGCCATCGAGATCAATGGCGGACGCATTCTCGGCGTGGTGCTCAACAAGCGCCGCTTTCATATCCCTGCATTCATCTACCGCTGGCTCTGAGCCGCTCCGGCATCACATTGAATAGCGGCGGATTCCCAGCCGCCCGGCAAGCCGCTTCGCCGCCACGCGCGCGATCCGGTACATGAAGCTCACAGTGGTGCGGTCGTGCTGGCGGATCGTCCAGCGCAACATTTGCCATGCAAGCGCTAGCCAGTGCTCGCGCAAGACCAGATCCTCGCAGGCATACATCGAATCGTAGAATGAAACGACCGGCGGCAAGTTGCTCTCGGCCAGCTTCCGATTGAGGAAATCGTCGAGCGCCTCGCGATAGGCCGGCTTCCGCGCCGTCCGCGCGAGGGTGGAGCGCGTCCAGTTGTTTGCGCCATGCAGCCGATAGGCCGCCAAATCCCGATTGACCGAATAGAGCTCGCCGATGAGCGACGCCGCCTTGACGATGAAGATGTCGGCGAAGACCCTTTCCTCGGGCTCGGGGATCGGGAAGATGCGGTCGGCAAGAATCCGGTTCAGCGCGATGCTGGTCGTCGGTCCCGCCGAGTAATCGAGGCCGCGATAGCGCCGGGCGTGCGCGTAGAGATTGCGCGGCGAGGGGTGCAGATTGCCGATGCGTGTGTCCCGCCCCTTGGCGGGCTCGTCGATGATCGTCATGAAATGGTGCACCAGCAGCGGGCGCGAGCGGTAGCCCTCGCGCCGGAAGATCGCCATCACCGCGCCGACCTTGCCGGGAAAAAAATAATCGTCGGAATCGAGAAAACAGATGACCTCGCCATGCGCGGCGGCGACGCCGGCGTTGAAGGCGGAGCACTGCCCGCCATTCTCTTTCAGAACGGGGATCACTCGGTCGCCGTAGCCGGCGATGACGTCGCGCGACTGATCGGTGGAGCCGTCATCGACGACGATGATCTCGATGGGTGCGTAGGTCTGCGCGAGCGCGCTCTCAATCGCCTGGCCGAGAAACCGTCCATAATTGTAGTTGTTGACGATGATGCTGACGAGCGGATCGGCCATTGCGGCATTCACCCTGATTTCGGATCGCACCGGTCGGGCCGCTCAATAGAGCGGAGAATTTCTTAAACTCTTGTAAAGCCTTCCTGCGCTATCGCTTCACCGTGCATTGACCGGACGAGGCATATGATCGCCCGAGGTCGATGCGGCCTTTTGCGGGAGGCTGTTGCGCCGTGAGCGATGAAGGCGAGGCCAGCCTGCGGTCCCTGATCATCCGGGGGGGCGTTCATCTCAGTTTGCGCTCGGGCTTTGTAATCGCCTTCAGCCTCATGGGCGTGCTGGTGACGACGCACGTCATCGGCCCGGCCCATTACGGCGCCTATGTCGCGGCCATGGCGGTCCATCAATATGTGCTGAGCCTCGGCCAAATCGGCGTCGGCGCCTATCTCATCCGTGGCGCCGCGGAGATCGAAGACGGCGATTTCGATCTCGCGAGTTCGTTCCTATTGGTGCTCGGCATCGTTGCCGCTCTCATCGAGGCCTTCGGGCTGGCGCGGCTGGGCTTTCTCGGCGGCCTCGGCGACGCCGGGCGGGTTCTGATGCTGCTGGCCGCTTCGTTGCCATTGCAGATGCTGGCGATTCCGGCGACGGCACGCCTCGACCGCGATCTCGATTACCATGCCGTTGCGCTGGTCGAGGTGGCGAGCCAAGCCTTCTATTTCGTCATTGCGCTGCCGCTGGCGATCCTTGGTTGGGGCCCGTGGGCGCTGGCAACGGGATGGGTTCTCCAGCAAGGGCTCGCTTGCATTCTCTTCCATCGTGCCGCGCACTGGGTGCCGCGACCGCGCTGGAGTCGGGCAGGTCTTAAGAAGATGCTCGGCTATGCCATCGGCTATTCCGCGGCGACGTGGATCTGGCAATTGCGGGGCTTGGTCAATCCCATCGTCGTCGGCAGCCTGCTCGGGGTGGAGGCCGTCGGCTTCGTCAATCTCGCCATTCGCGTGGTCGAGCTTCTGACCTTCGCGCTGGGCGCAAGCAGGCGTCTTTCGATGTCGGCACTCGCGCGCTTGCAGAATAACCGGAATCGGCTCCGTACGGCGGTCGCGCAAGGCATGGAGCTGTGCGTGCTGGCGGCCGGACCGCTGCTGATCCTTTTCGCTGTCGCCGGCGGCATGCTCGTGACGGCGGTCTTCGGCGCGCGCTGGCTGCCCACCTTCGAGGTCTATCCCTTCATTGCGCTGGGTTATCTGACCAACGGCGTGTTCGGTCTGCAGGGCTCGATGCTCTATGTGCTGCGACGGAACTGGGACATGGCGCTGTTCCACGCCGTGCATGTCTTGCTGTTCGGCGGCAGCGCCTATCTCCTGGTCCGCGCCTTCGGATTGCAAGGATATGGCTACGCCGAGCTGGTCGCGCTCCTCGGCTACATCGTGCTCTATTTTTTGGTCCGCCGCCGCGTCGGCCAGGTGTCTTATGCCAATGTGCTGCCGTGGTATTTGACCATGGCGCTGGCGCTAGCGCTGCATCGGCTGGGGCCGTGGGTCACGGCGCTGCCGCTGGCGGCGCTGTTGTGGCCGGGCACCTGGCAGAGGATGCGCGGCTATCTGCGCCTCGTGACCCAGCCGCGCGCGGCGCCGGCCGAATAGCGCCCGCTTCAGCCGCGGATCGAGGCGGCCGGCGTCCAGGTGCGGAACTGCTCGCCGCGGAACGACAGCCAGACGCCGATCCCGGTCGCGAGCAGCGCGTTGAAGATGTCCCAGATCTGCGCGAAGGGCCGCACCGCCCAGTTCTTGCCGACGAGCAGCGCCAAGCCGCCGAGCGTAGTCATCTCCACCGCCGCGGGCGTCAGGCCAGCGAGCATCAGCGCCGCCTCGCCGCACAGGCAGGACGACAGCAGGCTGTAGATCGACAACCAGCGCAGCAGCTTGTGCGAGAGGTATTTGTACACCGTGAGCGGGCCGAGCCGACGCAAATCGGGCCAGAGCAAGCGGTGTACATTGAAGGCCTGGCAGGCGATGCGGATCTTGCGGCGGAATTCCTCGGACGCTTCCGTCACCGTCTCCTCATAGGCCATGACGTCGGGCGCCCGCACGACCCGATAGCCGTCGCGCAGCGCGGCGAGAGACACGAACATGTCGTCGATGATGTCATCGGGCACGCGCCGGCGCAGCGACCGACGAATGGCGAAGAGCGATCCGTCGGCGCCCATGGCCGAGCCGGTCTCGGTCTCGAGCTGTTTGATCCACTCCTCGAGGCGCCAATAAAGCGATCCGTTGCCGGCGGTGACCGACTGGCGCGGATTGACATAAAGAAGATGCCCGCAGACGCAGCCGATCCGCGGATCCGCGAAATAGCGCCGGAGATTGGCGAGCGCCGCGCCGTCGAGCATGACATTGGCGTCGGTGAATACGATGATCGAGGCCGTCGTCCGCTCGGCCAGCAGGTTCATGCCATGGGTCTTGCCTAGCCGCTCCGGCGAGATGTGAAGCGTGATTTGATTGGCATAGCGGCGAAGCCGCTCGGCCGTGCGGTCGGTGGCCGCATCGACATAGGCGAGGATCTCGAGGCCGGGAAGCGCGCGCCGCAGTTCCAGGAGGTTGCGCATCTTGGCGTCGATGACGCGCTCCTCGTTGTAGGCGCAGAAGCAGATCGCGAAGGTCTCGGGATGATCGGGCGATGCAGTGCCGATCGCCGGAGCGCGCCGCCAGCGGCGGATCAGGACCAGACTGAGCGGGTAGGTCGTGAAGGGATGCAGCGCGGCCCACAGGAAAATGCCGCCGAGAATGAACAGCGCCTCGGTCATGATTGAGGTCCTCGGACGCCGTATCGGGAAGGCCGCAGTCAGCTTATGTTTACGACATCTCGCTAGGATGATAGGCAGCCGTCGGTTAACTCAAAATTAACAGAGCCGCGAAAGATGAGCGTCGTCGACCTGGCCCGCGGCGGCGTGCCGCATCCTGCGTCCCGCGCATCGGCATCGGCGCCGGATCGCCTTGCCGAGCTGCTGCTCTATCTCCCCATCGTCGGCGTCACCTTCTTTTCGAAGTTCGGGATGTCCTTCGGCACGCGAAGCGTATCGGTGGCGCTGCTCTTCATCTGGGCGGCGCTGGCGGCCGGGGTCCTCCTGGGCCGGATGCAGATCAATGTCGGGAATTTCGTCTTCTACTCGGCCATGGTCGCGGTGCTGGCGGCGGAGCAGGTCTTCGGCGGCCATTATTTCTCGGGCAAGTCCATCGCGCTGCTGGTTGTCCTCCATTTTCCTTATATCGCTTCGCTGGGCAGCGGCCTGGCGCGGCAGGATTTGCTGCTGCGGTTCTACGCGAATGTGGCGCTGATCCTTGCGCTTTGCGGCATCGTCCAGTTCGCCGGTCAGTTCGTCACGGCCTACGAGACGCTGTTTCCAATCGATCAACTGCCGGACGGACTTCTCTTGAGCGGATATCACAACCTTATCCCGCTCGGCAGCTCCGGCCTCTACAAGAGCAACGGCATCTTCCTGAACGAACCCTCCGAGCTCAGCCAGAACCTCGCGATCGCCGTCATCATCGAATTCCTCTTCGTTCGGCGCTTCCTACGGCGGCTCTTGCGGCTGTTCATCCTCGCGGCGGGGATGGCGGTTTCCTTTTCAGGGACAGGCCTCGTCATTCTCGCCTGCGTTGCGCCGCTCATCATCATCATGCAGCGCCGGTTGGATCTGTTTTTCCTGCTACTCGTGCTGGGGGCGCTCGGCTTAGGGGCGGTTGCACTCGTCGGAGCAGAAGCGTTGCATCTCGAGGTCTTCGTCGAGCGCGCCGGGGAGCTCAGGCAGGGTGGCTCGGAGACCAGCGGCTTTGCCCGCTACCTCGCGGGATTCTATCTTTTCGATCAATATCTTTGGCAGGATCTCGGCAGCACGCTCTTCGGCATGGGGGCGGGCGCCTGGGAAGACTACAGCCGCCGCGCAATCTACGGCGCGGCCGGCGTCACCTGGGTGAAGATGCCGTTCGAATACGGTCTCATCGGCGCCGCCGTCTATTTCGCCTTCATCGGCAACTGCATCTTCCGCAGCCGGCAGTCGATTTTCCTGCGCTGGGGCATGCTGGTCTATCTGCTGTTGAACGAGGCGCTCGTCCCCTTTGCGCATGGCTTGATCCTTCCGGCTTTGGTCTGGCCGTCCGACGAGAAGCGCGGCCGGGACGAAGGAGCGTGAGAGCGCCCGGTCCCAGCAGGCGTTGCTTGCTGGCTGGGGTCGGCGCTTGTCTTGGCGGCAGCCTGCTCGGCGCGCCTGCTGCCGCCGCAGTCGCCGCGCCGAGACTCAGTCTCAGTTTTCGCGGCGAGTTACCGCCGGGCGTCATCTTCAGACGCGCGAGCGCGGCGATGTACCTCGACGAGCACGGCCGCATTCGCAAAGCCGCCCCTGATGAGCCGCGCTTTCGCGGCGGCTTGCTGATCGAGGGCGCGAGCGCCAACCTCATTCCGGATTCGACGCATTTGGTCGGCGCTTCCGGTTGGCGCGCGACCAACGCCACCGCCGTCGCTTGGCAGCCGGGCGAGACCGCGCCGGACGGGAGCCTCGGCGTCTGGCGCATCGACCGCGCGCCGCTTAAGCCTGGCAGTCGCATGGCCGTTCGAATTGCGGCACCGGTCGGGGAGGGCTTTGGCTGCGGCTCGGTGTGGCTGCGTTCTCCCTCCGGCAGCGGCAAATGGCGGCTCGGTCTCTTCGACATCGCGACCGGTAACGGCGTGAGCCCGATCGTCGAGGTCGAGCGCGAATGGCGGCGCTGCAGAGCCTGGCGCCTGTGGCAATATCGAGACACCGGCGACAAGCTCTTCGCGCTCGTCGACAACGCGCCGGCGCCGCGCCGCGATCCCGAGCCGATCCCCGCTTTGCTCGATCGAGTGCTGGTGTGGGCGCCGCAATACGAGACGGCGGCAGAGGCAAGCTCGCCGATACCCACTGCCGGCGCCGCCGAACGTCGTGCCGCGGACGAGGTGAGCCTGGCGGCCGAGCCGCTGGCAAAGCCGCAGGGGCGCCTGCTCCTGGAATTGCCCGAAGGCGGACGCGCCGGCGGCGTCATTCTCGACGCGAGCTGCGGCGACCGCCAGGGCATCCGCATCGGCTATTCCGACAGCGGCTGGATCATGGCGCGGGTCGGAGGGCTGGAAATCGCCGGCATCGGCGATGCAACCGGCGACACGGTGATCGAGCTCAAATGGAGCGGCTCCGGCGTTCAAATTTCCAGCGGTCCGACCGTCGCCCGGCTTCTCGCGCGGGCGGGAGTCCGCGGCAATCTCGGTTCGGTCGAGTGCGAAGGCCGCCTGCGCCTCGGCATGACCGGCGCCGGGCAGCAGCCCCTCAACCGCCCGCTCGCTGCGCTCACCTTCGAGGATTGGGCGGGAGAGATCGAGCTGCCGCCTCGGCCGGTGTTTGTGCCGTCGGGCTACCGTCTCGTCTTCGGCGACGATTTCGACGATCCCGATCTCGCCCGCATCAACGAGAACGCGAACGGCGGAAGACCAGGCGCGCCAGCCTGGCGGAGTCGCTACGCGCAGGACCGCCACACCGTCATCAACGGCGAAAAGCAGATCTACATGGACCGCGAATTCGCGGGGACCGGACGGGAGTCTCTGGGGGTGCAGCCCTTCTCCATCCGCGACGGCGTCTTGCGCATCCGCGCCGACCGCGCCGATCCGATCCGCGTCAGCCCCTATATCTGGAACTATCGCTACATCTCGGGCTGCATCACCAGCGAGCTGACGCATGTGCAGAAATACGGCTATTTCGAGATCTGCGCGCGTCTGCCGCTCGGCAAGGGATTCTGGCCGGCATTCTGGCTCTTCGCCAAGCGGCCCTCGCGCGAGCGCCACATCGAAATCGACGTGTTCGAGGGCTCGGGCACGCGGCGGATGAGCGTCCACCACGCCGCGATCGAGCGCACGCGCCCACCGGGCGGCGCATGGCAATCCTTTGGCCGCGGCGCCTGGATCGACGGCGTAATCGACGTTCACGACGCCTTTCACATCTACGGAATGGAATGGACCGAAGCGAAGATTGCCTTCTTTCTCGACGGGCGGAAAACGCTCGAGGCCGACAACACGCTCATCAACGACGACATGTACCTATTGGCCAATCTCGCCTTGGGCAGCAAGGACCCGAACGGCTGGATTCCCGATTCCGACGACACGACGCCGTTTCCCGCTTTTCTCGAAATCGACTACATCCGTGCTTACGCGCGGTAGGACCGGCTCGAAAACGCACCATGAAAGTTGCGCTCGTCGATCCTTCGCTGTTCACGGCCCCCTATGACCGGGCGCTGATCGCGGGCTTGCGCGGCATCGGCGACGAGGTCCGATTTTATACGAAGTACCTCGCGCCGGGCGAAGGGCGCGCGGATTATGCGGGGATCGTCGAGCATTTCTATCGCGCGCTGGCGCGTCCGGCACTCGCCGGTTTGCCGCAGCCGGCGTTGCGCGGGCTCAAAGGCGCCTCTCATGTCGCGGATATGACCGCGCTCATCGGCGCATTGCGCCGGTGGCGCCCGGACGTCATCCATTTTCAGTGGGTCCCGCTGCCGCTCATCGACCGGATCTTCCTGCCGGCGTTGCGGCGGATCGCGCCGCTGGTTTTGACCGTGCATGATTCGAACCCCTTCAACGGCAATCCCAGCGCCTGGGTTCAGCGCCTGGGCGCGCTCCCCATTCTCGCCGGCTTCGATGCGCTCATCGTCCATACCGAGCAGGCGCGGGCGCGGCTCGAGCGGCAGGGACTGACAAGCGGAGGCGTCGCGAAGATCGCGCATGGCCTGCTGCATGACGGGCCCTCCGGCCTTGCGGCGCTGCCCAAGGCCGAAGAGTTGACCGATCCCGTCATCGACATTCTCATGTTCGGCAAAGTCAAACCCTACAAGGGCGTCGATGTGCTGATCCGGGCGGTGGCACTGTTGCCGGCTGCGGAGCGTGCGCGATGCCGCGTGCGCGTCGTCGGCAAGCCCTACATGGACACGAAGCCCCTTCTCGAACTGGCCGCGGCGCTCGGCGTCGCCGACCGCTTCGTCTTCGACTTCCGCTTCGTCGCGGATGCCGAGATGGCCGCGGTCTTCGCGCCCGCCGCGGTCGTCGTCTTTCCTTATCGCGACATCGACGCGAGCGGTGTCCTGATGGCAGCAATTGCGGCAGGCCGGCCGATCATCGCGTCAAGCATCGGGGGATTTGCCGAACTCTTGCACGGAGCCAACGCCGGGCTCTTGGTGCCGCCCGACGATCCGGCGGCGCTGGCCCGGGCGCTCGGCCGCGTCATTGCCGATGCCGAACTACGCGCGCAGCTCGCTGCCGGAGTGCGCGCGCTCCGCGACGAGACGTCGAGTTGGACCGATATCGCTCGCGCGACCCACGCGCTCTATGAGCGCGTCAGGCACGAGCACTCTTCAGCGCAAAATCAGGAAGCGCGGTCGCCGGCCAGCATATAGCGCAGCGCCTTGCCGGTAACCCAACTGGTCAGCGCGAAAAAAATGCTGAGCGACACGATAATGCCGTTGTCGCCGCTCTGCGCCACGAACATCTTGAACACGACGAAGGCCAGGAAGAGCGCGGCCAACCCGTTGCCGAGCCAACCGAATACGATCCCGAGGCCGGCGAGCATGCATCCTCCTTCCGGCGATCGCGCGGAGCCGATGCGGCTCGACGCCCGCCATCCCGGCGCGCCGGTTAGCCCAAGGTCAAGTTGCCCGGCGAGACAAGACGCCGGAACGATAGCCGGACTTGGTTAATTCTTCGTATTTCGCGGCGCTCACGCGGCCGCGCCTATCGTCGCGGCGTCAGAACCAGAACGCGGTCGATTGCGAGTCGGCGACCGTTCCGACGTTGAGGCGGATTTCGCGTGCGCCGGGAGGCAATCCGATGAAATCGGCGATGCGCCGGCGCGTCTCGGGAGAGCCGAGTTCCTCGGTGCGCAGGAGGAGAACGCGGCCTGGCGCGCGCGCGGCCCAGGTTTGGAGACGCTCATTGTATTCTGTCACGTAGCGTCGGATGAGCGCGCTCTTGGCTTTTGCCGGATCGTCGACGGCATCGCCGGGCGGTGCGTATTGCGGAAAAGTCGGCGACCAGCGGTCGGAATACCACAGCCCGTTATGCGGCAGAACCCAATGATTGTGATCTCTCGGCTTGGCTGTGACCTTCAGGAACGAGCGAAGTGTCGCCTCCGTGTCGCGGCAAAGCCCGATCGCCTTGCCGGTTGGGAAGGCCGCGAAGAACGGGTCGAGCATGTTGAGCCACCAATGGGCGCAATCCGCGACCAACGGAAAATATTGCCGCAGCAGGCGAAACCGCCGCAGGTGGAATTCAACCTGCCGCTGCCGCGGTTCCCAGAACAGCAATGGCGGGTTCTCGTGCGTGACCAGCGCGTCCTCGACCGATGCCAGCATGGCCGCGAGCGAGGTCGAGCCGCAACGGCCGGTGCCGAGGCCCAGCACCACTTGCCCTGGCACGGCGCGCCGCTCGCGCTTCTCCAGCATCGCCTCGAGGTTATGAAAATAAGCGCCGCTCAACCGCTCGGTCGGAAAGGACCGGCCGATCGTCTTCAACAGGAACACGCCGCGCTCTGCCGTGCCGGCCGGGTATTCCTTCTCGTGATTGTCGTAGCGCATCTCGCCGACCCGCATCGCGAGCGGCTCATCGAACGGGTAGCAGTCGTAGAGCCCGCCCAAAAGCTGCTCGGCAACCGACCGCATGCCAAGCCCGTGCAACGTATTTGCCAAGCGCGTGGGGATGCCGAGATAGCATTCGATTGTCGCCTGGCCGGCCCGGCGGATGGCACGGCTGAGGGCCGAAGCGTCCTGATCGTCGAACTGCGCCAGCCGTGGCTTGCCGCCCGGCGTCGGAGCAAATATCGGGGGCGCTGCGTCCTGCGCGCGGCCGAGCGGCAAGGTCGGCGTGTCAAACACCGAGCCGGCCCAAATTGCCGTAGCGCAGCATCGCCTCGAACCTTCGCCCGGAGACGGCGCGCAATTGGTAGCTTCTGGCCTTGGCAGGCCCGGCCAGGTGGATGACGGAGATCGGCGTATAGGGCGGGTAGGGGACGCAGAAAAGCTTGGCGTCGTCATCCCACACGGGAATGCCGCGATCGCAGATCCAATTACAGGTGGCCGGCAGGATGCAGGTCGGCAGATGACGGCTATATACCGCGTCGATCAGTGCGAACTGATCGTGCGGGCCGACCCGTCCGGCGCGTGCGATCGCGCGCGTGAGGCATTCGACCCACGGCGCCCAATGCGGCGCATCGGCGGCGATCGCGAAGCAACCGGCATTGAGGTGCGGTCGGCTCGCCAGCCACAATCCCTTCCACAGGCCATAGCCCAAAATGAAGTGCTTGAGCGTCCAGCCGAGGAGCCAGCCCTGAAAGCGATAGGCGCGCTCCCTTTCGAAGCTGATGGCGAGACCGTATCGGAGCGCGCCCTCGACATAGCGCTCGAGGACCTGCCAATCCTGAATCCACAGATCGGCGTCGAGCCAGACATAGACGTCATAGCCTGGAAAATACTTTCGCAGAAAGGGCCGGCTGATCAGACCTTGATTGCGCGGCGCGCGGTCGCGCGCGGGAACTTCGAGATCCCAGCCAGGCTTGCAGCCGATGCAGCCGCGCTCGGCGAGCCATCGGATTTCCTCGTCCTTCAACCCCATGTCGAAATAGCGCAGGTCGAATTGTCGCGATTGCTCGAACCGCTGGACCGACTGGATCATTTCGGCGAGCAACGGGAAATATCCCGAGTCGCTTCCGGTGACGATGACCTGTCGTAACGCGGCCATGGCTCTGCTCATCCCGCCCGGCGCATGGCATCTTCGGCCTCGGCGGCGGCCTGGCACATGTGCAAGGCGGCGATGATGGCGCCCTTGGTGACCTCGATATTGTCGGCATGGGCGAGGCCGGAATGGTCGCCGGGAACGCGCCAGATCCTGACCTCGCCGCAATAGTCGCGCCAGCCGAGATCCTCGGGCGCCTGCCACCGCGCCCAATCCGGGTTGTCGACCGCGCGAAAGACGCAGAGGCGCCCCCGATAGTGCTGCAGCGGATAGGCGTGGATCGATTTCGCCCGGACGAAGCGGGTTGCGGCCTGGCGCAGGATCGCCCGCGACCGCCGCATCGGCAGTCTCTGGAGCAGGTGCCATTCCCATGCAAGGCACGACAATTGCTCGCGCCGCAAGTGTCGCTCCGCGAGCAAACGCAGGAAGCGGCTGGTCAGCTTCCACCAGAGCTCGCCGCGTTCCACGGTGCGCCGCAGATTTTGCCAGAGCGTTCGGTTGGTAAGCTCGGGCACCAGCGCTTCGCCCCTAAGGTAGCTCGGCGGATGATTCAGAATCAGCGGCGAGGTGTCGATGAGGCCGAGAAACTCGATGGCGCATCCCTCCTGCGCCATGCGCCGTGCGGCCTCGAAGGCGACGAAGCCGCCGAAGGAATGGCCGAGCAGGCGGATGGGTGCGTCGGAACCGGCGGCGGCGCGGATCTGTTCGATGCCTTCGGCGACGACGTCATCGAAATAGGTGGCGAAATCGATCTCTTGCAGCGTTGCGGGATCAACTCGCGCATAGTCGAGGATATGGACGTTTGCCTCCTCGCGCAGCGCTTCGGCAATCCGCATGTGATGGAGCAGCGGCCCATAGGCGCCCGGCAACAGAAAGAGCAGCGGCCGAACGTCCGCGGGCTCGGCGTCAAGCTCGCTGCCGGTTTGCAGGCGGGCAATGAGTTCGCTCGGGCGCGTGGCGGGGCCGAGCAGATTCATGGCGACGCTTCGGCCAAGCGTTTCCTCGAGGACGAAAATGAGGTCGAGCGCCTTCAGCGAGTCACCGCCCGATTGTTCCCACGGCTCATCGGCGGCGAAGGGCTCCAGCCCGAGCGCGCGCTCCCAGGCCGTGCGCACGGCGTCGCGGATGGCGGGACTCTGCGGCGATGCAGCGCGGGCAGGACGCTCCGCCTCGGCCGCCAGGCGCCGGCCGGCGCCGCCCTCGCGGTCGAGCGCCGTGAGCGCGGCAATGTCGTGCTTGAAATTCCCGAGCATCGGAATCTCATCGACGAGGATGATATCCTTGGGCCGCATCGGCTCGGGCAGTTTTTCGACGAGCCAGGCGGACAGTGCCGCACTCGACAGTGAAGCGGCCTTGTCCGCTACGACATAGGCGGCGAGTTCCGTGCCCGAATCGTCGGCGATGCGGGCGATGACCGCAACGTCCCGAATGTCGGGATGCCGGCGGATAGTTGCTTCGATCTCCGCCGGCTCGACGCGGTTGCCACGAATTTTGAGCTGCCGGTCCTTGCGGCCGACCAGTTCCAGCAAGCCGTCGGGCCGCATGCGCGCAAGATCGCCGGTGCGGAAGCCGCGCGCCTTTGGATCGTTGGCCGCCGGCGCGAAGGCGCGCCGGCTCGGCTCCTCGTCATTCCAATAGCCCAAAGCGATATAGCGGCTGGCGATGACGATCTCGCCGACTTCGCCGTGCGGCACGCGATTGCCCTGGTCATCGGCTAGTGCCACCTGATAGCCCGGCAATACATAGCCGACGGGAACCAACGGCTCGGCCATCGGGCGGCCGCGCGGAATAAACCAGTGACAGAACAAATTGGCCTCGGTCGAGCCGACACCGATCGAGATCAGACTGGATTGCGGAAAGTACCGGCGGAAGAGCTCGACATCCGACGCGAAGACGCGGTCGGCGGCGAAGCATAGATGCCGGATGGATTCGAAGACCTTCGGGTCGCTGCAAAGATCGACGAGCCGCCGGAAGATGAAGGGAACGCAGAACAGCAGCGTGATCCGCCCGCGCTGGAGCACCCGGACCAGCTCTTGCAGTCCCTTGCGCCTGACATCGACGACGAACAGGGTCGCGCCATTCAAGAGCGCGCCGAAGATATCCTGCTGCGCCGCCTGCACCGTCGGAGCGAAGACCAGTGCCAGCCGGTCCTCGGCCGAGAGATGCGTGCAATTCGTTCGGCGCATCGCGTCATGCAACAGCCCGCGCTGGTCGAAATAGACGCCCTTGGGCTGGCCGGTGCTGCCGGAGGTGTAAAGAACGAAGGCGACATCGTCGGGCGAGGTCGGCGGGAGCGGCGGCGCCGCGCCGCGACCCCGCGCCTCCGCGAAGTCGAGCTGCGGCACGGTCGGCGCCATCCGGCTCACCGCCTCGCGCGTGGTTGCATCGGAAATCACCGCCTTCATCCCCGAATGCTCGAAGATCAGGGCGTTGCGCGCTTCGGGAAAGCTCAAATCGAGCGGCACGTAGGGACAGCCGGCGGCGAGAGCGGCCAGCATCGCCACCGGATATGTCGCGCCATTCGGTAGCGCGATGCCGACGGGCGTGCCGCGCTCGACCACGGCGGCGATGCGCCATGCCAGAGCCACGGCCTGGTCGCGCAGTTCGCGATAGGTGAGAAAGCTTTCGCCGTCGTCGATCGCGGTCTTGTCCGCCGAGGCGGCCGCGGTCTCGGCGAAAATCTCGAAAGCGGGGCGCTCGAGCCAGGAGGCGGGGAAGGGCCGGAAGGGGCGGTCACGAGGCCCATCGGCGTCGACGGGCCGCGTGTCCGCGATGTCGCGGCCGTTCACAAGTCTTACTCCCTGCTGAGACACGCGCCGGCTCCTATCGCGAAGCAACATTTCTCGCAAATTGATAGCCTGGGATTGGTTGAACCAAGCATAATGCGGCCGCGGTTCGCCCCAGCTTTGTTGAAGATCATTGATTAATAATGAGGTGACCGTTAATCGGATGAGTCTCTGCCGGGCCGGCGCCGCGATCGTCTGACGCGCGATGCCGTCGATGTAATGCGAACCTGACTTGTCCGGTAATCCTGTCGTGACTATGATCGGTCGCCGTTGGAGATCATGACGAGTCGCTGTGCGCGTGCCGAACGCCGGCCGGTTCAAGCGGAGATGAGATGAAACGCCTCGGTCGCGACGGGATGTCGAGCCTGATCGTCGCTGCCCTGCTGCTCCTGCCCTTGGCCCATGCAGCCGGGCAGGAGGCCGAGGGGAACGCCGACCGGGACCGCTTCACGCAGCACAAATGGGCGCAGATCCGGCCGGATTTCGGCTATCTCAACAGTTGCGAGACTGGCTACCGCGCCTTTGACTTCGACCGCGACGGCAATTTCCTGTTCAATCGCAACGTCCGCGGGACGTGGCGGGTCAGCCCGCAGGGCAATCTCCTCCTGCGCACGCGGGTGGGTCAGACATTTACCCTCTTCTATGGCGGTGGCCCGACTCTGAGCCCCGGCATCGTCAATCCGCATCCGCCGCCGAGTCCCGAAACGGCCACGCCGACCGCGGTCAATGTCCCGCCCGCGCAACTCCCGTCACCGCCGAGCCGCGTGATCGTCGTTCCGCCCGCCTCCGGCCGCGGCGCCGGGACCCCGGTGGTCGTGCCCGGTCCGCCGCCGCCGAGCGCTGCCGCGCCGACCACGAATCGGCGATCGGCGGTCACGAGCTCGACAGCCAATCCGCCGCTGACGACGACCGCATCGAGCAAGGTCTATTTCAGGCACGGCGATCTGTTCCGGGAATGTCAGTGACGATTCGCGCTCGATCGCTGACCACGGAGGCGAGCGCCATCGGCGACTCGCGAATTTCCTGCTTAACCGCTTGTAAAGTCCATGGTAAGGTGTTGTTTACGCGAATTACACCGTTGCGGCATAAGTTCCAAGACCTTCCTTATTTGTCGGGCAAGCATGTTGTTCTGCGGGGGTTGCGGGTGAAGCTACGGCGGCACATCCGGGCCGCGTCGGGTAGCTGGGCGGCGCTGCCGGCGATCGCGACGGTCTGCTGTCTCGGGGCGTGCACCACCGCGACCGATATCGGCATTGTCCACGCGACGCCGTTGGCCGAAGCCTTGGCCGTGTCCAAGCCATTGCAGGACCAGGCCTATGTCATCGCGCCGACCGATGATCTCACAATCCGCTTCTATTTCAATCCGCAGCTCGACGAGGATCTGCGGGTGCGGCCGGACGGGAGGATCTCGTTGTCGCTGGTGGGCGAGATCGCAGCCTCCGGCAAGACTCCCGCGGCCCTCTCGGACGAGATCACCGCCTCCTATGCGCGCTATCTCGCGAAGTCCAAGGCGGTCGTTCTGGTTCGCCGCTTCGCCAATGACCGCGCCTTCGTCGCCGGCGAAGTATACCGGCCGGGGCTTATCGATATGAACATGGGGCGCGAGACGGCGCTGCAGAGCATCGCCAGCGCCGGCGGGGTGACGGACAGCGCCACGCTGGCCGATGTCGTCGTGGTCCGCCGGCTGCCCGACAGGGAGCAGCCGCTGGTCCTCGAGGTCAATTTGCTTCAGGTCCTCGACGGCACGCATCCCGAGGAGGACGTCGCGCTGTTGCCCAACGATCTCGTCTACGTCCCGCGGTCCGGCGCGGCCGCGACCAATCTGGCGCTGAAGCAGTATTTGTGGAACAACCTGAATCTCTCGAATAGCGCCGGCTTCACCGGCGTGAAGACGGTGCCCTGATCGCAGGCCAGGGAGCGCGAGGCGAACAGCCTCGAATTGACGTGGAGATGACGCCGGGCCTGAGCGGCGATCTCTGAAACCCGAGCGATGCAGAAGCGTCGCCACAGCAAGCCAAGGATGCCAGAACGGCTCGTCCTCGGCGGTGTACGGGTTTTGTCATGGACGGCTTGGACACCATCAGGATCGGCAATCGCGTTTTGCCGAGCGCGCCCTATTCGTCGGTCATTACCGGCGGGCTGGTGATCGCGTCGGACTTCCTGGCGGTGTTCGTGTCCGGCATCGCCGTCTATCATGCGATCCTCAGAATCTTCGGGCCGGCGGGCTTCGGCGCCGACGGTCCCGACGCGATCTCGTATTTTGCCGCATCGGCGATCGCCGGCCTCGTCATCATCGCCATTTTCGGCTATTCGAAGCTTTACGATTTCGATGTCTTGGTCCGGCCGATCGCGCAGTTGAGAAAGATCGTGCCGGCCTGCTGCATTGCCTTCCTGCTGCTCGTCGTCACCGCCTATACGCTGCCGAGCCTGCGCCATTATTCGGTCAAATGGGCCTATGGCTTTTTCCTGCTGTCGCTGGCGACGATTTATGCGGAGCGCTGGCTCGTCTATGACACGATCCACGGCCTGGCCAAGCGCGGCCTTTTGGCGCGCAACGTCGTCATCATCGGCGGCGGTGAGCATGGCGCGCGGCTCATCAGGTCGATGCGCAAGAATGGGCGGCCTTGGACGCGCATCCTCGGCATCTTCGACGACCGCCGCGACCGCGTCCCCGGCCGGATCGAGGGTTATCCGGTCCTCGGCACGACCAACGACCTTGTCACTTTTACCCGCGAGGTCCGGGTCGACGACATCTTCATTGCCTTGCCCTGGTCGGCGGAAGCGCGGGTGCTTTCCGTGCTCGACACGATCCGCGTCATCCCGGCCAACATCCATCTGAACCCGGACAGCCTCGGCCAGGCCTTCGTCGACAAGACCTTCGTCCGGCTCGACGGCATCCCCGTCCTGCAGCTCTCGAACAAGCCGCTCGACGGCTGGAACTATGTCCTGAAGGCGATCGAGGACAAGGTCATCGCCGGGCTCGCCTTGCTCTTGCTCCTGCCGGTGATCATCGGCGCAGTGATCGCCATCAAGCTCGACAGCCGCGGCCCCATTTTCTTCCGGCAGAAGCGCTACGGCCTCAACAACAAGTTCATCGAAGTCTGGAAGTTCCGAACGATGTATTACGCGCAGCGCGACGACAACGCCGAACGGCTCACCACGCGAAATGATCCGCGCGTGACGCGCGTCGGCCGCTTCCTGAGGCGGACGAGCATCGACGAGCTGCCGCAGCTCTTCAATGTGCTGAAAGGCGACATGTCCGTGGTCGGGCCGCGCCCGCATGCCCTGCGCGCGAAGGCCGCCGGCAAGCTCTATCACGAGGCTTCGGCCGAATACGCCATGCGGCACAAGATCAAGCCCGGCCTCACCGGTTGGGCGCAGGTCAATGGCTGGCGCGGTGAGACCGACACGCAGGAGAAGCTCCTGCGGCGCGTCGAGTTCGATCTCTATTACATGGAGAACTGGTCGATCCGCCTCGACCTATACATCGTTTTGCGTACGGCATTCATCGTTCTGTCCGGCGAGAGCGCTTATTGACAATTTTCGGCCATTTCGTCCACAGCCTCCGGCTTCGGGCGGGATCCAGGATCTTTCCGGACGCGCGGGTCCGGCGGCTGGCGCATGCGCGGAAGCTGAAGCTCGTGTTTCGGCAATTCGACATCGGCTTCGTTCTCGACGTCGGCGCCAATATCGGGCAATTTCACGACTTCCTTCGCGCCGACGTCGGCTTTGCCGGGCCGATTCATTCCTTCGAGCCGCTGCCCGATCTCGTTGCGAAGATGCGGGCGAGACGGGCGGCAGATCCCTTATGGACCGTTCACGACTTCGCCTTGGGCGCGGAAGCGGCGCTGCGCGTCATCAACGTGGCCGAATGGGATGTGTTCAGCTCCTTCCTCGAGCCGGCGCCGGAGTCGGTGCCGGAATTCGAGCGCTTCAGCGCAGCCGCGCGCCAGGAGCGCGTGCGGATCGAGACCCTCGATGGCATCGCCGCGACCACGCTGGCGTCGGTTGACCTCGACCGGGCGTTTCTCAAGCTCGACACCCAAGGCTTCGATCTCGAGGTGCTGCGCGGCGGCCGCGCGGCGATCTCGCGGATACCGGCGCTGCAGACGGAGGTGTCGGTGCGGCCGGTCTATCAGGGCATGCCCGGCATGGCCCAGTCGATCGCGGCCTTTGGCGAATTGGGATTTGCGCCGTCCGATCTGTTCGTGGTTTCCGAAGACAAGGGCCTTCGCGCGGTCGAATTCGATTGCCTGATGGTGCGCGATCTTCGCGTTCGCGCGATGAAGGCGGCGCGACTGCCGGCGCGGAACCGCATTGACGCCGGAGCGTGATCCGATTCCTAAAATGCGGGCGATGATCAATCTTCCGTTATGGCGCGGAGCGCATAGTTCATTGGGGGCTGAAGGTCCGGCGTGGATGCCGCGCCGGCGGATGTGCCGATGCTCTATGACTTACGAGGTCTCAAGCTCAGGGCCGCACCGGCCGGTTTCTCCGCGCGGGAGCTGAAATCGCGCCTGTCTTCTTTGGTCGGTGCCTACTGGCCGAGCGCGTCGGCAGCGGACCTGCCGCACCTGCCGTGGCGGCGCGGCGCGGATTTTCTTGGGTCGCGCTATGCCATCATGGGCGGCGCGATGACTTGGGTATCGGACAGCCGGCTGGTCGCGGCCCTGTCGAACGCCGGCGCATTCGGCGTGCTCGCCGGCGGCGCGCAGACCGCGGAAGACCTCGATCGCGAAATCGCCGCAACCCGCGCTCTGACCGATCGGCCGTTCGGCGTCAACGTCATCACTTTCGCGCCGCATTTCGCGGCGCAGCTCGAATCGTGCCTCGATCGCCGAGTAAGTCATGTGATCATCGGCGGCGGCGTGCCAACGGTCGAGCAGATCGCACGCGCCAGGCAGGCGGGTGCCAAGGTCATGGCCTTTGCCGCCTCCTTCGCGATGGCAAGCCGCGCGCTCAGAAACGGCGCCGACGCGCTGATCGCAGAGGGGCGGGAGGCCGGCGGGCATGTCGGGCCGCTGTCGACCTCGGTTCTGGTTCAGGAGCTCCTGTCGCTCTTCGACCGCGCACCGGTCTTCGTCGCAGGCGGCATCGGCCGCGGCGAATTGATCGCGCATTATCTCCGCCTCGGCGCGGCTGGCTGCCAGCTCGGCACGCGCTTTGTTTGCGCGCATGAGAGCCGGGTGCATCCGCGCGCCAAGGCCGCCTATGTCAATGCCGCGGGTCGCGGCGCCGTGCTGTCGATGCAGCTCGATCCGGAGTTTCGCGTGATTCCCGTCCGCGCCCTCGCCAACCGCGCGAGCCGCGAATTCGCCGCCTTGCAGCGCGATACGATCGAGCGCTGCCGCCGCGGCGAGCTCAGGAAGACGGAGACCCAGGCCCTCATCGAAAATTTCTGGGCCGGACGACTCAAGCGGGCGGTGCTCGATGGCGATGTCGAGTTCGGATCGATGATGGCGGGCCAGAGCGTCGAGTTCGTGCAGCGCGAGCAAAGCGTCGCCGAAATCGTGGCCGAGCTCGTTGCCCAAGCGGAGGGCTCGCCGACCGCATCCGGCGCAGCCAAAACGGATGCGAAGCGCGTGAGCCAGGAAGCGGCGGCATGATCGACCGAAACGCGACAATCATCGACCTCGACAGCCGGCGCCGCTACCAAGTGCAGGCGTATAAGGAAAATATCCTGCATTTGCGGCTGCTGACCGACTGTCTTGCCGACATCGCCGAGGAGCTCCACGAGCTCATCACGCGCCTCGAGAGCGACACGCGCAACCCCGTCGCCGGAATCGGCCGCGAAACGGCGGACCTCGCCGAGCAACTCAACACCATCGCGCGGCGGTTGGTCGAGACCCTGGAGTGCACGGCGGGCAAAGTGGCACCGATCGCGCCTTAAGCGGAAGGCTCGGTGGGGCCAAATTCCCTGATATGCAGGGAATTAACAGGGAAATATTGCGGACTCGCGCTTTTGGAGCGGCGAAGCGACCGAAATTTCCAAGCGATGACGGGAGGTTGCTCGGGAATTCCCGAAGAAATGGAACAGGGAATTTTATTGGGCGAGCAGGGAATTTTATTCGCGGAACAGGGAATTTATGTAAGCGTCCAGGGATTGCACGGTTTGTTCTCGCTCGTGGCGATGCGATCTTAGCAGATTGCGTTTCATCGCGTGACGAGGAGAAGGTCGGTGCCGCTTCGACTAGAAGAGAGGCCGCGGTCGCGAGCGTTTTGGCGGAGCCACTTCGAGGTGTGGGAGCTTAGCGGCCTGACGCAGCGAGAGTATTGCGAACGACACGGGCTCTCGCTGAAGAGCTTCGGCAACTGGCGGGCGCAGCTGAAGCGTGAGGATGCGGCAGGGCCCGATGCTCGGTGGGGGCGGTATCCGAGGCTTAGACCTAGTTCTAGACCTATGCCTAGACCTAGGACTAAGGGACCCAAAATCGAGAGACCGACGATCGAGAGACCGGCGATTGAGAAGCCGGCGCCAGCGGTCGTCACGGAACCGCGCGGACGCCGTCGGTTCAGTGAGGACGCCAAAAAGTGGATCGTCGGGGAGACCTGCCATCCTGGCACGTCCTAACCGTCCATTTCTTGCACGGTTTGTTCTCGTCCGTGGCGGTGCGATTCTAATAGGTCGCGAATTCCGCGCGATGAGGAGGAACCGTTGGGACTTCCGTTGGGTGAGCGAGAATCGGTGCGAGCTTTCTGGCGCGGTCACTTCGAGGTCTGGGAGCTTAGCGGCCTGACGCAGCGCGAGTATTGCGAGCGGCACGGGCTGTCGCTGAAGAGCTTCGGCAACTGGCGCGGTCAGTTGAAGCGAGAAGACGCCGTGGGGAACAAAGCGCGGTGGGGACGGTACCCGCGGCTGCGACCGGGGGATAGCCATATGGCAAACCCTATGGCTAACCCTATGGCCAGAGTGAGGATGAAGAGAGCGCCGCCGGTTATGGCAAGGACGGAACACCGACGCCAGTTCAGCGAAGACGCCAAGCGACGGATCTTGGGAGAGGCGAGCCGGCCGGGTGGCTCGCTGTCGGAAGTGGCGCGCCGCTA
>Ga0209415_10001293_pt1 | contig 47857 bp, 44 predicted proteins | sample PeaSoiSIISIP2007_FD_187696 | JGI IMG/M metagenome (GOLD analysis project Ga0209415, IMG submission 187696) | Peat soil microbial communities from Weissenstadt, Germany - SII-SIP-2007 (SPAdes) (version 2) | ecosystem: Environmental > Terrestrial > Soil > Wetlands > Peat | place: Germany... | reverse complement strand
GCCGGACTCCAGGGGCTTGAGGAACTCCAGCCGGTTCCCGAACGGGTCGTAGATGTAGATGCGCTCGTGGCCCTCGAGCAGGTCGTCGTCGACCACCTCGTAGCCGGCCGCCCGCGCCCGCGCGGCGAGGCCTTGCGCGTCGTCGACGCGGAACGCGATATGCGCCTTGCGCGCCGGCGCAAACGGCGTTTCGACCCCGCAGTGGACCTTCACCCGCTCGCTCTCGAACCAGCAGCCGCCGCGCCTGGCGAGCTCCGGCGGCTTCTGCTGTTCCGGCAGGCCGAGCAGCCCGGCGTAGAACGGCCGCGCCTTGCCCTCGCCGCCGGCCGGAATGGCCACCTGGGCGTGATCGATGGTCTCCAGCATCAGCCCACGCTCCCCTCGAGGCTGATCGCGACCAGCTTTTGGGCTTCGACGGCGAACTCCATCGGCAGCTCCTGCAGGACCTCGCGGACGAAGCCGTTGACCAAGAGGGCGACGGCGTCCTCCTGGGAGAGGCCCCGCTGCATCACGTAGAACAGCTGCTCCTCGGAGAGGCGGGTGGTCGTCGCCTCGTGCTCGAGCCGGGCCGAGCCGTTCCTGGCTTCGATGTAGGGGACGGTATGGGCGGCGGATTTCTTCCCGATCAGGAGGCTGTCGCACTGGGTGAAGTTGCGGGCGTTGGCCGCCCGCGGATGCGCCGAGACCAGCCCGCGGTACGTGTTGGACGACCCGCCGGCCGAGATCCCCTTGGAGATGATGCGCGATGTGGTGTTGCGGCCCAGATGGATCATCTTGGTGCCGGTGTCCGCCTGCTGGCGGTGGTTGGTGACGGCGATCGAGTAGAATTCACCCGACGAGCCGTCGCCGCGCAGGATGCAGGACGGATACTTCCAGGTGATCGCCGAGCCGGTCTCGACCTGCGTCCAGGACACCTTCGAGCGCGGCCCGCGGCAGTCGGCGCGCTTGGTCACGAAGTTGTAGATGCCGCCCCGGCCCTCGGCGTCGCCCGGGTACCAGTTCTGCACGGTCGAGTATTTGATCTCGGCGTCTTCCAGCGCCACCAGCTCGACAACGGCGGCGTGCAGCTGGTTCTCGTCGCGCATCGGCGCAGTGCATCCTTCGAGGTAGGAGACGTAGGCGCCCCTGTCCGCGACGATCAGCGTCCGCTCGAACTGGCCGGATTGCGCCGCGTTGATGCGGAAGTAGGTGGAGAGCTCCATCGGGCAGCGCACGCCTGGCGGGACATAGACGAAGCTTCCGTCGGAGAAGACTGCGCTGTTCAGAGAGGCGAAGTAGTTATCGCTGACGGGCACGACCGAGCCCAGGTATTGGCGCACCAGCTCGCCGTGCTCGCGCACCGCCTCCGACATGGAACAGAAGATCACGCCCGCCTTCGCGAGCTCGGCCTTGAAGGTGGTGAGCACTGAGACGGAGTCGAACACCGCGTCCACGGCGTACTTGGACGCGCCCTCGACGCCGGCCAGGACCTCCTGCTCCCTCAGGGGAATGCCGAGCTTCGCGTAGGTGGCGAGCAGCTCGGGATCGACCTCGTCCAGCGACTTCGGGCCGGCCTTCGTTTTCGGGGCGGCGAAATAGTAGGCGTCCTGGTAGTCGATCGGTGGGTGGTTAACCTTTGCCCAGTGGGGCTCTTCCAGGCCCAGCCACCGCTCATAGGCGCCCAAGCGCCACTCCAGCATCCATTCCGGCTCGTCCTTGCGGGCGGAGATGAAACGGACGGTGTCTTCGCTCAGCCCCTTGGGGGCGAACTCCTGATCGATGTCGGTGACGAACCCGTGTTGATAGGCCTCGAGCGCGGCGACCTGTTCGACGGTTTCTTTGACAGCGGCCACGGCGATCAAGCCTCCGCCAGCGTGCGCAAGCGCACGCGCGTATGCGCGACGAGCCAGACATCGACGAAACGCTCCCAATCGGCCTCGACGGTCGACCAGCCCCCGCTGACGCGGATGGCGTTGCCCGCCTCGCTCGCAAAGCCCATCGCGGTCAGCACCTGGCTCGGCGTGACCTTGCCGGACGAACAGGCCGCGCCGGCCGACACCATGACGCCCTCCAGATCGAGGGCCATCACCTGCCTGTCGGAAGCGAACCCTTCGGTCGCAAAGCAGAGCACCCCGGGAAGCCGCGGCGCGTCGGCTCCGAAGACCGCCACGCCATCAACGGCGGCGACCTTGGCCTGAGCGGCGTCGCGCCACGGCGCCTGACGCGCGGCGGAGTCGAGCTCAGCCGCCGCGACGGCCGCGGCCGCGCCAAATCCAGCGATGCCGGAGACGTTCTCCGTCCCCCCGCGCAGGCCGCGTTCCTGGCCGCCGCCGTGCTGACGGCGGGAAACGATCGCCTTCGGGCCGGCGATGAGCGCGCCGACGCCTTGTGGTCCGCCGAGCTTGTGCGCGGAGAGCGACAGCGTGTCGGCGCCCAGCGCCGCGAAATCCACCGGAATCTTGCCGGCTGCCTGCACGGCGTCGACATGCAGCGTCCCGCCAGCCGCGTGGATCAGCTCGGCGGCTTCGGCCACGGGTTGGATCACGCCGGTCTCGTTGTTGGCCGCCGAAAGGACCGCGAAAATTGGTCCTTCTTTCGTCGTCCACGCGCTGAGCCGTGCAGCCAACCACTCGAGGTCGGCGGTTCCGGCCGGCGTCATTGGCCAACCTTCGACCATCCGGCCGCTGGCCAGCGCCGTCTGCATGGCGCTGGGGTGCTCGGCAAGGGCGACCAGAGGCCGGCGAACGCCGGCGGCGATGGCGCTCTCGACGGCGAGCCCGTTGGCCTCGGTGCCTCCGCTGGTGAAGGTGACGGCCTCCGCCTTGACGCCGACCAGCGCGGCGACTTCGGCGCGCGCGCGCTCGACCGCTGCCCGCGCCAACCGTCCGGCGGCGTGCACCGACGACGGGTTGCCGCCGATCGCGAGCGCGCAGGCCGCCGCTTCCGCCGCTGCCGGGCGGATCGGGGCCGTTGCGTTGTTGTCGAGGTAGACCTGTCTCATACCGCGGCGCTCGCAGCGGATTCGAAGGGCCGGGCGGAAGGCGCCTTGGCGAAGGCAGACGCTTCGCGCGCGGAGTGCAGGCGGCCGTTCATGACGTCGGCCAGCGACACGCTTGAGAGGAAGTCCTCGATCCGCCGGCCGGTCTCTTCCCAGAGGTCGTGGGTCAGGCAGCGCGCGCCGCCGCGCATGCAGCCGACCAGGCTGTCGCCGCCCGCGCAGCGCGTCGCGCGCAGGGGCTCATCGACTGCGGCAACGACCTCGGCGATTGTCATGAGCTCCGCCGGCCGCGCCAGCCGATAGCCGCCGCCCGGTCCACGCGCGCTAAGAACCAGCCCGCGCCGGCGCAGGCGTGCAAACAACTGCTCGAGGTAAGGCTGCGAGATCTGCTGGCGCTCGGCGATCTCGGCGAGCGCGACGGTGCGACCCGCGCCGTGGACGGCCAGATCCGTCATCGCCATCACCGCGTAGCGGCCTTTCGTGGAGAGCTTCATGGCCTAGCGCCTTGCTTCGCCTCGGAATTGAGAATTCGCGCGCATCAAACGTCTGCTGTGCTAAGAACCGCGGCCTTCCGGACGGCCCAGGCGCTCAGCAGGGCTGATCTAGGAAGACCGAGTAATTTAGTCAAGAATTCGAAAGAGCGCGAACGCGCATAGCCTGGAGAGATTATGCCTGAAGTGGTTCTGACCGGAGCGGCCGGTCGGATCGAAGGACGTTATGCGTCCGGCAAGAAAGAGGGCGCGCCGATTGCGCTCATCCTGCACCCGCATCCGCGCGCCGGCGGCAACATGAACCATCCCGTCGTCGCGCAGCTCTTCCTGCTGTTCATGAAGCGCGGCTTTTCCGTCCTGCGCTTCAACCTGCGCGGCGTCGGCCGCAGCCAGGGCGAATTCGACGCCGGCGTGGGCGAACTGGCAGACGCAGCCACGGCGCTGGACTGGCTGCAGGCGACCAATCCCGCCGCGTCCCAGACCTGGGTCGCCGGCTATAGCTTCGGCGCCTACATCGGCATGCAGCTTCTGATGCGGCGGCCGGAGACCGACGGCTTCATCTCCGTCTCGCCGCCGACCAACGCCTACGACTTCAGCTTCCTCGCCCCCTGCCCGGCTTCGGGTCTCTTCCTGCATGGCTCGGCCGACACGGTGGTGCCGCCTGCCGAGGTCGAGCGGGTGGTGACCAAGCTGCGCACCCAGAAGGGCATCGTCATCGACTACGACGTGATCGAGGGCGCCGACCACTTCTGGACCAACAACCTTCCCGACGTGGAAAGCCACGTCGCCGCCTACCTCGACAAGCGCCTGGCGGCCGAGCCGGCCTGATTTCTCCCAGTTCGCCTTGGCGTCGCAGTCGGCGGCGTGCGAGAGTCGCTGTCGGTCGGGAGGATGTCAGGAAGGATTGAAAACCATGGACTATGTGACGCTGGGCCGTTCGGGCCTCAAGGTCAGCCGCGCCTGCCTGGGCGCGATGAATTTCGGAACCTCGGAGACGGCGCCCTGCGACGAGGCGGAGGCGCACCGCATCATCGACGCCTTCCTCGATGCAGGAAACAACTTCATCGACACCGCCAATGTCTACACCGGCGGCCAGTCGGAACAGGTGGTCGGCCGCGCGGTCAAAACCAAGCGCGAGAGTGTCGTCATCGCGACGAAGGCGCGGGGGCTGCAGGGACCCGGTCCGAACGACGTCGGCCTCTCGCGGCTGCACCTGACGCGGGCGCTGGATGCCAGTCTGAAGCGGCTCGGGACCGACTACATCGACCTCTACCAGATGCACCACTTCGACCCGGACACGCCGCTGGAAGAGTCGATGGACACGCTCGCGGGCTTCGTGCGCGCAGGCAAGGTCCGCTACATCGGCTGCTCCAACTTCACCGGCAGCCAGATCGTCGAGTGCCAGTGGGCCGCCGAGCGGATGAATGGCGTGCCGCTGACCAGCCTGCAGCCGCGCTATTCGCTGATCGCCCGCGACGTCGAGACCGACGTCCTGCCGACCGCCGAACGGCACGGCCTCGGCACGCTGATCTACAGTCCCATCGGCGGCGGCATGCTGAGCGGCAAGTATCGTCGCGGCGAAGCGCCGGCGGCGGACACGCGGCTTGGCCGGCGCATGGGCGGCCGCCCCGGCATGGCCGGCATGATCCTCACCGACCGCAACTTCGAGATCGTCGAGGCGGTCGAGGATGTAGCGGTCGAGCTCGGAACCACGCCGGTGGCGGTGGCGATCGCCTGGTGTCTGACCCGGCGTGGCGTGACCAGCGTTATCATCGGGCCAAGGACGCTGCAGCAGCTCAAGGACTACGAGCCAGGGTTCCCGCTCCAGCTGCCGGAGGAGGCGGTGAAGCGACTGTCGGACGCCTCGCGTCCCGGCGGCGCCCGGCCGGCCGCTACGCCGCAGCCCGCTCCGGCGCGGGAGCCGCAGCCGGCCTGATCAGGCCGCAAGGTAGCGCGCCAGACTGTTGAGGCAGGGAATCCAACCCTGCGCCGAGTGCCAGGACTCCTCGCCGGTGGTGGTGAGGACAAGCTCGGTGCGCCCGTCGCCGAGGTCGCGGAATTCCAGGACGACGCTCTCGCCGAGCATCTCCTGACCGCCCTGGGACACGCCTGCTTCCCAGGCGAGCCGGGTCATCGGCTTCACTTCGCTGAAGCGCCCGGTCTCCACGTAGGGCTCGAGCCCCGGCTTGCCGAAGGCGATGCGATAGCCGCCGCCCGCACGCACGTCGGCCTCGGCATAGTGGATCACATGATCGTCGCCGGCCATGTACCACTTGCCCAGCGCCTCGGCCTCGGTCCAGGCGCGCCAGACCCGCTCGACCGGCGCGTCGTAGATGCGCTTTAGGACCAGGATGCACTCGATCGTGTTGGGCTCGGCCATCTCAGCGCCTCCGGACTATCACTTAAGTCATTGCTTAAGTAACTGGAGCGGGGCGGTCAAGCCTGTCGGGCGGCCGCTAAGGCTGGACGATGCGGCCGCCGGTCATGGGGGCGGGAACGCCGGTTGTGCGCGGGAACGAGATCGGCAGCCCGAGCAGACAGCGGGCGGCGAGGAAGGCGAAGGCTTCCGCCTCGATGGAGTCGCCGCGCCAGTGGACGTCCTCGGCGCTCAGCGTTGGGAACGGCAGCCGCTCGCGGATCGCCTGCATGAGCACGGGATTTTGCCGGCCGCCGCCCGTGACGACGAGGCGGAGCGGTATCTCGGGCAAGGCCCGCAGCCCGCGCGCGACGCTTTCGGCGGCGAAGGCGGTCAGGGTCGCGGCGGCGTCTTCCAGGGAGAGCGCGCTGACCGGATCGAGCGCGAAGTCGAACCGATCCAGCGACTTCGGCCCGTGCCTCTGGAAGTAGGGATCGGCGAGGTAGGCTTCGAGCACGCCTTGGTCGACCTGCCGAGCGCCGGCGAGCACCCCATCGGCGTCGAACCGCCCCGCCCCTCGGGACTGCACGAGCAGGTCCAGCATTCCGTTCGCCGGACCGGTGTCGAAGGCTTCGAGCGCGCCGTCCGACCCGACCAGCGTGACGTTGGCGACGCCGCCAAGGTTGAGCACCGCGGTCGGTGTCGAGAGCGTCGAATATTGGACGAGCGCCGCGTGGTATGCCGGCGCGAGCGGCGCCCCCTGCCCGCCCTCGGCCAGATCGTCGGAGCGGAAGTCATAGGCCACGGCGATGCCAAGCCCGCGCGCGACCGCCTCCGCGTCGATGAGCTGCACCGTGCGCCCGACCGGGCGCGTCGGCGTCGGCGGCGCATGCAGCACCGTCTGGCCCTGCAGGCCGATCAGGTCGATGTCCTCCGGCAGCAGCCGATGGCGCCGCATGAAGTCGTCGGCCGCGGCGATGTGCTCGTCGGCGATCACGTCCGCAGCTCGCGCGAAGCTCTCGGGGAGCGGCGCGCCCGGCTCCCAGCGCAGCGCGTCGGCGATGGCCGACTCGATGAGCGCCCTCGATGCCGGATCGAGCCTCTTCTCCTCCGCCGGGCCGAGCCGGGTGATCTCTTCGCCGTCGGTCTCGATCACCGCCATGTCGACCGCATCGAGAGAGGTGCCGGTCATGAAGCCAAGGATGCGCATGGCGGTTGACTGCCATAGGTGGGCGCCGCTACCAAGCGCGCCATGACCGGAACGGTTTGCCACGGCCGCCGCTACTACCGCTCGCACCTCTAGCGAGCGGCCGGTTCATCTTTGCCTCGCCGCCCGCAAAGGTCGGCGACGGCTCTTGCCAAGAGACGGTCTCCGGCCGAAAGCCAGATCAAGGATTCCGTCGATGCCAGCCGAAGCCACGCCATCAGATTTCAAGCCGAAGTCCGACCTCGTTCGGACGCTGATCGAGCGCGGCCACATCTACCAGGCGACGGATCTGGCTGGCCTGGACGCCGCCGCGGCCAAGGGGCCGATCACGGGCTACATCGGCTTCGACGCCACCGCCCCTTCGCTGCATGTTGGCAGCCTGGTGCAGATCATGACGCTGCGCCGGATGCAGGAGACCGGCCACAAACCGCTCGCGCTGATGGGTGGCGGCACCACCAAGGTGGGCGATCCCTCCGACAAGACGAGTCAGCGCCCGCTTCTCACCGACGCCGAGATCGCCGCCAACATCGCCGGGATCGAGCGCGCCTTCGTCCCGTTCCTCAACTTCGGCAGTGGGCCGACGGACGCGGTGATGGTGAACAACGCCGACTGGCTGGAGCAGCTGGGTTACGTCGAGTTCCTGCGCGAGTTTGGCGTGCATTTCACCATCAACCGCATGCTGGCGCTGGAGTTCGTCCGTTTACGGATTGAGAACGAGCAACCGCTGACCGTACTCGAGTTCAACTACGTTCTGATGCAGGCGGTCGATTTCCTCGAGCTGCACCGACGGTTGGGTTGCACCCTGCAGTTCGGCGGCTCCGAGCAGTGGGGCAACATCGTCAACGGAATCGGCCTTATCCGCCGCCTCGATGGCGCCGAAGCGTTCGGCGTGACCGCACCGCTCGTCACCACCGCCTCGGGCGTCAAGATGGGCAAGACCGTCGACGGGGCAATCTGGCTGAACGCCGATCTGCTCGGCGCCTACGGATACTGGCAGTTCTGGCGCAACACAGACGACGCCGATGTTGGCCGTTTTCTGCGCCTCTTCACCGACCTCCCGCTGGACGAGATCGAGCGGCTGGAGCGGTTGGGCGGCGCCGAGATCAACGAAGCCAAGAAGGTGCTGGCGAACGAGGCGACAGCCTTGTTGCACGGCCCGGAGGCCGCCGAGGACGCGGCGCTCACCGCGCGGGCGGCGTTTGAGGGCGGCCGCGCGGCCGACGCGCTGGGCGGCCTTCCCGCCTTCGGCCTTAGCGCGACCCGCTTTGCGGGGATGTCGAACGCCGAGCTGATGGTGGCTGTCGGGTTCGCGACCTCGAACTCCGACGCGCGGCGGCAGATCGCGAACGGCGGTTTCCGCATCAACGGCGCCAAGGTCGACGACGCGGGCGCTCCGGCCGCGATCGAGGGGGGCGAGGCGGAGTTGCGCAAGGGCAAGACCCGCATACGTTTCTTTCTCTATCCCGAGGAGGCGAAGACCTGATGCCGAGCGACCTTTCAGTGGGCGACCCCGCCCCCGACTTCGACCTCGCCGCCGATGGCGGCGCGCGCGTGCGGCTGACCGACTTCAAGGGGCGCACGCTGGTGCTCTACTTCTATCCGAAGGACGACACCTCCGGCTGCACCACCGAGGCGAAGGCGTTTGCGGCCGCCTCGAGCGACTTTGCGAAGGCCGGCGCCGCGATCGTCGGCGTCTCGAAGGATTCCGTGAAGAGTCACGACAAGTTCAAGGCCAAGTACGATCTGAACTTCGCGCTCGCTTCCGATGCGGACGGCCTGGTCATGGAGCGCTATGGCGTCTGGGTCGAGAAGAGCATGTACGGGCGCAAATACATGGGCACGGAGCGCACGACGCTGCTCATCGACGGCGAGGGACGGATCGCCAGGATCTGGCGCAAAGTCAAGGTGCCCGGCCACGCCAAGGAGGTGCTCGGGGCCCTCCGCTCGCTGTGAGCAGCAGGTGCAGTCCGCGACGGAGCGTCGCGTCAGCCTATACGGCGGCGCTAGCGGTTGCCTAAGCCGTCGTTAATGGGCCATAAGCTCCGGACTGCGCTCGACAAGGGGTTCCGTGCGGATGGTCGCTGACCAACTGACCCGGCTGCGACGCTTCCTCGAGAGCGTATTCCCAGAACGTCACATCTACGTCCGCACCGGCGGCGGCGAAGTGCGCGGCATCGTCCTGACCACCGCCCGCCAGGTCGCGGTCTGCGCCGGCGTGTCGGTGCTCGCCCTTTGGCTCATCTTCTGCACCGGCGCGATGCTCGTGCAGGCGACGTCGCCGAACCCCGCGGACCGCGCCGCGGCCCACATGGAGGCCTATTACGAGCGGCTGACCGCCGACCGGCAGGCCAGGCTGAACAGCGCCATGGCCCAGTTGAGCGACACCAACGGCGCGCTGAGCGAGCTCGCGCGGTCGGTCGAGACCCGCCATGAAGCGCTGGCCCTGCTGTTCACCGAGGCGAAGGGCGAGCCCGGCGCCGCCCAGGCTCTCGCCCCCGCGCCGGTCGCTGCGCTGGCTAACGCCAACCCGCTGTCGGGCGTCCGCGCGGTCGAACAGGACCAGGACCGGCTGATCGCCCGCGCCGAGACCTACGCCAAGTCGCGCGCCGACCGGCTGCGCCTGGCGTTTCGCCTCGCCGGGCTCGACCCCGCCTCGTTCAGCCCGGTCAGCGACGACAGCCTGGGCGGACCGCTGATCGATACCAAGGACCCGCGCGCGCTGGCCGCCATCCTCGACGTCGATCCCGACTTCGCCCAACGCATCCAGAACGCGGCGACCGACCTCTCCGACGTACGCTCGTTGACCGGTCTCGCCCAGGCGCTGCCGCTGGCCGCGCCGACGCTGGCCTCGCAGACCCGTCGCACAAGCGGTTTCGGCGCGCGCATCGACCCCTTCACCGGGCGGCCAAGTTTTCACCCGGGCGTTGATTTCGCCGGGCCGATGTACACGCCTGTCCATGCCACCGCCCCCGGCGTCGTCTCTTTCGTCGGCCAGCGCAACGGCTATGGCAATGTAGTCGAAATTGATCATGGCCATGGGTTGAAGACACGGTTTGGCCACTTGGCTGCTGTCTACGTCATGGCGGGCCAGCACGTCGCTATCGGGACCAAGCTGGGCGGCATCGGTTCAACGGGCCGCTCCACCGGACCTCACCTCCACTATGAGGTCTGGGTTGACGGACGACTGCAAAACCCGGAACGTTTCTTGGAGGCCGGCCAATATGTTCAGCAAGCAACCGAGTAAGACGCCGACGAACACGCCGGCCAGGACATCAACCCCGAGCATCGTGAGCGAGATGAATACCGTTGCCGATCCTAATTCCTTCCGCAAAACACCCGCGTCGCCGAAGGTGGCCTCGCTCATCGCAGCCGACACGACCATCGACGGCGGCGTTAGCGGCGACACCGAGCTGCACGTCGATGGCGTGATCCGTGGCGACGTCGCCGTCGCCCGCCTTTCCATCGGCGAGAGCGGCTCGATCGAAGGCGCGATCCAGGCGGAGACCGTCGAGGCGCGCGGCCGCGTCGTCGGCTCGATCACCGCCAAGCAGGTCAGGCTGTACGCCAGCTGCCACATCGACGGCGACATCACCCATGAGCAGCTGACGATGGAGGCGGGCGCGTTCTTCCAGGGACGCAGCCTGAAGTTTCAACGCACATCGACGCCAGTCGCGGCCATCACTGGCGAAGTGATCGAGATCAGTGCCGCGGAATAGCGCCGTCTCTTAGGCGTTCGGCCGGTCCCGCGTGGCGCCGACGCGCTGCCCGAGCGCGGCGCCCATGAAGGCGTCGAGGTCGCCGTCGAGCACGCCTGCGGTGTCGGACGTCTCCACCTCGGTCCTGAGGTCCTTGACCATCTGATAGGGCTGCAGGACGTAGGAACGGATCTGGTGGCCCCAGCCGATGTCGCTCTTCTGGTCCTCGAGCGCCTGCTGGGCCGCCTCCCGCCTTTGCAGCTCGAGCTCGTAGAGCCTGGCGCGCAACATCTTCCACGCCTCGTCGCGGTTCTGGTGCTGCGAGCGGCCGGCCTGGCAGGCGACCGCGACCCCGGTCGGAATGTGCGTCAGGCGGACGGCTGAGTCGGTCTTGTTGATATGCTGACCGCCCGCGCCGGATGAGCGGTAGGTGTCGGTGCGCACGTCGGCCGGATTGATCTCGATCTCGATCGTGTCATCGACGACCGGATAGACCCAGACCGAGGCGAAGCTGGTGTGCCGCCGGGCGTTGGAGTCGAAGGGCGATATGCGCACCAGACGATGCACGCCGGCTTCGGTTTTCAGCCAGCCGTAAGCGTTCGGCCCCTTGACCTGCAGCGTGGCTGACTTGATCCCGGCCTGATCACCAGGGGTCTCCTCGACCACCTCGACCGCATAGCCGTGGGCTTGGGACCAGCGGGTGTACATGCGCACCAGCATCTGCGCCCAGTCGGCCGATTCCGTGCCCCCGGCGCCGGAGTTGACTTCCAGATAGGCGTCGTTGGCGTCGGCCTCCCCCGACAGCAGCGCCTCGAGCTCGGCCCGGCCGGCGCGCGCCTTCAAGCCCGCAAGCTGCTGGCGCGCATCCTCGAGCGAGGCCTCATCGCCCTCCTCGTCGGCCAGCCCGGCGTAGTCCACGGCGTCGGCAAGCCCGCGCTCGAGCTCACGGACGGCCCCGATCTGGTCGGCGAGCCGGGTCCGCTCGCGCATCAGGCTCTGCGCTTGCGCCGGCCGGTCCCACAGCGTCGGGTCCTCGACGCGCGCGTCGAGCTCGTCCAGCCGCCTTAGCGCCGGCTCCCAGTCAAAGGCGCCTCCTGAGCAGGTCGATCGACTGCTCGATGTCGGCCTTCGCGGCCTCGACATCCGGTCTCATGGGTAAACTCCTGAACGGGCGTGCTGGCCTTAATATAGGCCGTTCAAGTCGGGCGGCGCCTTTTTTGGCGCGGGCGGCGCGCCGGCGGCGGGCGGGCCGTTGGCCGGGCCCTCGGCGCCGCTGTTGGGCGTGATCGCCGCCGCTGGCGGGCCGCCGGGAACCGCGGGCGTCGGCCGGGTGGGCTCGGTGCCCGGCCGGAAGACTTCGCGGTTGCCGTTGACGATCGCGTACTTTGCGTCCGGCGGCGGAAGGAAGTCGCGCACCGGCGTGTCCTTCAGCGCGTTCTGCATGAAATCGATGAAGATCGGTACGGCATCGACCGCGCCGGTCTCGTTGGGGCCGAGCGAGCGGTTGTCGTCGAAGCCCACGAACACGCCGACCACGATGTCCGGCGAGAAGCCGACGAACCAGGCCGAGCGGAAGTCGTTGGTCGTGCCGGTCTTGCCACCGATCGGCCGGCCGATGACGTTCGCCTGGTAGGCGGTGCCGTGCTGCACCACGCCCTCGAGCAAGCTGATCATCTGGTAGGAAGCGATCGGGTCCAGAATCTGCGTTCCACCGGGATCCACGTGGGGCGACTCCTCGCCGTCGAACGGCTGTTCGCAGCGCGGGCACGGCCGCTGGTCGGCGTCGAGGATCGGGTGGCCGTCGCGGTCTTCCACCAGCTCAATCAGGTGCGGGGTGATACGCTTGCCGCCGTTGATGAAGGCCGAGTAGGCCGCGGTCAGGCGGAATGGCGTCGTCTCGCCGGCGCCCAGCGCCATCGCGAGATCGGGATCCATCTTGTCGACCACGCCGGCCTTGACCGCCGTGTCGACGATCTTTGGCATACCGACCTGCATCGCCAGCCGCACCGACATCGTGTTCAGCGACAGCGCCAACCCTGTGCGCAGCGTCTGTGGGCCGGATATGCCCTTGTGGAAGTTCTCCGGCGACCAGTCCTGCCCGCCGAAGCCCTTCAGGGTCAGCGGCCCGGCATCGACGGTCGATGCCGGCGTGAACCCGTTCTCCAGCGCCGTCACATAGACGAACGGCTTGAACGCCGAGCCCGGCTGCCGCATCGCCTGAGTGGCCCGGTTGAAGTTGGAGAGCGAGAAGCTGTAGCCGCCGACCATGGCAAGCGTCCGGCCTGTCCACGGGTCGATGGCGACCAACGCGCCGTTGACCGCCGGCACCTGCTTGAGATTGAACTGGCCGGAGGCGGCCGGCTCGACGAAGACAAGGTCTCCCTCCTTCAATCCCTTGCCCGCCCGCGCCCAGGTCATGTCGGCCCCGACGATGTCGCCCTGGCTGCCGTCGGCCAGCTGGACTCGGCCGCCGTCCGACAGCACGCGCGCCGCGCGCCAGGTGCGTCGCTCGGACGGCGCGTGCGCCTGTGGCCCGTTCTGCCAGTTGGCCGCGTCGTCGGTGTGACCCCATGCGCCCCGCCAGCCGTGCCGGCGGTCATAGGCCTCGAGCCCGTTCATCAAGGCTTCGCGCGCGATTGTCTGCAGCCTGGGATCGAGCGTGGTGCGCATGTAGTAGCCACCCTCGTTCACCTTCGGGCCGAGGGTCTGGATCGCTCGCTCGCGCACCTCTTCGACGAAGTAGTCGGCGTCGTGGTACTTGGCCCGCTCGGGTGCCTGCTGGACCGTCAGATCCTCGGCCATCGCCGCGTCTGCCTGCGCCCGGCTCACCCAGCCCAGGTCGGCCATCTGGCCGATAATCCAGTTGCGGCGACGAATGGCGGCCGCCTTGTAGCGGACGGGCTGGTAGTTGTCCGGGCCTTTGGGCAGCGCCGCCAGATAGGCGCATTGAGCGAGGTCGAGATCGCCCAGCGACTTGCCGAAGTAGTTGTAGGCTGCGGCGCCCACGCCATAGGAGCGGTAGCCCAGCCAGATCTCGTTCAGATAGAGCTCGAGGATCTGCTGCTTGGTCAGCGTCTTCTCCAGCCGCTGGGCCAGGATGGCCTCCTTGAGCTTGCGGCCGAACGTCGCTTCGTTGGTCAAGAGCACGTTCTTGGCCACCTGCTGGGTGATGGTCGAGCCGCCCTCGAGCCGTCGCCCGTGCATGACGTTGACGATGTCTTTGCCCATAGCGCGAAGCATGCCGGCTGGGTCGACGCCGCCGTGCTGGAAGAAGTTGCGGTCCTCGGCGGCCAGGAAGGCGTTGATCAGCTGCGGCGGAATCTGGTCGTAGGGCACATAGATGCGCCGCTCGCGCGAGAACTCGCCGATCAGCGTGCCGTCCCAGGCATAGACGCGGGTCGCCGTCGGCGGGCGATAGTCCGCGAGCTGGGACGCGTCCGGCATGTCGTGGAACAGCCAGGCGGCGTAGACCGCGAGCGCAAACCCGGCGATGGCGATGGCGCTCAGCGCGACCACGCCCGCTGTCGCGATCCAACGGCCTGCGAACTTCAACGCCGGATGACCTCCGAGGGCGCCGCCCCTTAGGGCTCAGGGTCTAGCGTGTGTCGCGTCGTGCGGGAAGGCTCACCAGGCGGCCTGCCGCCCGGTCCTTCGCGCCATGCCGAATACGGCGCAGCGGGGCGTGTGCGGTCCTCGCGTTGTATCGCTTCCACATTCGCGGGACAGTCGGTGGTTCCGCGACTGTAAGGGGCCGCAGTACGGCTGAAGGCCGCCACCGGGACACAGGGTTCGCCGGCCGGCAACGTTCTGATCGACCGCGATCGGCGGCGACCAAGAAACACTCCTGGCCGATATCCTTCAGCGGATCACAGCGATCTCGGGCGCGCCCATCGACGCGATCCGTCACGAAGGCCCCGGCCTAAGCCGCCTTCAGCGCTCGGCGACTTGCAGGCTCTGGTGGAAGTAGTCGTCGATGGCGGCGGCGACCTCGCCCATGAAATGGTCGCGCTGGGCGGGGCTGTTCAAGAGCCGCTCGTCATCGGTATTGGTGATGAAGCCCATCTCGAGCAGGACGGCGGGCACGTCGGGCGCGAGCAGCACCATGAAGCCGGCATCGCGGTGGCCGGCATGCGCCTGAGCCCGGTCGCCGATATGGTCGAGCAGCGCCTCGGCGAAGGCGTCGGAGCGGTTGCGCGTCGCGCGTTGGGTCAGGTCGTGCAGAATCTGGTTCACCGCCTGCGTCTGCCCCGGCAGGTCGGCGTTCATCAGCCAGTCGTCGCGGTCGGTGACTCCACGCACGACCCGCTCTGAGCCCTTGTCAGACAGGGTGTAGATGGTCGCGCCGCGGGCTGCATCCGACGACCCCGAGTCGGAATGGAGCGAGATGAAGAGGTCGGCATTTCCGCGCCGGGCGATCTGCACGCGCACGGGCAGCGGCACATAGACGTCCGATGTGCGCGTCATCACCACGCGATAGCGGCCGGTCGCCTCCAGCTTGGCCCTCAGCAGCCGGGCGGCGGCAAGGTTCAGGTCCTTCTCACGGCTCATCGAACCGAGCGCGCCGGGGTCGTGGCCGCCATGCCCTGGATCGATGACGATCACCTTGCGCGCGTGGCTGGGCGCCGCACGCGTGGAAGTCAGGCTGTGGGCGGGGGTGACCCGAGGCGCGTAGGCTACCGCCTGCGGCGGGGCGCCCTGCGCAGGCTCCAGGTCGATCACGTAGCGGTACATCGGCTCGCCATCGGCGGGTGGGAGCAAGAACCGGCGGCGGACGTCGGCGGGCCTGGCGAGGGCCAGACGAACACGGGCGGCGCCGGCGACGCTGTCGACGCTCCAGCTCGACACCAGGCCGAGCCCACGCCCTTGAAGATCGCTGTCGACGCTCAGGCCGGGAAGCGCCAGCACCACCGGCGCGCCAGCGATTCCGCCGGGGGCGATCAGCCGCCCCTTGGCGGTTTGGTTAAGGTCGACCACGACGCGGGTCATGGTCATATCGCCCCCCAGGCGAACGCCGAGCACGTTCTCCGCGCCGACCGGGTTCTGCGATGCGGCGGCGGCAAGGCAGAGGACCGCTCCCACGGCGGCCGCCAGCCGTCCCCATGCCGATCCGATCGCGCCGAGAAGCCGCGCGGGCATCTGAGGCCCCCGATTACTGGGAATGTCTTTTAAGTCTGACGGTAACGTCTGTCCTGTAGCAATTCCGTTAACCGAGCCGTCGAACCTAGCCTTTCTTTTCTCGCGCGATTGTTGCAGAGTCGCAGGCGCGGGTCACGCCGCCCAGACCACCGGGCGCGCCCGCAACGAAGGCCGCCTCGGCGCCGCCCTTCCAGGTTCGTGTCTTAACAAGCCGAGCTTGGCGTCTGGCGAGACTCAGAGGCGCCTGAACAGGACCCCGCGCCCGCTTGCCGAGCGCGATTTGGACGAATGATCCCCATGGGCCGCGTCGCTCACGCCCACCACCGGCAGCAGGTCGCATTTGCAGCTTTGCAAGCGCGCGACCTGTCGGCGCGCGCCCGCATGAACATCAGGCCCCCGGGGCATCGCCCCGGCGCGCGCCTCGGAGACTTACTTGATGCCAAAGAGAATGCTGATCGATGCCGCCCACGCCGAAGAAACGCGGGTGGTCGTCGTGGACGGAGCCCGTATCGACGACTTTGACTTCGAAAGCCAATCAAGGAAGCAGCTGCGCGGGAACATCTATCTCGCCAAGGTCACGCGGGTAGAACCGAGCCTGCAGGCCGCCTTCGTGGACTATGGCGGCAACCGCCATGGCTTCCTGGCCTTCAACGAAATCCACCCCGACTACTACCAGATCCCCCTTGCCGATCGCGAAGCGCTGCTGCGGGAGGAAGCGCAGGAGGCCGACGAACCGGCATCCGCCCGCAACGGCAACGGGGCCGGAGCCGACGACGACGAAGGCGACGACGACGAGGGCGACGACGACGTGATCAGCGAAGAGGCCGCCCGTCGGCGCCGCCGCATCGCTCGCCGCTACAAGATCCAGGAGGTCATCAAGCGCCGGCAGATCATGCTGGTGCAGGTGGTGAAGGAAGAGCGCGGCACCAAGGGCGCGGCGCTGACCACCTACCTGTCGCTGGCCGGCCGCTATGGCGTGCTGATGCCCAACACCGCCCGCGGCGGCGGGGTCAGCCGCAAGATCACGACCGCGACCGACCGCAAGCGGCTGAAGACGCTGGTGCAGGAGCTCGCCGTGCCGGAGGGCATGGGCCTGATCGTGCGAACGGCCGGCGCCAAGCGCACCAAGGCGGAGATCAAGCGCGACTACGAGTACCTGATGCGGCTTTGGGAGAACATACGTGACCTGACGCTGCACTCGATCGCCCCTGCGTTGATCTACGAGGAGGAGGACCTCGTCAAACGCGCCATCCGCGACATGTTCGACAAGGACATCGACAGCGTTCTGGTCGAGGGCGACGCCAGCTTCCGCGAGGCGCGCGACTTCATGCGCATGCTGATGCCGAGCCAGGCGAAGAAGATCCAGCATTATGCCGAGCCCACGCCGCTGTTCACCCAGGCCAAGGTCGAGGACCAGCTGGCGCAGATCTACTCGCCGGTCGTGCCGCTCCGGTCCGGCGGCTATCTGGTGATCAACCAGACCGAGGCGCTGGTCGCCGTCGACGTCAACTCGGGCCGCTCGACGCGCGAGCGCAACATCGAAGCCACCGCGCTGAAGACCAACCTGGAAGCGGCCGAGGAAGCGGCTCGCCAGCTGCGGCTGCGCGACCTGGCCGGCCTGATCGTCATCGACTTCATCGACATGGACGAGTCGAAGAACAACCGCGCCGTCGAGAAGCGCATGAAGGACGCCCTCGCCGACGACCGCGCCCGCGTGCAGATGGGCAAGATTTCCGGGTTCGGGCTGATGGAGATCAGCCGCCAGCGCCGGCGCACCGGCGTGCTGGAGGGCACGACCCACGTCTGCGAGCATTGCCTGGGCACCGGCCGCGTACGCTCGACGGAATCCAGCGCGCTGGCGGTGCTCCGCGCCGTCGAGATGGAGGCGGTGCGGCTGGGCGGCGGGGCGCTCACAGTGAGGGCGCCCTCAGCGGTGGCCCTCTATCTGCTCAACGAGAAGCGCGCCCACCTCGAGAGGCTGCAGCAGGCGCAGGGCCTCGCGGTGACCATCGTCATCGACGACAGCCTGGCGCACGCCGAGTTCGCGCTCGATCGAACCGAGGCTCGCGGCAACGAACCGGCGCCACCCTCGCCCGTCAGCCGTTATCAGGTCGAGGAGGATTTTGAGGCGTCCGAAGAGGCGGAAATCGAAGCGGAGGACGTCGACGACCACGAACCGGCGGCCCGCTACGAGGCGCGTGAGCTCGGCGAGGACGGCGACGGCCAGCGGCGATCGCGCCGGCGTCGTCGCCGCCGCGGCGGACGTCGCGAGGATGAGGCCGAGCCCGCAGGCGCAGCCGCCGCTCGCGAGGAGGAAGCGCCAAGAACCGCAGATTCCGGCGAGCAGGAAGATGGTCAGGGCCAGCGCCGTCGCCGGCGCGGCCGACGCGGCGGTCGGCGCATGCGCGAGGAGGTCGCGACCGGCGAGGACCCCTACGTCTGGTTCCGCCCCCGCGTCCCGGAGGGCGATCCCTACATCTGGATGGAGCCCGGACAGCCGGTGCGGCCGCAGCCGCAGGCCGACGCGTCCGCCGCCCTCGGCGAAGCTGCGCAACCCGTGGTCGCGGTCGCGGTCGCTGAGGCGGCGCCGCCAACCGTGACCGTCGCCGCGCCCGCCACGGCGGCGCCCGAAGCCGACATCTGGGTGGAGCTGCCGGCGGAGCCTGAGCCCGCGGCAAAGCCGCCGCGCGCGCGACGGTCGCGCGCCAAGGCCAAGCCGGCGGACGACGCCGCGGTCGCCGAGGCGCCGCCGCCGGTCGCCGAGCCTCGGCCCCCAGTGCTCGATGCCGTTGCCGACGAGGCGCCCGAGCCGGTCCTCGCCGCGGCGAACCCCGAGCCCGCGCCCGTCGCGGTCCCGGACGCCGCGGAGATCTCGAGCCCGCCCCCCGCTCCGAAGCGCGGATGGTGGCGGCGCAGCGGTTGAGACATCGGCGCAAGTCTGCGTTATGGGTGGTTCCAAGGGCTGGGCCTGTCGCCAACGACCGTTGGAGCCATTCGCATGAGCAATCGGCCCGCGAGCCCCCGTAGCCGGATCGCGCTTGGCGTTGTCGGCGCGGCGGCTCTCCTTCTCACGACGCTCGCCCCCGTCTCCCCAGTCATCGCCCAGGACAGCGATGAGGCGCCGACGGCCGGCCTGCTCAGCGACACCGAAATCGACGAAACCATCCGCCAGGACGCCGACCCGATCTTCGCCGCCGCAGACCTCAATCCAAAGTCGGTCCGGGTCTTCGTCATCGGCGATCTCAGCAAGGAGAACATGAACTCCTTCGTCACCGGCGGGCAAAACATGTTCGTCAGCGCCGGGCTGATCATCCAGACCAGGACGCCCAATCAGCTGATCGGGGTCTTCTCGCACGAGACCGGCCACATGGCCGGCGGTCACCTGATCCGCTCCGACGAGGGCGAAAAGCAGGCGCTGGCCACCTACCTGCTCACACTCGGACTCGGAATCGCCGCCGCTGTCGCCGGTGCGCCGGACGCGGCCGGCGGCTTGCTCTACAGCGCCCCCGAATTCGCCTACCTGACGGGCGCCGGGTTCACCCGCACCCAGGAGGCCTCCGCCGACCAGGCCGCGGTCACCTATCTCGAGAAGTCTGGCCAGTCCGCGCAGGGGTTGATCGATTTCTTCGACAACTTCCGCTACGAGGAAGTGTTCTCGGAGGCCAAGCGTTATCGGTACTTCGATGACCACCCGCTGACCGACGACCGCATCGAGGCGCTGCAGACCCGAGCGAGCCAGCAGCCCCATTATCACGTCGTCGATACGCCCGAGGCCGTCGAACGACATCAGATCATGATCGCCAAGCTCCGCGCCTACCTGGAACAGCCCGACGAGGTCCTGCTGGACTATCCGGAGACCGACACCAGCTTCCCGGCGCGTTACGCGCGCGCGATCGCCTATTCGCGCAACTTCGAGGTCGACAAGGCGGCAAAGCTCTTGGACGCGCTCATCGCCGAGCGACCGGCGGACCCCTACATCTATCAGGTCAAGGGCCAGATGTACTTCGACGTCGGTCGTCCCGCTGACGCCGAGGGTCCGCTCCGGCAAGCGCTGGCGCTGAAACCGAATGCGCCGGAGCTCCTGATTCTCCTGGGGCAGACCTTGCTCGCTGAGTCCAACACCAAGGCAGACGACCCCAAGGTCGACGAGGCCATCGTGCATCTGCACAAGGGTCTCGCCGTCGATCCGGACGGCCAGTTCGCGCCGTTCGGCTGGCTCTATCTGTCTCAGGCGTATGACGAGAAGGGCGAAGACGGGCTGGCGCGGCTCGCGGCGGCGGAGGAGAACTTCGCGCTCGGCCAGGTGGGCGACGCCAAGATGTTCGCCATGCGCGCGCGGATGCAGCTGCCGAAGGGTACACCGGAGTGGCGCCGCGCCACCGATATCGTTCTGGTGTCGAAGCCGACCAAGGAAGACCTACGAATGCTCGCGCAGCAGGGCGGTGTCGGCGGTCCTGAGACCAAGTAAGCCCGAACGCTCAAGGAGATCTCGTCCCCAACATGACCGCTCTTCGACTCTTCGCGGCGCTCGCCGCCGGGGCGCTCTTGGTTAGCGCCTGCAGCAAATCTGATGCCGGCTTCGACGCCAAGGTGCACGACTACATCCTTGCCCATCCCGAGGTGATCCAGCAGGCGATGGCCAAGCTGCAGGCCCAGCAGGATCAGCAGGCGGCGGCGCAGGCCAAGCTCGCCATCGCCCAGAACCGTCAGAGTCTCGAACACGACCCGCGCGACTTCGTGGCCAATCCGAACGGGCGGGTGACGGTGACCGAGTTCTACGACTATCGCTGTCCGCACTGCATCAACGCCGCGCCGGCGGTGCTGAAGCTCATCCACGACCAGCCCGACGTCCGCTTCGTGTTCAAGGAGTTTCCCATCTTCGGCGACGTGTCCGAGCGCGCCGCGGCCGGTGCGATTGTCTTGAAGGAACAAGGGGGTGACGTGCTCTCTCTCTACGGCGACCTGATGGCGACGCATCCCCTGGACGACGCAGCGATCGACCGCATCCTGCGCGCCCATGGCGTCGATCCGGCCAAGCTCGACGATCCGGCGGTGCACGCGCGCGCCGAGCAGGAGATCCTGGCTGTGCGCAAGCTCGCCATCGATCTCGGCATCGAGGGCACGCCGGCGTTCGTGATCGGCGACACGATCGTGCCGGGCGACGACACCGACGCGGTCGATGCGGCGATCAGACGGGCGCGCGCCCACAACAGCTAGCATCCGGCCAGGCCTTGACGTTCATGGTGCGCCGCACCATATGAGCCTCAAAATTATTGCGCTGCACCATCGAGGGACGGCGCGCCGGCCTGGAGAAACCCGATGCTGATGACCTTGATCCGCTGGATCAGCGAAGCCTTTAGCGAAGCCTTCGCGCTGATGGCGAAACTGCCCCCACAGGCTTTCCGCCCGAATTACCCGTTCTAACGACATCGCTCGCGGCGCTCCGCACCGCCAGCGTTGACGTTTGCGCCGCCCCGCCTCCGCATGGAGGCGGGGCGGTTCGCATTTGTGCCCCTAGATCAAGCCCGACAGGGGCGACGACGGGTCGGCGTATAGGCGCTTGGCCATCCGGCCGGCCAGATAGGATTCCCGGCCGGCGATCACCGCGTGCTTCATGGCGCGGGCCATACGGACGGGGTCCTTGGCCTCGGCGATCGCTGTGTTGGTGAGGACCGCGTCGCAGCCGAGCTCCATCGCGACCGTCGCGTCGGAGGCCGCCCCCACGCCCGCATCGACCAGCACCGGCACGGTCGATTGCTCAACGATCAGGCGGATGTTCACCGGGTTCTGTACGCCCAGGCCGGAGCCGATCGGCGCCCCGGCCGGCATGATTGCGGCGGCGCCGGCGTCCTCGAGCTTGCGGCAGAACACCGGGTCGTCGGTGCAGTAGGCCATCACCGAAAAACCGTCGTTCACCAGCGCCTTGAGCGCGCGAAGCGTCTCTTCCATGTCGGGATAGAGGTGCTTGGTGTTCGATAGCACCTCCAGCTTGACCAGGTCCCAACCGCCGGCCTCGCGGGCCAGCCTGAGCGTACGCACCGCCTCCTCGGCGCTGTAGCAGCCGGCCGTGTTGGGTAGGAAGGTGAAGCGGTCCGGCTTCAAGTAGTCGACCAGCATCGGCTGGCTCGGGTCGGAGAGGTTCACCCGGCGAAGCGCCACGGTGACGATCTCGGCGCCTGCCGCCGCGGCCGCCGCGGCGTTCAGCGCGTAGTCCTTGTACTTTCCGGTGCCGATGATCAGCCGCGAACGGAACACGCGCCCGGCCAGGGTCCAGACGTCCTCGATAACATCGTCAGGCTTCAGCGCGGCCTGGGTCATGGGGTTCACCCGCCTCCAATGAAATGCACGATCTCGATCCGGTCTCCGTCGGCGACGGGCGCAACTGCGTAGCGCGAACGGGGAACGATCTCGAGGTTGCGCTCGACGGCGACCTTGCGCGGATCGAGCGCCAGCGAGGCGATGAGCGCAGCGATGGTCGAGACCTCGGAAAAGGCCCGCTCCTCACCGTTCACGAATAGCCGCATCGACCTGTCTCTCCCTTCGCCGGCATGACCCGGATCAGGTTCAGCGGGTCGCCGCGCCCGAGCCTCGAAGGAGACGTCTGCGGCCTCTCAGTCCCAAAGAACGTCGGCGGGACTCCCCGGAGAATGGTTGGACCTTAGGCCCGGCGCGGCCCGGGTCAAGCGGCGAGATGGCGCGGCCCGCCCGGCTTGTTCGCCCCGCCGCGCAACGATAGAAGACGCCGGACTCGCCCGAAAGCGCGCGACGCACCGGAGCTCATGCCCAAACCGATCTACGTGCTGAGCGGGCCCAATCTCAATCTGTTGGGAACGCGGGAGCCGGACATCTACGGCGCCGCGACGCTCGAGGACATCAGGGGCCTCTGCGAGGCGCGCGCAAGCGCGCTTGGACAATCGATCGTCTTTCGCCAGACAAATCACGAGGGCGAACTGATCGACTGGGTGCAGGAAGCCAGCCGCGAGGGCGCGGCGCTGGTGCTGAACGCGGCCGGTTACGGTCACACGTCGGTTGCATTGCACGACGCCTTGCGGACGCTCGCCGTTCCCATCGTCGACTGCCACCTCTCCAACCCGGCCGCCCGGGAAGCCTTCCGGCACGAGAGCTATGTCGCCTCGACGGCGACCGGCGTGGTCTCGGGTTTTGGACCGATGAGCTATGTGTTGGCGGTCGAGGCGGCCTCAGCCGCCGTCGCCGCGCGGGCGAAGACGTAGGAAGGGGCCAAATCCATGCCTGAGCCGAAGGCTCCGCCCCGCGCCGCGATCGATCCGGATATGGTGCGGACACTGGCCGACATCCTGCTCGAGACCGGCCTCTCCGAGATCGAGGTCGAGCAGCATGGCGTGAGAATCCGCGTGGCGCGCGAGCTCGCACCGGCGACAACCACGGTCTATGCGACGCAGCCGACCCCCGCAGCAACGCCAGCGACGCAGGCGCCGGCGACCTCGGCGGCAGAGGATGCGCTCGCCCGCGGCGAGACGGTCCGTTCTCCCATGGTCGGCACCACCTACTTAAAGCCTCAACCGGAGGCGGAGCCGTTCGTGCGCGTCGGCGATCGGGTGAGCGCGGGCCAGACGCTGCTGATCGTCGAGGCGATGAAGACAATGAATCCCATCCCCGCTCCGCGGGACGGCGTCGTGCTGGCGATCCTGGTCGACGACGCCCAGCCGGTCGAGTTCGGCGAGCCCCTTGTCGTCATCGAGTAGTCGCGCCCGTGTTTGAAAAGATCCTCATCGCGAACCGGGGCGAGATCGCGCTCCGCATCCACCGGGCGTGCAAGGAGATGGGCATCTCCACCGTCGCCGTCCACTCCGAGGCGGACGCCCAGGCGATGCACGTGCGCCTGGCCGACGAAAGCGTCTGCATCGGCCCGGCCGCGGCCGCGAAGAGCTACCTGAACATCCCGTCGATCATCGCCGCCTGCGAGATCACCGGCGCGCAGGCCGTTCACCCCGGCTACGGCTTTCTGTCTGAGAATGCCCGCTTCGCAGAGATCGTCGAGGCGCACGGCTATACCTTCATCGGGCCGAAGCCGGAGCACATCCGGCTGATGGGCGACAAGATCTCGGCCAAGCGGGCGGTGCAGGCCGCCGGGCTCCCGGTCGTGCCCGGCGGTGACTGCGCCGTCGAGGATCCGGAAGAGGCGCTGGCCGTCGCCGAGGCGATCGGCTTTCCGGTGCTGATCAAGGCCGCGGCCGGCGGCGGCGGGCGCGGCATGAAAGTCGCGGTCGACCGCGCGGCGCTGCCCGAGGCGCTCGCCACCGCGCAGGCGGAGGCGAAAGCGGCGTTCGGCGACGGCTCGGTCTATCTCGAGCGGTACCTGAGCGGCCCGCGGCACATCGAGGTGCAGGTGATCGCCGACGCCTTCGGCGCCGTCGTGCACCTGGGCGAGCGCGACTGTTCGCTGCAGCGGCGCCATCAGAAGGTGCTCGAAGAGGCCCCCTCTCCCGCCATCGACGCCCAGACTCGCGACCGCATCGGCCGCCGCGTGGCCGAGGCGATCGCCTCGTTCGGCTATCTTGGCGTCGGCACGGTCGAGTTCCTCTACGACGACGGCGAGTTCTATTTCATCGAGATGAACACGCGCCTGCAGGTCGAGCACCCGGTGACCGAAGCGGTGACCGACATCGACCTCGTGCGCGAGCAGATCCGCATCGCCGCCGGCCTGCCGCTCTCTTTCCGACAGGAGGAAGTCGTCTTCGAGGGCAACGCAATGGAGTGCCGCATCAACGCCGAGAACCCGCGCACCTTCACCCCGTCACCGGGGCTGATCACCGACTTCCACGCGCCGGGCGGCCCCGGTGTACGGCTCGACTCGGCGATCTACGCCGGCTACAATTTTCCCCATGATTATGATAGCTTGGCGGCGAAACTTATCGTGCACGGACGGGATCGGGCGGAGTGCGTCGCGCGCATGAAGCGCTGTCTCGGCGAGATGGTCGTCGGCGGCATCGAGACGACCATTCCCCTCCTTCAGGACCTGCTCGTCCAGCCGGACATCGTCGCCGGCGACTACAACATCCACTGGCTCGAGCAGTGGATGCAGGCCGAGGGCTAGGCGCGTGCAGACGGGTGCGCGCGCGGCCGGGTTTGCGGTCGACGACCTGATCGCCTGTTACCAGCGCGGCGTCTTCCCGATGGCCGATGCGCGCGAGGACGAGCGCATCTTCCTGATCGACCCGGACCGGCGCGGCGTCATCCCGCTCGCCGACTTCCATGTCCCGCGTCGCCTTGCCCGCACGGTGAGGCGCGACCTTTTCACCGTGCGCGTCGACGGCGCCTACGCCGCGGTGATCGAGGCTTGCGCCGAATCAAGACCCGGCCGGCTCGAGACCTGGATCAACGCGCCCATCCAGTCGCTCTACGGCGACCTCTACGCCCGGGGTCTGGCTCACAGCATCGAGTGCTGGGACGGTGCGGCGCTGGTCGGCGGCCTCTACGGCGTTGCGATCGGCGCTGCCTTCTTCGGCGAGAGCATGTTTTCGATCGCGCGCGACGCATCCAAGGTCGCGCTGACCCACCTGGTCGCCAGGCTCGTCGTCGGCGGCTACCAGCTGCTGGACACCCAGTTCCTGACCAGCCACCTCGCGCAGTTCGGCGCGCAGGACATTCCGCGCGCACAGTATCGCAAGCGCTTGACCCACGCGCTGGCCACGGACGGCGATTTCTTCAGGATGCCCGCTTACGCGCCCGGCGCGTCCGTTTTGCAGGCTATCAGCCAGGCGTCGTAGACCGGGTGTTCGAAAGGGTGGACGCCCGGACCGTTGGCGAACATCCAGCCGCGGAACACCTGCTTGGGCGGCGGAGGCGGCTTGCCGTCGGGCGGAATGGGCTGGGAGTCGATCTCGATGTAACTGGCCGCGTCGGTGAAACCCTCGTCGGCGGCTGTGGTCTCGCAGGCGCGCACAACGAAGATCAGGCTCTTGTAGCGGATCGGCCGGTTGATCGGCGCTTCGAACCGGAGCGTCTCGGCGGTGACCTTGTCGAGCGCCTGCAGCACCGCCGCCTGGTAGCGCGGTCGCTTCATCGGCGGCGTCGGTTTGGCCGACGACTCCGCGCTCGGCGATTCCGAGGTATCGGGCTGCACGTTGGCAGCTTCGCTTGGCGGCGACGGGGGGATGACCACCGCACCGGATAGCGCCGAGGCCGGCGGTGGCGCCTCTTCACCGGCGCTCGCCGGCACGCTGGAGGCTGTCTGGCCGGCGGGCTCGCTCTGTTGCGCCCTGACCAGCGCCCCGCTCGCCAGCCCGGCGGTCAGGACCAGCGCCGCCGCGAGCGCGATCGACTTGCGTGAAATGGACACCGAGCTAGTCCGGCCGCCAGGCTTGATAGTCGCCGGTTGCGGGCGGCCGCTCGCCCGTACGCGCGATCGACCCCGGCGGCCGCCACGCCCCCAGCGTACCGGTCAGGTTGGGGATGTGCTCCTTCTCCCACGACCGCCGCTTCAGCGGCGCCACGGTGGGCGGATCGTCGAACGTGTAGTGCAGCCAGCCGTGCCAGTCCGGCGGCACCTTCGAGGCTTCCGCATAGCCGTTGTAGATTACCCAGCGACGCTTGCGGGCGTCGTAGCTGTCGCGGTTGTCTTTGGCCTCGTAGTAGCGGTTGCCGAAGTCGTCTTCGCCGATGAAGCGCCCACGGCGCCAAGCGGTGAAGCGGATGCCGATCGTGGCGCCGTTCCACCACGTGAAGATCGATTTCAGCATGGGCGGGACTATAGGCGCCGCGCCGCAGCGCGTCCAGGGCGGGGCACGGCGTCGTCCAGTCCCAACATCCACAACATGTTGTGGAAAGGCTCGGCGCTCGCCTCAACATGTATTGCGGGGATGCCGGCCGCCGCCTAGGCTTGGTCGTCGGAGGCAGTGATGCGCTTTTCGTCGAGGTTCGCGTCGTCCGTCGAGCGGCCAGAAACGCTGGCGGTGCGCGTCGGCGAGCGCCAGGGCCGCACGGTCGAGGCGCTGGCCCCCGTGCGGTGGACCCAGGCGCAGCTGGATGCCTGGCTGGAGTGGGCGGCGGCGCTGCCGGCCCTGCCCGCCGATGACCAAGGCGCCCCGCCCGCGGGACCAGCGGAGGCCTTCCTCGGGGGCGCGCCCGCGCGCTATGCCCAGCGGCTTGCCGCACGCGGCTGGTCCTTAGGCATCTTCGAGAGCCCAGCCGATGCCGGCCGTTTCGTCGCCGAGCTCCTGGCCACCGTGATCGACGGGATCGCCGCGGCCGCGCCCGCGCGCTTCGCAGCGCCCCCGCCGGCGCTTGCGCTCGGTTCGCCGGAGGCGACGGCCGCGATGGGCGGCGAGATCGCCGAGACCCAAGCCGCGACGCTTGCCGGCGACGCGCTCTCCGCCGCGCAGGCGCGGCTCGCGGCGGTAAGCGACGCCGTGGCGCGCTGCGAAGGCGATCGGGCGGCCTGCCTCGATCCGAACCGCAACCCCGCCTTGGGCCGCGCCGCCCGAGCGGCCCGGGATGCCGGCCTCTCCGATGCGCGGATCGCCGAGGCGATCGCGCGCGCCCCCGCCGCGGCGGCATCGCTGCTGGCGCCGCCGGCGCCGCCGCTCGGCCGGCTGGTCGTGCATGCGCCCGGCGCGCTCGCGGCCGCGGCGCCCGCGCTGGCGCACGCCGTCTGGGAAACCGGCCGGATCGTCGCGATATTCGAGGCGCGCGACGCAACCAAGGCGGCGGCGCTCGAGGCCGCGCCTCGGGTGGCGATCGACATCAACGCCTTCGGTTCCGGGCGCGCGCTCGACGCCGACGGGCTCGTCGCGGCGGTTCGGCTCTGGGTGGTCGCCCTGGAGATCGATCGCGCCATCGCCGGCGCAGACGCAGCTCCGGCCGCGATCACGCTTGCTGGCATCGGCGAGTGGCTGGTCGGCCAGGGCCTGGCCTACGATAGCGAGGCGGCGCGCAAGGCCGCGGCCGAGGCTTTCGCCCTCGCCACGGCGGCCGCGCTACACGCCTCAGGCGAGCTCTGCGCCGTGCTGGGACCGGGCGCCGGCGCGGCCGAAGGGCGCGACGTCGAAGCCGCCGCCATCGGCCGGATGGCGCAAGCCGGAGACCGCGACTCCCCACTCGGGCGCCGCACGGCGCTGATGTTGGCCGAGGCGCTGGCGGGCGCAACGCGCACAGGTCTGCGGCCGAGCGCGATGACCGCGCTCTTCGACGACGCCGAGCTGGCCTTGCGCCTCGGCCGCGGCGGCCTGGGAGCGGCCCCATGGGTTGGCCCGGTCGCGCTTTCGGAGACCGAGGACGGCGAGATCGTCCGTTGGCTCTCGGCCGATGCCTCTACCGGCCTGCAGGCAATCGGAGTCGATCCAGACCTTGCTGTCACCGCACTGTTGGGCCACCGCGAACTGGACGATGCGCCGGGCGTCGACCTGTCGCGGCTAAGAGCCCGCGGGTTCACCGACCACGAGATCGACGCAGCGTTGGCGGTGCTGGCCGAAGCCGGTTCGCTCAAGCGCGCGTTCGCGCCGGCTGTAATCGGCGAGGGGTTCGTCCGCGACGTTCTGGGCGCCTCGGCGGACGCGCTCGCCGACGAGGGCCTCGACGTGCTGGCGCTGGCCGGATTCTCGGCCACAGAGATCGCCGAGGCGGACCGCTACGTCTTCGGCGCCCACGAACTGGCCGCGAGCGACTTGCCGGCCGCGGCGAAGGCGCTGCTCGCGGGGGCGGCAGATGTCGCGCCGGCTGCGCGGCTGGCCATGCAGGCGGCCTGCGAGGCCTTCACATCCGCCCCGGCGCTCAGCCCGATCCCGCTCGACTGGGGCGCCCGGCCCGACCAGATCGGCCCGTTGATCAGCGAAGCTGTGCGCGTGGGCGCGCGCGGCGTGTGGCTGCAGCGGAAGCTGGCGCCGGCCGACTTCCGGCTTGACCTGCCGGTATTCGAGGAGCCGGAGCGGAAGCAGGCCCCCGCACCGGCGCCGATTGTCACCGAGCGGATCGTTGAAACCGTGGTCCAGCGCGATCCGGTCCGCCGCCGCCTGCCCGACCGGCGCAAGGGCTACATCCAGAAAGCCGCGGTCGGGGGCCACAAGGTCTACCTGCACACCGGCGAGTACGACGACGGCGCGCTGGGCGAGGTGTTCATCGACATGCACAAGGAGGGCGCGGCCTTCCGCTCGTTGATGAACAACTTCGCCATCGCCGTTTCCATCGGCCTGCAGTACGGCGTGCCGCTGGACGAGTTTGTCGACGCGTTCGTCTTCACCCGCTTCGAGCCGGCCGGCCCGGTGACCGGCAACGACTCCATCCGCTCGGCGACCTCGATCCTCGACTACCTCTTCCGCGAGCTGGCCGTCTCGTACCTGGACCGCGACGACCTCGCGAACGCCGATCCTCACGAGTTCAACGCTGACGGCCTGGGTCATGGGTCGGCGGAGGGCGAGCCGGCCGCGACCGAGGCGCAATCGGTGCCCGCCTCGCGCTACATCTCCAAGGGCTTCAGCCGCGGCTCGGCGCCCGACAACCTGGTCTTCCTGCCGGCGCCCACCAGGAAGGCTGCGCCCTCACGCGAAGAGACCAGCCACCTGCAGGAGGAGGTCTGCCCTGCCTGCGGCGACTTCGCGCTCGTGCGCCGCGGCGGGCTGCTCGTCTGCGAAAGCTGCGGCGCCGCGCCCGAACAGGCGGGCTAGCCTCTCGACGCCGCCGACGTGAACGGCGATATCTCACCGATCACAACCATTGGGGCTTGCCTATGCTGACCGTTCACCACCTCGGCGTTTCGCAATCGGAGCGCATCGTTTGGCTCTGCGAGGAGCTGGGCATCCCCTACGAGCTCAGGGTCTACGATCGGGACCCGATCACGCGGCTGGGACCGCCGGAATACAAGGCGCTGCACCCGCTGGGCACCGCGCCGATCATCACCGACGGCGATGTCGTGCTGCCGGAGTCGGGCGCCATCATGGAATACATCATCGGCAAGTACGGCGAGGGGCGGCTGAGCGTCGGGCCGGACAAGCCAAACTATGCCGACTACCTGTTCTGGTTCCACTTCGCCAACGGCTCGATGATGCCGAGCCAGATGCGGGTGATGTTCCTGAACATGGCCGGCGCCGGCGAGGATGATCCCCGCGCCCGCTTCATGCGGGAACGGGCTGAGACGCCATGGCGAATGGTCGAGCAGCGCCTGGGCGAGGTCCCCTATTTCGCCGGCGACGAGTTCACCGCGGCGGATATCATCATGGGCTTCATCCTGACCACCATGCGTGCGTTCGTAGCGCGCGACCTCGCCGACCAGCCGAATATCCGCGCCTATCTGAAGCGTATCGGCGAGCGGCCGGCCTACCAGCGCGCCATGGCCAAGGGCGACCCCAAGATGACGCCCATGCTGAGCTGAGGCGACTTGGCCCCAAGCTTGCGAGCGCACGGCAGACCGCGGGTCAAACCGTCTTGAGGTGTGCCGAAATGAAAACCGCTGCGCTCGTGATCGCGCTCACTCTCGCCGCCGCGCCGGCGCTGGCGCAGAACGCCGCCCAGGTCAGCCGCGCCGAGGCCGGCGGCGACTGCCCGCACTGCAACCTGTTCCAGGCCGATCTCGGCAACAAGGAGCTGAAGGGCCGCGACTTTGCCGGCGCCCGGCTTCGCCAGTCGGACATGAGCCTTTCGGTCTTCAACCACACGACCTTCGCCGGCGCCGACCTGCGCGACGTGAATGGCTATGGCGCGCTCTTTACCGACGTGAACTTCGCCGGCGCAAACATGACCAACGCGACGCTGGTCGGCTCCTACCTCCAGGGCGCCAACTTCCGCGGCGCCCGGCTGTCGGGCGTGAACTTCTCGGGCGCGGAAATGGACCGGGCCGTCGGCCTGAGCCAGGCGCAGCTCGACGAAGCCTGCGGCGACGACTCCACCCGCCTTCCTCGCGGCCTCCGACTGCCCGAGTGCCGCTAGCGGTCACCCGCTAGCCCTTCGGCGGCGTCACCAGGCGGATGTTCAGCTCCTTGAGCTGACGCTCGCTCACCTTCGACGGCGCGCCCATCATCAGGTCCTCGGCCTGCTGGTTCAGCGGAAAGGCGATGACCTCGCGGATGGCGTGGACACCGGCCAGCAGCATGACGATCCGGTCGATGCCGGGCGCGACGCCGGCGTGCGGCGGCGCGCCATAGCGGAACGCGTTCAGCAGGCCGGCGAACTGGGTCTCGACCTCCTCGCGGCTGTAGCCGGCAAGCTCGAATGCCTTGATCATGATTTCCGGCCGGTGGTTCCGGACCGCGCCCGACGACAGCTCCACCCCGTTGCAAACGATGTCGTACTGCCAGGCGGTGATCTCGAGCGGATCGTTGGTCTTGAACGCCTCCATCTCGCCCTGCGGCATCGAGAAGGGGTTGTGGAAGAAGTCGATCTTCTTGTCTTCCTCGTTGTACTCGTACATCGGAAAGTCGACGATCCAGCAGAACTTGAACTGCGCCTCGTCGATGAGGCCGAGATCGGTCCCGACCTTCGTCCGCGCCGCGCCGGCGAAGCGGTAGAAGGCCCTCGGATCGCCGGCTGCGAAGAAGGCCCCATCGCCAACCTTCAAGCCAAGTTGCTGGCGGAGCGCCTCGGTGCGCTCGGGCCCAAGGTTGCGCGCCACCGGACCGGCGCCGCCGTCCTCGCCGTCGCGCCAGAAGATGTAGGCCATGCCCGGCTGGCCCTCGCCCTTCGCCCAGGCGTCCATGCGGTCGCAGAAGGCGCGCGAGCCGCCGCCGGGCGCGGGAATCGCCCAGATCGCCGCTTTTGGCTGTTCGAGGATGCGGGCGAAGACACCGAAGTTCGATCCGCGAAAATGTTCGGAGACATCGGCCATCTCGATCGGGTTGCGCAGGTCCGGCTTGTCGCTCCCATACTTGCCGATCGCCTCGCGGTAGGGGATGCGGGGGAACGGCGCCGGGGTCACGGGCTTCCCCTCGGCGAACTCCTCGAAAACGCCCTGCATCACCGCCTCGATGACGGCGAACACGTCCTCCTGGGTCGCGAAGCTCATCTCCATGTCGAGCTGGTAGAACTCGCCGGGCGAGCGGTCGGCGCGCGCCGCCTCGTCGCGAAAACAGGGCGCGATCTGGAAGTAGCGGTCGAAGCCGGAGACCATCAGCAGCTGCTTGAACTGCTGCGGCGCCTGCGGCAGCGCATAGAACGTCCCGGGATGCAGGCGGGAGGGCACCAGAAAGTCGCGCGCGCCCTCCGGCGAAGAGGCGGTCAGGATCGGCGTCGTGAACTCCAGGAAGCCCTGCTCGACCATGCGGCGGCGGATCGAGTCGATGACCTTCGAGCGCAGCACGATGTTGGCGTGCAGTGTCTCGCGCCGGAGGTCGAGGTAGCGGTACTTGAGCCTGAGATCCTCCGGATAGTCGGGCTCGCCGAACACCGGCACCGGCAGCTCGGCGGCTCCAGACAGCACTTCGAGCGCGTCCACACGCACCTCGACCTCGCCGGTCGGCAGGTTGGGGTTGATGGTGTCGTCCGAGCGGGCGACCACCTGCCCATCGACCGTGATCACGCTCTCAGCGCGCAGCCGCTCGGCGAGAGCGAAGTCCGGGGTTCCGGGGCTCAACACCAACTGGGTGAGGCCGTAGTGGTCGCGCAGGTCGATGAACAACAGCCCGCCGTGGTCGCGCTTGCGATGGATCCAACCCGACAGGCGCGCAGGCTGGCCCGCGTCGGCCAGGCGGAGCTCGCCGCAGGTGTGGGTGCGATAGGCGTGCATGCGCGGATCTTCGCCGACTAAGAGGGCCGATTTCGAAAGGCGCGGAAGGGACATGACCCGCCCGGCATGTCAAGGTCGCGGCGGCGCGCGCTCAGCCGCCTTGCGACGGAACCTCCAGGTCGCAGGGGTCGAAGTTGTCGCCCTTGGCCGCGCGCCGAGCTGCGGCTTCGGCCTTGAAATAGGCGCTGCCAGTGTCGAGCACCCGCACGTCGGGGCGAACGCCGGCCGGCATGTCGGCCAGCACCTGCAGGCTCACCATCCGGTCCTTGGGATCGGCCACGGGGTCGCCGGTCTTGATCGCGCGGACGGCCGCGAGCCCAGCGACGACACGCCCGACCGGCGTGTACTTCTCGTTCAGACCGGGCTGCTCGCCACGCATCAGGAAGAACTGACTGTTGGCGCTGTCGGGGTCCTGCGAGCGGGCCATGCCCATCACGCCGGCGCAGAACAGGCCAACGCCGCGCACCTTGCCGTCGACGGTCAGCGCGGCCATGGCGTCGGGCTGGCCGACCACCGGGAGCGCCCCCACAAAACCGATCGCGCCGCCGGGTACGGGCACAAGGTCCGTGACGCCCGAGCCAAGCCCCGGCGCGTAGCGGAAATCGAACTCCGCCTTGACGTTCGGCAGGCTCGACGATCCCTTGCCGTTGTTCTGCGGGTCGCCCGTTTGGTCCATGAACCCGTCGATCACGCGGAAGAAGGTGAGCCCGTCGTAGAAGTGCTGGCGGACAAGCGTCTCGACCTGGGCGACCGCGGCCGGCGCCACCGCCGGATAGAGCTCGACGATGACGCGGCCCTGGCTGGTGTCGATCACCAGCGTGTTCTGCACATCGACCGGACGCCAGTCTGCGGCGCTCGGACCGGCGGGGGCGGCAGTCGAGGAACCGGCCGTCAGGGCCGCGGCCAGCACGGCGATCGCAACGCTACTTCGCAGCATGTCCGAACTTGGCGAGCAGGCGTTGCTGGATCCTGGCGGTCACGAACGGTGAGACATCGCCGCCCATTTGCGCGATCTCCTTCACCAACCGGGACGCGATCGCCTGGTAGATCGGGTCGGTCATCAGAAAGATAGTCTCGAGCTCGCGGTCCAGCTGCTGGTTCATCGCCGTCATCTGGAACTCGTACTCGTAGTCCGACACAGCGCGCAGGCCCTTGACCACGACGCTTGCCCCCACCTCGCGGGCGAACCTGACCGACATCGTGTCGAACGGCCTGACGTCGACCGCCCCGTGCAGCGTCAGGTGCGGCAACTCCTCACAGATGATCTCGACTCGCTCTTCGAGGGTGAACAGTGGCCCCTTCGCCTTGCTGATCGCGACGGCGACCACCAGCTTGTCGACCACCTTCGAGGCTCGCTGGATGATGTCCAGATGGCCGTTGTGGATCGGATCGAACGTGCCCGGGTAGAGCCCGACGCGCGTCATGCAGCGCTCCCTGGAATTTGCCCGCGCCGAAGGACTTGGAAAACGCTCCGCTGTCAATCGGCTTGGCTGTCGCCGGCTTCCTCGTCGCCTTCGTCGGGATCGGCCTCGCCCTCGCCTTCGAGGCGCTCGACGCCGACGACGTGCTCGTCTTCGGCCGTGCGGAAGATGGTGACGCCGGAGGTGTTGCGGCCGGCGATGCGGATTCCGGCCACCGGAACGCGGATGAGTTGCCCCTGATCGGTGACCAGGAGGATTTCATCGCCATCCTCGACGGGGAAGGAGGCGACCAGCCGGCCGCCCTTCTTGGAGAGGTCGTGGGCGATCAACCCCTGCCCGCCCCGGCCGGTGCGGCGATATTCGTAAGCCGAGGTCCGCTTGCCGAACCCCTCGGTCGAGACGCTGAGGATGAACTCTTCGGCCGCGCCGAGCTCGGCGATGCGCTCCAACGAAAGGGTGATCTGGTCGCCGTTCGCCTCATCGTCATCATCATCGGGAGCGGCTGGCGGCTCGTCATCTGCGCCTTGGGCGGCGCGCACGGCGTTGGCGTGCCTGAGGTAGGCGCCGCGTTCCGCGGGCGTCGCCTCCACCCCATGCAGAATCGCCATGGAGATGACCGAGTCGCCGTCGGCGAGCCGGATGCCGCGCACACCCGTCGAGTCGCGGCCGGCGAACACCCTGACCTCGTCCACCGGGAACCGGATGCAACGGGCGAGCGCGGTGGTCAGGAGCACGTCGTTGGCGGTAGTGCATAGTCCCACTCCGATGATCGCGTCGCCGTCATCGAGCTTCATGGCGATCTTGCCGGCGCGGTTCACCTGCACGAAGTCGGAGAGCTTGTTACGGCGAACCGTGCCCGAACGGGTGGCGAACATAACGTCCCAGCGGCTCCAGCTCTCCTCGTCCTCCGGCAGCGGCAGGATGGAGGTGATGGTTTCGCCGGGCTCGATCGGCAAGAGGTTGATGAACGCCTTGCCACGCGCGGTCGGCAGCCCGAGCGGCAGGCGCCAGACCTTGAGCTTGTAGACCTTGCCGCCTGATGAGAAGAACAGCACGGGCGCGTGCGTCGAGGCCGAGAACACGCGGGTGACGGCGTCCTCCTCCTTCGTCGCCATGCCCGAGCGGCCTTTCCCGCCCCGCCGCTGGGTTCTGTAGGTCGCGAGCGGCGTGCGCTTGACGTAACCGCCGTGGGTGACGGTGATCACCATGTCCTCGCGGGTGATCAAGTCCTCGTCGTCGACGTCGGCGTCGCCCTCGACGATCGTGGTGCGCCGCGGAACCGCAAACGCCTCGCGCACCTCGACCAGCTCGGCGCGGACGATGGCCATCACCCGCTCGCGCGAGGCCAGGATGTCCAAATGCTCGCGGATGGTCTTGGCCAGGCCCTCGGCCTCCTCGAGGATCTCATCACGGCCGAGGCCGGTCAGGCGCGAGAGCGTCAACGCCAGGATCGCGCGCGCCTGCTCGTCGGTCAGGCGAATGCGGCCGTCGCCGACCAGCATGCTGTGCGGATCGGCGATCAGCTCGATCAGGGCCATCATGTCGCCGATCGGCCAGTCCTTCTCAGCCAGCCGCTCACGCGCCTCGGCCGGGTCCTTCGCCTGGCGGATGATGCGGATGACCTCGTCGATGTTGGCGACCGCGATCGCCAGCCCGACCAGCACGTGCCCGCGGTCGCGCGCCTTGTTCAGCTCGAACTTGGTGCGGCGCACGACCACGTCTTCGCGGAAGACGACGAAGTGGGCGATCATCTCGCGCAGACCCATCTGCTCGGGCCGCCCGTGGTTCAACGCGAGCATGTTGCAGGGAAACGAGCTTTGCAGCGCGGTGAAGCGGTAGAGCTGGTTCAGCACCACCTCGGCCGAGGCGTCGCGCTTCATCTCGACCACGACGCGCAAGCCCTGCCGGTCGCTCTCGTCGCGCAGGTCGGCGACTCCCTCGATGCGCTTTTCGCGCACCAGCTCGGCGATGCGCTCGACCATGGCCCACTTGTTCACCTGGTAGGGCACCGAGGTGATGACGATCGCCTCGCGATCCTTGCGGATCTCCTCGACGTTTGCCGAGCCGCGCATGATGACCGAGCCGCGGCCGGTCAGCAGCGCCTGGCGCGCCCCCGAGCGGCCGACGATCTCGGCGCCGGTCGGGAAATCAGGGCCTGGCACGATCTCGAGCAGAGCTTCGGCGCTGACCTCGGGATCGTCGATCATCGCCAAGCACGCGTCGACGATCTCGCCCAGATTGTGTGGCGGAATCTTGGTGGCCATGCCGACGGCGATGCCGTCGGAGCCGTTCACCAGGAGGTTCGGGATGCGCGACGGCAGGACCTCCGGCTCGCGCTCCTTGCCGTCGTAGTTCTCCTTGAAGTCGACGGTGTCGAGGTCGAGGTCGGCCAGGATCGCCATCGCCGCCCTGGTCAGCCGACACTCGGTGTAGCGCATCTGCGCCGGCGGATCGTTGTCGATCGAACCGAAGTTGCCCTGGCCATCGATGAGCACCAGCCCCATGGAGAAGGGCTGCGCCATGCGCACCAGCGCCTCGTAGATCGCCAGGTCTCCGTGCGGGTGGTACTTGCCCATCACGTCGCCAACGACGCGCGCGCATTTCACGTGCGGACGGTCGGGCGTGTGCCCCTGCTCGTTCATCGAATGCAGGATGCGGCGGTGAACCGGTTTCAGGCCGTCGCGCACGTCCGGCAGCGCGCGCGCGACGATGACGCTCATCGCGTAGTCGAGGTACGAACGCTTGAGCTCGTCCTCCAACGCGATGGGCGAAACCGCGCCGCGCCGGCTGTCGTCCGGCGGCCTTGTCTCGTCGTCGCTCAACGGATTTTCAGGCGCGAGAATCGGGCGCGAAGGTCATGAAACTGTTTAGCATCCGGCGCGCTGCAGTGCAAAAATTCTCGGCTCGAAATCGCAACGAAAGCCGGGCGCACGATACGGTCATCCCTTACAGGCTCGTAATGTTGCGGCGGCCGGTGGCGGTGTAAGGTCGCCAAGCGCCCAATCCTTGATTGGCGGGGGGACATGTCAAAGGGGTTGAGGCTGGCGGGGACCCGCCCAAACGCCGGTCTGGCGGCGACTTGCGGATGAGCAACGAGTCGCTTCTGAACCAGCTGCGGATCGACCGGGACCAGCCAAGCAGGCGCTCGCCCAGGCGACGGCCGCGGCCGTGGGTGCTGATCATCAGCGTCGCCCTGGTCGTTTGCGCCGCGATCGCGGCGCTGGCCTGGTACCTGATCGCGGAGCCGGATCGGACGCCGGTGCGCGAAGCGACCGCGGCGGAGGTCTCTTCGGCCGGCGCGCCCGAGGGCGTGCCGCTACTTGACGCCTCCGGCTACGTCACCGCCCAGCGCGAAGCCACCGTCTCGGCCAAGATCCCCGGCAAGGTGTTGGAGGTGCTGATCCAGGAGGGTCAGCGCGTCGTGGCGAACCAGGTTCTGGCGCGGCTCGACGATTCCAATGCGCGGGCGGCGGCGGACCAGGCGCTGGCCCAAGTCGGCCAGGCTGAAGCCAATGTTCGCCTGGCCCAGGCGGCTCTGACCGACGCCGACGTAAAATACCAACGCTATCGCGGTCTGGCCGGTCAGGGCGTGGTCGCCGACCAGGCGATCGACGATGCGCGCACGAGCTTGGACAACGCACGCGCCAATCTCGGCGTCCAGCGCAGCGCCGTCGGCGTCGCCAAGGCGGGGCTCGAGATCGCCCACCGCAATCTCGACGACACCATCGTGCGCGCTCCGTTCGCCGGCGTGGTGACGGCCACGTCCGCCCAGCCAGGCGAGATCGTCGCCCCGGTCGCTGGCGGCGGCTTCACCCGCACTGGCATCTGCACCATCGTCGACATGGCCTCGCTCGAGGTCGACGTGGACGTCGCCGAGAGCTTCATCAATCGTGTGAGCCAGGGAATGCCGGCCGTCGTGCGCCTGAATGCTTATCCCGACTGGGCGATACCAGGCGAGCTGATCGCCGTCATCCCGACTGCCGACCGCTCGAAGGCGACCGTGACCGTGCGCGTGGGGTTCAAGCTCAAGGACCCGCGCATCGTGCCCGATATGGGCGCGCGCGTGACCTTCCTCAGCCCTCAGCCCGCGAACGCCGCCGCCGGCCCGCCGGGGGGCGGCGTGAGCGTTCCGGACGAAGCGGTGAAGACCGGCGACGACGGCCAGTCGATCGTTTTCGTGGTCGCGGACGGCCGCGTCGAGCGCCGCGCGGTCCGGTTGGGCCCGCACGAGGGTTCGAACCAGATCGTCATCGCCGGTTTGCGCCCCGGCGAGGTCGTGGCGATCAGCGACAAGACGCTGAACGATGGCGACAAGGTGCGCGTGATCAAGGGCGACGCACCGTCCGACTAGCGAAGGAGGCGCCTCGATGGCGGCCGTTGTGAGCCTGAAGCACGTTATCAAGTGTTACCGGCGGGGGCGCCAGGTCCTCGAGGTGCTGCACAACCTCGACCTCGAGGTCGAGGCGGGCGAGTTCCTGGCGCTGATGGGGCCTTCGGGCTCCGGCAAGACCACACTGCTCAACCTGATCGGGGGCCTCGACCAGCCGACCGAGGGCGAAGTCGTCGTGGCCGGCGAGGACATCGACCGGCTCTCCGGCGGCGAACTGGCTCGCTGGCGATCGCGCCACGTCGGTTTCGTCTTCCAATTCTACAACCTGATGCCGACCCTTTCGGCGGAGCGAAACGTCGAGTTGCCGCTGCTGCTCACGCCGCTCTCCGCCGCGCAGCGTAAGCAGAGCGTCGATGCGGCGCTTGCGCTCGTCGGGCTGACCGACTGGCGCAAGCATCGCCCAAACGAGCTCTCCGGCGGTCAGCAACAAAGGGTCGCCATAGCCCGCGCCATCGTCGCCGACCCCACCTTGCTGGTCTGCGACGAGCCCACCGGCGACCTCGATCGCCAAACGGCCGAAGACGTGCTGGGCTTCCTGCAGCAGCTCAACCGCACCCAGGGGAAGACCATCATCATGGTCACCCATGACCCGAAAGCGGCGTCGTTCGCGTCGCGGATCGTCAACCTGGACAAGGGCGCGCTGGTCCCGGCGCCCGCGATGGCGAGCGTATGAAGTTCTTACCGCTGATCTGGGCTGGGATCTGGCGCAAGCCCGGCCGCGCCATCCTGACCCTGTTGTCGGTGGCCAATGCTTTCTTGCTGTTCGGCATCCTGCAAGGCTTTGCGAGCGGCCTGAACCACGCGGTCGCCCAAACCCATGCGGACGTCCTCTTGACCTTCAGCCGGGTCAGCCAGGTCGAGCCGCTGCCGCTCTCGCATGTCGACCAGATTCGCACCGTGCCCGGCGTCCGGGCCGCGACCCCGCTCATCCCGCTCATCGCCACCTATCGCACGCCGACCCAAATCGTGCCGGCCGATGGGGTTGACCCGAAGCAGATCCTGGCCGTCGATCCTGGCCTCGTCATCCCGCAGAGCATGATCAACGCCCTCGCAAATACCCGCACCGGCGCGCTCGTCGGGCGCAATATGGCGACCCGCTATGGCTGGAAGGTGGGTGACCGCGTGCCGTTGCGCGCGCTGCAGATCCAGAACCGCGACGGCTCGCAGACTTGGCCCGTCGACATCGTCGGCATCTTTACCTCCAAAGGGGGCACCCTGTTCGCCAACGCCATGCTGGTGAACTTCGACTACATCGACGAGGGTCGCGCGAGCGGCGGGGGCACGGCGAACGTGTTCTTCGTGCGCGTCGATGATCCCAACCGCGCCGCCCAGGTCGCGGCCGGCATCGACCGGCTGTTCGCCAACTCGCCCAACGAGACCAAGACCGCCACGGTTCGGCAGATCGCCCAGGACCAGATCAAGCAGCTGGGGGACATCGGGTTCGTGATCAACGCCATCGTCGGCGCCGTCTTCTTCGCGCTCCTATTCTCCGTGGGCGCGCTGATGATGCAGTCGGTGCGCGAGCGGACGCCGGAGCTTGCGGTGCTTAAGACGCTGGGGTTCACCGACCGGGGCCTGATGGGCCTGATCTTGTCGGAATCGCTGATCTTCTGCGTCGTCTCGGCGGCCGTTGGCCTTGGCCTTGCCGCCCTCTTGTTCCCGGTCGCGCGCCGCACCATCGGCTTCGACGTGCAGGCGGGGCCGCTTATGCTCGCCGGTCTTGGACTCGCGGTCGCGCTCGCTTTGATCAGCGGGCTGCCGCCGGCCATCCGCGCCATGCACCTGGAGGTCGTCGACGCCTTGGCCGGTCGGTGAGCGGGAGGCGGCGGTGAACCTGTTCGCGCAGATCTGGGCGGTGACGGCGATGAATGTCCGCGCCATGCCGCAGCGCGCCGGCGCTTCTGTCGTCACCGTCGTCGGCGTCGCAACCGTGGTCGCCGTGATGGTTTCGCTGCTTTCGATCGCCGCCGGCCTGATGCAGATGGTCGACAAGAACGTTCAGCCGGAAGACGCCATCGTTCTCTCGTCGGGCGCGCCGGCGATCTACATGGGCTCCATTTCCCGCGCCGCCGCGGCGATCATCGCCGATGCGCCCGGCATCAAGCGCGATCCCGACGGCAAGCCCATGGTGCAGCCGACGGCCATCGTGATCGTTGAGGTGACGCGCAAGAGTGACGGCGGAAGCGCCAACATCGCCTTCCAAGGCTCCGGACCCGAAGGCCAGCTCATGGCGCCGTACGCCCACCTGATCGCGGGACGCCGTTTCAGCCCCGCGGTGCACGAACTGGTCGCCGGGCGGACGGCCAGCGCGCAATACCGCGACCTCAGCCTCGGCGATCACATCACTCTGCGCGGCACGGTTTGGACCGTCGTCGGGGTCTTCGCCGACAACGGCGGCACAGACGAAAATGCGCTGATCGGCGACGCCGATACGGTCATGACCGCCTTCGACCGGCCGGCGTTCCAGAGCGTCGACGTGCGCTTAAGCTCGCCCGCGATGTTCGAGCGCTTCAAGGACGCGCTGACCTCCAACCCGCAGCTTTCGGTAGAGGTGAAGCGCACCAGCGACTACGCGCGTGACCAGCTGAAGCCGATCACCGGCGTGCTGAACTTCGTCGGCTATTTCGTCGGTGTCGTGATGGCGGTGGGCGCGGTGTTCGGTGCGATCAACACCATGTATTCGGCGGTCGACGCGCGGACGCGCGAGATCGCCACCCTGCGCGCGATCGGTTTCGGCGGGACCGCCGTCGTGATCTCGGTGCTCGTGGAATCCCTGCTGCTCGCGATTCCTGGCGCGCTCATCGGCGTGGCCATCGCCTGGCTGCTGTTCAACGGCCACGCGGTCTCGGCGCTCGGGCTCACCTTTCCGCTCGCGGTCACGCCTGCGCTATTCGAGCTCGCCATCGTCTGGGCGCTCGCCATCGGTCTGATCGGCGGGCTTGCGCCCTCCTTCCGCGCCGCCAGGTTGCCCGTCGCGACGGCGCTGAGGGCGACCTAGAAGGGGATCTCGTCGTCGAGGTCGGCCGAGAAGCTCTCGGTCGCGCCCTGCGGCTGCAGGCGCTGGCCCGATGGCTGGTAGCTGCTGGCGTAGCCGCCGCCCTCCTCGCGCTCGGCGTCGCCGCTGCGGCCGTCGAGCATGGTCAGCTCGCCCCGGAACTTCTGCAGCACGATCTCGGTGGAAAACTTCTCGACACCCGCATTGTCGGTCCACTTGCGAGTCTGGATCGCGCCCTCGACGTAAACCTTCGAGCCTTTCTTCAGGTAGCTCTCGGCCACCTTCACGAGGTTGTCGTTGAAGATGACGACGCGGTGCCATTCTGTGCGTTCGCGACGCTCGCCCGACTGCCGATCGCGCCAGGTCTCGGAGGTCGCCAGTCGCAGGTTCGCCACGCGATCGCCCGAGTTCAATGTGCGGATCTCCGGGTCCGCCCCCAGGTTGCCGATCAGGATCACTTTGTTGACGCTTCCCGCCATGTCGTCCTCGCCTCTTCCATAGCTGGCCAATCGATGCCGGTGACCCTAGCCGAGCTTGCAGGATCACACAATGTTCTTGTTACGTTCTCTCGGTCATTGACCCGTCGAGAGCGCTGACGCCGTCGCCAGCCGGCCATCCGCCGTTCGCCCGAGCAGGAAGTAGCGCGGACCGTTGAGGTCCTGGCTCGTGAAGATCCCCCGCTCGTTAAGGAACAGGAAATTCCCCTGGTAAGCGCCTGTTATCTCTAACTGACTCCCGCCGATACTCAGGAAATGGTCGCGCATCGCTTCAAGCGAAGCGGCACACGTTTCGATGGTCGGCTCGCCGCTGCTGACCTTGTTGAAGCGCATCTCCCCGTTGGCGATCGGGACGGCATGCCAGCAGACGCCGCGGTCCATCGGCGCCTCGACCTGTTTCGCGCAGCCGCTCAGCGCCATGGCGGCGAAGGCGGCGGGGCCGATCCATCCAGCGTGAAGGCGCATATCCGGCCCTCCTAGAAGTCAACGATGGCGCAGTCGGGCGCCGTTTGCGGAACGAGCTGGTGAAAGTCCTTGTCATCGTTGGAGATGTCGATCTCGCCGGTGGTCTGGCGCAGCGTCTGGCTCATCCAGCGTCCATAGGCGGTCGCGCCCCCTTTGGCGCAATGACCATCGAACAAGAGCTTGACGCACCCCGAGAGCGACATCCCCGCTCCCGCCTCGCGCCAGGTCGCCGCCGCGTAGCGGAGGCAGTCGCCCGCCCCGCTGGCAACGTCCACGGCGTCGGGCTGGGCGCTTACCGCGGCGACCTGGGTCTGGGGCAGCGGCGCGAGCGGCGTGGCCATCTCGTTGTTCTGGTTCGCCGCGGCGAGCTGGCCGGTCTGGTCGACGCCGATATCAAGCGCCTCGGTCGCCACGCCATTGCGTTTGGCGCAGTCGGCCAGGGTCTCCTCCCCGACCAGCTGGCCGTTGACGAAGCACCGCAGCGGTTTCTGCGGATCGAGCTTGGCCTGCTGGGCGGCCTGGGTCACCACCAGGCCGCCGGTCGACGCGGGCGGCGGGGTCGCCGTGTGCGGTCCGCGCAGCAGAAGGAAGAGACCAAGTGCGACGGCGAGCGCGGCGACCAGCAGGCCGCCGCCGACGGTCACCCAGAGCCTGCGGATCGACGGTGCGTCCATCGACGCTCAGCTAAGCCCCGCCGGCGGATGTTGCAACCCGGCGCGCCATGGCGAACTTCGCGCCAAAAGTTAAGCAAGTCTCAGTCATGTCAGGGGAAACTGGCTCCAACGGAGTCTGAACCGCGTCATGGTCATCGCGATCGATTCGAGCGTGCTGCTCAGCTACTACGACCTGAAGGCCGGCGTGCCTCAGTCGCAGACCGGCGCGGGCTCGGGCTCGGTGGCGACCACCCCGCCCACGCAGACCACGCCATGGGCCACGACTCCGACCGCGACGCAGACGAGCTTGTTGGTGCAGCGTGCGTTGAGCGGTCGTCAGCTGTTCAACCCGAGCGCGGTCAGCCTCAGTATCCCACCGACCGCGCCGAACTATGGCAACACCAAGCAGCTGTTCGCCCTCTACCAGGGATTGACCGCGCTTCAGGACATAGCGACGCAGGCGAATGCGTCGGGGATGACCGCTGGCTTCCAGCTGACCCAGCTGCAGACGGCCTTCGCAAGCGGGATGCAGCAGCTCGAGACCTACCTCAACGGCTCGCCGTTCGCCGGCTTCCAGGTGGCGCAAGGGTCGGTCGCCGCCAGCGACCAGACTAGCGCGGGCGTCCCCGTTGAGACCGACAAATACACCACCGGCGTGCTCGTTAGCGGCGACCCGACCACGCCGGTTGCCGCGCTTGCGGGCAATGTGCAGTTCTCGATGACCGTCACCTTGCCATCGGGAACGCAGACGGTGGTGAACTTCAATCTCGCCGACATGGGCTCGACCCCGCGCAGCCTCGCCAACGTGATCAACTATCTGAACAGTCAGCTGCAGGCGGCGGGCGTCTTCACCCGCTTCGCCGACGTGCTCACCCAGGGGACCTCGACCACCTTGAAGGTCGATGGCCAGACGATCACCGGCCCGCCGGGGCCGAACACTTATGCGCTGCAGATCGTCGGCAACCCGATCGAGAAGATCAGCCTCTCATCGCCGACAACCAGTCCGGCGGTCTACATAACCCAACAGGACGGCGCGTCGACGTCGAACACGCCGACCGGCGCCCCGGCCGCCAGCGGCAACACCACGGCCTCAGGCCCGACGCAGCAGCTTCTGAAACTCACCACCGATCCCAGCGCGACCAGCTCGCGGGTGTTCAGCGACACCTTCGGCCCGGCCGTTCAGAACGCCGTCGCCACGGCGACCGCGCCCGACGGGTCGGTCTATGTGCTGGCGAACATCGACGGCCCCACCCAGACCGGGCAGCTGACGGCATCGCACGGCATCAGCGGACAGCAGGACGTCGCGCTGATGAAGTACGATTCGGCAGGCAACCTAGTCTGGACACAGACCCTAGGCTCGACGCAATCGGCGTCCGGGCTCGGCCTCGCCGTCTCGGCCGACGGCAGCCAGATCGCGATCGTGGGCCAGGGCACGGGCCTCAGCGACAACAACGGCGGCCCGCCCACCGATACGACCGACCCGACGGGCTTCGTGCAGGTCTACTCGAGCGCCGGCGCCGCCGCCTGGAGTCAGTCGGTCGAAGGCTGGACCGCCGGCCAGGTCTCCAGCGTGGCCTTCGGCGCCGACGGTTCGCTCTTCGTGGCCGGATCGACCCAGATCGGCGGGGGACCGTCCGACGAGTTCCTCGCCGGCTTCTCGCCGAGCGGCCAGCCGACCTTCTCGACGACGCTCGGGCTGACCTCCGCGAACGGCATCGCCGGCATCGCGGTCGACGGCTCGTCGCTGATCACAGCCGGCGATCAGAACGGCCAGGCTGTCGTCCAGAGCTACGCATTGCAGCCCACCGGCGCGCCGACGCTTTCGGCGAGCGAAACCCTTGGCCAGGCGGACGTCGCCGGCGTGGCCGTAAACAGCGACGGTTCGATCGTCGTCGGAGGCTCGACCAACAACGGCGCGCTCGATCCGTCAGCCACGGTCGGAAGCGCCTACACGAGCGGCGAGAACGCCTTCGCCGCCACGCTCAACGCCTCGCTGACGCCGTCGAGCTCGGACACGCTGGCCTATTTCAACGGCGGCGCCGACACCACCGCGACCGCCGTGACCGCCGCAGGCGGACAGGTCTATATCGCGGGCCAGGTCGCGGCGACGCCATCACCGGGCTCGGGCGCGCTGACCGCCTCCGACGGATTTGCGGCCCAGATTGATCCCGCCACCGGCGCGGTGACCTGGTCGAACATTATCGACACCAGCGACAACCAGTCGGCCCCGAACTCGATCGCGGTAGACCCGGCCGGCGCGTCATCGCTGGACGCGCTCGGTCTGCCGTCCGGTGCGATCGCGTTTGCGCCCTCCCAGGACCTGACTGTCAACACCGGCGTCCAGCCAGGCGACCAGTTTACGATCCACTCGAATTTCAACTCACTGCCGACCACGATCACCATCCAGGCGACCGATACCCTGCAATCGCTGGCCCAGGAGATCGAACAGGCCACGGGCTTCGCCGCCACGGCCCAGGTGGTCACGGCGAACGGCGTCCAGCAGCTCGAGATCACGCCCGTCAGCTCGAGCTTCCAGATCACCTTGGGGGCGGGGCCGGCCGGCCAGGACGCGCTGCCGGCGCTCGGGTTGACGCAAGGACTGGTCACTGACAACGCCACTGCCAAGGCGAAGAGCGCGATCGGGGTGAACGGCGCTAGGCCCACCACGACGCTGAAGGCGAACTATGGCCTTGGGTTGGAGTCGAGTTTGAGCCTGAATTCGAAGCTCGACATCGCCAACGCTCTCGCTCAGCTCGGCGGCGCGATCACCACGGTCAAGCAGGTCTATTCGCAGATGACCACGCCACCCTCGGTTGGCGTGAGCGGCCCGGTCCCGGCCTATCTGACCGCCGAGATCGCCAGCTATCAGGCGGCGCTCGCCAGGCTGACGGCCGGCAGCTAAGGCTCACCCTCAGGCGGCGATCAGGTTGGCCGAGCTCAGCGCTCGACGAAGCGCGCCACGCCTGGCGCGCCATTCAGGCGCCAGAATTCCAAGCAGCACGACGTCCCGCCGCCGGCCGTCCTTCACGACATGCTCGCGCAGGTAGCCTTCACGCCGGAAGCCGGCCGCCGCCTGCGCCTTCAGCGCCACGTCGTTGTCGGCGAGCACCTCCGCCTGCACCTTCTCCAGCCCCAACGCGTCGAACGCCAGGTCAAGCCCGAGCGCCTGCGCCGCGCGTCCTGCGCCGCGCCCGCGCGCGGAGGCCTCGCCGATGTACCAGCCCCATGACGCTCGCCGGTGCCGGCTGGTCACGCCGGTCAGGCTGAGAAACCCGGCAGGCTCGCCATCGACGGTGACGATCCACCCGCGCCGATCCGGATCAAGGCGGAAGTCTTCGAACCACAGGCGGTTCTCTTCAGGCGTCGTGGCGGCGTGATCGCTCATCCACCGGTCGACCTCAGGCAGGAGCCGCCAGCGGAACAGGCGCTCCTGATCACCGTCCTTCAGATCGCGTAGCTCGATCACGCCCGCATCCTATCGTACGCTCGACAACGCAGCATGAACGTCAACCCGTTAGCGAAATAGCGAAAGCACCAATTGAGGCGACTGGTTGGCGATGGGCTGCGGCTGCACGCCCAACTGCTGCTGTACCTGCAGCGCCAGCAGACGCGCGCCCTCGGCGCCGGCGTCCGCCGACGACGGCAGGCCGGCCTTCAAAGCGGTCGAAAGCTGGCCGAGGATGGCTCCGTGGGCCGAGATCTGGCTGGCTTGGTCGGCGAGCGCGCTCATTGCTTGGTCGAGGTTCGCGCCGGACGTGTTGACATCGGCAAGCGCCTGGGCCGCGGCGCCGGCCGAACCGAGGGTGGCTGTTGGCGAAAGCACCAGGACAGGCCCGCCCAGCGTCAGGTCCTGCGGCGTCAAGCTCCCGCCGCCGGGGATCTTCAGGCTGCCAGACGTGCCATCCAGCAGGTTCACGCCGTCAAAGCCCGCCTGCTGCACGGTGGTCGTGATCTGGGCGAGCGTGGCCTTAAAGTCGGCGTTCAGTCCGTCGCGGGAGGCGGGGTCCAGCGTCGGGTCCTGCGCTGCGCCCGCCTGCCCTTGCAGGGCGGAGAGCAAGCCGGCGACGGTCTTGCCCGCGCCGATGGCGAGGTCCGCGATGCCGGCGGCGCTGTTCAGACTGAGCGCGAGCGCGTCGACCGTTCCGACGTCGAGGCTGCCGTTCTGGCCGATCGAGACAGCGGCGGCCTGGGTCCGGTCGCCATTCGGCTGCGCGGGCGGGACGCCGCCGCTGGCCGCGCCTTGGCCAGGAGTGTTCAGATCCTGCAACGCCGGTGAAATCGGGCCAGCGCCACTCACGCTGATCGCCAAGGCGGCCTCCTTCGAAAGCCTCGCGCCACATCCGCTCCTTTGGCGCGCATAAGCGCTTCCTACCGAGCTTGCGGCTGGCGAAGTGTTAAGAGGCCAAGCTCTATTTATGGTTAACGGAAGACCAACGCCCCGCCCTTCACGCGCGCACCTTGATCAGCGCCCCGGCCGCATAGTCCGGCGCCTGGCTGAGCGCAAGCAGGCCGGCCCGCGGCATCCGCCGGATGACGACGCCCGTCCGCCGATCGATCGTGGTGTAGGTGAAGCCGTCCCCCGCCTCGTCGCCCTCGATGATGAGGCGGACGTCGTCGGTCGCATCAATGACCGCCGCCTCGGCAGGCGTCTCGTTGGGCTGCGCTTGTCCCTCGCCTTCGCGTGCGCAGGCGCCATGGCTGTGGTCGCCCACGCCGCCGGCATTGCCGACGATTCGTGTCATGATCGCCTCCGGTCGCGCGCCGGCGGGGCGCCGGTTTCCCGGCCCGCCGCCTCACGCGTTTGGAACTACCGGAAGAGACTGAGCAGCGCGGCGCTCGACTGGTTGGCGATCGACAGCGCCTGGATGCCAAGCTGTTGCTTGG
>Ga0209415_10001292_pt1 | contig 47872 bp, 49 predicted proteins | sample PeaSoiSIISIP2007_FD_187696 | JGI IMG/M metagenome (GOLD analysis project Ga0209415, IMG submission 187696) | Peat soil microbial communities from Weissenstadt, Germany - SII-SIP-2007 (SPAdes) (version 2) | ecosystem: Environmental > Terrestrial > Soil > Wetlands > Peat | place: Germany... | reverse complement strand
CACATGACCGCCCCGACTTGACTGCTCTTTCCGTCTCTTTTTCCCTTGCAACGCAGGAGCCGTCCACACATGACGAATCTTAAGTGAACAGAATTGTGGATAAGGCTTTTCTTAGCTGAGCCACTCTGTAAGTCGCGAAGCGGCATCGGTATTCATCTGTGCTCCCTGAAAGCCGCCCAGCTTCCCAATCCGTCGGTATTCTCCATCACGGCATAACCGTGTGCCTGCGCTGGCGCGAATGCGGGGATGCCGAGGAGACTGATTAATCCAAATTCGGTGCCCGGCCCGCATCTTGCCAACCGCCGCGAGAGGGGCCATTTTCGACAGCATGCCAGAGTTGCCCGAAGTCGAAACCGTATGCCGAGGCCTGATGCAAACGCTGGAAGGCCGCCGATTGATCCGGGTGCGGACCTATCGCGCCGATCTGCGTCGGCCGTTTCCCCCGTCTTTCGCCGAGCGACTGGAAGGCCGGCGTGTCGAAAAACTGGCGCGGCGCGCCAAATATCTGACCATCTTCCTTGACGATGGCTGGGTCTGGCTGATCCATCTCGGCATGTCCGGACGGATGCTGATCGGCCCCGCCGATGATACCCGTCCCGGCAAACACGACCATGTCATCGTCGAAACCGAAGAGGGACTTCGCGTCGCCTATAATGACGCGAGACGTTTTGGCCTGATGGATCTTTGCGCCAAGACCGATCTGGCCGAACACCCCCTGCTCGCCGCCTTGGGCCCCGAACCCCTGGAAAAAGCCTTCACACCAGCCGTCCTCGCCAAAGCCCTGTCGAAGAGATCCGGACCGATCAAAACGGCGTTGCTCGACCAGACGCTGATCGCCGGCATCGGCAACATCTACGCAAGCGAAGCGCTCTTCCGCGCCGGCATCGACCCCACCCGCCCCGCCGAAACGCTGGGTCTCAAAGAGGCCCGACCGCTCGTCGCGGCGATCAAGGCCGTGCTCGCCGAAGCGATCGAGGCCGGCGGCAGCAGCCTGCGCGATCATCGCCGCCCGGATGGGGAACTGGGCTATTTTCAACACGCGTTCGCCGTCTATGACCGGGAGGGCATGCCTTGTCCAAAGTGCGATTGCGCCGAAGGCGTCCGCCGTTTGGTCCAGTCGGGCCGCTCCACCTTTTACTGCGCCAAACGGCAGCGTTAACCCGTATTTCTCATACGCAGTGGCGTCTCCGCGTTGGTGGTGTTATGACTTCATCCATGGCTCCATCGCGATCGATCCTCGCCATCCTGGCTACCCTGTTCTTGTCCACGCCCCTGATTCATCCGCTGGCGGCGGAGAGCGCGTTTCTGAGCGAATTGGAAGACTTGCCTCTCCCCCCCGGCCTGACGGAGATGCCTGGCGGCATGCTGTTCGACTCGCCCACCGGGCGTATCGTCGAGGCCACCGCGCAAGGCGAGATCGGTGCCGATCGGGTGTTCTCCTTTTACACGCAGACGTTGCCCGAACTGGGCTGGCAGAAGGTCGGACCGGCATCGTTCCGCCGCGACAACGAGCTTCTCAAGATCGAAGTGGACAGCAAGCGCCGGCCCCTGCTCGTGCGTTTTTCAGTGGTGCCTCAATAGGCTTAGTCCATGAGGCGCCCCGACCAATCGTAGCGCTTGTTCAGACATAACGGCCTCAAGACCGATAAAGAGGGATCTCATAATTATGGCCTATGAAAATATCATCGTCGAAACCAAGGGTCATGTCGGCCTGATCACACTCAATCGGCCGAAGGCCTTGAACGCGTTGTCCAGCGCCCTTGTCGTCGAATTGGGCAAGGCCCTCGACGGTTTTGAAGCCGACGACGACATCGGCGCCATTGTGTTGACCGGCAGCGAGAAGGCTTTCGCCGCAGGCGCCGACATCAAGGAAATGGCCAGCAAGACCTTTACCCAATGCTATCTGGAAGACTTCATCACCAAGGGCTGGGAGGCTGTCACCAAGGTCCGCAAACCGGTGATCGCGGCCGTGGCGGGCTATGCTCTCGGCGGTGGCTGCGAAATGGCGATGATGTGCGATTTCATCTTGGCAGCCGACACCGCCAAGTTCGGCCAACCGGAAATCACCTTGGGGATCATCCCCGGCTGCGGGGGCACGCAACGCCTGGCCCGCTTCGTCGGCAAATCGAAAGCGATGGAGATGGTGCTCACGGGACGCATGATGGACGCTGCGGAAGCGGAACACGCCGGTCTGGTCAGTCGCATCGTGCCCGCCGGAGACCTGGTCGAGGAAGCCCTGAAAGTGGCCGAACGCATCGCTTCTTTTGGACGACCGTCTGTCTTGGCGGCCAAGGAATCGATCAATCGCGCCTTTGAAACCACCTTGGCCGAAGGCGTGCATTTCGAACGCCGGCTGTTCCACGCGCTGTTCTCCACGGACGATCAAAAAGAAGGCATGGCGGCCTTTGCCGAGAAGCGGCAGCCGAATTTCAAAAATAGGTAGATTCTTCGTCTTGACGCGGACCGCCGAGGAGTCATATAAACGCGCCTTCCGATTGCGTCCTATTTCTGGAATGAACAGGTTTTTTATCCATGGCTCACCATAAGTCGGCAAAGAAGCGCATCCGCCAGACCGAACGTCGTACCGAGGTCAATCGCGCTCGCGTCAGCCGTATTCGCACCTTCGTGAAAAAGGTCGAAACGCTGATCGAAGGCGGCGACAAGGCCCTGGCCGCGGAAGCTCTGCGTGCCGCCGAGCCGGAATTGATGCGTGGCGTTCAGGCAGGTGTCGTGCATCAGAACACTGCCTCGCGCAAGGTGTCGCGACTCGTCGCGCGCATCAAGTCGCTCTAATTTTTCGAGCGGTTTACGCTCGTTCAAGATCGATCAAACGGCCGCGCCCGCCGACATGGTGGGCGCGGTCTTTTTGTGTCGCACAAGTGATTTTAGAAAAAACGGAAAAAAATTTCTGTTCGCTATTCGGTCACGTTGCGCCCTCGCCCAAGCATCGTTAGAGTTACGTCTGGCACTGTTTGAAGATGGTGCCTCTCCAAAGTTTGGCGTTGACTCAGCCCGACCTTTCGAGTCGTGGCGTGGGTGAGATGTTGAATAGTTTTATTACTTTGTTTCCCAGCCGTGCGAGTTGTTTCGACTCGCGATAAAAAATTAATAATTGTGCGTTGCAAAAAGCAGCACGGAACGGCTACGGGGCTCTTGGGGGCGGCTTGGGGATCTTGAGGCGGATAAGCCGTCCGGGTGCCGCGTCTTCTTGTGTTCGCAAGAACCGAGAAGGACGGACTCGGCGATAGTCGGGTTGGGGAGCATAGTCAGGTCGGAGCCAGAAGCGACGTTCGCCAGCGCTCCACCGGTCATGCCGAAAAAAATGTAGGGTGGGTTTTTTGAGCGACGATATGGTCCATGCACAATGGAATCGCGTCCGTGGTCGATTGCGCGATGAATATGGTGAAGCCGCCTTCAAAAGTTGGCTGAACCCACTGACACTGGCTGAAATCCGGGATGGTCAAGTGCGCATGTGCGTACCGACTCGTTTTCTCCGCGATTGGGTGGCGACGCATTACGGAGATCGCATCCGCGCCCTGTGGTCGAAGGAAGACGCCTCGATCAGCGGGGTCGACATCGTCGTTTTGCCAAGCGCCGCAAAAATGGCGCCGCGCGTTGCGCAGGCCGCCAAACCGACCGCCGTGGCCGCGCCGGCCGCGGTTCCGGCCCCGTGCGAGCCGGCCAATCTCAACGACGAAATCGGCGCCCCTCTGGACCCTCGTTACACCTTCGACAATTTCGTCGTCGGCAAACCGAACGAATTCGCTTTCGCGGCCGCCAGGCGTGTCGCCGAATCCGATCAGGTCTCCTTTAATCCGCTGTTCCTCTATGGCGGTGTCGGACTTGGCAAAACCCATCTCATGCATGCCGTCGCCTGGCACATCCGGGAGCGGGATCCCAAGCGCTCCGTGATGTATCTGTCGGCCGAAAAATTCATGTATCGCTTCGTTCGAGCGCTTCGTTTCCAGGACACCATGGCCTTCAAGGAGCAGTTTCGCTCGGTCGACGTTCTGATGATCGACGATGTGCAATTCATCGGCGGCAAGGATTCGACCCAGGAGGAATTTTTCCACACCTTCAACTCGCTGGTCGATCAGGGACGTCAGATCATCATCTCGGCCGACAAGTCACCCTCGTCCCTGCAGGGGATGGAGGAACGCCTTCGCTCGCGTCTCGGCTGCGGCCTGGTCGCCGACATTCACGCCACGACTTACGAATTGCGCTTAGGCATCCTCGGCGCCAAAGCCGAGCAGATGGACGTCGACGTGCCGCGCAAGGTGGCCGAGTTCCTGGCGCACAAAATCACTTCGAACGTGCGCGAGTTGGAAGGCGCGCTCAACCGGGTCGTCGCCCACGCTCAATTGGTCGGCCGCGACATCACCTTGGAGTCCACGCAAGAGGTGTTGCACGACCTTCTGCGGGCCAACGACCGCCGCATCACCATTGAGGAAATCCAGAAGAAGGTGGCTGAACATTTCAATATCCGCCTTGCCGACATGCACTCCGCCAGACGCGCCCGTCAGGTCGCCCGCCCACGCCAAGTCGCCATGTATCTGGCCAAACAGCTGACCTCTCGCTCGCTTCCCGAGATCGGGCGCAAATTCGGCGGCCGCGACCATACGACCGTGATGCATGCGGTAAAAAAGATCGAGGAATTGCGCAGCGCCGATTCCAGCTTCGCCGAAGACATCGAGCTGTTGAGAAGAATGCTGGAAAGCTGAGGTGTTAGGTCGTCACCGTCTGGACGGCCAACCCGCCGTGGATTGCCGGGTCAAGCCCGGCAATGACGAAAAAGGGTGCGGTCCAATGGACACGCACGACTCTCCCATCACGTCAGACAATATTGGCCATGAGGAACGGAGCGGGCATAGCCCGCGACTGGGCCGCGCAATCGTTTGCGCGAGAGCCAAGGGGCCGGATGGCCCCGCCCGGTGACTGAGGGACACTGAAAAAACGCCCTATCGCCATCGCCGATGGCGATAGGGCGAAATCGCTTCTGGAACCAAAGGCTTGTGCTATACTGTCGCCCCTTAACTAGAGGGGGGTGCGGCGACGCGCCTTGTGGGAATCGCGGACAGGCCGCAGATAAGCAACGGATCGCCATGAAACTAACCATTGAACGCGCCGCCCTGTTGAAGTCGTTAAATCATGTGCAGAGTGTGGTCGAACGACGAAACACCATCCCAATTCTCTCCAATGTCAAAATCGAAGGCCGCGCCGGGCAACTCAGCCTGAACGCCACCGATATGGACCTGGATATCGTCGAAGCCGTCGCCGCCGATGTGGCGCGACCGGGTGCGACCACCGCACCCGCGCATACGCTTTACGAAATCATCCGCAAATTGCCCGAGGGCTCTCAGGTCGAGATCGAACAGACCGGCGACGACAGCCAATTGATCTTGCGGTCCGGGCGCTCCCGTTTCACGCTGGCGTCTCTGCCGGTCGCTGATTACCCGGTCATGTCGGGCGGCGATCTGCCCTACAGTTTCATCCTGGGCGCCGACGACTTGAAAGGGTTGATCGACCGCACCCGCTTCGCCATCTCCAGCGAAGAAACCCGCTATTATCTGAATGGCATTTATCTGCATGCGGCAAGCAGCAGCGGTGTCCCGGTGTTGCGCGCCGTCGCCACCGACGGACACCGGCTGGCCCGCGTCGAAGTGCCCCTCCCGGAAGGCGCGCCCGGCATGCCGGGCGTCATCGTGCCGCGCAAAACCGTGGCCGAACTCCGGAAGTTGCTTGATGAAACCAACGTCGATGTCACCGTCTCGTTGTCCGAAACAAAAATTCGTTTCGCTTTCGACGACGCGGTGATGACCTCGAAATTGATCGACGGCACCTTCCCGGATTACGAACGGGTGATTCCCGCCGACAACGATAAGGTTCTCGAAGTCGACTGCAAGAGCCTGGCACAGGCCGTCGATCGCGTTTCGGCCATTTCCACGGAAAAATCACGCGCCATCAAACTCTCGGTCGAGAAGGGTGGATTGACCTTGTCCGCCTCCAGCCCGGAAAATGGCAGCGCGGTTGAAGAGCTGGAGGCGTCCTATGATGCCAGCCCGATGGAAATCGGCTTCAATTCACGCTATCTGCTGGACATCTTGGCGCAGATCGAAGGCGATGCCGCCCGTTTCGCCATGGCCGACGCGGCAAGCCCGACGGTGGTCCGTGAAGTGACCGATTCCAGCGCCGTCTACGTCTTGATGCCAATGCGGGTGTGACCGACGGGGAACCGTGAACCATTTCGAAGGGGCAGCAGGGCTGGCGGTCGTTCGTCTGACTCTCACGGATTTTCGCTGCTATTCCTTTCTCCGCCTGGAGGTCGATTCTCGTCCCGTGGTGTTGACCGGCGCCAACGGCGCCGGCAAGACCAATATCCTCGAGGCTTTGTCTTTTCTGGCGCCGGGTCGTGGTATGCGCCGCGCTCGTCTGGCAGAGGTCGCGCGGCGCGGCGCGGGGTCCGACGCGCCCTGGGCCGTGGCGGCCCGTTTGGAACGTGGCGCCGGCCTCGACAGTGCCAGCATCGACATTGGAACGGGCCGCGAGGCCGGTTCGGAGCGGCGCTTGGTGCGAATCGATGGGCAACCCGCCCGCTCGCAGGCGGCGTTATCCGAGGTCGCCAGCGCGCTTTGGCTGACGCCGGCGATGGACCGGCTGTTCAGTGATGGCGCCGCCGGACGGCGACGGTTTCTCGATCGCCTGGTGTTGGGGCTGGATCCCCAGCATGCGGCCCGCGCGTCCGGCTATGAGCATAGCCTGCGCGAGCGGGCGCGGTTGTTGAAGGCCGGACGATGGGACCCGGCGTGGCTCTGCGTTCTCGAAAATAGGATGGCAGAGGCCGGGGTGGCGATGGCGGTGGCCCGCAGACGAACGGTCGCCTGCCTCAATCAGGCCTGTGCGGAAGGGATTGGCCCGTTTCCCGCGGCCCATCTGGTGGTCGCCGGCCCCGTCGAGGAGAGCCTCGAGTCGCTGGACGACCCGGAGGCCGAGGCGAAGCTCCGCAATGCGTTGGCGGCAAGCCGGCGGCGGGACGCGGAGAGCGGCGGCGCCGCCGTTGGACCGCATCGCAGCGATTTGCTGGTGCGCCACGGACATAAGAATGAACCGGCGGAACAATGTTCCACCGGAGAGCAGAAGGCGGTTCTGGTCGCCATTGTGCTCGGCCAAGCGCGGATCCAGGCGAACCTTCGCGGTCAGCCTCCGATCTTGCTGCTGGACGAAGTCACGGCGCATCTCGACCAGACCCGCCGCATGGCCCTGTTCGACGAGTTATGTGCTCTTCATGCACAAAGCTGGTTGACCGGAACGGACGACTCCTTGTTCGCCGAATTGGGGGAACGAGGACAGTTTTTTCGCGTTCACGACGCCGTCGTGGCGCGGCGCTAGGTTGGAGCGGTGATGATGTTGGCCCCGTTCCAGGAAATATGTCTGATGAGGAACCTTTGTCGATGACGACGAACCCTGCTGAGCTTTCCGCCACCCCCGATCTCGATGCTTATGACGCTGATTCCATCAAGGTTTTGCGTGGCCTTGATGCGGTTCGGAAACGACCCGGCATGTATATCGGGGACACGGATGATGGTTCAGGCCTGCATCACATGGTCTATGAGGTGGTCGACAACGCCATCGACGAGGCTTTGGCCGGGCATTGCGATCGCATCGAGGTGCAGTTGAACGCCGAAGGCTCGGTCACGGTGCGCGACAATGGCCGCGGCATCCCCACCGATATTCACAAGGAAGAAGGCGTCTCGGCGGCCGAAGTCATCATGACTCAGCTGCATGCCGGCGGCAAATTCGACCAGAACTCCTACAAAGTGTCGGGCGGCCTGCACGGCGTCGGCGTCTCGGTGGTCAATGCCTTATCGGAATGGCTGGACTTGCGGATCTGGCGCAACGGCAAGGAACATGCCATGCGCTTTCGCCACGGCGTCGCCGAGGCACCGCTGGCCATCGTCGCCGACGCCCCGGACACCGACAGAGGGCCACTGACCGGTACCGAAGTGACCTTCATGCCGTCGGTCGAAACCTTCACCATGACCGAGTATGACTTCGCCACCCTGGAACACCGCCTGCGCGAATTGGCCTTTCTCAATTCCGGTGTCTTCCTGCGCCTGATCGACAGCCGTCATGCCGAAGAGGTTCGCATCGATCTGCATTACGAAGGCGGCATCGAGGCTTTCGTCCATTATCTCGACAGATCGAAAACGGCGTTGCACAGCCCACCCATCGCGGTCATCGGCGAGCGCGACGAGATCACCGTCGAAGTGGCGATGGAATGGACCGATTCCTACCACGAGACCTGTTTGTGCTTTACTAACAACATCCCGCAGCGCGACGGCGGCACCCATCTGGCCGGCTTTCGCGCCGCCATGACCCGGACGATCAACAATTACGCCAACGATTCGGGCATCGCCAAGAAAGAGAAGGTCGCGCTCTCGGGCGACGACATGCGCGAAGGCCTGACCTGTGTGCTTTCGGTCAAAGTGCCCGATCCGAAGTTCTCCTCGCAGACCAAGGACAAGCTGGTCTCGTCGGAAGTCCGCGCCGTGGTCGAGACCGTGGTCGCCGACAGGCTGGCGCAATGGTTGGAGGAACACCCCTCGGAAGCCCGCAAGATCATCGGGAAGGTGGTGGAAGCCGCCGCCGCCCGCGAAGCAGCGCGCAAGGCCCGCGACCTGACACGCCGCAAGGGAGCTCTCGATATCGCCACCCTGCCGGGCAAGCTGGCCGACTGCCAGGAACGCGATCCGGCGGCCTCCGAACTGTTCATCGTCGAGGGTGATTCGGCCGGCGGTTCAGCCAAGCAAGGCCGCAACCGGGCCTTCCAGGCGATCCTGCCGCTGCGTGGTAAAATCTTGAACGTCGAACGGGCGCGATTCGACAAAATGTTGGGCTCCGCCGAAATCGGCACACTGATCGCCGCCTTGGGAACCAGCATCGGCCCAGAGGACTTCAACGTCGAAAAGGCGCGCTACCACAAGATCATCATCATGACTGACGCCGACGTCGACGGCAGTCATATCCGCACCTTGTTGCTGACCTTCTTCTATCGCCAGATGCGCGCCTTGATCGAGCGCGGCTATCTCTACATTGCGCAGCCGCCGCTGTATCGCGCCAAGCGCGGCAATTCCGAGGTCTATCTGAAGGATGATCGGGCCTTGGAGAATTATCTGATCGACGGTGGACTGGCCGATGCCGTGCTAAAATTGGGCGGCGTCGGTGGCACGCAGATCGGCGGCGTTGAATTGCGCTCCCTTGCCGACCAGGCCCGCGCGGTTAAAACCGTTCTCGTCAATATCTCACGCCGGGTTCCGATGCGCATCGTCGAGCAAGTGGCCGTCGCCGGCGCTTTGAAAGTGGCGGTGCTGACCGACCATGAGAAAGGAATGGTCGCTGCCGCGGCTGTCGCTGACCGCTTGAACGCCCTGGAACCACCGCTGGAACGGGCCTGGAACGGCGAGGCCGTGGAAGGCGACGGCATCGTGCTCAGCCGCACCCTGCGCGGCGTGACCGAGACTCACCTCGTCGATTCGTCGATCATCAAAAGCGCCGAAGCCCGCAAACTCGACGAAATGGCCGCGCGCCTGAACGAAATCTACGCCACGCACAGCGAGTTGGTGGTCAAGGAGCGCTCTACGCCGATCACCGGTCCGGTGTCCTTGTTGGACGCCATCATGGACGCCGGCCGCAAGGGCATCGCCATCCAACGCTATAAAGGCTTGGGTGAAATGAATCCTGGCCAGCTTTGGGAAACCACGCTCGATCCCAATGCCCGCGCGTTGCTGCAGGTCAAACTGACGCATGTGGAGGCGGCCGAAGAGGTTTTCTCCACCCTGATGGGCGATGTGGTCGAACCTCGCCGCGACTTCATCACCACCAATGCGCTCAAGGTCGCCAATCTGGACGTTTGACCGCGTTTGGAGCGAATTGCGAGGCGAGAACCGATCCTCGTCTCGTTTTTCGCTGCGTTTCCCAACCGATGTTCAACAGGAGGCAGCATGACGGTGTGCGGCATCGATATCCGCGGCAAGGATATCATCCTGGCCATCGGTAAACTGAACGCCGCCGGGCATTTCCAGGGAACCGCCGCGCCGGGAAAAATCCCGATCGCCGATGAAAACGATCCTGGCCAGTTGCGCGCCGTCAAGGCCGCCCTGGAGGCCCTCCTGCGGGAGCATCAGGTCGAGCGCATCGGCATCAAGGCGCGCCCCAACAAGGGGCAGTTCGCCGCCGGAGCCGCCTCTTTCAAGCTGGAAGCCATCATCCAATTGAACGAGGTCTGCCCCGCCACGATCCTTCATCCGATGACGATCAAGGCCGCCCTGAAGAAGGCGATCGTGTTGCCCCCGCCGAAGATCAACAAATATGCCGAGGACGCCCTTCAGGTCGCCGCGACAATCGCCCTCAAAACCGCGGCCTTGTGAACGGGCAAGCCGTCAAGTCCCTCGCCCCTTGTGGGAGAGGGAGCTATTGCCCTGTCTTTTGCCCCATCAGCGTCATACCGTCACGACAACAAGTCCGGCATCATCTTGGCGAGGCTCTGGCGCTCGGCGATTCTGCTCCCCGACAAGGCGAATCCGATGGGGTGGTCCGCCTCGTCCAGAAAGAGCGCCCTGCGGTCCCGCCCGTCCCCGTCCACGGACCAACGCCCGCTGCGGCCAAGCGGCGGCGGGCAGACGGCGATCGGCAAGGCCGGCGTCTTCACCACCACCGGCAACGCCGGCAAGACGAGAGGACTCTCCTTGCCGGCCAAGGTGGCCGCCAGAGACCGCGCCTCGGCCATCAATGGCAAAACGAATGGCAAAGGCCCCGCGGCCGTTTGAGCACAATCGCCAATCGCGAATATGTCGTTATCGGAGGTGCGCATCAGCCGGTCGACCACGACTCCCTTATCGACCGCCAACCCGGCCTGGCGCGCCAGACTGAGTCGCGGCACCAATCCAATAGCCGAGAGGACGCGGTCGAACCCGACCGCGGTGCCGTCGTCCAGCAAGGCTTTGCCGACCGACAGACGACGCACCGAGTGGCCCAAATACAGGGTCATTCCGGCCCCGACCAGGGCAGCCGCCAGGTCTCGCCCCAGGCTTTCCGGCAACAGCCGGCCAAGCGGCCAGGGAGCCGGATCCACCAACGTGACCTGATAACCGGCGTCCGCCAAGTCATTGGCGAATTCGCTGCCGATCAAGCCGGCGCCGATCAGCAGGAGACGGCCGTGCTCCGGCAAGCCGTCGCGCCACGCCGCATAATCATCGAGATCGTTGACGCCATAGATCTTAACGTCACCATCTTGTTCCACCTCATAGGGGCGAGGATCGGCGCCGACGGCCAACACCAAGCGCCCGTAGTCGAGCGACAGCGAAGCGCCGTCGGGCCCCATCAGGCGCAAGGTCTTGGCCGTCCGATCGATAGCCTCGACGCGATGGCGCGCCAGAACGCGCATCGATAATTCGGCTCCGATCTGCGAGGCGCCCTTATTGACCAAGGTCCGCGCGTCCTTGCCTTGGGCGAACGCGTTGGACAGCATCGGTTTGCTGTAAACGTCGCCGCCATCGGCGGTAATCACGGTCACCGGAGTCTGGCCATCCAGTTTCCGAAACTCGCGCGCCAGAGAATAGCCACCCAGCCCGCTTCCCAGAATGACCACGCCCCGGTTGGTCATTTTAACCCTCGATCGGTTCGAAGTCGGCTTTGGAAACGCCGCAATCAGGACAAGACCAGGTCTCGGGAATCGCCTCGAACGCCGTCCCGGCCGGGATGCCGTCTTCGGGCATACCGACGACGGGGTCATAGACGAAATTGCAGACGACACAGACGTATTTCTTCATGATTTTTCTGTCCTTACTGATTTGGGCTTTAGGCGCCTTTGTGGTGAGCCAAGGTTTCGCGGTAATGGTTGGCGTGTTTTTCTTCGACCTTGGCCAAGGCGGCGAACCGTTTGGCGGCGGTCGCCAGGGTTTTGGCGAACCGTTCGGCGTGCTCCTTCGATTCGACAATCTGCTGGTCCATTTCGCTCACAGCCGCGCGATTGCCCTCCTGTTCCGCCAAATGGCGAAATTTCGGATACATCTCGGTGTATTCGTAAGTCTCTCCGTCAATCGCCAACTGCAACATGGCCGCGACGGTCAGCTCCGCCTTTGGATAGAGCAGTTCAAGATGTCCGAACGCATGCGCCGTTTCTTGCAAAGCGGTGTTTTCGAACACCTCCGCCACGTCGATGGCTCCCAACGCGCGCGCCTGCTTGGCGAAATAGAGATATTTGCGGTTGGCCATGGATTCGCCGGCGAAGGCGGCTTCCAGATTCTGGATGGTCGGTGAGGCGGGAACGTTTGGCATTGGAAACTCCTTGGATTGGATCGATGAGGGATCCTACGCCGCCTCGTATAATCGAGTAAAATTGATATATACCGTTATATTGATCGATTATATCGATTATAATGCGATGTCGCAGTCTCTCGTTACGAGGGCGTTATGGTCATCCCGCGTTTGATGCGGCCTTGATCTTGGGATCAGCATTGTTAGTCTTCGGGGCACGGTGGACATCCGCATCGCACCGGCAACGAGGGATGGCATGGCATGGCGAAGCAGAACAATGGCGGATCGGATGACAGTGATGACGAGGCGCGCCGCAAACGACGACAGCGCTTCAAGGTCTTCGGGGTCGCCATCGCCGCGACCCTTTTCGCCGGCGCGATCTATTGGACAGTGACTCGCAATCAGGAAACCACCGACGACGCCTTCATCGAAGCCAATGTCGTGCAGATCGCCCCGCAGGTCGGCGGCATCGTCGCCGCCGTGCATTTCTCCGACAATCAGCGGGTCAGTCCGGGACAGTTATTGATCGAAATCGATCCCCGCGATTTGGAGGCCCAACGGGATTCGGGGCGCGCCAGCGTGAACGTTGCCTTAGCGCAAGAACAGGCCGCCGAGGCCGATCTCAATTTGATCAAGATGACCACCGGCGCCGCCATCGACGAAGCCCATCACGGCGTGGAGCAGGCTCGCCACCAAGTGGCCGAGGCCCTCCAGCAAACCGAAGCGCTCAGCGCCGATGCGGTGCGAACCGCGGCGGATGTCAAACGCTATGAAGATCTGTTCCAGAGGGCGGATGTCTCGAAACAGCGGCTCGAACAGGCGGTGGCCGAGGCGCGGGCCGCCAATGCCCGCTGGCGGGCCGCGCAGCTGGCGGCAACGGCCGCAACGGCCAATCAGGCCCAGGCGGAGGCACGCCATCGCGATGCCATGGCCGCGCCGCAACGCGTGGCGCAGAGGCAAGCCCAACTGGCCAACAGCCATGCCTTGGTCGAGCAGGCGAAAGCCTATCTGCACGCCACCGAACTGAACCTGTCCTACGCCCACATCACCGCGCCGCAAGCCGGTCGTATCGGCCGTAAAGCGGTGAATGCCGGCGACGTGGTCCAGAAGAACCAGGCTTTGACCACTCTGGTGATCGATCCGCCCTGGGTCGTCGCCAATTTCAAGGAAACCCAGTTGACCCGGATTCGACCGGGGCAACCGGTCTTGCTGAGCGTCGACGCTTTTCCCGGTCATCGCTTCCAGGGTCATGTCGATAGCGTTCAGCCGGGATCCGGCGCACGCTTCTCGTTGTTGCCGCCGGAGAACGCCACCGGCAATTTCGTCAAGGTGGTGCAACGCTTTCCGGTCAAAATCGTCTTTGATGATCCGTCCGACCCTTTGGTTCGGCAACTATCGCCGGGGCTGTCGGTCATCCCCGAGATCAATGTCGGCGCCACGCCGGAGACGCCCAAATGAGCCTCTCCCCGGCGGCAACCGGCGCCAAACCGGGGCTCAATCCCTGGCTGATCGCCCCGCTGGTGGCTTTGGCGGCCTTCATGGAGGTGCTCGACATCTCCATCGCCAATGTTTCGCTTCAACATATCGCCGGCGACCTTTCTGCCGGACAAGATGAATCCACCTGGATTCTGACCTCCTATCTGGTCACCAACGCGATCATTTTGCCGGTTTCCGGCTGGCTCTCTTCGCAAATGGGACGCACGCGCTTTTTCGTCCTCTGCATCATCGGCTTTTCGATCAGTTCGCTAGCCTGCGGCTTGGCTCCGACCTTGGGGTCGCTGATCTTCTTTCGTGCCGTTCAGGGCCTGACCGGCGGAGGACTGCAACCCGGCGCCCAGGCCATTTTGACCGACAGCTTTCCGCCGCATCAACGCGGCATGGCCTTCGCGCTTTACGGCATGGCGGTGGTTTTCGCCCCCGCCATCGGGCCGACTTTGGGCGGTTGGATCACTGATGAGTTCAGTTGGCGCTGGGTGTTCCTTTTGAATGTGCCGATCGGGATCGCGCTCAGCATCGTCGTATCCGCCCTGCTTGAGGATCCTCCGGCCTATACCGCCGCCCGCCTGGAAAAGCGGCGACAAGGCGCCACCATCGATTATGTCGGCTTTTCCCTGCTGGCGGCCGGGTTGGGCTTCCTGCAGGTGGTGCTCGACAAAGGCCAAGAAGACGACTGGTTCGCCTCGCCCTTCATATTTTGGCTCAGCGTCTTTTCGGCTCTCTCGCTGATCGCCTTCGTCATCTGGGAACTGGGGGAAAAGCACCCGATCGTCGAACTGCACCTGTTGTTCGATCGCAATTTCGGCATGGCCAATCTGTTGATGTTCCTGTTGGGCTTCGTCCTGCTGGGCAGCACCGTCTTGTTGCCGGCGTTGGTCCAGCGCCTTTTCGGCTATTCCGCCACCGAGGCGGGGCTGGTGATCACGCCCGGCGGTTTTTCGATCATCCTGGTCATGCCGATCGTCGGCCGCCTGGTGTCATCGGTCGATTCGCGGCTCATCATCGCGCTCGGGCTAGCCGTCTGTTCGCTGGCGCTGTTTCACATGGGTGGTTTCACCTTGCAAACAGACTACCAAACGTTCGTTTGGGCGCGCCTCTATCAGGCGCTGGGCCTGTCTTTGCTGTTCATTCCGATCAACACGGCAGCCTTCCGTTTCATCCCGCCCAGCATGAGCAGCGATGCCTCGGCCTTGATCAATGTTTCACGAAATTTGGGGGGAAGTTTCGGCATTTCACTGGTGATTACCTATCTGGCGCGGTTCGAGCAAAGGCATCAGACCGTCTTGGTCGGCCACGTGACGCCTTTCGACCCGGCCTATCGGCACACGATGGACAGCATGACCGGCCTCTTTCAGTCCCAAGGTCAAACCCTTGCCGAAGCCTCCGACAAAGCGCTCGCCACGCTCTATGGGATCGTCCAAAGCCAGGCCTTGCTGCAGGCCTTTCTCGATGATTTCCGCCTGCTCGGAACAATCTTCCTGCTGCTCATACCCTTCGTTTTCATCATGAAGGGCGGCATTCCAGGGCGGCATCCCAGTCCGGCCGCGCATTGACGAAAATATCCGTTGGCGCTTTTAACCCAAGGGTAGAGGAGCCGTCCCGAAACGTTAACGCAATGAAGTGGCGGAAATCCGCGGGATAATGACTGCAAATGCAGTTTTTTCGCAAAGGATCGCCTTCTCTTGACCTAAAGACAGAGCGCCGCGGTCTCACCAGGCCTATCGGCCTCGCCGTGAAATGGCATAACATATTGATATTATTATCGTTATTCAAAACATCGCGCCACCTGCGATGGTAGATGTTTTGCCTGTGGAGGACCGGATTTGCGCGCGCAAACGAGAGACCGCCAAAGGCCCCTCAGCGCTGAAACTGAGCCCGCACCAAACGATGGGCCGCCCTGAGCCGTGCCCGCAACCAGCCGTTTGAGCCGGACGACCATCCGTTCATGGAGTCACGCAGGACCTTGACGGCCTGCCGCGACACATCGCGGCAACGGCCAATCGCAAAATGTAGCTTTTTCCTGACCCGACGCCACAAAGCGATGCGATTCAAATGGTCGTGCGCCCAGGCGCTGGCCGCCGTCATCCACCCTTCCACGCGGAGGAACCAGGACAGGGTCGCCAACGCAGGACGACACAGGACATAGATACGCGCCAGAAAACCGACACCGAACACTTCGCCGCCTGCGAATAGCAAAACGCCGCTGACCGCATGGCCGGTGGCCAGCAACCACAGTGCCGCGAGTTTGACCGGCAGAATGATCATCCAGGGAACGACGAACAGCAAAATGGCGAGATAGGGGGGCAGCCGGCGGATCGACGCCTCGACCCGCGCGACAGGTGCCCATCGGCCAAGAGCCGCGGTCGTCCAGGCCAACCCGTCCCAAAGAACTTCTTCCACAAGGAAGACAAGAACAGCCACCACCACCAGAGGTGGACTGATCAGGGCTTTCAGGCGACGCAGGTTCACGTCGATAAGTCCGCGCGTAAAAAAGTTATCCGTTCACCCGGACGATCACATCGACACGCCGGATCGACATGCCTTCCGGCGCCTCCGGAACCTTGCTCACCGCCACCATATGGCCGGGAATATCTTCCAGATGCCCCGACTTCTCGAAAAAGAAATGATGATGATCGGACGTGTTCGTATCGAAATATGAACGGCCGGCATCGACGACGATCTCTCTCAACATTTCGGCCGTCGTGAACTGATGCAAGGTATTGTAGACGGTTGCCAGAGACACCCGAATACTGTTGCTGACCGCCTCACCGTGCAATTGCTCGGCCGAGATATGGCGATCACCACCATCGAACAGCAGCTTTGCCAAAGCCAACCGCTGCCGCGTCGGACGAAGACCGGCAACGCGAAGCCGATCGAGGGCATGACTGAAGGGGCGTTGTAAGGTCACGTTCATTACAGGAGCTCCTCCCGGACGTTCATACCGGGATTATTATTAGTCATTAAGTGGATGTGATACCAATTGGAATTGCTACAGAAGAAAGTCAAGTCATCATCAATTATATGATTGACAATTACAATTCCAAAATCAGCCCGTCAGTCCCCTGTTTTAATGCGTTCGATGAGTTCGCGCACAGTCGGGATGAAGCCGCCCGCGTAGAATGGATCGCTGGCGAACCGATGGGCATTGTGCCCGGCGAACATCAATTCTTCCTCAACATTTCCGTCGTGTGCGACGTTTTGTAATGTCTTTTGAATACAGAAGCTTCTGGGATCGGCTTTTTTCCCGGTGCTTCCCGATTCGCCCTGCGACCAATTAGAGAAGTTGCAGGCCGACAAACAGCCCATGCATTCCACCTGATCGCGTCTGATCATTTCGGCACGTTCGGAGGTCACAAAGATCAGCGTCGAATCAGGCGTCCGCAATGCATCGCCAAAGCCCTGTCCGATCCAGCTTTCCGCTTTTGCCTTGTCGGGTGGCGCCACGAAGACCACGCGCCCCCGCGCACCGATGGTCAACTCCGCCGTATGTTCTCCCACCGCCTCAGCCGAATAGGGAATTTGATGTTCCAGCCGTTGGCAGAGTTCGTTGATAAATTCGTTCTTGACCGCGGAGGAGTAAAAACCCGTCGGGCTGAAGCGATGCAGCAGGATGTCACCGGCCTGGAGACTGAGCAAACGATGCTTCCAGGCCGTCGAAACAGGGCACTCCTGGGTCAGCAGGGGACGAGTGCCGAATTGGAAGGCGATCGGCCCGACCTCGGGATTGTCGAGAAAATCGACCCATTCGCGCAAGTACCAGACGCCGCCCGCCATGAGGATCGGCACCTCCGGCGCGCCGCTTTGCCGCATGGTGGCGCGTAAGTCGCGCACACGGGGCAGCGGCGGTTGCGGCTGTTCGGGATTTTCCGAATTGGACAAACCATTGTGCCCGCCGGCCAGCCAGGGATCTTCGTAGACGACACCGCCCAGCCATTCCGGATATTTGTGATGGGCCCGCTTCCACAAGGCGCTGAAGGCCCGAGCCGAGGAAACGATCGGATAGAAATAAACGCCATAGGAGGCGGCGATCTCCGCCACCTTATAGGGCATGCCGGCCCCACAGGTCACGCCATGCACCAGGCCTTTCGCGCCTTCCAGAATGCCATGCAGAATATGTTCGGCACCCCCCATTTCCCAGAGCACATTCATATGGATGCGCCCCTTGCCGCCCGACATGTCATGGGCGATGCGCGCCTGAGCGATGCCGCCGCGAATGGCATAGGCCAACAATTCGTCATGACGCTCGCGGCGTGTCTTGCCGTGATAGACGACAGGAATGAATTTTCCGTTTTCGTCGTAAAAATCCGCATTGACGCCCGAGAAGGTGCCAACCGCACCGGCGGCGGCCCATGCAGCCGAACTCTCGCCGTTGGAGACGGCAATGCCTTTGCCGCCCTCCACCAAAGGCATGACTTCACGGCCAGAGATAACCAGAGGCTTCAGGGATTTCACGGCGACGTCCACTCCATTTGCGGTCCACCTTCAACGGTCCGCGAATTTAACTCGGTAACTCGTTCATGAAAAGGTTACCGCTATATCCTCAGATAGATATTATTGCCGTCGGACACCATAGCTTTTAGAAATCCGACGCTTCGAGCAGTTTCTCGGGGCTATCGCTGAACAGCGCATCCGCCCCCCATCCCCACAATTGCTCCGCCCGCGCCCGGTCGTTGACGGTATAGGCCAACAGAGCCAATCCTTCGTTCTTGATCGCCCGCGCGACAGTCTCGTCGAGGGACGCATGATCGACATGCAGGCTACAACACCCTAACCGGCGAACCTCGGCCCGCCACTCGCTCGGCACCTGCCCCACCAACCATCCGCGCGGCCAATCGGGGGCGGCGTCCGCCAAGACCTCCAGAGCGCTTTTGGCGAAGCTCGAGAGCATGAGAGGCGCCCCCGCGACCGGCCAATGACGCTTCAGGCAATCGATGGCGGCGCGCGCCGTCAGCGCACCCCGCGTCTCGCTAGCCTTGATCTCAAGACAAAGGCCCTGCCCTTGTTCGACAAGGAATGGCAGGGCCTCGGCCAGAACAGGAACTCTCTCACCAGCGAACCGCTCGGCAAACCACCGACCGGCGTCCAGGCGTCGAAGCGCCGACAAAGACGTCTCTACGAGGACGCCATGACCATCGGTCGTGCGATCCAGCCGATCGTCGTGAAAGACCACCGGGATACCGTCTGCCGTCAGTTGAACATCCAGCTCGATCCACCGGACGCCCAACCGAACCGCACAAGCAAACCCGGCCAGGGTGTTTTCGGGCGCATGCGCGGCGGCGCCGCGATGCCCGATCACCCTGGGCAGGAGTGGGAAGCTCACGCTTCTTTCTTTTCTTCCTTCTTCGACAGATCTTCACCCGTGGCCTGGTCGACCTGCTTCATCGAAAGCTTCACCTTGCCGCGATCATCAAAGCCGATGACCTTGACCTTGACGCTATCGCCCATCTTCACGATGTCCGTCACCTTTTCGACGCGCTTGGGCGCCAATTCGGAGACATGGACCAGACCGTCACGGGAGCCGAGGAAGTTGACGAAGGCGCCGAAATCGACGGTCTTCACCACCTTACCGGTGTAGATGCCACCCATTTCCGGCTCGGCAACGATCCCCTTGATCCAGTCGATGGCCCGTTGACCACCGTCGGAATCGACCGAGGCCACCTTGATGGTGCCATCGTCGTCGATGTCGATCTTGGCGCCGGTCTGCTCGCAAATCTCGCGAATGACCTTGCCGCCGGTCCCGATGACTTCGCGGATCTTGTCCTTGGGGATCGAGAAGGTGACGATCCGGGGCGCATTGCCGCTGACCGCCTCACGGGCACGATCCAGGCCTTTCGACATTTCGCCCAGGATATGCAAACGACCGTCCTTGGCTTGGCCAAGAGCGATCTGCATGATCTCCCGGGTGATCGAGGTGATCTTGATGTCCATCTGCAAGGCGGTGACGCCCGCCTCGGTGCCGGCCACTTTGAAGTCCATATCGCCCAGGTGATCTTCATCACCCAAAATATCGGACAAGACGGCGAAGCCATCGTCTTCCTTGATCAGGCCCATGGCGATACCCGCCACCGGACGCGGAAGCGGCACGCCGGCATCCATCAGCGCGAGCGACGAGCCGCAAACCGTGGCCATCGACGAGGACCCGTTGGATTCCGTGATCTCGGAGACGACCCGCAAAGTGTAGGGGAAGGCTTCCTTGGCCGGCAAGGTCGGATGAATGGCCCGCCATGCCAGTTTGCCATGACCGATTTCACGCCGTCCGGGCGAACCGATGCGTCCGGCTTCACCCACCGAATAGGGAGGGAAGTTGTAATGCAGCATGAACCGCTCGCGGTATTCGCCTTCCAGCGCATCGATGATCTGCTCGTCCTGACCGGTGCCGAGCGTGGTCACCACCAAAGCCTGAGTCTCGCCACGGGTAAACAGCGCCGACCCGTGGGCGCGCGGCAAAACGCCGACCTCGACATTGATCGGACGCACCGTCTTGGTGTCGCGGCCGTCGATACGAATGCCGGTCTTCAAGATATTGCCGCGGACGACGTCGGACTCGAGACCTTTGAAAACCTCGGACACCACCGCCAGTTCGGCGGCATTGTCGCTTAAGGATTCGATCGCCTTGACCTTGACTTCGCCGACCTTGGCATAGCGTTCCTGCTTGACGACGATCTTATAGGCCTCGGCCAGCGCGGCGGCGATGCCGCTGTCGGTCAGCTTCTGGCGAACAATCGCGACTTCCGGAGCGGCCGGCGTCACGTCCCAGGGTTCTTTGGCGCATAATTCGGCCAGTTCGATGATCGCCTTGATCACCGGCTGGAACCCATCATGTCCGAAGGTGACGGCGCCCAGCATGATCTCTTCCGACAGCTCCTTGGCCTCGGATTCGACCATCAGCACACCCTCGACGGTACCGGCGACCACCAATTCCAGCGAGGATTGGGGCAGCTGCTCGGACGTCGGGTTCAGCACATACTCGCCATCGATATAACCGACGCGGGCGGCGCCGATCGGTCCCATGAAGGGAATGCCCGAAATGGTCAAGGCCGCCGACGTGCCGACCATCGCGACGACATCGGGATCATTCTCCAGATCGTGCGACAGCACCGTGCAGATCACCTGCGTTTCATTCCGATAACCATCGGCGAACAGCGGGCGGATCGGCCGATCGATGAGCCGGGAGACCAAGGTCTCCTTCTCGCTGGGACGGCCTTCGCGCTTGAAGAAGCCACCGGGGATTTTGCCCGCAGCGAACGCTTTTTCCTGGTAGTTGACGGTCAACGGGAAGAAATCGACGCCGGCCTTCGGCGTTTTGGCGCCGACGACGGTGCACAGCACCTTGGTCTCCCCGTAGGTCGCCAAAACGGCGCCATCGGCTTGCCGAGCGATCGTACCGGTCTCCAGAACCAGCTTGCGACCACCCCAGGTCAGCTCTTTACGGAAGGGTTTGAACATGGACATACGTTTATTTTCCTTATCCCAAGGGTCATCGCCGGATTGCGACATCCCGGGCACCACGTCATTCGCGCGTCACTGTCATCGTCCCGGCGTTACGGATCGGAGGCTCTAAAGACCTGTCCGTGAAAGGGGCAATGCCGATATGGCGCTACCCGCGCGAAGCCATCCCCGCGCGGGTTCTAAACCAATCTTGCCAAACAAACTTGCCGCCGAAGCGGCAAGATATCACAACAAACCTACTTGCGCAGGCCGAGACGGGCGATGAGCTGCTCGTAGCGAGACACGTTCTTCGCCTTGACATAATCCAACAGACGCCGACGCTGACCGACCATGATCAACAGGCCGCGACGAGAGTGGAAATCCTTCTTATGGTCTTTAAAATGTTCCGTCAGATTGCGGATGCGTTCTGACAGAATGGCCACTTGCACTTCCGGTGAACCGGTATCGGATTCAGTGGTGGCATATTCTTTGATAAGCTCTTGCTTACGCTCGGCGCTGATCGACATCGTTTACTCCATCATTCAAAGATTCAACACACGTATCGGACGCAACAGGGCGCCATCGATACGGGCCAACGCCACCAATCGCTCCTCGGCCATGGCGCGCACGGTCGTCCCGGCGGTTATGGTCGTTTGAGGATTTTGAGCAGCCAGTCGGAGAACCGACAAACACTGCCCATTCTGCAGGCGGCGAGCCTCATCTTCCGTCAGGGCCAGGGCCGGGATGTCGTCCAGCACGGTCTCGACAGGAAGCACTAAATTCGCAGACGCGGCACTATGCCCAAAGTTTTCAAGCATATCCAGGGAAATCGCGTTGCCTTCGTGAAACGGACCGCACCGGGTCCGGCGGAGCGACGACACATAACCGACCGTGCCTAAGGCCAGCGCCAAATCGCGTGCGAGGGAGCGAATATAGGCTCCTTTGCCGCAACTGACGTCGAATGTGGCGGTCTCAGAGGTCAGTTCCACCACGGTGAAACTGTCGATCCGCACAATGCGTGAGCGCAACGTCACCGTTTGGTCGGCGCGCGCCAGATCATAGGCGCGTTGACCGTCGATCTTCACTGCGGAAAAAGCCGGTGGAACCTGTTCGATTTCGCCCAGAAACCGCGGCAGAACCGCTTCGATATCGGCCAAACCGGGACGATGCGGGCTGGTCGCCACCACATGGCCCTCCCCGTCATCGGTGTTCCGGGCCTCGCCCCAGGTGACTTGCCAACGATAGGTCTTGGCGCCGTCCATCACATAAGCGACCGTCTTTGTCGCTTCACCGAGTGCGATGGGCAGAATTCCGCTGGCGAGCGGATCCAGCGTGCCGCCGTGACCGGCCTTGGCCGCGTCGGTCAGACGCCGCACCCTGGCCACCACGGTCGTCGATGTCATACCAAGCGGCTTGTCAATGGCAAGCCAGCCATTGATGGGAACACCGCGGCGCTTACGAGCCACGATGCCACTCGCCACCCAAACCATCCCTCGTCGAGGGGAAGGGCTTCGCCACGGAATCGATTTCGAAACTGCCTGTCGAGGGACAAAAAACCTTGGCGTCTTGGCGTCTTGGCGGTTCAACTTGGGCCAAGATCGCCCGGTCAAGCACCATCGTCACGGCCTTCGTCTTGATCGACGCGATGTTCTTCGGCGTCGCCGAAATCACCATCGTCCTGCCGGCTCGCCAACACATCGCGACGGACGTCCGGACTGTGCAGAATCTCTTCGATTCGGCTGGCATTGTCGAACGTGGTGTCGGCGGAGAAGGAAAGATCCGGCACCATGCGCAATTGCACCATCTTGGCCACTTCATGACGCAGATAGGGCCGCACGCGCTTCAGTCCGGCCAGCAAGGTGGCACTATCGCCGCCGCCCAGCGGCACGACGAAAACAGTCGCGTTCCTGAGGTCCGGACTGACCATCACTTCGGTGACCGTAACCGGCCGCCCCGCCACATCCGGATCGCGAATATCACCGCGTTCCAGAATATTGGCAATGGTATGACGCAATTCTTCGCCAACGCGCAGTTGACGCTGACTGGGTGCCCGTTGCCCTCGGCTCATGGCACGTCCTCCATCGAAAAAGTGTTCGCCGTCACCCCATTAAAGGATGCCGGCGACCTCCTCGATCTCAAAGCATTCGATGACGTCGCCAACCTGGATGTCGCTGTAGTTCTCGAACGACATACCGCATTCATAGCCTTCGCGAACGTCTTTGACATCGTCCTTGAAACGCTTGAGTTGGCCGAGCGCGCCTTCGTGGATAACGACATTGTCGCGCAGCAAGCGGACCTTGGCACCCCTTTTCACCATGCCTTCGGTGATCAGGCAACCGGCCACCTTGCCGGCCTTGGTGATCTGGAACACTTCGCGGATCTCGGCATTGCCGAGGAAGCGTTCCTTCAGCGTCGGCGCCAGCATTCCGGTCAGAGCCTGACGCAAATCGTCAGCCACGTCATAGATGATGGAATAATAGCGGATGTCGACGGTATCGCGGCGCGCCATGTCGCGGGCTTGTGGATTGGCCCGCACATTGAAGCCGATGACCAGCGCATTGGAGGCCTTGGCCAGCGTGATATCGGATTCATTGATGCCGCCAACCGCGGAATGCAGAACCCGCACCTTGACCTCGTCGGTTCCCATCCGCTCCAGCGTGGCAACGATGGCTTCGACCGAACCTTGCACATCGCCCTTGATGACGACGGGCAGTTCCTTGGCTTCACCGGCGGCGATCTTGGAGAACATTTCCTCCAAAGTGCCGCGCGCACCGGCGGCCGCCTTGGCGTCGCGCTCCTTGCGCTGGCGATAACCGGCCACTTCACGCGCCCGGATTTCGGTCTCGACGGTGATAAAATCATCACCCGCCGCCGGCGTGCCGGCCAAACCCAGAACTTCGACGGGCATCGACGGACCAGCCGACTCGACCTTATTGCCGCGATCGTCGATCAAAGCGCGCACCCGGCCCCACTCGGCACCGGCCACGAACACGTCACCGACGTTCAACGTTCCCTTTTGCACAAGGACGGTCGCCACCGAACCACGGCCGCGTTCGATTTTCGCTTCGATCACCACACCTTGCGCCGCGCGTTCGGCATTTGCCTTCAGATCGAGAATTTCGGCCTGCAGCAGGATCGCTTCCTCGAGCTTGTCGAGATTGATCCGCTTCTTCGCCGAAACCTCAACAGCCAGAATGTCGCCGCCCAGTTCTTCGGTCACCAACTCATGTTGCAACAGTTCCTGGCGCACACGTTCGGTATTGGCGTCGGGCTTGTCGATCTTGTTGATGGCGACGATGATCGGCACCTTGGCCGCCTTGGCGTGGCGGATGGCTTCCACCGTCTGCGGCATGATGCCGTCGTCGGCCGCCACCACCAGAACCACGATGTCGGTCATATTGGCGCCGCGGGCCCGCATGGCGGTAAAAGCTTCGTGGCCGGGCGTATCGATGAAGGTGATGCGCTGGCCGCCATGCAAGGACACCTGATAGGCGCCGATATGCTGCGTAATGCCGCCCGCCTCGCCGGAAACCACGTCGGTGGCACGGAGAGCATCGAGCAGCGAGGTCTTGCCATGGTCGACATGGCCCATGACCGTCACCACCGGCGGCCGCGCCGCCAAGCGATCATCGGAGTCGTCCAGACCGGAAAGTCCGATCTCCACGTCGGAATCGGCGACGCGTTTTGCCGTATGACCGAATTCGGACACCACCAATTCGGCGGTATCGGCATCGATAACCTGGTTGATTGTCGCCATGATGCCGTTGCGCATCAGGCATTTGATGACGTCGGCGCTGCGTTCGGCCATACGGTTGGCCAGTTCCTGGACCGCGATGGTCTCGGGAACGATGACTTCGCGGATAACCTTCTCACTCGACTTCTGCAGCTGCTTCAGCCGTTCGCGTTCGCGGGCACGTTTCACGGCGGCGAGCGAGCGGCCCCGTTGACCACGATCATCGTCATCCAACGCCGCGGTAATGGTCAGCTTGCCTTCGCGACGACGCGGCTCCGTTCGCTTGACCACGGGCACCGGCTTGTGCGGCGTGGGCCGACCAGGCCGTTTGCCACGATCTTCTTCTTCCTCTTCCTCAACCGCCGGCTTGGCAGCCGCAGGCGTGACAGCGGCGGTGGTCGAAACGGGCGTCGTGGCGGCTGTGACAGCCGGAGCGGTTGCCGTCGCCGGAGCGGCGGCGGGCGTGGCCGGCGCAGCGGAGGGAGGTTCTTTGGCGTCGACCGATAGCGTCGTCTCTTTGCTATCCGCGACCACCGGTTCGGACTCGGCCACCGGCGGCGCCTTGAGCGCCGCTTCTTCGGCGGCAAGCCGGCGCGCCTCTTCTTCCAGGCTGCGGCGCAGCTCTTCGTCGGCGGCGCGGCGACGGGCGTCCTCTTCGGCGCGCCGTGCATCCTGCAGAGCACGAACACGCGTGGCCTTCTCGCCCAAGGTCAGATCGTGCAGCGGATGGACCGCGACAGGCGCGGCCTCCTGGACAACCACAGGAGCGACCACCGGTTCGAATTCGGGAGGACGAGGGCCGTCCTTGACCTCACGCAGAACGCCACCGGCGCCGGTCGAGAACGTCCGCTTCTTGCGGACCTCGACGGTCACCGCTTTGGAACGTCCATGCGAGAAGCTTTGGCGCACCTGGCCAGTCTCCACGGTCTTCTTTAGTTCGAGCTTGCCCGGTGACAGCTTCAGCGGTGCTTTCCGGTCGGGATCATTGGACTCGGTCATCGGTTCGATTTACTCTCGCTTCTGCGAAGGCATAGGCCCTCGCATCTCAGACATTACTTAATCCGGGTTTACACCGGCCGCATTCCCGCCAGCCGAGCGGCATCAATCTTCAGGCTGTCCGCCAGTCGTCCCGCCGTCAGCACGGCATGCACAGCGTGACTGCGGCCAAAGGCGGCCCCCAATTCATCGCTCCGCAACACCGCAACCAGCGGCAAAGTGGGGGCCAACGCCCTGATCTTTTCACGCCCATCGGCGGCGCCATCGGCGGCGGCCAGGAGAACAGCGCCACGCCCGGCTTTCAACTCGCTCCGGACCTTTTCATATCCCGTCATCGCCTGACCCGCGCGCCGCGCCAACCCTATTTTTTCAAGGCAGCGCCGCGTCAGCAGACCGGCAATCCGTTCGGCAAGATCGGCCGGGACCGTCACCTTGCGGCGGAAAGCCTTGGCGAAAAGATTCTTCGCCACAGCCGTGTTTACCATATCCCGTCCGGCGCTCAACCATAATCCCCGGCCAGGCAACCGCGCCTCGATGTCGGGAACCACCACCCCATCGGGCCCCACGACAAAGCGGATCAATTGTTCAACCGGCAGAACGTTCCCCGTCACGATACACCGGCGGTTCGGTCCCTTTTCCTCTTCGGGGAGAGGACCCTCACCCTCTTCACTCTGATCGTCCGCGATCGTCGCCTCGGCCGGCTGTTCATCCGCCATGCTTGTCGGTCCTCGCGGCCAAACCTTTACGCCTGCTCGGCCTCGCCATCGAACCAATGGGCGCGCGCGGCCATGATCACGGCATTGGCTTCGTCGGCGGTGAGGCTATCTTTGCCCAAGATCTCGATCAGCTCGTCACCGGCCAAGTCGGCAAGATCGTCCAAGGTTTTCACCCCTTTCTCGCCCAACGTCACCAGCATGCCGGTCGCCAATCCCTCGATCGCCGCCAACGCGTCGTCAACCCCAAGTTCCTTGCGGCGCACGGTGTTGCGTTCATCCTGTTCTTCCAGGAAAACCCGCGCCCGTTGCTGCAACTCGCCGGCGATCGCCTCGTCGAAGCCCTCGATATCGGTCAAATCCTCAAGCGGCACGAACGCCACCTCTTCGACCGACGAGAACCCTTCCGTCACCAACAAATGCGCGATCACGTCATCGACATCAAGCGCATCGATGAACATCTTCGAGCGCGACTTGAATTCCTCGGTGCGCCGTTCGGATTCTTCGGCTTCGGTCAGAATATCGATATCCCAACCGGTCAATTGCGACGCCAGACGGACATTCTGACCGCGGCGGCCGATCGCCAAACTGAGCTGATCGTCGGGCACGACCACTTCGATGCGGTTTGCCTCTTCGTCCAACACCACCTTGGCCACTTCGGCCGGCGCCAGACCGTTGACGATGAACGTCGCCGGGTCGGACGACCATTGAATGATGTCGATCTTTTCGCCCTGCAGTTCGGCGACCACCGCCTGGACACGGCTGCCGCGCATACCGACGCAGGCGCCGACCGGATCGATACCGGAATCCCGGCTGATCACGGCGATCTTGGCACGGGACCCAGGATCACGAGCCACCGATTTGATTTCGATGATACCGTCGTAAATTTCCGGCACTTCCTGGGCAAACAGCTTGGCCATGAATTGCGGATGAGTTCGCGACAAGAAAATCTGCGGCCCCCGGGGCTCCTGACGGACATCGTAGATGTAAGCCCGCACCCGATCGCCCGTGCGAAACGTTTCGCGTGGGATCAACTCGTCACGACGCAGCAGCGCTTCGGCACGACCGAGATCGACCACCACATTGCCGAATTCGACACGCTTGACCAAACCGTTGACGATTTCGCCGGTGCGATCCTTGAATTCGTTGAACTGGCGCTGACGCTCGGCGTCGCGCACCTTTTGCACGATAACCTGCTTGGCCGTCTGCGCGGCAATTCGGCCGAAATCGATGGGCGGCAAGGAATCGACGATGAACTCGCCCACGCTCGCATCCGGTTTCTTGCGCTTCGCCTGGGCAACCGTCATCTGCGTGGCTTCGTTCTCCACCGTCTCGACCACTTCCATGAAGCGCGACAGTTGGATTTCGCCATTCTTACGGTCGATATGCGCACGAATATCGTGCTCATGACCATATTTGGAGCGTCCGGCCTTTTGAATGGCCTGTTCCATAGCCTCCAGGACTTCGTCGCGGTCAATCCCTTTATCACGGGCAACCGCGTCAGCGACTTGGAGGAGTTCGGGGCGGGGCAGTGCTGCTGTTCGTTCCATGGGGTCCGTTCTCGGGCCTACTGTTCTTGTGCCGTCGTCGCCGCGGCAATCAAGGCATCCGTCAGTATAAGCTTGGCGGCCTTGATATTCGCCGGCGGGATGGCGATTTCACCAGTTTCGACGACCAGGCGCACCTGGCCCTCTTCATTTAAACCCATTACTTGACCGCGGAAGCGCTTGCGCCCTTCCACCGGCTGCACAGTTTCGACCTTGGCTTCGAAGCCGGCGAAACGTTCAAAATCCTGCGGACGGGTGAGCGGCCGGTCAATGCCAGGCGAACTCACCTCCAAGGTGTAGGCCCCGCTAACCGGGTCCTCAACGTCGAGAATCGCCGATATCGACCGGCTGATCTCGGCGCAGTCATCAACAGTCATCGACTGACGATCGCGACGCTCGGCCATGACTTGCAAGGTCAGGTTCTGTCGCCCCTGCAGGAGCACGCGAACCAATTCGTAACCCATGGCGTCCAGCGACGGTGCGACCAAAGCCGAGATACGATCCTCAAGGTCCAAATCCGGCGGCCTTCCGACGACTTAACTTAAGCACCGCAAGGCGGCGCTCGCCAAAACCCTGACCTATGCTCTCAACGTTTGAACGCGAAAGCAAGGCCTCAAAAAAGCAAAAAAGTGGGCCTACGGCCCACCCTTACAACCCCATCTCCAGGATGGGGCCACAAGAATGTGTCGGCGTCACTATAGCTATCGCCGCTCGGCCTGCAAGCGTTTTGTCACCTAGGGTCGAGAGCGGGGAACATCAAGCCCCCTCCTCTCCCGGATAATAACGCGCCGTCAGCCTGTGGCAGTAGTCGACCAGCCCAGGAGAGGCTTCGGCGGCGCTCCGCAGCGGCCCCTCGAACAGGGGGCAGAGGGCGCCTTGCAGAAAGGCGAAAACGGTGGCGTCGGCCCCGCAGGGCTCCGCCCCCATCAGATAGGGGCGATCTCCGAGAACATCCGCGATCGCGGCCATCGCCCGAGCCGCCAAACGAGCCCGTTCGGCGGCGGTGAAACGGCCTTCTCCCTGCCCATGCAGTGTTTTCCGCACGCGCCGCCGGATCGTCGTCTGCACAAGCCAGCGGAGCGGTGCGGGAACGGCCTTGAAGAACTGCGCCGGTCCGCGCTCGAAATTGCCGTCGATCATCCAACGTTCGTCAACCATCAACCAATAGAGATGGTCTTCACACATCTTCTCGACGGCCCAGGCGACACCGCACTCGGCAGGAGACAATCCGGGATTGAAATCGATCCCATAGCGGTCTTCCAGATAGAACCGGATAAAGGTGGAATCGGAGACGACGACCTCTTCGTCCCGGATGTAAGGAAGCTTGCCCTTTGGCGCCTTGCCGAATCCCTTACGATCCTTGGCATAGGGCACCCCGGCCATCTTCAGCAAGATCTCGGCTTTGGTGACGAACGAGCTGGGATCGGGCAAGCCCAGTGCCGGCCCAAAGGTATAAAGCGTGATCATAGGCCCGCCCTCCGTCATCCGACTCTATTCAATAAATGAGAGGGCGATTCAGACATTCGGTTGGCGCACCGATGTGCGCCGACCGAATGTCATCGCGCTCTAGGACAGACGATACAGGGAACCGCCCGGTTCGTCATACCCTTGCGAAGGGCATGGTCACCGGAGATCTCGGCCTTCGCAGATAGCGCAGAAAAATCGGCTGTCGGCCTTGGCTGCGAGCCTTGGCCTCATAGCGGGTGGTCGGCCAATCCTCGGTTTTCGCCGAAGGATCAAGGGTGACGTCTTCGAAATCCGGACGCTGCGCCATCTGGCTCACCGCCCAAGACTTATAGGTCGCATCGTCCGTGGCGATTCGGAGCTCGGCGCCATCGGCCATCAGGCGCGACAGTTGATCGAGATTGTCAGGACCGATGAACCGCCGTTCGGCATGACGCTTTTTCGGCCAGGGATCGGGAAACAGAACGAAGACGCGCTGGAGACAGGCCTCCGGCAAGGCGGGAAACAAGCGGCGGACGTCTTCCGCGAAGATTCGGACATTTTCGATGCCCTGACGGTCGATATGACCGAGAAGGGAGGCGATGCCATTTAAGAAAACCTCGCCGCCGATCAGGCCGACATCCGGGTGGGCGCCGGCCTGCCAAGCCAGATGCTCGCCACCGCCGAACCCGACCTCAAGCCACACGGCTTTCGGCGGGATGGCAAACAAGGTGGCCGGATCCAGGCTCGCGCCCGGTTGCGGCTCCGCGATGGCGAGCTTTGGCAGCAGAGTCTCAACGAGGGTCCGGCCGGCGACACGGAGCGACTTGCCGCGACGCCGGCCAAAAAAACGGGGACCCTCATGAATCATGGTGACGGTTTCAGGCAAGCGCCGTCTTGAGTTGATCAACCAAGTCCAGGCGTTCCCACGAAAATCCTCCGTCGATTTCGGCATCGCGGCCGAAATGACCATAGGCGGCCGTGCGTGCATAGATCGGCTTGTTGAGTGCCAAATGCGTCCGGATGCCGCGCGGGCTCAGATCGACCAACTGCTGCAAAACGTCAGACAGCTTGTCTTCATCGACCGTCGAGGTGCCGAAGGTATCGACATAAACCGACAGCGGCTTGGAAACGCCGATGGCATAGCTCAACTGAATGACGCATTTGTCGGCCAGATGCGCGGCGACGACATTCTTCGCCAGATAGCGCGCGGCATAAGCGGCCGAACGATCGACCTTGGTCGGATCCTTGCCGGAAAAAGCTCCGCCGCCATGCGGCGCGGCGCCGCCGTAAGTGTCGACGATGATCTTGCGCCCGGTCAGACCGGCGTCACCGTCCGGTCCCCCGATGACGAAGCGCCCCGTGGGATTGACGTAAAACTGAGCCTCCGGGCACATCCAACCTTCCGGCAGCACGTTCAACACATGCGGACGAACGATCTCGCGCACGGCATCCTGATCGATCGTGCCACTGTGCTGGGTGGAAACCACCACGGAGGTGGCGCGAACCGGCTTGCCGTTCACATACTGCAGCGTCACCTGGCTCTTGGCATCGGGCCCCAGCAAAGGCTCGGCGCCGGAGTGCCGCGCCTCGGCCAACGATTTCAGGATGGCATGGGAATAATAGATCGGCGCCGGCATCAGCACGCTGGTCTCGTTACAGGCGTAACCGAACATGATGCCCTGGTCGCCAGCCCCCTCGTCCTTATTGCCAGCCGCATCGACGCCCATGGCGATATCGACGGACTGCTTGTGGACATAGACGTCGACGCGGGCCTGCTTCCAATGGAAGCCGTCCTGCTCATATCCGATGTCACGCACCGCGGCGCGCGCCACCTCTTCCAGCGTCTTGCTGGTGATCGAATCCGGACCGCGAACCTCGCCGGCCAGAACGATCTGATTGGTGGTGCAAAGCGTTTCCACGGCAACCCGCGCATTGGGGTCGGCCGTCAAAAACGTATCGACGATGGCATCCGAAATACGGTCGCAAACCTTATCGGGATGGCCTTCGGAAACGGACTCACTGGTAAACAGAAAATTGGACTTCGACACGGTCGATCCTCCGAAATCCGGTTGAAACGGGACCAGGGGCATCGAAGGATAAGTCATCGGTGCACCCACTTAGCCTTGGATTTTACGTGGCAGCAAGCGGTCAAATCTCCACGCCCCGGCAAAGGCCGAGGGGTCGTTTGTTACAGACTTTCGATCACAGATTCAAGACAGAAGGCAAAAAAAACGCCGGCGGCGAGAGTCGGATGACGTTTGGTGGGATCGTGAAGCGATTCCGCCAAAAGTCTGAATCCCCCTCTATCTCAATAAAGAAGAGGACGATTCAGACGTTAGGTCGAAGCGATTCCGCTTCGACCTAACGTCATCGCGCTCTAAGCCGGCGTTTCATTTTGTCCTATTTGGCGTCAGCGCCGTCGCAGGCGTTGGCCAACGCTTTGGCCAGTTCGAAGACCCGCTTTCTCACCTGCGGATCGGTGATGCGGTAATAGGCCCGAACCAGCTCCAGCGTCTCGCGCTTGGTCATCGGATCGGCTTCGAGCGAGGCAGGCTGCTCGTCCACCAAACCCGCGACCATCATCCGCGGACTCTGCAACGACGTATCGTCCGACATATCGTCGAAAAAGAACGACACGGGAACGTCAAGAACACGAGAGAGATCGAACAGGCGCGACGCGCCGATTCGGTTGGCGCCCCGTTCATATTTCTGGACCTGCTGGAAGGTGAGACCAATGGCCTCTCCCAGCTTTTCCTGACTCATGCCGAGAAGGGTCCGTCGGAGACGAACGCGGGCACCGACATGCACGTCGATCGGATTGGGCTTGCCTGAAGCCGTTCGACCGCGGCCGGACCGGCGGACGGGGACATCGGACTTCAGTTGTTTGCTGTTGCTAGCGGCACGGGCCATGGCAATTCCAAGGGAATGTGTTGACATCAAGGGTTCGATGATCGCTGACAGCGGAACCGACGCCGGATTGGCTGTCACGCGCTATCACTTTAGGCATACTACCGTATGCCAGTCAACATACATCGTTTACTGAAAGTCGCTCCACCCCAAAAGGAATTCAACCGTGCCGAAACACCACCCCCCACAGAGCAGCGCATCCGGAGATCACTACCAAGAAGAGCAGTGACGCGATCACACCGAATCTGGCAAAGGGAGGAGCCGCCGCGAGGGAGGCCGGCAAGGCGGAATCGAGGACGCCCTCTGCTCCGAGGGGCAATTCGGCGAGCACGCGGCCATAAGGATCGACCACGGCGGAAATGCCCGTATTGGCTGCGCGCACCACGGGCAGCCCCTCTTCAACGGCCCGCAGCCGTGCCGAGGCGAAATGCTGATAAGGCCCGGCGCTGATGCCGTACCAGCCGTCATTGGTGAGATTGAGCAACCACGCCGGGCGATGCGCCGGATCAACCACGTCACCTGGGAAAATGACCTCGTAGCAGATCAGCGGTCCGACCGGAGGCAGCCCCGGCAAGGCAAGTGTCTGGGCGCCCGGTCCGGCGGAGAAATCGACGCTGCCGGCGGTAATCTTGGTCAGCGGGAGCAGCCCATGCAACGGCATATATTCGCCGAAGGGCACCAGATGCGCCTTGTCATAGGTCCCAACGATTTCGCCTCGACCATCCAATGCCAAAAGACTGTTCCAGATGCGAAACGGCAGGACGCCGGGGCCTGTGCCCCGCACCGCGCCGGTGATCAACAGTCCGCCCGGAGGCGTCACGGAAGCCATCAGGCGCCGCGCCGTCTCTTCACGCTCAAGAAATGACGGCGCCGCCGTCTCCGACCAGATGACATCGGTCACCTTGTCCCATCCCGGCGAGGCGGTCATATCCAGATGCCGCTGAAAATGCGCGATCCGTTTCTGGGGATCCCATTTCAGGGTCTGTTCGATATTCGCCTGCACCAGGCGCAAGCGGACATCCGGCACCGAGGCTGTGGTGCCGTCGGCCAGCCGCATCCCGCCCCATGCGGCAACGGCCGCCAACAGGAGAAGACTGGCCAACATCGCCATCCGATGGCGCCGGGCCGGGTAGGCCAGCACCGCCGGCATCGCGGCGACGATGACGGTCAGCAAACTCAGGCCATAGGTCCCGGCGACAGCGGCAAATTGCACAACCGGCAAGACGGGCATCCAGACCGAGCCGATCTGATTCCATGGGAATCCGGTGAAGATCCAACTCCGGACCCACTCGAACAGCACCCACGTCACCCCCAGCATCAATACCCGCGGCACACCGGGGGAGCTTATGCGCCGAGCGGCCCAAACGGCCGCTCCGGCGAAAACGGCGAGCAAGCCGCCCAAGCCGAAAACGGCGAAAGGCACCATCCAGCCAAAACGCACCGGATCGACCAAGAGCGCGTAGGCAATCCAATAGAGCCCTAAAGAGAAATGCCCAAAGCCGAACCACCAGCCAACAGAAAACGCCTCCCGATCCCGTCCGGCGCCGTCGAGCAGCCACATCAGACCGGGGAACGCAATCCACAGCAAGGGTAAGGCATGGATAGGCGGCAAGGCCAATGCGGCCAGAGCGCCAAGCAGCAGAGCAGCAACCCGCCGCCGCCAGCCGCGCGCGCCTTCGAGACGAGCGGCGGCCGATTGAAGAGCATTCACGCGACGGGGTCCTCCCGCTTTGGCACGTTCCTGACCCTGAGGCGTTTGATTCGCCGCGGGTCGGCATCGACCACTTCAAATTCCAATCCCGAAGGATGGTTGATCAATTCACCGCGTGAGGGAACGCGGCCCGCCAGGAAAAAAACGAGCCCCCCCAGCGTATCAACATCTTCACGTTCTTCTTCGTCGAGCAGCGCGCCGACACGGGCTTCCAAGTCTTCGACCGGCACACGGGCATCCGCTTCGATCACGCCGTCGGGACGTTCGACATAGTCGGGTTCGACATCGCGGTCATGCTCGTCTTCGATCTCTCCAACGATTTGCTCGACCACATCCTCAATGGTCATCAAACCATCAATACCGCCATATTCGTCGACCACCAACGCCATATGCGTGCGCTTCAAGCGCATCTCCAGCAGCAGATCGAGCAAGCGGATCGAGGGCGAAACGAACAGCACCTTGCGCACGATTCGCTGCAAGCTGAACGGCCGGCCGGACGCCACCAGCATCAGCACGTCTTTGATATGAACCAAACCGATGGCGTCATCGAGAGTGCCGCGAAACACCGGATAGCGCGAGTGGCCCTTGGTGTTGATCACGTCGATCAGACCAGACAGGCTGACCTTGGTATCCACCGCCACAATATCGGCGCGCGGCACCATCACGTCATAAGCGGTCACATCCCGCAGTTGCAGGATATTGCCGAGTAACCGCCGTTCATGTTCGTCAATGGGGATCTCGGCCTCTTCGCGCTCCTCGAACAATTCTTCAAGGGTTTCGCGCACCGATTCGCCCGTCTTGCCGCGCCGCAGACCTTTCAGCCATCCGCGCAACGATCGAACCAGAGAGTCATCGTTAGCCCCGTTCTCACGGGGCGATCTAGTGCCAGAAGGGTCGTTCATATCCGTTCAGTCTGCTCCACGCCCGCGTCACGACGCCGGCGAAACGGCGTAAGGATCGGCAATGCCGAGGCCGGCCAGGATGACCCGCTCTTGCTCTTCCATCTCTTCGGCGTCCGCCTCTTCGAGATGATCATAGCCCAGAAGATGCAGCACGCCATGGACCAGAAGATGCGCCAGATGATCACCCAGCGTCTTTGCTTCGGCTTCGGCCTCCCGGGACGTCGTTTCAAAAGCCAACACCACATCGCCCAGCAACAAGGGGCCGACCGGCGGCAGATCCTCTTCCCCTTCCAAAGCGGCGAAGGATAAGACATTGGTCGGCTTGTCCTGACCGCGATATTGCCGATTCAGGGATTGCACCATGGCATCGTCAGCCAGAACCACGCTGATTTCGACGCGCTCCAGCGATCCTTCCGGCAAAGCCTCGATCGCGCCCTCCAAAGCGGCCCGAACAACGCGCTGACACAAATCCTCGGCCGTCGGCAGGGCTTCAAGCCATTGCGCACAAGGCAGAGCAATGCCGATATCGGGTCCGTTCATCGACGATCTCCATCGGGGTCCTTGGCGCGACGGTCACGGATGTCATAGGCACGGACGATTTCCGCGACCAGCCCATGGCGAACCACGTCACGGTCGGTAAAATGCACAACCCCGATCGACGGCACCGTTTCCAAAATATCCAAGGCGTCCTTCAAACCCGACCGCGTGCCGGGCGGCAAATCGATTTGCGACAAATCGCCCGTCACCACCATGCGCGAATGCTCACCCAACCGGGTCAAAAACATTTTCATTTGCACCGGTGTGGTGTTCTGCGCCTCGTCGAGGATGACGAAGGAGTTGGCCAGCGTCCGACCTCGCATGAAAGCCAGCGGCGCCACTTCGATATCGCCGGCTGCCAGTTTCTTCGCCACCTGATCGCCCGGCAGCATGTCGTGCAAGGCATCGTAAAGCGGCCGCAGATAAGGATCGACTTTGTCCCGCAGGTCTCCCGGCAAAAACCCCAATCGTTCGCCGGCCTCGACAGCCGGACGCGACAGGATAATGCGATCGACCTCGCCCTTGAGCATCATGGAGACCGCCTTGGCGACGGCCAGATAGGTCTTGCCTGTTCCAGCCGGCCCCAAACCGAACACCAGTTCCCGACCGTCCATGGCGCGCATATAGTCGGCTTGCACCGGTGTGCGCGCCGCGATATGGCGTTTGCGCGTGATATAAACCGGGCGATCGGCGTTCGACGCGCCGTCGGCCGCCATCCTGAGCGCCGCGTCGATATCCGCCGATTCGATCGGCACGCCTTGGCTCAATCGGCGATAGAGATCGGCAAGAACCGCTTGCGCTTCTTCAACCAATGCGGCCGGACCATCGATGGTCACCGCATTGCCACGCGACATCAAGCTCACCCCAAGTTGCCGCGCAATGCGTTCCAGATGAGTGTTGGCCGGCCCCAACAACATCTGCAACAGGGCATTGTCGTCGAATTCCCGGATAACTCTGGCATTGTCTGACATCGACGAATCCGTCACGCGCAGGCCCTACGCTCCACAAGGTTGGCCGCCAGGGAATTGGGATTGGCGGCGACCATTTCCAATCGCTGTACCGTGTTCAGCATGCTCTCCGGGGCGGTGACGAAGACCGACTGCATATAAGGACTGCGCCCAATCAACTGACCGGCATGGCGCCCCGGACGATCGAGCAGGACATCGAAAGAACGCCCGACACACCCCTGGTTGAACGCCGTCGCCTGCGCGGCAATCAAGCTTTGCAGGGCCGCCAGCCGTTCATCCTTGCTGTCCTCGGCCACTTGATCCTCCATCGCTGCGGCGGGTGTGCCCGGCCGGGGACTGTATTTGAAGGAATAGGCCTGGGCGAACCCTATGTCTCTGATCAATCCGAGCGTGCTCTCGAAGTCGGCGTCGCTTTCTCCGGGAAAGCCGACGATGAAATCCGAAGATAAGGCCAAATCCGGCTGGGCGGTGCGCAAGCGATCGATCAAACGGCGATAATCGTCCGCCGTATGCTGGCGATTCATCTGGGCGAGGATGCGATCCGAGCCCGACTGCACCGGCAGATGCAGGAACGGCATCAATTGAGGAATGTCTCGATGGGCGGCGATCAGATCCTCGCCCATGTCTCTCGGATGCGACGTCGTATAGCGGATTCGTTCGATACCGGGAACATCCGCCAGGGCGCCGATCAACCGGCCGAGCCCCCAACCGCAGCCGTCCGGTCCATTTCCGTGGTAACCATTGACATTCTGGCCCAGCAAGGTGATCTCGCAGGTCCCGCCCTCGACCAGACTCCGGGCTTCCGCCAGAACCGCTGCGACGGGACGAGAATACTCGCCGCCCCGCGTATAGGGCACGACGCAGAAGCTGCAGAATTTGTCACAGCCCTCCTGCACGGAGAGGAATGCCGACGGCCCTTGGACCGACTGCGGCGGCAGATGATCGAATTTCGGTTCGGCCGGAAAATCGGTGTCCAGCACCTGGGCGCCGGCCCGGCTGGCCTTGGCGACCATTTCGGGCAACCGGTGATAGGTTTGCGGCCCCAACACGATATCGACGTAAGGCGCACGGGCCAGAATTTCCTCGCCTTCGGCTTGGGCGACGCATCCGGCCACGGCGATGATCAATCGCTGGCCGTCGGGCTTCGCCTGTTTCAGCAACCGGAGGCGTCCCAACTCCGAGAACACTTTTTCCTCGGCATGCTCGCGGATATGACAGGTGTTGAGGATCACCATATCGGCATCCTCGACCCGCTCGGTCGCTGCATAACCCAGCGGCGCCAAGACGTCCGCCATCCGGGCAGAGTCGTAAACGTTCATCTGGCAACCGTAGGTGCGAATAAAAAGTTTCTTTGCCAAGGATCAAATACTCAAAAATATCGGGAGAACGGCGTCATTCCCCTGTTGATAACTAACATCGCGTGTCGGGAAGTCAAGTTACCCAATGATAACGGTGTCCGTCGCGACGGAACGGCCGGCCAGTCCGGCATTGGCCTGAACCACGCCGCGGCGAACGGCATTATAGCAATGATCCGTCAGCGCCTTTCGCGAACCGAACTGTTCCAAGGTGACCGGGGGATGAAAATCCACTTCGACGGTCACCCGGCCAAGACCAAGCACTGTCCACAAATGGGACGCCAACTCCATATCGCCGTACCAGGCGAAATAGGGGCGCCAACCGCGCCCCATCGGCAATCCGCCCAAATGCGTATAGGCGATTGATATCGGTTGCACGGACAGGGGCCGACCGTCGGGCAACCGCGTCTCGGCAACCGAGAACAAGGCGCTTTTGAACGGCAACACGCGATTCCCGTCGTTGCTGGTACCTTCGGGGAATAAGACCAGCGATTCGCCGACGGCCATCAAGCGGTCGAGCAACTGGTCTTTTTGTTCCCTGCTGCGCCGCGAGCGCCGCTCGATAAACACGGTTCGCCCCAACTTGGCCATGAAGCCGATGCCGGGCCATTGCCTCACTTCCTTTTTGGCGATAAAGGCCGCCGGCACGAGAGCGCCGATGACGACGATATCAAGATAGGAGGCGTGATTGGCGACGAACAACGCCGGTCGGTCCGGACAAGGCGCACCGCGAACGACCAAATCGATCCCGATGATTCTGGCGGCGCCTTGCCAAAAAAACTGGGCGATCGACCGGCATCGTCCGACCCTCTGGAAAAAGCCCAACACCGCGACCAGGGGAACGATCGCCAACACCCAAACAACGAAGCAAAACAACCGCATGGCGGCTGCCACCGGCATATGCATCGCGTCTGTCTGACTCTCGGCCTTCGCCACGGCGGGCATGCTCATAAAATGCGCGTGGCGGTGCGGTCGTAATGGCGAAAATATTTGTCGGTGATCAGATCCGTTTTAACGATCACGCAGACATCGGTGGTGTTGAACTGATGATCGATGACCGCGCCATCGCCGACGAAGCCGCCCAAGCGAAGATATCCTTTGATCAAAGGCGGCAGTTCCGCCACGGCGTGGCGCGCGGTGGCCGCTTCGGCCGGCAGCAAATTCATATTGGTATAAAGCGCCGGAAGAGCGCGCGGCCGAATCGATTCGGGCGCCAGATGGTTGTGGTAGAGGAAGCTGAGCGGCACGGCCAGCGCCTGCGGATCGATCCCGTGCAAACTGGCGCAACCGAACATGAGGTCGATATTGCGGGAAAACACGTAACCGGCAATTCCCCGCCAGAGACATTGCATGGTCATGCGCGTGCGGTAAGCGGGGTCGACGCAAGACCGTCCGAGTTCGAGAACATGTCCGGGAAAAGCGGCGATTTTCTCGATGTCATATTCGCTGGCGGTATAGAAGCGCGAGAACTTCGGGTTGTCGCGGCGTTGCAATCGGTAGGTCCCGACCACGCCTTCCGCCCCGTCGCCTTTGGAGCGGTCAATCACCAGCAGATGATCGCAAACCCCATCAAAGTCATCGAAGTCACGCCCCGCGACCGCCATTTCCGGAGTCGGCAGAGCCCCCATTTCGTCATAGAAGACGCGGTAGCGAAGTCGCTGCGCCGCCTCCACTTCCGCAGATGACGCCGCCAGCCGCACTTCAAGACTGGCCGCCCCCGTATCATCCACGTCGGACACCTCAGCTTTCATCATCCCTCGTTCGACTTTCGGCGCCGATCGATCGCCGGTCGGAATCATTGGTTTTCGTTGCCCTCGCCTGGCGTCAGCGGCACCGCATAAAGCTCAAGGCGATGACCCACCAGCTTGAAACCGAAGCGGCGCGCGATCTCACGCTGCAAAGCCTCGATCTCGGGGTTTTGGAATTCGATGACGCGGCCACTCTGCATATCGATCAAATGGTCGTGATGGGCTTCGGGAGCCTCTTCGTAACGCGCCCGACCGTCGCCAAAATCATGCCGCTCGAGAATGTTCGCCTCTTCAAAAAGACGAACCGTTCGATACACCGTGGCAATACTGATATTCGGATCGATCGCCGTCGCCCGCCGGTAGACTTCTTCGACATCGGGATGATCGACCGCATCGGACAGCACACGGGCAATCACCCGACGCTGCTCGGTCATTTTCATCCCTCTCTCGATGCATCGCTGTTCGATTCGCGAGATCATGACCGGGTTGTAACCGATATATCAAAGAATTTGCAACGACAAACACAGCGCCGCCGCAGACGATGGCCCACGGCGGCGCTCGTTCGATTCATGGCTTATTGAGCAGCGCGACGCCGTTTGCGCGGCTTGGTGCCCAGGCCGATCTTCTTGGCCAGGGAACTCCGGTGCATCGCGTAGTTGGGAGCGACCATCGGATAATCGGCCGGCAACCCCCAACGATCCCGATATTCTTCGGGCGACATATTGTAAGCTGTCTTCAGATGACGCTTCAGCATCTTGAGCTTCTTGCCATCCTCCAGACAAATGATGTAGTCGGGTGTCACCGACTTCTTCACTGGCACGGCCGGCTGCGGACGTTCAAGAACGACAGGAGCGGTCCCAACGGAAGCCAGGGTGCGAAACACCTCATGGATAAGCTGGGGCAAGTCAGTCACGGCCACGGTGTTATTGGCCACATGGGCCGCCACGATCTGCGTGGTTAGCGTCAGCAGTTCGTTTTGGTTGGATTGATCGGACATTGTTAGGCGGCCTTCTAATTACAAAAGCTGGCAGCTTGTATAGTTTGTTTTAGAGCGGATAGCAATATCCAATGTTACCTTCATAAAACTTCGGAATGACCCGTGACTGAGAACGCAAACTACTTCCTGGATATCATTAACGAAATATGTCCAATGACCTTCGTCAAAACCAAGTTGGCGATTGAAAAGATGCAATCCGGAGACGAACTGGAAGTTCGCTTGAAAGGCAGTGAACCCATACGCAACGTACCGCTCTCGGTACGAGAACTGGGACATTGTATTTTATCTCTGGATCCGGAACCTGGAGAACAGGCCGACGGTATTCATCGATTGCGCATCAGGAAGGCATGACCTCCCCTGCTTCCATCGCGAGGGAGCGTTTCATGACCAACGCATCAATGGCATTGCCATAGTAACGAGGGCGGCAACCGACCTGTTCGAAGCCTTGCGTCGAATAAAGATGGCGCGCGGAGTCATTATCGGCGGCCACTTCGAGAAAAAGAACTGTCGCTCCGGCTTGGCCCGCCATCTCCGTCGCACGCGCCAGAAGCGCTGTCGCCACACCGCGCCGCCGACAAGGCGGCAAGACCAGGACCGTCAACACCTCGGCCTCGTCCCCGGCCGTCCGGCACAAGATGAATCCTTGCGGATGCGCCTCCCCCGGCTTCGGCGCCGCGAGAAAACCGAAGGCACCGGGCATCGCCAGAAGTTCGCTCATGGCCTTCTCATCCCATGGTTCGGCGAAACAGATCCGGTGCATGGCGGCCAGCACGGCGGCATGCGCCGGCGCGATCGGCTGCAGATCGATCGTCATTCGGAGCCGGGTCCTGGCGTTTGGGGCATGGTCACATCGGGCGGACGCAGATAAATCGGCTCGGGCGGCAGCGCCAGGCCACCGGCGTAACGCTCCGCCGAAAGGCGCGCAATGACCCGCGCATCGGGAAAGCGCGTGCCCTCCGAAATCCGCGCGTCCGGCCGAAAGGCCATCAACTGTTCCGCCGCATCACCGGCCAGCAGAAGCGGTCCGGCGCACAAGCGAACGGCCTCCGACGCCGGCATTCCGGCGGGAGGCCCCAAAGGCACGAGATCGGACGTGAAGACCTGGACGAAAAGATCCGCTCTTTTGCTGTCGACGGCGACGATCACGGTGCGGCCCTGACGCTCTTCGAGGGGAATGGCATGCGCGAGGGCATCGCAGGTGCCGATGCCGGCGATCGGAAGATGCGCCGCCAGGCCTAAGCCGCGTGCCGCGGCAAGGCCGATCCGAATGCCGGTGAAGGTGCCGGGCCCGACGGTCACACCGATCAGAGAGAGATCCTGCCAGACCACTCCGGCATCACCAAGGGTCGCTTCAATCATCGGCATCAAGGCTTCCGACTGTCCTCGCGACATCGCCTTGGTGTGCCAACTGAGCACCTGTCCCTGGCGTAAAATGGCTGCGGAGCAATTTTGGGTACTGCAGTCGAACGCTAGAATGGTCAAGGCGACAAATTTCCGCTGTAACGATAAGGTCCTGGCTATACTGCCGCGTCCTTGGCCGTCTGCATAGGTGCTCCGCACATGAGCTTGGTGCCCATTCGCCCACCCGTCTTCGACGTCGACATCGCGCTCGCCTATGCGACGCCCGACAATTTCACCGGCCGCCCGATTTACCGGCGGGCCGATTGCTGGTTGCGGACGGAAGCGGCCGACCATCTGCAGCGGGCCATTGCCCTTGCCGGCGCCCTGGGTCTGCGCCTTCTCATCTTTGATGCCTTCCGGCCGCAAGAGGCGCAACGGATCATGTGGAACCACACGCCCGATCCCGTCTTCCTGGCCGACCCCGCGCGAGGCTCATCGCATTCGCGAGGCGTCGCCGTCGATTTGACCTTGACCGATTCCATCGGCCGCATCCTGGACATGGGCACCGCGTTCGATGCCTTCACCCCGCTGTCGCATCACGGCAACACCGAAATCTCAGTCGAAGCTCAGAAAAACCGCCATCTGTTGCTGGGGCTCATGAGCAGCGCCGGCTGGATGTTTTACGCTCAGGAATGGTGGCACTATCAATTGCCCGACGCTCACGCCCGCTTCCCGCTCCTCAGCGACAGCACGCTGAGCACTTCGATGATGGCGCCGGAGCCTTAGACGATCATGCAAGCTTCGTCGAAATCGAGTCGCGGCAGACGGGGATGCAGGGCTGTCCGATCGCCATAACCGAGATTGATCAGGAAATTGGAGCGGATCTTGGTGCCGCCAAAGAACGCCTCATCAACCTTTGCGTTGTCGAAGCCGCTCATCGGTCCGGCATCCAGCCCCAGCGCACGCGCCGCCAGCATCAGATAGGCGCCTTGCAGACTGCTGTTGCGAAAGGCCGTCGCCTGGATCAAGGCCTCTTTGCCGACGAACCATGCCTTGGCATCCGCATGAGGAAAGGTCCTGGACAGGAGTTCATAGAACTCCAGATCTTCGCCGACAATCACGGTGACCGGCGCCGCCATGGTCTTTTCCAAATTACCGGTGGACAGCGCCGGCTTCAGCCGCTCCTTCGCGTCCTTGCTGGTCACGAAAACGAAGCGCGCCGGCTGTGTATTGGCGCTGGTCGGGCCGAGACGCGCCAAGTCGTAAATGGCGGTCAAGGTGGACGGATCGACGGGCACGTCCTGCCATTTGCTTAAGGTCCGCGCATCCTTGAACAGGATATCGAGATCTGCCGACGACAGGGATTTGCTCATCAATTGCTCGCCAGAATCGTTGCCACGCTGCGCAGATTGAGCCGGGCCGCATCGAACGCCTCCAAGGCGTTTGCCCGGATGATCGAACGCAATGTGGTTACATAATCGTCGCCGCGTTCGGAATAGCGGTGCAATGTGCCGGCCAATTCGACGGAATCGATCTCGCCTTTGGCGCCCCGCATGCGCGCGCGCGCTTGGCGGAATTCACGATAAGCCCGATGGGTGTTGAGATTGCGGGCGTAAGCGGCCACCGCCTCGCTCAAACTGGCGAAGTTGCGGTAGTCCCAATCGCCCGCCGCCCCTTGCCCGAACTGACCGAAAATGGCGTTCTGTTCACGGGCGATCCGCGACGTCCCCCATCCACTCTCCTCGATCGCCTGGGCCAGAGCCAATGACGGCGGAATCACGTCCACTTTCTTCAAAAGAGCATCGACATCGTCGTCGGGCTGATCATAGGCATCCGACAGAGACAGGATCCACTGCACGTCGTCGGCGGACAATGTCTCGCCAGCGGTCATGCGGGCACGGATCACCAGAAGCTTTTGTCGATCGACGCCGATCTGATCGTTGACGTGCAAGACCACGGGCAACAAGGTGCGCAGAAACAGGACCCGCCGGGAATCCATGGCGTCGAGCCGGTCGAGATCGGGCGGCAGGCTGGCCAACAATACCCTGGGCACGGAAATGTAGCCCTGGGACACGGCGTCCAGGTCAAACCCAATCCGATCGAACGCCGCCTGAAGTTTGGCCGCGTTACGGGTTTCGGATTGACGAATTGTATATGTTACCGGCGGCAAGGATCCGTGCGCGACGGCGACCGTCCGGGGTTCGCCGGGCAAACGCGGCGAAGGAAGGCCGCTCCAAACCAGGGCAAACAGGCCGACAACGAACACTGCCAGCAAAGCCAGCAATCCCCCGTTGCACAGCGAGGTCCGAGTTTTATGATGCATTCTTCCTCTTTCGTTTTGCCTTACCGCTCCCAGTTCACCGGCCCCGCATTCCGGATCATTCGCATAGACGAGCTTCAAACGGTAAACCCATTGCGGCACAATTGCAATTGTGCACCGCAACAATCAACTATTACAATATATTGCAGACCTCAGTCCACGGCTTCGACGGCCTGCACTTCCGGCACGTAATAGCGCAGCATGTTTTCGATGCCATGCTTAAGCGTCGCCGTGGAACTGGGACACCCTGAACATGCCCCTTGCATGTGCAGATAGACCACACCGTCTTCGAAACTCCGGAAGATGATGTCGCCACCGTCGTTGGCCACGGCGGGACGGACACGCGTATCGATCAGTTCCTTGATTTGCGCCACCACCTCGCTATCCGCTTCACCGGATGCCACCGGCGCGCCGTCATCGCTCAACAAGGCGGCACCCGAAGTGTAGTGATCCATGAGAGCGGCCAGCACTTGCGGCTTCAAGACGGCCCAATCGACCCCTTCCGCCTTACCGACAGTCACGAAGTCGGAGCCGAAAAACACCCGCCCGACACCGTCAATAGCGAACAGCCGACTGGCCAACGGCGACCGTCCGGCGGCCTCGACGTCGGCAAAATCGGCGGTTCCCTGGCCCATGACATCGCGGCCCGGAAGGAACTTCAGTGTATTCGGATTGGGAGTGTTCTCGGTCTGAATGAACATGGCTTTTTCCTCAGGAATTCGCGAGTCCCGCAAGGACAGTCGTAAAGATGCGTTGGCGGGTAGATGGGGCAAGAGAATCGATTCGTCAAGGCTATTCGGCCAGCCGACAGACGCCGCCGGCCATCGGAAAGGCGGGGAGAAGCAACGTTTGGCAGATACACAATCTTATTAAATCAATAACTTGACAGGAAGCGGCAGGCGCCCTCGACACATTTTTAACAAAATGCATCCGATCGCTCGAAATGTTGCGAAATGCCCCTCCGATGCTTCATGTCAGGGCGTCGATCGCCTCGTCGGTCAGGGTGCCGGGAACGATCGTCAACGGAATCCGAAGACGATTCACATAGCGCCCCGTCAAGGCGCTGCATAAAGGACCGGGACCTTGCGGACCGGTCCCGGCGGCCAGAACCAGGATGGAAATCGCCGGCTCTTCATCGATCAACCGCAACAATTGATCGCGCGGTTCGCCCTCCCGAACATAGAGCATCGGTAATTCACCCGACGTCTCATTGACCTTTTCGGCCATGTGCTGCAGCAACTGTTCGGCTGCCTGGCGCGCCTCTGCCTGCATCAGATTGCCGATCGCGGCGAAATGTTGAAATTCCGGCGGCTCGATCACCCTGAGCAAGGCGACGCGCCCTCCCGAATGAAGGGCCCGCCGGCAGGCGTAGCGAAGCGCCGCGCGCATCTCATCGCTATTGTCGACCACCACCAGAAAGGTGCGGCCGGTCTTGGCCGGGGGTTTGCGTCTGTCATTCATAGGACTCAACCTCTCCGAAAGGCGACGGCGGCCAGCCAGCCAGCCGCCGCCGCAAGCAGAACGGCGAATATCCCGTAGAGTGCCGCGCGATGCATCGCGAAGTCAAAAACTTGCGAGCCGACACCGATCTTGCTGATGATCAGCGGCGTCGTCTGAGCGCTGGACACCTCGCCGTCCTTCATCAGGAAGACCTCGACCGTATAGATCCCGGTCGGCACATTGGCCGGAAAATCGATCTCCGTCCGAAACAGCCGATGCCCGATGAAGCTGACCACCCCCGGAAGACGCGCATAAAGACCGGCGCTTTCCTTGAGACGCAGCAGAGCCTTTCGATAGTCGTCATCACTGACCGAGATGTCCCGGCGACGAACCTTCATGGCCAAGTGATCGAGTCCGATCTGGTGACGCTCCAATGTCGACACCGCAACAATTTGGTCAAGCGTCCGGCTTGCGGCGACGCGGTAATAGGAGGGGGCGTCGCTGATCACCGCCTGGGCATGATTCACCCAGATGCCCATGACCCTTTCCTTGCGACGGACCATCTCCGTCTGGGCCGGGCCACGAACCACGACGACGACATCCCCGTCGCCTTCGACAGCGCCGAACAAAAGCACGGTTGTGCCGGCAAAGCCGGTGGTGATGGCGACAAGATGGTTGGACAAATCGACAACCAGCGGATCGGCGGACTCCGCCAGGACCGCCGTGGGAAAGCCCAGCCCCAACCAGGAGATCAAAAGCCAGCGCGCCAGGAAAGACGGTCGTCGGAAGGATATCAGCGCAATGCCTCCGCCAATTCGGACAACCGGCTTCGCGCCCGAAGCAAATGATAGCCTTGAACCGCCAGATGATTGGGCACCAGCATCGACGCAGATCCCCCGTCGAGAACCACCCAAGGCCGAGGCGTCGCCGCCGCCGCCAGGGATCCCAGCATGGCCGTCCAGGCTTCGGTCAATCCGCGCGCCGTCAACACATCGGCGGCGTCCTCGCCCAAACCGCGCAGGAGCAGCAACGCGGCATAAGCGCGTCCTTTGCCATCGTAATAAAGGCCATCGGCGGCACCGCCAAACCAGCCGGAAGCGTCCCCGATCGGCGCATCGAGGCGATCGGCCGTCGCCTCCAATTCTTTGGCGAAACGCAACAACACCGCCCCCAACACGTCGGGCCGGCGGTCGAAAGTGGCAAGACCGTCCGCCAAACGCCGATTGTAGGCCTCGAAAGACCGGCCGGCGTTGCGATATTGCTTTTCGCTCGACAGGGTTCTCGCCCAGGGCTCGCGGGGGTTGATCATCCAGACGTCGGGCGGATATTGCAGAAGCGTGGCGGCGCGCGCGAGATCGTCATCGGCAACCGCCCCTCCCTCCTTGGCAAGGCGGCCGATTCTCTGGTCCATTCCGATAGCGAAACAGCCGATCATCGCGGTGATGCCCTTTTGAAAATTGGGCATGGCGACCAGAATCGCCGCCGGCATGAACAGCGGCCTGTTGGGCGTCCAACCGTGCTGGTCGATCTCGCGGTGAATCAACGCCGCCGCCGCCGTCACCGCCCTGCTTTGCCCCTGAGGACTCTCGGCGGAGGCGAAAGACGGATCGTCATCAATGACATGAACCCGCCAGGCGCCAACCGGATAATAGAGCAAGAACGCCAACAGCACGCCCACGCCGGAAAGCGCCAGCAGTCGGCGGCGTTTGGGCCATTCCTTGAATAGCAGGGCTTTGAAAAAGCCACCCGCCGCGGATGCTGGCGGCTCACGGCCGTCCGTCTCAGGAACCCCAACCTGGTCTTCGGCCGGCGAAACGGTCATAACTGGGCTCCCCTATCCGACCCTTTCTTCCTACGCCCTGTGCCGACGGCGATCAAGGGGAGACGGGTTGACCCACAGGGCAATCGCTTGCTGGCGATTGCCCTGGCTCTATCAAGTTCCTCAAGCGCCGGCGGGCGCATCCGCGCCCTTGG
>Ga0209415_10001291_pt1 | contig 47876 bp, 42 predicted proteins | sample PeaSoiSIISIP2007_FD_187696 | JGI IMG/M metagenome (GOLD analysis project Ga0209415, IMG submission 187696) | Peat soil microbial communities from Weissenstadt, Germany - SII-SIP-2007 (SPAdes) (version 2) | ecosystem: Environmental > Terrestrial > Soil > Wetlands > Peat | place: Germany... | reverse complement strand
TCAATCAGCTTGGTGGGATTGCTGTCCAGGTCCACCATGTTGCCGGCTTCCTTGGCCGCCATGGTGCCGGTGTTCATCGCCACGCCGACGTCGGCTTGCGCCAGCGCCGGAGCGTCGTTGGTGCCGTCGCCGGTCATGGCCACCAGCCGTCCTTCAGCCTGCTCCTTCTTGATGTAGTTGAGCTTGTCGGCGGGGGTGGCCTGCGCGAGAAAATCGTCCACGCCGGCTTCGCTGGCGATGGCCGCGGCGGTCAACGGATTGTCGCCGGTGATCATCACCGACCGGATGCCCATGGCGCGCAACTGTCCGATGCGTTCCTTCATGCCGCCCTTGACAATGTCTTTCAGATGGATGACCCCCAGGGCCCGTCCGCCTTCGGCCACCGCCAGCGGAGTTCCGCCCTGGCGGGAAATCACGTCGGCGATCTCCTTAAGCTCCACCGGCACGCGTCCGCCGCGCTCCTCCACGTAGCGCGCGATGGCGTCGGTGGCGCCCTTGCGCAGCTCGCGCCCGGCGAAATTCACGCCGCTCATGCGAGTGTACGCCGAAAAGGGAAGGAACTCGGCGTCCTGATGCGAGATCTCGCGGCCGCGCATTGCATACTTTTCCTTGGCCAGTACGACGACGGAGCGCCCTTCCGGAGTCTCATCGGCGAGGCTGGAAAGCTGCGCCGCATCGGCGAGCTCCTCGGGAAGCACGCCCGGCAGCGCTATGAATTCGACCGCCTGGCGATTGCCGATGGTGATGGTGCCGGTTTTATCCAGCAGCAGCGTATTCACGTCGCCGCTGGCTTCGACGGCCTTGCCGCTCATAGCCAGCACGTTGTGCTGCATCACGCGATCCATTCCCGCGATGCCGATGGCGCTCAGCAGACCGCCGATGGTGGTGGGGATCAGGCACACCAACAGCGAAACCAGGACGGCGATGCCCGGCACGGTTCCGGCGCCGCTGCTCGAAACGCTGTAGGAGGCGAAGGGCGGCAGCGTAGCCACCGCCAGCAGGAAGATCAACGTTAAGCCGGCGATCAGAATATTGAGCGCGATCTCGTTGGGGGTCTTCTGGCGCTCCGCACCCTCCACCAGCGCGATCATGCGATCGAGGAACGTCTCGCCGGGATTGGCTGTAATGCGGACAGTAATCTGGTCGGAAAGCACCTTGGTCCCGCCGGTCACCGCGCTGCGGTCGCCGCCGGACTCGCGGATCACGGGCGCGCTTTCTCCGGTGATCACCGATTCATCCACGGTGGCGATGCCGTCGATGACTTCGCCGTCGCTCGGAATCAGGTCGCCGGCTTCGACCAGCACCGTGTCGCCGGAGCGAAGCCTGGAGGCGGGCACTTGTTCAATCTTGCCGCCGTTGATCATTTTCTTGGCCAGTGCGTCGGTCTTGGTCTTGCGTAGCGAATCGGCTTGCGCCTTGCCGCGCGCCTCCGCCATGGCCTCGGCGAAATTCGCGAACAGCACGGTGAACCACAGCCACAGCACGATTTGAAAGGTGAACCCGATCTCGCCGGCGCCCTTGGCGATGTCGCGGATCAGGAAGACGGTGGTTACGGCCGCGCCCACTTCCACCACGAACATCACCGGATTCTTCCAAAGCGTTCCAGGGTTCAGCTTAACGAAGCAGGCCTTGGAGGCGCGTCCCAGGATATCGGGGTCGAACAGAGGCCTGGCGCGCACCAGCTTGCGCGGCATCAGATTGGTCAAGTCGTTGTTGTTGTTATTGATGTCGGTCTCTGGGGGTTGCGCTGTCGTCGCCATATTCTTAGCTCCAAACTCCGCTGTTCGCAATATCGCGCAGGGCGGGCATCGCCCAGGAGAACAGCTTGCCCGAATGCATCAGGAAATGCTCGACAACGGGACCCAGCGAAAGCGCCGGGAAAAACGTGAGCGCGGCGATCAGCACCACCGTGCCGACAAACAAACCCACAAATAGGGGCCCGTGCGTCGGGAAGGTGCCGCTGGTGACCGGAGTCTTCTTCTTGCCCGCAAGACTCCCCGCGATGGCGATTAGCGGGATCATGAACAAAAACCGCCCGATCAGCTGGGCGAGCCCCGTGGTCAGGTTGTACCAGGGCGTATTCACGCTGATGCCCCCGAAGGCGCTGCCGTTATTTTCGGTCGAGCTCGAATACGCGTAGAGAATTTCGGTGAATCCGTGGGGGCCGCTATTGCCTAGGTTCGCCGTGGCCGGAACGCTGGCCGTCGGGGCCGGTTTGGGATTACCAGAGGCAGGATTCCAATACTGGGCCTTGTCCCAATCGAAGTGAATTACCGAAGTGATCGCGGTGAACCCCAGGATGCTGATCGAGGTCGCCACCACGGCAAGCATCGCCATTTTCACTTCCTTGGATTCGATCTTCTTGCCGAGATACTCCGGAGTGCGTCCGACCATCAACCCGGCGATGAATACAGCCACGATGGCGTACAGCAGGATGCCGTACAGTCCCGCTCCCACGCCGCCAAAGATCACTTCGTCGGTCTGCAAGTTGAGCGTCGGCACCAGCCCGGCAAGAGGAGTTAGGCTATCGTGCATTGTATTCACAGCCCCGCAGCTTGCATCGGTGGTGACCACGGTAAAGAGCGAAGAGGCCACGATGCCGAAGCGGGTTTCCTTACCCTCCATGTTGCCGCCCGCCTGCGAATCGCCGGCCGCGGTCTGGATCCCCAGGTTCGTCAACATCGGATTTCCCGCCTGCTCGTAGTGATACACGACGAACACGCCGGCCAGGAACATGATGCTGCACGCGGCGAAAAGCGCCCATCCTTGCCGCGTGTCGCCCACCATCTTGCCGAAGGTGTAAATGAGACCGGCCGGAATCACGAAGATCATCAGCATCTGCACCAGATTGCTGAAGGGGGTCGGATTCTCGTAGGGGTGCGCGGAATTCGCGTTAAAAAGCCCGCCGCCGTTGGTGCCGATCATCTTGATGGCTTCCTGCGAAGCCACAGGGCCTTGCGGAATGGTCTGCGTTGCGCCTTCCACAGTGGTCACCTTGTCGTACGCCTTGAAGTTCTGAATCACGCCTGACGATACCAGCAACAAAGAGCCGACGACGGCGAGGGGAAGCAGGATGTATAACGTAGCGCGCCACATATCCACCCAAAAATTCCCAATGGAACTGACTTGCTGGCGCGCGAAACCACGCACCAGGGCGATGGCCGCAGCCATGCCCACCGCGGCGGAAGCGAAGTTCTGCACCGCTAGCGCACCCATCTGGGTGAAATAACTCAACGTCGCTTCGCCGGAGTAGGCCTGCCAGTTGGTATTGGTGATAAAGCTCGCGGCGGTACCAAACGCCAGGTCCGGGGTCATCGCAGTTGCGCCATTGGGCGCGTGCGCCGTGCTGAACCCCTGAGGATTGAACGGCAGCCAGCCTTGCAGGCGCTGAATCAGGTAAACGAAAAAGAAGCTCGCCAGACTGAACGCCAGCAAGCTGCCCGCGTAATGGGTCCAGCGCTGCTCGACGTCCTCCCGCACCCCGCAAAGGCGATAGCAAAGACGCTCCACGGGCCGCAGGAGAGGATGAAGGAATGTCCTCTGTCCTTCAAACACCCGGGCCATGTACGTGCCCAAGGGCTTGGTAATCAAGATCAGGATCACGAAAAAGGCCGCGATCTGCACGATACCGTTTGAAGTCATGATGATCTCCTAAAAGCGCGCTCTCTTAAAAACGCTCCGGGCGAAGGAGCGCATAAATCAAATAGACGAATAACAAAACCGTCACAATTCCAGCGATGATGTAGTCCATACTTGCCTCCGCTACAGCCGGTCGCAAGCCTTGGTGAAGGCCCATGTCGCGGCGAAAAAAACCACGGCAATGATTCCATAAAACAGGTCGAGCATCATGATTTCCTTTCACAACTTGGCGGGTCGCAGACCTGCCCCACAACCAACACTTGGTGGCCACGTTTTTTAAGTTGGCGCGTCAGCTTATTTTCTCCAGCGACCACCACGGCGTTCGTTCCCAGAACGCTCTCTAACCCATCAATGCGATCGCGGCACAACACCACGTGCACGTCGGCCTCCACACCCGCTTCGGCGGCGAGCCGCAGCATTCTCTCCGCTGTAAACTCCGGGCGGACAGGCGGTTGATCTAAATCTACTCCATATGGAACCACCTGTGGCGCGACAACCCGGAGGCGTGCGCCTAAGCCGGTGGCCAGCCTGGCGGCATGGCGCAACGCGGCGGCAGTTTCATGCTCCAAAGTGTAGGCAACGTGGATTGCCAGTTGCGGCTTTTCCTCGATGCGGACCGGAGCCCTTGACGACATGGTCTTTATCGGGCTCATGGCATTTTCTCCCACTCACAGAGTAGAACGACGGCGCTAAGGATGTCCTTAAGGGCCCCTAAAAATGCTGTAAATATCAATTATTACAAAGCGTTAGCGGGATTTTTCGGGGGCGCCGGGATGCAGAAGCGGTAGCCCAGGCGAGGTTCGGTGATCAGGTAGCGGGGCTTGGCGGGGTCAGGTTCGATCTTCTTACGGATCTGGTTCATAAATACGTGCAGATACTCAGTTTGATCGCCGTAGTCGGGTCCCCACACGGCCTGTAGAAGGCGCATGTGCGGGATGGCGACGTTGGGATTGCTCACCAGGTACTGAAGCAGATCGAATTCCTTGGGGGTCAGGCGGACTTCGGCGCCGCGCACGGTGACGCGATGGGCTGGGAAATTGATGCTGACCCCGTCGAACTCCACCACTTGGGAGCCGCTTGTCGCCGAAATCGGGACGCGCCGCAGATTCGCACGGATGCGCGCCAGCAGTTCGGGCATGCCGAAGGGCTTGGTAATGTAATCGTCGGCGCCGGCGTCGAGTCCGGCAACTTTGTCGGCCTCCGCATTCCGCACCGTCAACATGACGATGGCGGCTTCGCTGACGGCGCGGATCTGACGGCAGGCCTCCAGGCCGCCCATTCCGGGCATGTTCACGTCCAGCAGAATCAGGTCGTAGCGATCCTCGCGAATCTTGAGCAGCGCCTCCTCTCCGCTTCGGGCATCGGAGACCACATAACCGTTGGCGCTGAGGCTGGCTCGCAGGACACGGCGGATCTGCGGCTCGTCGTCGACCACCAGGATCTTGGCGGGAGTCCCGCTCATCAGGCCGCGACCGCCTCGGGCACGGGCGCCACCGGCAGAGTAAAAGAGAAACGAACGCCGGCTCCCGGCTGGCTGCTCACCGAGAGGGTTCCACCATGGGTCGCGACGATCTCTCGAGCGATGGTCAGACCCAAGCCGGTTCCCGGGATCCGTTCGCGCACGTCCCGGCCGCGGTAGAACTTCTGAAAGATGGAGCTTAACTCCTCCGGCGGGATTGTCGGGCCGTCGTTGGACACATGCACAATAATATTGTCGTCCAAACGCTCCGCGGAAATCCCGATGGACGCCGAAGGCGAGGCATACTTGAGGGCGTTGTCCAGAAGCTGCCGCAGCACCAGGGCGATCAATCCGGGATCGGCGTCCACCGGGGGCAGGTCCGCCGGGATGTCGACGCGGACGTCGCGGCCCTCGCAAAACCGCTTGAGCTGATCGATGGCGTCGGCGACCAACTGAGCCACCGGGCACGACTGCCGGCTGAGCTTCACGTGTCCGGCTTCAATGCGCGCCACTTCGATGGTGCGGGTCAGCAGAGTGGTGAGCCGGTCGGCCTCTTCGTCGGCCACGGTCAGCAGCTCCCGCTCGATGGGATCGCCTCCCTGGTTTGAGAGAATGGACGTGATCGCGGCCTTGATGGAGGTAAGCGGCGTCTTAAACTCATGCGCCAGCGCATCCAGTAGGGTGGCCTTGAGCTGCTCATTCTGCCGCGTCGCCTCCGCGTGATTCGCGGCCTCCTGCGCCCGGGCTCGCTCCAAAGCGATCGCCCCCAATTGCGCAACGGCTTGCAGCGCGGCTTCGGAGAGGGTGGTTCCCACAATACCCAGGCTGCCAAGGACCCGACCCCCAAAGCGCACTGGCAGAATCGAGGTTTTCTGACTCACCGACGACCACGCCGATTCGTTGCGGGCCGCGTCGCGAAGCTGTGACTCAAGCAAGCTGGTGGTGGGGCCGCCACGATGGACCGTGTCGGTAGCGCGGTCGTACAGCGCCACTTCAGGAATGTGGAATACCTGGGCGATGCTCTGGGCAATCTGCGCCGCGATGCCGCGGTGATCGTCGCCGATCATCAGCGCGCGGCTGAATTCGTAGACCTGCTCCATTTCCAAACGCCGCGCGCTGGCTTCGTCGGCTCTGCGCTGCTCGCGGGCCGAGAGCTCGCTGGCGGTAACGGCGGTGATCAGGAATACGATTAAAGCCACCCAGTCTTGCGCCTCCAGGATGCTGAATTTGCCGATCGGTGGAAGGAAGAAGTAGTCGTAACACAACATGCTGGCGAAGGATGCCGCAATCGCCGCGGGTAGCCCGCTGCGAGTCGCCAACAAGAGAATCAGAAGGAGATAGGTGAACCCAGCCGTCGAACTATTGAGGTGGAGCAGCCGGAAGTCGATCGCAGTGACCAGCGCCACCAGCGCGAGAGCGCCTCCGATTCGGAGTATGTATCTCACCTCGCTTCATTTTAGACAATACACGCCTAAAGAATTTCTAATCGTCGGGGGCCGCGCTGGGCGTCGCCAGGAGTGGCGACGCGGCACGCAAGAGTGCGACGCAAGAGTGCGTGCGCCACCCTCATCGCGCCAGCCGTGGCTTCTGAATAGAGCAGGGGGTTGTGGGGGAAACCGAATCTCGCTACTCTTATCTGAAGTATGAAGCCTTCACATTTGATGCTTGCGCTTCTTGTCGTTTTGCCGACCGCGAGCTTGTTCGGCCAGCAACCGCCTGATCTCCCTCAACCACTGAATTGGACCGCGGCTGAAGACCATCAGAACATGATGGATCAGCTCGGTATCAAGGCGCTTCGTCCGGGACCCAGCGGCACCGAGACCGCGCCGAATCATGCCAATTACGATGCGGCCACGGCCAATCCGTTTCCCAATCTGCCGGACGTTTTGACGCTGAAGAACGGAAAGAAGGTGACCACAGCGGACATGTGGTGGAACCAGCGCCGTCCTGAAATCGTGGAGGACTTCGAGCGAGAGGTGCTAGGCCGGGTTCCCAAGAACGTGCCGAAGGTCACCTGGAGCGTGATCAACACGGTTAACGCGATGGTCGGCTCTCATGCGGTGATTGGGAAACAGCTGGTGGGGCATGTCGACAATTCGTCATATCCGCTGATGACTGTCGACATCCAGATGACGCTGGTGATTCCGGCCGATGCACGGGGTCCGGTTCCGGTGATGATGATGTTCGGCGGCGGAGGGCTTCCTGGGGCAGCGGGCGCAGGGCGCGGCGGTGCGGGACGTGGCGCGCCGGCTGCCGGTAGCGATCCGCCCGCGACTGAACAACTGATCGCCGACGGCTGGGGCTACGCATCCATCAACCCCGGCAGCATTCAAGCGGACAATGGCGCGGGATTGACCAAGGGGATCATCGGGCTGGTGAACAAAGGGCAAGCGCGCAAACCCGACCACTGGGGCTCGCTGCGGGCGTGGGCGTGGGGCGCGGCCCGCGGTCTGGATTATCTCGAAACCGAGAAGGCAGTGGACGCCAAACACGTCGGTATCGAAGGCGTTTCCCGTTATGGCAAGGCGGCGTTGATCACGATGGCGTTCGAAACGCGCTTTGCAGTGGTTCTAGTCGGTTCTTCCGGCGAAGGCGGCGCAAAGCTGCACCGCCGCAATTGGGGAGAAGCGGTGGAGAACCTCACGGGATCGGGCGAGTACCATTGGATGGCCGGCAACTTCCTGAAGTACGGCGCGTCGGACGCGGCCTTCGGCAGCAAGAACGCCGGCGATATCCCGGTGGACGCGCATGAACTGATCGCGCTGTGCGCGCCGCGCCCGACTTTTATCAGCTACGGCGTGCCGGAAAAGGGCGACGCGAAATGGCTGGACCACCAGGGCAGCTACATGGCTGCTGTCGCCGCCGGTCCGGTCTTCAGACTCTTGGGCGCGAAGGATCTGGGGACGTCGGACGACTATAAAACCGAAAAAATGCCGGCGGTGAACGTGAGCATGCTCGACGGCCAACTCGCATGGCGGCAGCACGACGGCGGACACACCGACGGTCCGAATTGGAAATACTTCATTCCGTGGGCGGACAAAAACTTCAAGCGCACGTCACATTAAGATGCTTGGACGTGTGGTTGCTGGCGCTGCGCTGTCGTGGGCGTGTTCATACGCCGCGTTCGCGCAGGCGCAGGGACCGGCCGATCAACCTGTTTCGCGGACCGACCAAAACTCGATGACTGCGCATACCCAGTTGATCGAGAAGGCGAAAAAGGGCGGCATCGACATTTACTTCGAAGGCGATTCCATCACCCGCCGCTGGGGAGCGACCGATTATCCGGAGTTGCTGGCCAACTGGAACCGGAACTTTTTCGGCTGGAACGCGGCTGACTTCGGGTGGGGCGCCGATACAATCCAGAACATCCTTTGGCGCCTTGAAAATGGCGAGCTCGACGGCGTCAATCCGAAGATCATCGTGCTCCTGGCCGGCACAAACAATGTAGGCAATGCAGTTCCGGCGGGAGGCGATGAAGCGAAAGTCGCGGACATTACTCGAGGCCTTCAGGCCGTGCTGCGCATCATCGAAACCAAGGCTCCCGGCGCCATCATCGTCGCGACCGGCATCTTCCCGCGCAATGACAACATGGCGGTGATGCCTACAATCGACAAGATCAACGCGAATCTATCGAACCTCGCGGATGGCAAGAAGATCCGGTATCTGAACGTCAACGGCAAGCTCGCGGATCAGGACGGCAAGCTGTTCGACGGCGTGATGAACGCCGACAAACTACATCCCGCGATCAAGGGCTACCAAGTCTGGGCGGATGCATTGAAACCTATTTTCAATGAGTTGCTCGGCCCACCCCAGAAACAGGATCACGCGCCACCTCCGACAGGCGACCCTAGCGCCAGGAAGTAGCCCGGCATCCCTTTTTCGCGCTAGTTCCCGACCCGCCTCCGCCGCATCCTATTAAGCGGGAGGCTGTTATGTTCGAGCAAATGTTGCTTCCTACCGGCGGAACTCATGTCGGGCGAAATACCGTGATTGCATTCGCCGCGCAGTTAGGTGCGGTGGCCATTCTGACCGTAGCGATGATGTACTTCGATGTAGTGCCGTTTCCGTTTCCGCAGCCTGCCATCCCGTTGTATCTCGCCCCGCCACCGCCTCCGCCGCCTCCTGCGGCAGCCACTCGAGCGCCGGTTCAAACCGCGGTGAAAACCTTTGTGCCGAGGACCTTCGTTCTGCCCACGGCGACGCCGGCGCCCATCCCGCAACACGATGCGATTATCGCTGAAGCGCCGCCTTCCTTGCCGGATATGCCCGGAGCCGGGGTAGCTGGTGGGGTTCCGGGTGGAGTGCCCGGAGGAGTGCTGGGCGGTTCCTTGAACGGCGCCCTTGGCGCTTTCGCGGCCCCACCAAGCCCGACACCGAAGCCGGCTCCGCCCCCCGCGACTCCTTCGCCGATCCGCGTGGGCGGCGAAGTGCAAGCGGCACTGCTGAAGCATGAAGTGGTCCCCGTCTATCCGATCATTGCCAAGAGCGCTCGCATTCAGGGCACCGTTCGGCTGTCGGCATCGATTGCACCGAATGGGACCGTGAAAGATCTGCGCGTGCTCAGCGGAAATCCCCTGTTGGTCGACGCCGCCCAAAACGCCGTTAAGCAGTGGACCTATCAGCCCACCTATCTCAACGGAAAGCCGGTGGAAGTGCTGACCGAGATCGACGTCCAGTTCACGCTAAGCTAGCAGTTATGAGCGTCTCTTTATTCTCACGTTCACTGCTGGCAATGGCCGTCGGCGGCATGTTCCTGGGCTCGGCTTTGCGCGCCGAAGAAGGGATGTGGACCTTCGACAATCCCCCGGTCAAACAACTTCAGGATCAATACAAGTTCACCCCCACGCAGCAATGGCTCGATCACGTTCGCCTTTCCAGTGTGCGGCTGAATGACGGCGGCTCGGGTTCATTCGTCAGCCCGCATGGTTTATTGCTGACCAACCATCACGTCGCCCGCGGGCAGCTGCAAAAGAATTCGACCGCCCAGCGCGACTACATTCAGACCGGCTTCTACGCGGCCACCCCGGATCAGGAGATGAAGTCGCCCGATCTGGAGGTGAACGTCCTGGTATCGATGGAGAACGTCACGGACCGCGTACAGGCGGCCTTGAAAAATTCCAAGACAACCGAGGCTGAGTTTACGGCTCGCAAGGCGGCGATTGCCGCGATCGAGCGCGAGAGCCAGGATAGGACCGGTCTCCGCTCCGACGTTGTGACGCTGTATCAAGGCGGCGAGTATTGGTTGTACCGTTATAAGAAATACACCGATGTCCGGCTGGTATTCGCGCCGGAGCAGCAGATCGCGTTCTTTGGCGGCGATCCGGATAATTTCACGTATCCACGCTACGACCTGGACATGGCTCTGTTCCGGGTGTACGAGAACGGAAAACCCATCGACAGCAAGGACTACTTGAAGTGGAATCCCAAAGGCGCGGCCGACAAGGATCTGGTATTTGTCTCCGGCCATCCGGGGTCTACCGAGCGCCTGGATACCATGGCGCAACTGACCGAGGAGAGGGATATCGTGGAGCCCAATACTCTCAAGATCCTGAAGGATCGCATCCGCGTATTGAAGGAATTCTCCGCGCAGGGAGCGGAGCAGGCGCGCGAGGCCGCGTCCCGCATCTTCAGCCTGGAAAACTCGCGCAAGGCTTACGAAGGCCGCTATCAGGGCTTGACCGATCCCGCAATCTTCTCCAAGAAGCAAAAGGATGAGGACGACTTCAAGGCGCGCGTGACGGCGAATCCACAATGGAAGGCGGCGTACGGCAGCGCCTGGGCGCAAATCGCGGAAGCCGAAAAGAAGTCCGCGACACGTTCCAAGGAGCAGTATTTTCACGGGCTGGATTCGTCGCTGGCGAGCTTGGCGCAGACTGTTGTCCAATATGTCGCGGAAATCAAGAAACCGGACGGGGAGCGGCTGCCGGGATTCCACGACTCCCAGCTCGATTCGCTGAAGTTTCAGTTGGCCTCGAACGCTCCGATTTACAACGACATGGAGATCGCCCGCATGACCGGGGCGCTGGCGCTGGATTTGGCAGAGGCCGGAGCCAACGATCCGTTCGTGAAACTGGTCTTGAACGGCCAGACGCCTCAGCAGGTTGCCACGGCGACGGTAAACGGAAGTAAATTGGGCGATCCGGCCGAGCGCAAGAAGCTGATAGATGGAGGCGAAGCCGCGGTAGCGGCGTCCACCGATCCCATGATCGTGCTCGCGCGGAAGGTCGATCCGATGCGGCGGGAACTGATCAAATGGACCGAACAAAACGTGGAAAGCGTCGAGCAAAAGGCGGGCGAACAGCTCGGCAAGGCGCGCTTTGCCGCCTTCGGTAAGAGCATGTACCCGGATGCGACCTTCACTCTTCGGCTGACATACGGCCAGGTTAAGGGCTATCCGATGAACGGAACCGAAGCGCCTCCCAAGACGACCATGTTCGGGCTGTATGATCGTGCCGCCAGCTTCAGCTACGAGGGGCCGTTCGACCTGCCGTCGCGCTACAAAGAGGGCCGCACCAAGCTTGATCTTTCCACGCCCATGAATTTCGTGACCACCAACGACATCATCGGCGGCAACTCTGGCTCACCGGTGATCAACCGCAACGCCGAGATCGTGGGATTGATCTTCGACGGCAACATCGAGTCCCTGGTGGGCGATTTCGTCTATGACATCGGGAAGAATCGCGCCGTCGCCGTGCACACGGGCGCGATGACAGAGGCGCTGACCAAGCTCTACGGCGCGCAGAAGCTGGTGGACGAGTTACTGGGAAATTGAGATAGGGCAGAAAGCCGGCAGGTCGAAGACCTGCCCCACATGGCTGCGAATCATGGATCGCAGTGGGGCAGGTCTGCGACCTGCCATTTCTTCTCAGGCCGATTGCCGCTGGAACTCATAGCGCTCCAGCGTCGCTGCGAACGCCAATGCCTCGTCTTCGCGAAGCACCTTGCCGACGCACTTCAGCCGCACCTCGCTACGGGCGCCCGGAGCTTTGGGGAAGGTGATGACGTATTCGATGGGATCGCCAACGGCGACCGGCCCCTTGGAGGTAAACAACACTCCGGAGGAGCTCACATTTTTCGTTTCACCCGTGGTCTTGATGTGTTTGCCAGAGCCGACGATCTGGAATGGGAGGCGCAATTCGAAGCGCTGATGCTTTCGTTGTTCAGTCACAGTTTGAATGTATAGCCTAAAAGAACTAAGGTCAATAGGCGAAGCATAGAACAGAGCTCCTATTGTACTTAGTACAGCGGTTCTATAGTTCTAGTCCTATTTGAACGACTTCGCTGTAGACCGGGTATGGGACAATGGCTATTTGCTGGACCGCATCACCGTGCATGGGGCACGGCAACACAACCTGAAAAACATCGACGTCGAGATTCCACGCAATACCTTCACAGTCATTACGGGGTTGAGCGGATCGGGAAAGTCGTCGCTTGCCTTCGACACGATTTACGCCGAGGGCCAGCGGCGCTACGTGGAAACGCTTTCGCCTTACGCACGGCAATTCCTGGATCAGATGGAGCGCCCCGAAGTCGATTCCATCGACGGTCTGAGCCCGGCGATTTCGATCGAGCAGAAGGGAACCAGCAGGAGCCCGCGCTCGACCGTCGGTACCATTACGGAAATATACGACTATCTGCGCGTGCTGTACGCGTCGGTCGGAGTTCCGCATTGTCCCAACTGCGGAACCGAAATCTCGCGCCAGACCACCGATCAGATCGTGCAGCAGGTGATGGCGCTGAGCCCGCAGGAACGGGTCATGATTCTTGCGCCGATCGTGCGCGGCCGCAAAGGCGAATACAAGAAGGAGCTGGAAAAGTTGGCGCGCCAGGGCTTCGTGCGAGCCAGGATCGACGGCGTGCTGCGCTCGCTCGACGAGGAGATCACCCTCGACCGGCGCAAGAACCACACGATCGAGGTGGTCGTGGACCGGTTGCTGATCAAGCCGGAAATCGAGAAGCGGTTGGAGGCTTCGGTGGTGACGGCGACGAAACTCGCCGACGGCCTGGTCGCGGTGGCGGTGGTGAACGGCGCGGAGCGGCTGTATTCGCAGAAGCTGGCATGTCCGGATTGCGGCGCGAGCGTCCCGCAACTGGAGCCGCGATCGTTCTCCTTCAACAGTCCCTTCGGCGCGTGCGAAACCTGCAACGGACTAGGCAACCGCTGGAGCTTCGATCCGGTGAAGGTGATTGTGGATCCATCGCGTCCGCTGCTGGACGGCGGAATCGGTCCGGGCGGCAGCTCCAGCTACATGACCCACAACCTGGGATATCTGGCCGCCGCTCAATACATCGACCTGGATAAACCTTTCGACAAGCTCCCCAAGAAGACGCAGGCAATTCTGCTTGAGGGCGCGGGAGGCAAGCCGGGAATCCTGGGAATCCTCAACAAGATGTATCGGGACGAGATCGCCAGTGAAGCGTATCACGATTGGTTCATGCAGTACATGTCGCCGGCGGTGTGTCCGGATTGCGGAGGCAAGCGGCTGAAACCCGCCAGCCTGGCCGTGCGCGTTCAAGGCGCGACCATTGGCGAGATCGCCGCGCTGTCGGTGGGTGCGGCGCTCAAGACCGTCGGAGCCTGGAAGCTCTCGGGACGCGAAGCGCAGATCGGCGGGCGTGCGGTGGAGGAGGTCCGGAACCGGCTGGAGTTTCTGGCCGGCGTGGGTCTGGAGTACTTGAGCCTGGAACGCTCCGCCGCGACGTTATCGGGCGGCGAAGCGCAGCGCATCCGCCTGGCCACGCAGATCGGCTCGAAACTGCGGGGCGTGTTGTACGTTCTCGATGAACCTTCCATCGGCTTGCACGCACGCGACAACGAGCGGCTTCTAGCCGCATTAGGCCGTCTTCGGGACCTTGGTAATACGGTGCTGGTGGTGGAGCACGACGCCGAAACCATCGAACGCGCCGATTACGTGATCGACCTGGGCCCGGGAGCGGGGCGGCTGGGAGGCGAGTTGGTGGCGCAGGGAACTCCACGCGAGATTGAGCGCAACCCCAATTCGCTCACCGGACAATATCTCTCCGGGGCGCGCCAGATCGCGGTTCCCCGCGAGCGCCGGACGTCCGTGGCGGGCAGCATCGTCATTCACGGGGCCTCGGCTCACAATCTCAAAAAGATTGACGTCGAGTTTCCGCTGGGACGGCTGATTCTGGTGACGGGGGTCTCAGGCAGCGGGAAATCGACGCTGGTGAACGATATTCTGTACAGGGCCGCGGCGAAAGCTGTGTATGGATCGCTGGCCGACCCGGCCGCGCACACCTCGATCGAGGGGCTGGAGCTCATTGACAAGGTTATTGAAATCGATCAGTCGCCGATCGGACGCACGCCGCGCTCCAATCCGGCCACCTACACGCAAACATTTACGCCCATTCGCGATCTTTACGCCATGCTGCCGGAGTCGAGAGAACGCGGCTACAAACCAGGACGATTCAGCTTCAACGTCAAGGGCGGGCGGTGCGAAGCCTGCCAGGGCGACGGCTTGAAGCGCATCGAGATGAACTTTCTTCCGGATGTTTATGTCACCTGCGAGATTTGCCGCGGACGGCGCTACAATCACGAAACGTTGCAGGTGAAATACCGGAATTATTCCATCGCCGATCTTCTGGAGGCGACGGTGGAGGAGGCGCTACCGGTACTCGAAAACATTCCGGCAATCAAGATCAAGCTGGAAACGCTGGCGCGAGTCGGGCTGGGATATCTGCACTTGGGGCAATCCTCCACCACCCTTTCCGGCGGGGAAGCCCAGCGCATCAAATTGGCTCGCGAACTGAGCCGCCGCCAGACCGGCAAGACGCTGTACATTCTGGATGAGCCCACAACCGGCCTGCACTTCGAGGACGTCGCCAAGCTTCTGGAGGTGCTGCAAAGCCTGGTGGACCTGGGCAATACCGTGGTGGTGATCGAGCATCATATGGATGTCATCAAAACTGCCGATTGGATCATTGACCTGGGCCCCGAGGGCGGGGATCGCGGGGGGATGCTGGTGGCCATGGGCACTCCGGAAGAGATTCTGCGGAATCCGAAGAGCTATACTGCGCGCGCTCTCGCCAAGGTGCTGCGCAAAGGGAAAGCCGCATGAGCCGGTACTTTGAAAAGCCGCTGTCGTTCGAGGGTCTGAAGACCGTGCCCATCGACGCGCGCGGCGGCAAGGTTCGGGTCGAGGATTTCGCCAGGCCGTACCGGAGAGGCGAGGGCGTTCCGGGCTGGGTCGCCTCTCTGCCGAAGATTTTGGCGGGCGATGCGTTCCGAGGTGTGGTGGGGGCGCTCCAAAGGGCGCGGCGGGATCGGCGCGCCATCCTGTGGGGCATGGGCGGCCACGTGATTAAGTGCGGTTTGGGCGACGTGCTGCTGGATCTGATGAGCCGCGGATGGGTCACCGCGTTCGTCATGAACGGCGCGGCCTCCATTCACGATTTCGAGATCGCCATCGCGGGCCAGACCAGCGAGGATGTCGAAGCCGTGCTGCCGGACGGGCGCTTCGGCGCCGCGGAGGAAACCGGGCGCGAGATGAATCTGGCGATCGCTCAGGGTAGCCGGGAAGATCTCGGCATGGGTGAGGCTTTGGGAAAACGCCTGGAGACTCTAGCCAAGCCGGAGTTCGCCGCGCACAGCATCGTCGCCTCGGCCTACCGAGCGGCGATCCCCGTCACGGTACACGTCGCGGTGGGCACGGACACGCCGCACACGCATCCGGCCGCCGACGGCGCTGCAATCGGTGAAGCGACCCATCGCGACTTCCGCCTGCTCTGCTCACTGGTGCGGGGACTCGATCACGGGGGTGCGTACTTGAACGTCGGCTCAGCCGTCGTCCTGCCGGAAGTGTTCCTAAAGGCGGTCTCGGTGGTGCGCAATCTGGGGCATCCGCTGGCCGCATTTACCACCGTGAATTTCGACTTCCTGCAACACTATCGCCCTAAGGTAAACGTGGTGGAGCGGCCTCACGCGCGTTCCGGCGGCCGCGGTTATGCGATCACGGGCCATCACGAACTCATGATCCCGTTGCTGGCAGCCGCCCTCGTCGAGCTCGATGACTGAGAGAAACAATTCCGCGTTCTGGTCCTACGAGGACCTGGCGTTGCTGCTTTCCGCGATTCTGCCGTGCTACGTCGGAGCTTACATGCTGGTCCGATTCAGCGGCGCGACCAGTAAGGAAGGGCAGACGCTGATCCTCCAGTCTTCGCTCTATGCGCTGCTTCTGGCGGCGCTGTATCTGCTGGTCGCTTGGCGTTACCACAAGCCTTTCTGGAATTCTCTAGGCTGGGTGCGCCCCTTGCGTGGAGCGTGGTGGTGCGTAATCGGCGGACCGCTTTTGGCAGTGACTGTGAGTGTACTCGGTGTGGCCCTGCACGCCCCGGAGGGCCCCGATGCAGTCAAGGGCCTGATCACGGGGCGCGCGTCCCTGATCATCGTGATGATCTTCGCCGTCGCGCTGGGGCCGATTTTCGAAGAGCTTTTCTTCCGCGGATTCTTATTTCCGCTGCTGGCGAAAACGTTCGGCGCGGCGGGAGGGGTTATCTTGAGCGCGATTCCTTTTGCATTGCTGCACGGAGCGCAGTATCAATGGGCCTGGCAGCAGGTGACGATGGTGGGCATCGCTGGGTTGGCATTCGGATTCGTGCGGCACCGGACAGGCTCGACCGCGGCGTCGACAATTCTGCATTCGTCCTTCAATCTGACTCAGTTCGTCGCGTTTCTTGCGTTGCGCGGGCATTGATGTGGAGCAGGCCTTCGGCCTGCTCTTGGCAGGTCGCAGACCTGCTCCACGCCGCCCCTACAGCCGGTCGAAGCCCACCAGGCGCACGTTGCTCTCGTTCAATGCGGCGCGAACTTCCGCGGATGTCAGAGCGCGGAGCTCTTGTTCGCGGCTTTCCTTGAGGCGCGTTGGTGCCGCGCGAAGCTCCTCGCCGCACCGTCCCGGGTGGCACATGAACTCAGTGGATCCGTCGGGCAGCGCCCTGATCAGAGAAACCAGCACGCCCGCGTCATAGTTTCCGGTCATCTGGAACCCGGCGAAATGGTCGGTGAAGCGGCAGCCATGGGAGCGCAAGACCCGCTCGACACGGCCGCGCACCAAGCTCAATGCGCGATTGACGGCGCGCTTTCCCCAACCGATCCCGCCGGGTTGAAGCGGAAGATCGAAGGGCCGGCGCACCCAGGGAATGCGGAACTCCTGCGCGATGCGCGCCACTGCGTCCAGCACGGTGGGCAGCAGGTGCGTGTGCTTGTGCGTATCGAGGTGAGTGGGAGTCAGACCCGCGTCGAGAATGCGCTGCACCTGCGCGGCTAGCTCATCGTATACGCGAATGCGCTTCAGCGCGACCGCTTGGATCAGGTTCGCGACCGTGGCCGGGAAACCCGGCGCGCCCACCAGCACCAGGTGGCACCCGATATCGAGCGATGGATTCTCCCGGGCCAGCCGCACTGCGTCGTCAAACGCCCGACCGACGGCCATCAATGTCGTGGAAGTAAGAACGCCGCGCTGGTGCGCCTCGATAATTCCTTGGTTGACGTCGCGGGTGAAACCGAAATCATCCGCGTTAACCACCAGTGTGCGCACGCTCAAAAAATCTTTAGCTGGATGCGCAGGAACTTTTTGGGATTGCCCCGGAAATCCTTGATCAGCTCATGGGTTTCGCGCAGGAGCGCGTCCATGTCGTCGGATACGGCCGAATCGTTGAGCAGCCGCGCGATCGTTCCCTGACCGTTGTTCATCTTATCCAGCAGCGTATCCACGCGCGTCAAGGTCGACTTGATCTCATCTCCGAATTCGTCGGTCTTCAGGAGCTTACCCGCGGTTCCCTGCCCCGCCTGAATTCCCGCCAGCAATTGGTGCACGTCGGCCAGAATCTGGCGAGTGTCGTCATAAGCGGCGGGATTCTGCAGAAATTGACCGATGGTTCCCTTGCCGTTATTGAGTCCGTCCACCAGTGTGTCGATCTTCGTCACAACGCCGTTGGTCTGCGTCACGATGCCGTGAACATCGTCATAAAGCGCGCCATTGTCGTTAAACAGTTTGCCCACGGAATTATCGCTGGAGCTGAGGGTTTTATGAAGGTCGGCTGCCAGCTGCTTGAACTGATCGGAGATCCCCACAAAGTTGTTATAGAGGGCATCGTCCACAAACAATTTGCCGATAGTGCCCTTGCCGACTTCGACCTGGTCGATGATGTCGCTCAGTTTATTCACCACGTTTTGGAGCGCTCCAAGGGTCTGCGAGCTTTGGCGGAATACGTCTTCGAGTTCGGCCGACTCGCTGCTGGGGATTTCCGAGCCGGACTGAACAGTCTGCGCGCTCTTGCCCTTCTTGATATTGATGTACTTGGTTCCGAGCAGATTCGCCGCCACCAATTCAGCCTGCGAGTCCACCGGGATGGAGGAAAGATACTTGGTCTCGATTGCCATGGTGACCTTCACGATGCGGCCGGGCTGAGTGGAACCTGAGAACTCGACCTTCTTTACTTGCCCGACGTTGATCCCATTCAGCGTCACCTGCGAGGCTTCGGCGACGGCCTCAGAATCGTTCAGGAAGGTGTAGAGGTCCGCCTTGGTCGTGAAGAATCCCTGCGTGGCGGACATGAGAAAAATCAAGTATCCAAGAATGACCAAGGCCGCTATCGCCAAAAGTCCGACCTTGAGTTGCGCCCACTTGGTTTTGCTTGTTCCCGGCATATGATTATGAGCTGCCGTGCCGCAGGAATTTGCGCACGTAAGGATCCTGAGCGGCTTGCAACTCCGCCTCTGACCCGTCAAAGACCAAGCGCCCCTCGTTCATGACAAAGAATTTCACGGTTGCGGATTCCTCCGCGATGTTGGTTGCCCGCTCGATCTTCCCACTGGTGGAATTGTAGCGAAAGTTGGCCATCAGATGCCCGTCCAGATAACGGTGCGTGACCATGATCGTAGCCGTGTTGCGCATTTCACGCTCCTTGAGCAGCAGCGCGATGATAGTGTTGGCTGTTATGGGATCGAGGCCGGCGGTGGGAGAATCGTACAGCAGCAGCGCCGGCTCGGTCACGACAGCGCGGGCGATTCCGACGCGCCGCCGCATCCCGCCGGAGAGCTCGCTAGGGAACTTTTCAAGGGTCTCGCCCAGTTCGACGAAATTCAACGCTTCAAGTACGCGCTCCGGCACGGTCTTGGCGGAATGGCCGTTGGCGGCGCCCGTGACTTCGAGCGCTCTGGCTTGCAGCACCCTCTGGTTCTCCAGCGGATAAGCGACATTTTCCTCGATATTGAGCGAGTCGAACAAGCCGCCTTCCTGGAACAGGATTCCGACGCGAGCGCGAATATCGAAAAGATCCTGCTCCTTGAGTTTGGTGATGTCCTGGCCGAAAAGAAATACGCGTCCGGATTCCGGCGTCAGCAAGCCCAAGGCGACCTTGAGCAGGGTGGTCTTGCCGCTACCCGCGGCGCCGAACAAAACGCGGGTTTCACCGGCTTGCATCTCGAAGGTCACGCGATCGAGGCCCGGAGTGTCGCCGAAGTGCAGGCTTACATCCTCAAAGCGGATGATTTTCGCGGCGGGAGTCGTGGGGGGCAGCGACATCTTCAAAGATAAAGAAAAATGCGTCCGATCATCGCGGTCAACACGAAGATCCAAATGTCGGCGACCACGACGGCGGTGGTGGTGGCTTTGCCCACGCCCTGGGTTCCGCCGCTGGTGCGCATGCCGTAAAAGCATCCCACCATCGCGATGATGACGGCGAACACAAACGGCTTGAGCAACCCCTGGCCCAGGTCGTTCGGTACCAGGATTTGCCAGGCCGAAGTCCAGTACTGCGAGCTTGGAATCGCCAGCAGGTAGCGGGCGATCATCCAGCCACCGATCAACCCGATGAAATCCGCAATGATGGTGAGCAAGGGAAGCGTGAAGGCCGCGGCGATGAGCCGGGGCGTGACCAGCTTCTGGATCGGATCCGTTCCTAGGGCGCGCATGGCGTCGAGCTGCTCGGTAACCTTCATGGAACCGATCTCGCTGGCGATGCCGCTGGAGTTGCGTCCAGCCACCAAAAGAGCGGTGAGTAGCGGCCCCAGCTCCCGCACCAGCGCAACCGAAACGATTTGGCCCACCTCCCCCTGGGCGCCATATTGCGTGAGCGCGCGCGCCATCTGCATGGCCATAATGACCCCGCTGACGAAGCCGATCATGATCACGATGGGAAGGGAGCCGACGCCGATAATGTCCATCTGCTGGAAAATATCGTCCGCGTAGTGAGGGCTGCGGAAGATATTGCGGACAGCCTGGAGGCACAGCACAATGAAGTCCTGGAACGACTCCACCGGAGCCTTTAGGAAATCGAGCAATCAAAATCCCCCGACATTGACGATGCTAACATGAGGACGCAAAATGAAAGGTTTGACGGACATCCCCGGCATCCTAGTGGGCCACGCCTCCGATTATGACGGATTGACGGGGTGCACGGCCATTCTATGCGAGTCCGGCGCGGTGGCCGGGGGCGACCTGCGCGGCTCGGCCACGGGCACCGAGGAGTGGGGGCTGCTGAATCCGCATCATGTCACCGAACGGATTCACGCGGTGGTGTTCGCGGGCGGAAGCGCCTTCGGTCTCGAAGCCGCCAGCGGCGTGCGGCGATTCCTGGAGCGCAAGGGCGTCGGGTTCGAGACCAGCGCGGCCAAGATTCCGCTGGTTCCCGCGGCGATCCTTTATGATTTGGGGCTGGGCCAATCGAGCGTGCGGCCCACCCGTGAAATGGGCGAGGCTGCCGCTGCGGCGGCTACGGATCATCCGCTGGCCGAAGGCGCGGTCGGCGCGGGCACGGGAGCAACTGTCGGCAAGTTGCTGGGGATGAGCCACGCGATGAAATCGGGCCTGGGTTCCTGGTCGGTCGAGCTGGGAGGGCCATACAAGGGCATCCTCGTAGCCGCGCTGGCGGTGGTGAACGCCGTTGGCGACGTCCGCGATCCGGCCACGCGAAAGATTGTCGCGGGTGCGAGAATCGCGGCGGATTCGATGGAATTCGCCGATAGCGTGGAGGTGATGAAGCAAGGGAAGCCGTCGGGTTTCACGCGTTCTAACACCACGCTGGTGGCGGTTGCGACCAACGCGAAGCTCGATAAGCCGCAAGCCGCCAAGCTGGCGCAATTCGCGCAACTGGGCATCGCGCGGGCCATCGATCCGGTGAATACGATGTCCGATGGAGACGCAGCGGTTGCGCTGAGCGTCGGGACTCTGGAGGCGCCCGTCGATTCCCTCGGCGTCGCGGCCGCGGAGGCTGTCGCAGAGGCGATTCTCCGCGCGGTGCGGCTCGCGCCGTCCATGGGTGGGTTGCCGGGATTAAAGCGGTAGAAGCCGATTAAACGGCGATGGGCAGGCCGTGCTTAAGCAGCTCCGCCTCCACATCCAGTTTGCTCAAACGCGAGGCGTCGTAATCCACGGTCAGCTTATCCATCGCGGGCGATGGCTGCACGCGCGCCATTCCATAGGTACTGTGGACGGCCACGATATTGTCGAAATCCTCGCCCGCAAGCGGTCTCGACAGATTGAAATGCAAGGTAACCTTGGTCACTGGTTGTAGGATATCAACTTCCAACGGATCTGCCGCAGCATGCCGAGCCACACTTCGGCGTCGTGCGCATCCAGTTTCATGCGCCGGATCAGGCGCCGGATTTTGAGCCGCACGGAACCTCCACCTTCGCCGTGAACGTAGCCGGAAAGAGCCAGCACCTCCTCGAGACGGAGTGTCAGGCGTTCGAGACTCTTGGCCTCCGCTGGATTTTCGCGCTCAGCCGTAGCTCGCGCAGCCGCGGGCTGGCGCGCGATTTCGTACAAACACACGGCCACGGCCTGTCCCAGGTTCATCGACCCGTGCTCCTCGCGTGTGGGGATGCGCATCAGCCAATGGCAATGGCTCAGGTCGTCATTGGAAAGGCCGAATTTTTCGGATCCAAACAGCAGCGCGACAGGAGCGGTTGCCATCCGCTTGGCAATGAGACGGCCGCCGAGCTCCAGGCGCCGCAGAGGATGCTCCAGCACGCGGGGCCCGCGGGAAGTGGTCCCCACCACCAGCGCGCAATCGGCAACGGCTTCGGCGAGCTCCGCATATTCGCGGGCATCTCGCAGCACGTGCTGGGACTTGACCGCGGACCGCGCCTCGCGGAACGCGACCTGATAGGGATTCACCAGGCGCAGCTCGGAATGGCCGAAATTGCTGATGGCCCGCGCGGCGGCGCCGATATTCAGAGGATTTCGAGGCGCGACCAGCACCACCCGGAGACGATTCACTTGTGCTCGCGGTGCACGGCGTCCAGCACGCCGTTGATGAATGAAACGGATTCATCTCCAGAAAACTGGCGCGCCAGCTCCAAGGCTTCATCGATGACCACGGGCGCGGGCGTGCTGAGGTCGCTCATCTCGTATACCGCCATGCGCAAGATATTGCGGTCCACCGCGGGCATTCGCTCCAGGCGCCAATTCTCTGACTTCTCGACGATGCGGCGGTCGATGTCTGGCGCTTGCTCGGAGACACCGCGCACCAGAGCTTCCATGAATTCGTCTGGATCGGCGGGCAGCGGGTGGTCTTCTTCGCTCGAGAGCGTGTTGTAGTAAGAGGAAATCGCTTCGCCGATGGGTTGCTTGCGCTGGTCCCAGAGAAACAGGACCTGCAAGGCTCGCTGGCGGGAACGGTGGCGGGCCGGCATATTATTCCGATCCGCCGAAACGGGCCATCTCGATCGCGGTCATGGCGGCGTCGTAGCCCTTGTTGCCGTGCGCGCCGCCCGCGCGCGCCTCGGCTTCGGCAACGGTGTTGGTGGTGAGCACTCCGAACGCAACGGGTGTTCCGGTTGCGAGCGTCACCTGCTGAAGGCCTTGCGCGGCGGCGCCGGCAACAAAGTCGAAGTGCGGCGTCTCACCGCGGATCACCGCGCCCAACGCAATGATGGCATCGTACGCCTTGGCGAGCTTTTGGGCGGCGAAAGGCAGCTCGAACGCGCCCGGAACGTAGAATACACGGCTGCTCTTGGCTCCCGATTTGGTCAAAGCCTCCTGCGCTCCAGCCAGCAGCTTCTCGGTGATCCCGGCGTTGAAACGCGCTACCACGATGGCGAACCGGAGACCGCTCGCGTCGGCCTTCCACGCAATGGCGTCAGTGGACATGGGATGGATTGGACATCGTGGGATAATCGAGTTACCGGCTTCGGCTTCATCATACCGCGCCCGAACGTATAGCCGCCTTCGTCATATAACATGGACCCCTCGCGAATCCGAAATTTCAGCATCATTGCGCACATCGACCACGGAAAATCCACTCTGGCGGACCGTTTGCTGGAGGATACAGGCGCATTGTCGCATCGGGAAATGATGGCCCAGGTGCTGGACACGATGGATCTGGAGCGCGAGCGCGGCATCACCATCAAGGCTCACGCGGTACGCCTGAATTACCGCGCCAAGGATGGCGAAGACTATCAGCTCAACTTGATCGACACGCCCGGTCACGTCGATTTCAGCTACGAGGTTTCGCGGAGCCTGCAAGCTTGCGAAGGCGCGCTGCTGGTGGTGGACGCGTCGCAGGGCGTGGAAGCGCAGACCCTCGCCAATACATATCTGGCGTTGCACCATAATCTCGAAATCGTTCCGGTAATCAACAAGATCGACTTGCCCTCGGCCGAGCCGGACCGCATCCGCGAGCAGATCGAGCACGTCATCGGCCTGGACGCAAGCGATGCGCTGCTGGTCAGCGCCAAGAACGGCGTCGGCATTCAGGACGTGCTGGAGGCGATCGTGCATCGGATGCCCGCCCCCAAGGGATCGCCGGATGCTCCCCTGCGCGCGCTGATTTTCGATTCCTGGTTCGATCCGTACCGCGGCGTGATCATTCTGGCTCGCGTACTGGACGGAAAACTGCGCAAGGGCCAGAAGATCCGCTTGTGGTCCAACAACAGCGTGCATGAGGTGGAGGGCGTCGGCTATCAATCGCCTAAGCCTATCCCTTGCGACGAGCTGTCGGCGGGCGAGGTCGGCTTCCTGTTCGCCAATATCAAAACGGTTTCCGATGCGCAGATCGGCGACACCATCGTCGATCACGCCAATCCCGCGGCCGAACCGCTGCCTGGGTTTGAGCCGTTGAAGCCCATGGTCTTCGCGGGTCTGTATCCGATTGAATCCCACGAGCACGGTCTCCTGCGCGACGCGCTTGAGAAGCTCCGTTTAAATGACAGCGCATTCAACTTCGAGCCCGAAAACTCAGTGGCGCTGGGGTTCGGGTTCCGCTGCGGATTTCTGGGGCTGCTGCATTTGGAAATCGTGCAGGAGCGGCTGGAGCGCGAGTTCAATATCGACCTGATCACCACCGCGCCGGGCGTCCGCTACAAAATCACGCTGTTGAACGGCACCGAATTGATGGTAGATAATCCGAGCAAGTTTCCAAATCCCGCGGAGATTAAGCAGATCGAGGAGCCGATTATCGATGCAACCGTGATCACGCGCGAGGATTCTCTCGGCGAGTGTCTGAAGCTGCTGGAAGAGAAGCGCGGCACCCAGAAGAAATTTGAATACATCGGCACCGGCCGGGTGCTGCTGCTGTACGAGTTGCCCCTGAACGAAATCGTCATGGATTTCTACGACCGTTTGAAATCGGCGTCGCGGGGTTATGCGTCGCTCGATTATCATTTGGCCGGCTATCGCGTATCGAAAATGGTGAAGCTGGACATAATGGTGGCAGGCGAGCCGGTGGACGCCCTGTCGATGATTGTCCACGCGGACGTGGCTTATGAGCGCGGGAAGATGCTGATCGAGCGCCTGCGCAAGCTGATCCCCCGGCAGATGTTCGAGGTGGCCCTGCAAGCGGCCATCGGCGCCAAGATCATCGCGCGCGAGACGATTTCGGGAATGCGCAAGAACGTGCTCGCAAAATGCTACGGCGGCGACATCTCGCGCAAACGCAAACTTCTGGAGAAGCAGAAGGAAGGCAAGCGCCGTATGAAGCGCGTGGGGCGAGTGGAGATCCCGCAGGAAGCGTTCTTAGCGGTGCTGAGAGTGACCGGGTCGAGCGAGGAAAAGGATTGACCACCTTCCCGCTAAACTCGAATCGGCTTTCAAACCTTTTTGCGAGCCTTCGCTCGACGACCGAATCGTGTATACTCCCCTCTGAGGAGATAACCCATGCGACGATTCTGCTTCGTGCTTGCAATCGCCACCGCCATGTTGGCGGGCGTGACCCTAGCCCAGTTGGCCCCTACAGCGGGACCTTATAAAGCCACCAAAACCAAAGTTGGCGGAGAGGGCGGTACCGATTATATTTACGCCGACGCGGATGCACGCCGCCTGTATATTGCGCGTACTGGCAAAGACACCGCCCGCGTTACCGTGTTTAATCTGGACACGCTGGCACCGCAGCCCGATATTCCTGGCACAAATGCTCACGGAGTCGTGGTATCCACCAAGTCGGGCCATGGATTCGTCAGCAGCAAGCCGATCCAGATGTTCGATTCCAAGACCCTGATGCCCATCAAGACCATTGAAGTCATGGGCAATCCGGATGGCATGCTGTACGATGCGTTTAACGATCACGTGTACATCCTCAGTCACCAGGCGCCCCACGTTACCGTCATCAATGCCGCGGATGGAGCCGTGCTCGGGACCATCGACCTCGGGGGAATGCCGGAACAGGCGGCCAGCGACGGTAAAGGCCACATTTATATCGATGTCGAAGACAAAGCCAACATCGCCGTGGTGGACGCCAAGACCATGATGGTGACCGCGCATTACGATCTGACCGGGAGCGGCGGCACCTGCGCCGGCCTCGCGATCGACGCGAAGAACAACATTCTCTTCGCCGCGTGCCGGATGCCCGCCAACATGGTGATCCTCAGCGCCGCGGATGGCAAAATCATCACCACGATTCCCATCAACGGAGGGTGCGATGGCGCTTTGTTCAACCCCAATACGATGGAAGCGTTCAGCTCGCACGGCGACGGCACCCTGGTGGTGATTAAGGAGAACAGTCCCACCAGTTTCGCGGTGGAACAGGTGGTTCAGACAATGACGGGTGCACGGACATCGACGTTGGATAGCAAGACTAACCGTGTGATTACGATGGCGAGCGAAACCACGCCTCCTCCGGCTCCCGCGCCTGGGGCGCCGCCTCCCGGAGGCCGAGGTGGCGGCCGGGGACAGGTCGTCCCGGGATCGTTCTCGATCGTTGTGGTCGGTAAGTAGTTACAGATCACTCAAAGGCGCGGACCAGGGCGCTTGGGGCAATGGCCCCCATGCCCATAAGCATACCCCTGTCCATCGACAGGAAAAGCTGGCGCAGGCGCGGGAACCTTATGGTTGTTCATGTGTATGAGAATCTTCTCGCCCTGCTCTGTAATTAGGGAACGAGGAGTGTCTCAGCTATGTTGGCACGGAGGGCGGTAAAGGTTGTTGGTTGCCAAATCGGTGGACAGCGATGAATCTGCTCTCCGTTCAATACACGTTCTTCAACTTCCTTACCAACAAGTCGCTTCAGTACCATGTGAATCGTCGCTTGCGGATTGCTGTATTTCTTCAGATCGTGGCCAAGGCCTTCCATGTCGCCCTTGAGGTCATGAGGGCGAAGCCACTTGGGGTACTTTGCCCGCAGGTCAAGGAAAATCCTTAAGCAGATGGGATAAAGGAATTGAAGATGCCCAAAGGGGTATCGACAGGCTCAAGAGGGCAATTGAAACTTGCCGTGAGATGAAGGCTGCTGGAGAACCGTGGGCTTGCGAAAAAAATGCGTCGACACAGAATTAGCGCACCCCCTACGGTTTCTGCGCTTACGGGTTTCTGCTATTCTGGGTGCAGGTGGAAACACGCCTATGAATCGTAGATTTCAACTCGGGGTGGTCGCTTTCTCGACCGGCCTTGTGGCTTTACTTTTAGCTGGTGCGCTGCATGGCGGCGGAGCTACCGCCGACTCGCCCTACACCCATATCGGGGTGTACGGCGAAGTTCTCTCGCGCATTCAATCCCAGTACGTCGAAGAACCGGACATGAAGGCGGTTACGCTAGGCGGCATCACCGGGATGCTCGAAGCCATTGATCCGTACGCCAGCTACCTCAATGCCGATCAGTACAAGCAATACTTGGCTTCGCGCCAGAAGACCCAGGCCGGAACAGGCCTGCTGCTGTCGAAGCGCTACGGCTACATGGCGATTGTGGATGCTGTGCCTGGTTCCCCCGCGGCCAACGCCGGTTTGACCACCAACGACATCATCGAATCGATCAATAACGTCGCCACTCGTGACATGCCTCTGGCGTTCGCCCAGATACTTCTCCAGGGCGATCCCGGAAGCACCGTCGAGATGAGCGTGCTGCGCACGGTCCGCTCCGACCCGCAAAAGATCACGCTCACCCGCGCCGCTATTGAGATTCCTCCGGTCGCCGCGCGCATGATCACCGATCAGGGCGACGCCATCGGCCTCATTTCCACGGCAACGGTGGATGCCGGCCGCGTGCGCGACATCGCCCAGAAGGTCGCGGAACTCGACCGGCAGGGCGCCAAGCGCTTCATCCTGGATTTGCGGCATTCCGCCAGCGGCTCGCCGGAGGATGGCGTGGCTCTGGCGAATCTGTTCATGGACAAGGGCCTCATCGCCTATAGTGTGGGGCAGAAATCACCCCGCCAGGATTTCCAGGCCGTCGCCTCCAAGGAAGTCACCAGGAAGCCTCTGGTGGTGTTGACCAATCGCGCCACGTCGGGTGCGGCGGAAGTCGCAGCCGCGGCGCTGCTGGAATCCAAGCGCGCCGAGGTTGTCGGTGAGCGCACCTACGGCGACGCCGCCATTCGCAAGGCGGTGAATCTCGATGACGGCAGCGCGGTCATCCTCTCTGTCGCCAAATTTTACGGTCCCGACGGGAAATCCATCCAGGATAACGCCGTCGTGCCGTCGACGCCTCAGATCGAAGCCGAAGTGGCCGCCGACATCGATATCGACTCCACCGACGCTCCTCCGCCGCCGCCGAAAAACGGTCCCGACCTGATCCTTCAAAAGGGTGAAGAGGTCGTTCGAAAAGCAGCTCTCTAACAGTTTTTTGCCGGATTATGCCTCTCTACGAGTACAAATGTTCGAAGTGTGGGGAGATTTTTGAGGTCTTGCAGAAGTTTTCCGACGCGCCGCTGACGCGCCACAAAGGTTGCCGCGGTGCGCTCCACCGCTTGGTTTCCGCCGCCGGTCTGCACTTCAAGGGCAGCGGCTGGTATGTGAACGACTATGCCGCCAAGGGCGCCGCCGGGAAATCTGAAGGCAAGACCGAAACCAATAGCGAATCCAAGTCGGAATCGAAATCTTCCGAGTCAAAGTCCTCCGAATCGAGCGCCTCTGAGTCAAAGTCCGGGGCTTCCGAATCGAAGTCCGAATCCAAGCCCGCGGCCAAGGAATCCAAGACCGAGTCGAAGCCGGCGAAGAAGTCATAGAGCAGGTGGCGCACGCACTCATGCGCCGCACTCATGCGTGCTGCGTCGCCACTCGTGGCGACGCCAGTGTCGAGTCTCGACACTGCACGCACTCGTGCGCGCACTCATGCGTGCGCCACGCCACCTAAAACAGCCGCTCCTGCCGGTTCAGCGTCCCCACCGACCCGATATTCGAAATTTCGAACGACAGCAGGTACTGGTGCTCATCGCGCGTCCCGATAGAAATGCGCCGGTATTGAACGCTCAGGCCGCAGCAATCGGTGTTGTAGCTGCCCTGCGCGGTCAAGCCCTCAAAGATGCCCAGGTGGATGTCGTAAAACATGGTGGCGCCGTAACTCAGGCCCCGGCGGTTCTGGTTCCCATACGTAACCTGCGCGCGAATCTGATCGGTGTTTGAAAGCAGAATCGGATCGGTCCGCACCCTGGTTTCCCCTACCGACGTCACGAACTTCGAAAACCGGTAGTTGGCGTTCACGCCGGTATCGATGAAGCCGCGGCGGATCGGATCCCACTCGGTGCGCCAATCCAACCCTACCTTGGTTTGCAGGCGCATCACGCTTACCACCGGCGACTGATGGCGCGGGCCGTCCAGAAATGTATACCCGGTCAACTCGGCGATACTCTCCACCAGATTCGCCTGTCCCGGCAGCACCGCGCCGCCAAAAGTAGGATTGAAATACCGGTCGTAGTAAAGCTGCCAGCTCAGCAGGTCCGTCACGGTGCCGTTCTTGTCCTTGGCCAGCAGCCGGTTGGCCAGGGAAAACTCCACCTGATTGGTGTCGGAGAGCAGATCGGTTTGGTCAAAACGGATAATCTGATTGAAATTGTCGACGCCGTTGAGGTAGCGGTAAGTGATGCGCGGCTCGATGACGTGCTTGACCTTCTGCCCTATCCAGGAAGGCGCGTCGAACACCCGCTCGAGCGAAGGCAGCAGGATATCCACACCTACATCCTGCGCGTTGCGGGTCAAATTCGTCCCCGTCACCTGCCCCACGGAGTTAAAGCTCGAGCCGTAAAAAGTTTCGTGAAGGGTGAAGCTTGGGGTGATGTGAATCCCCAGAAACTGCAGGGATGTTGTCACGCGCGGCGCGACATTGCCCCGCTCCACGAATTGGCGCGTCTGATAGTCCGGCGAGCTACGGCTGAGGAAGCCGTCGCTTGAATCCAGGGAGAACCACAGGGGCAAGCCGAGAAGCTGGTGCTCCCGGACAATAAAATCGGCTTCGGGCAGCTTGCGGATCTCCACCTGGTCGCCGGGCGTGGGACTCTGAAAATCGACATCGCGGTCGAGCACGAAATTCACGCCATAGTCGGACCAATGCTTGTCGATGAATCCGGTCGAGTGCGTCTGCGTAAACACTGCCTCGGTGATCGATAAGGAGAACTCGGCGCGGTAGGCGAACGACGACAGCAGATCCAGGTGGCCGTTCGCCTCCCACCCGTCTCCCAGGATCGACTTGCCATTCATCAGGATCTGGTATCCTCCCGCCGAGATCTCCGGATTACTGCTCTTGTTGTCTAATGCGTTGATTGTAAAGTCGAAGCCCGTGTTCTGGTTGACTTTCCCTCGGAACTCCGCGTTGTGCTGGAGCCCCACCTTGGTAAAATATGTCCCTTCGTACTGTAGATCGTAGCTGCGGCTGATGGCCCAATAATATCCGGCGTCGATAAACTGGCCCTTCAAGGAATTGGTCCCCACACTGGGCAGCAGAATGCCGCTATGGCGCGGATGCTTCTCCAATCTTTTGTAGAACTTGGGTAGGTAGAACAGGGGGATTGTCCGGATATAAAACCAGGACTTGTAGGCAATGGCGTGATCTCGGGGATAAATCTCGAACAGCTTGCCTTTGAGCGTCCACCACGGATTGGGGATCACGCAATCCGTAAGGAAGCCCTCATGGAGAATGTACTTGTCCTGGATTCGCTCGGCCCATTTGGCTTGAAAATAAAAGGGATTCGACGTCGTCAGCAGGCCAGGCCGGGTGTCCACGCGAAACGGCGCCGATCCGGACACGTTATAGAACTTGCCGGCCTCGTCGTCGACATAATACTCGGCCTTGTCGCAATACAGCTTTTCCTGACTGCGGAAGTTCTGATACTCGACTTTGCCGCGGGCCTCAACGTAGTTGGTCTCCGAGTTGTAATCCAGCTCGTCGGCCCGCAGCTCCGATTCCGTGGTGACGATGCGCTGACGGCCGCGCAAGTGAATCCAGGGCCCCTGATGTTCCTCCGTGCAGATTTCGACGCCGGTACATAGCGGAGCAATGGTTACGAACTCGATCGACGGCACGTCGGTCCTGGGAGCTTGGATCGCTTGGTTTATGTTGGGACTGGGCTGGACGGCCGCGGGAGCCGGAGGAGGTAAAGAAGGAGTATAAGTTTGGGCATCTAACCCTATGACCAGGGAAAGGAACAGGACAATTCTGACGAAATAAAGTTCGTGACAAAAACCGCCGAATATGGTACGAATGGTTTTGTCTCCTAAGACGGCGCATACAGCAAAGTTGGGCCCTGAGCTCAAGGGAGAACCGTAGCAGACCAGGCGAGCATCCGTCAAGACGAGTGAGTTACCAAAGAGCCATGGCCGACGTGCAATGCCGATATTGTCGGGCGACCAACGACGCTCAGGAGCATCGTTGCGCGCGCTGCGGCCGGCGGCTGCATCTTGCCGCACCGCAAGCGGTTCCCGAGCCATACCCATCGTCGTTGTCGGCATCGTCTAGTATGACGGCTGCGGCGGCCGCTACGGCGCTGGAAAGTTTGCCCAATAATGCGCCCCAGCCCACAGCCCTGGCATCCGAGCCTCGGGAGCGCGGCAGCTATCAAACATCTCTATTCCGGGAGGGCTCCGGCGCGCCCAAGGTAATCCCGATTCCGACGCTGACACCCACGCGCCCTCTATCGCGAGAGAGCCACTCCATCCGGAGGGTCCAAACGCGGACCGCAGTGCGGCCCCGCCGGGCTCCCAGCAGTGCAATGTCGTCGCAGCAGGCGCTGGAATTTCAGGATGAACTCCCCGTGAACGCGCAAGCGGACCTGATCTATTGCGACGCGCCCGTGGCCTTGCCCGCCCACCGCCTGGTGGCCGCCGCGGTGGATACCAGCATGGTGCTGATCGGCTTGGGCATCTTCTTGTTGATTTTCTTTTTGGGCGGCGACTTGGTGATCAATCGTCAGACCGCGCCTTTCCTGGTCGCCGTGGGCGCCGTGATCGCGTTGTTCTATCGCTCCCTGTGGTATTTCGGCAACGGCGATACTCCGGGAATGCGCTTTGCAGGGCTCCAGTTGGTGGATTTCGACGGCCGCCGTCCCGATCGCGAACAGCGCGGAATGCGCCAGGTGGCTGGGCTCCTCAGCCTGCTGGCAGCGGGCCTGGGACTGGTATGGGCCCTGGTGGACGAAGAAAATCTCACCTGGCACGACCACATCTCCAAGACCTTCCCCACTCCCTGGTAGGCGCCGAAAGCTCAACGTGGATGTCGTCCACTTTCCAAAAACTCAACCTCAAGGACCACGGCCGTATCGTTGTGTTGAACTCATCTGAAAGTTTTGAGCCTGAACTCGCGGCGCTTCGCGGCGTGACGGTGCTGCGCAAGCTGAAAGGTGTCGACGAGATCGGGTTCTCTCTTGCATTTGTTACGAAGCAACAAGAGGTCGAGACGCTCGCAAAGGCGATCGCGAAGCTGGTCAAAGGCGATGCCATGGTGTGGTTCGCATACCCTAAGGGAACCTCGAAGAAGTACAAGAACGGGATCGACCGCGATACGGGCTGGCAAGTTCTCGGCGAGGAGGGCTTCGAGCCGGTCACGAGAGTTGCGATTGATGAGGACTGGTCAGCCTCCCGCTTCCGCCGCGTGGAATTCATCAAGACGCTAACCCGCCCCAAGGAGTATCGGATGACCGCCCAGGGCAAAGCCCGTGTGGCCAAGCGATAGTTTCAGCGGCCCGCTCGTGCATCCCGCCATTTTCCTTTCGGTTACAAGCCCTCATTCTTTTCGAAACACCCTCCAGCCTGCTCAGATCTACCCTTCATAACGCCCATAGAGGCGAAACCTTACTGGAGGATTGTGACTAAATGAAGGTCGGAAGACTCGGAGTGACCATCCTTTTTGGCGTGGCCGTACCGATCCCTGCCACCGCCGCCAATATCGTAACGAATGGAAGCTTTGAAACCGGTAGCTTCAGCGGTTGGACAATCGCCGCGGCGCCTTGCGGATCCGATTTCGGAATCACTACCAATCCCGCCGATGCCGAATCCGGAATCTATGCGGCATTCTTCAATGGCGGCTGCCCTGGATCCTATGATTCCTTTGAGCAGGCCCTGCCGACCGTTGCCGGCCAGAATTACGCGGTCTCATTCTGGATCAAGACTCAAGGCTCCGGCGCACGGGATCTTCTCGTCGACTGGAACGGCACCCAGATCCTGAATTTGTCGGGCTCGGGAACCGGCGCTTACGCGTTGTGTAGCTTCATTGAGCCGGTCACTACATCTAGCACTATGCTGGAATTTCTTGGTTACAATGCGAATTCGACCCCGGACTTTCTGGATAATGTATCGGCATCCGAGCTCGACGAACCCGGCATGTCGCTGCTATTGCTGATTGGACTGGGACTCCTCTGCGTAAGGCGCCTTCTTCGGAGCTAGCCCACTGCCTTCAGTGTGCTGCCGCGCCAGGCTTTTCTTGGTACAGGCGCCGGTAAAGCTCGGCGTTACGCAATACGCCCTGCACGTAGGCGTGAGTTTCCGTAAACGGAATGGTTTCGATGAACTCGGCCGGCTCGCGGAAATCGCCCCAGGACAACCACGCCCGCGCGTGCGTCAGCCCGGCGTCATACGCCGCGAGGGCAGCGTCCTCGCGCCCGCCCACCTGCCCCAGCAGCGACTTCAGATAATACGTTCCCAGCTCAAGGTTCACGTGCGGCTGAAATAATGCGGCGGAGGAGTAGCTGGTCAGCTTGAGTCGGCGGCTGAGCTCGCGGCCCGTGGCCGGCTGGATCTGCGCCAAGCCCCGCGCGCCGGTTTTGGAGACCGCCTTGGGGTTGAATTCGGATTCCTGGCGTATGAGCGCGGCCATCAAAAACGGATCCAGCCCGTTCTGTTTCGAGAGACTCTCGACCTCGGCACGGAAAGGCAGCGGAAACGCAAAGGTCCAGAACTCGCGCGGAGCCGCATCCAGCGGCACGAACAGATATCCTCCGGCGTAAGCCTTGATGAAGTGCAGAGCCTGATCCGGTTTGGGGGCGGACAGCGACGCCAATTGCAGAGCCATCAGGTACGGCTGGTCGCCGTTCTTGGCGCCGAAGCGAAGCTCCTGCTCGGCCCAATCCGCGAAACCGGCCTGCTCCAGCAGCTTGGCCCGCTCGATCCGGGCCGCTGCCGCCGTTCCAGCTTGGAAACTCTCGGTGCGGGCACGCTTGGGGAAAGCGATGGTTCGAAGGAATTCGGTCACCTGCGGCGATGGCGCGCCTGAGGCGCTCTTGGTGAGCCGGTCCCGCGCCAGCACCGCATAGTATTGGTTGGGGTATTCGCGCGCCACTTCGTCAAAGTAAGTTTGCGCGCCGCTCAGATCGCGGGCGTCCTCCGCCAAGCGGCCAAGGAAGTAGAGCGCCGCCGAAGCCGATTCCGCCGCTGGAAAAAGCCGCAAATGGGCGCGCAGCATATCCGCGGCGTCGGAGCGCCGCCGCAGGTAGTGCCCCCAAACCACTTTCCAGTGGCACACCGCGGCCTCGGAATTCTTGGGGAAAGATTCATAGCAGGCGCGATACAGCGGCTCATAGGCGTCCATCTGGTTTTCGATGAGATAGCGATTGGCCGCGGCTACCAGCGCCTGCAAGCGCCACGGCGAAGCCGGATAGAGACGCCCCAACTGGTCCACAATCGAGGTCACTTCCTCCTGATTGTTTAGCCTGCGCGCGCATTGCAACAGGTAGTAGAGACGCTCGGCATCGGCATCCGGAGCGAGCGATTCGAGCGCGGCCAGCTCGCGATGTGCGGCCGCGGTGTCCTGCGCGTCGTAATCCGCTACCCCGATGCGCACGCGCGCCAAGTCGCGATCCGCGCCGCCGAGCTGCGGAACCAGCCCCTCCAGCTCCTTGCGACCCTCCTTGATTTGCCCTGCATCCAGCAGCTTCAGCGCGCGCCCCAGCATCGCGTTGGGCATGGAGGGCGGGTAGTTGTCGCCCATCTCCGTGTGCAGACGGGTCAGCTCAGCGCCGGCCTCGGCGGCTTCGCCCGAGGCGGGATATCCGAAATAGACGCGTTGATTGTAAACGGCGGCGCTGATCGAGTCGCCCGCGGCGGCGAAGGCCCGGGCCAGCGCCAGATCCCCTTGCGGCTGGGGCAGCGCGGCGTAGTTCTTGCGCAACAGATCCACAGCGGTTTGAGCGCCGTTTGGCGAGGAAGTCCCACTCTGAATCGCCGCTTGCGCCGCAAGCAGGTACGCTTTGGCGGTCAGTGGCGAAGCCGGCGTCTGCTTCCATACCGGATCGAGCGCGGCCGTGGCCGCCGCGTAATTCTTCAATCCGAATTGCGCGGAAGCCTCCAGCCAACCCGCGTAGTCGGCGAGCTTGGGCAAGCGTTTGGCAAGACCCTTTAGAGAATCGGCTGCGGCGGCATAGCGCTTGGATTCGAGCGCGGACGCGCCGACTTTCAGATCGGCAAGCGGATCGGGCGCGGCGCCCAAAGACAAAACGAGACACAACGCCGCCAGCGCGGCAACGGCCGCGGCAGCGAGCGGCTTATGCGAGCGGACCCGGATAATCCGGGCCAAGCAGCGTCTCATCGTCTTGGGCCAGGGCACGTACCAGCTCCTCATGGAGATAATCGGGAATTCCGCGGGCGGGCGTTAGAAACTCTTCGGTGAATCCGGCGCGCGCTTCATCGATTTCCGCCTGCAACGCCCGATACAGGTGGCGCGCGGCGCGGCCGGCTGCCACTCGATCGGCGGCATACAGCTGCATCTCCGCGATCTTCACGCGTGCGAACCTCCGCGCCCGCGGCAGCGCTTCATTGGGGCGCTCCAGAGCGGAAGCATTCGCGGTCTGCAATGTTTCCAGCAACGCCGCGACCCCGCGAGAAAACGCAATTGAAGATTCCACCACCGCTTCGTGCCAAGCGGGGCTGCCATTGGCCGCGCGCAATTTATCCAGCGCTCGCCCCATGCCGTCGATGAGTTCCGCGGGTTTCGGCAAAATTCATTGTCGCATCCGCAGAAACCAGCCGCCACGCGCTTCTGCTCAGCGCTGCGCCGGCTACGGCACACCCGCGAACAGCGGCCCTGAAAAGCGCACCTGCCGCGATCCCTTCACCAGATCCAGCACCAGCCTGCCATCGGGCTGCGATGCGCCGGAGCCGAAGTAAGTTTCGCCGCCCTGCGTCACCTCGACGCTCCCCAGCTTCCAGTGCGTTCCCTGAAGCTCGAAACAGGCCGAGGCCACCGGAAACTCCGCGTCAGCGGAGAAGGCGATGGAGCGCGCGCGAAGGTGCCCCTCGGCGTGCGCGGTCTCGATCAATTGCAAACCCTCGCCCTGGGCGTCGAACTCGCCATCGAAATCCAGCTTGCCGCCTTTATAGGGCGCGTCGTTGATCTTGCCGTCGAAATGGTAGCGCGGCGATCCGCCCTTCTGATCGACGCCCAAGTCGACTTCAAGATCGCCGGCGATTCCCGCGCCCTCCAGATTTGCGTTCAGCAGAGTGGCGTCGATGCCCGCCAGCCGCGCGATTCCGGCGTCCCACAGCAGGCGCGCCCGATTGACGCTCAGGCTTACGTCGCCGGCGGTGAGCGTATCGACGGTGATGGTTCCGTCGGCGCGGCGGCCCTTCAACCATTCCGGCGCAGGCTCGGAATCCAGGCGCAGAGTGCGCGCGAGAAACCCGCGCTGGCGCACCAAGGCCGGCGCAAGCAGCCGGGCCAGCTCCGCCGTATCGGCCTCCTTGATCGCGATGTTGAACTTGTGCGGACGGATGGCGGTTGGCTCCCAGCGATAGTCTCCCGTGAAGGCGATCTCGCCGGCTTTGGCGCGCAACTTGGTGACCGCCACGCGCGCGCCGTTCAACTTGACCGATGCGGACTGGATGCGCAGCGGATCGGCCAGCCCGTCAACGGAGATGCGCGCGTTCAGTAAGTCGTATTCTCCGGACCATTCTCCGGCGCGGTAGCGCGCCCACCCGCGCCACGATCCCTGCTTGGTTTGATCGAGCAGAGGAATCGCCGCCAGGCCGAAGGAGCGCATGTCCCCGACGTTCAATCCGCGAGTGGCGATGCGCAGATCCAGATCGTGGGGCGGAAGTAAAGTGTAGCTGCCTTGCAACTCCGCGCTTTCCTTCTCGCCGACTTCAACGCTGGACGGCTCCAGACTCACCTCTCCGCCGGAGATGTCCAGCGCGGCCGAGCCGGCGCGCAAGGGCTGAGCGCCGGGCAGCGTCAGTGAGGCATCCTTGAGATCGACGCGTCCTGTAAGCCCGCCGTCCTGTGTATAATTCAACGTTCCCGACACCCCGCCTTCGGCCGAAAGCTGATCGGGCACCACCGCGCCCATGTGCCGCGCGACTTCGGCCAGCGCCGCCAGCGGAATTTGATTCAACTGCGCGCCGGCCTCCCACTGCGTCCTCGAAAGAAAATCCCAAGCGCGGAAGGAAAGCGAAACCGGCGCGTCGGGAGCGCTCGCAAGCTCCAGCGTTTCACCGTGCAAATTCAGCGCGCCCTTGAACGGAAGCTTCCACCCTCCGCCCTGCGGAACCAGATCCCAGCGATGCACGTCGTCCACCTGCAACTGGCCGGAAATTCCCAAGCTGGAGGGCGCCCCGCTCAACTGTGCCTGCACCGCGATGATGCCGTGGACGCCGAAGCCGCGCGGATCGAAGAGTCGTGAGATCTCCGCCAGCGAGCTGCGCTCCAGATCCACATTCAAGTCGAGACGCTGCGGCGGCTTCGACCGCCACGTTCCGTTCACAAAAAAAAGCCCAAAATCCCGAGCGGTGCTGTCGGTGCGGGACGGCGCTCCGCCGAAGCGCAGCTCCACCCGACCATCGCGGTAAGGCTCGACGTCGAGATCGGCATTGTTGAAATAGAAAACCGACTTGGTATCGCCGAACTTGAAATTGACGCGGCCGGCGCGCATCCGGATCGCGGGCACGCCGGCTTGGCCGCCCGAAGCTGTGCCGCCTGAAGCCGCGCTGTCCAGCAAAAACTGGAAATTCCACGGCCCCGCCGTGGTCTTGACGATGTTAAGCGTGGGGGCTTGCTGACGAGCTTCGCGCAGATTGAGATAGGTGAACTCCAGGTGCCTGTGAAACAAACTCAACCAGCGGATTCGCGCGTCCAAAGACGGAACGTAGGCGAACGGCTCGATGCCCGCGCGCGGATCTTCGTGAATGATCACATCGTCCAGCGTGAAGCCGGGCGCACCGAACAAATCCAAGTAGACCTGGCCGACTTCGACTGTGCGCCCGAGCCCGCGCGCCAGCGCCCGCTCCACCGGCGGACGCAGGAAATCGAGAGGCAGATACGATCCAGCCACGGCGATCGCCACGACAACCAGAAGGACCTTGACGATGCGTCGAATCGTCATGGGAGTGACTCCAACAGATGGCGGTACGCCGCTGGATCGTCGACATCGGTCAGAATGCCACGGTCTTCCACGTCGACGTATTGCGTGCGGGGAACGTGGCGATGGATCACATCGCTGGCCTTGGCCTCTGAAGGCAGCGCGAGAATCTCCTCGGCAATCGCTCGCGCGGCGAACACCGGATGGCCGCGATTTTCGCCCCGGCGCGGAATCACCAGCAGCGTTTCCGGATCGCGGGCAAGGAACGCCCGCGCCAAGCGAGCCACCGTCTCCTCCCGCACGGCTGGGCAGTCCATCGGAATAAATGCGAAGCCCTCGGCATCGTGAGGCATCGCGGCAAGCCCGGTCTGAAGCGAACTCAATTGCCCTCGCTCCGGTTCGGGATTGATCGCGAACCGGGCATTGCTTTGAGCGGCGCTTCGCAACCCCGCGCGAATCTGCGCAACATGGTGCCCAAGCACGACGATCACCGGATCGGTCGCTGTTCCCAGCACCCGAATCAAACGGTCCAGAAATGTTTCGCCGCGATAATCGAGCAGAGCCTTGGGAGTTCCCATGCGGCTCGAAGCCCCCGCCGCAAGAATTATGCTGGCAATCACTTCAGCAGCGCTTTGAGACGCTCGCTCGCGAAGATGGATTTGGAAAGCGACCGCCAGTCTGCCTCGGGCGCGCGCCGCACTGCGATCATCTCCGCGACCACCGAAATGGCGATCTCCTCGGGGCTCTCCGCGCCGATCTCCAGGCCCATGGGCGCGAAGATTTTCTCGAAGCCCTCGCGCGGCAAACCCTCTTTTTCCAGCTCATGAATCACGGAGATGGTCTTGCGCTTGCTCCCGATCATGGAGATGTAGCGCGCCGGAGTGGAGACGGCCCAGCGCAGGACTCGCATGTCGTCGCGATGGCCGCGCGTGACGATGATGATGTAGCTGGAAGAGGTGATGGCAAGCTTGGAGAAAGCCTCTTCGTATTCCTCCGCGTACGTCGCCTCGGCTTCCGGGAAACGGTCCGGGTTGGCGAAGGCCTCGCGGTCGTCCACGATGACGGTGGCGAAGCCGGCGATAGTTGCCACCTTGGAGATGCTTTTCGACACGTGCCCGCCTCCGAAGATGAAGGCGTGCGGCTGCGGAACCACCGGCTCAACGAAGATGTTCAATTGTCCTCCGCAAATCAGGCCCTCGTCGTACGCGGCTTCCTGGCCCAGGCTGAAGGAAAGATTCTTGGGTTTTTCGGTGTCCAGCACCTCGCGCGCGGCGTTCCAGACCTCGGCTTCGACGCAGCCTCCGCCCACGGTGCCCATCATGGAGCCGTCCTCGCGGACAAGGAGCTTGGCGCTCTCGAAGCTCGGTATGGAGCCGCGCTTCTGCACGATGGTCGCCAGCGCGCACTTCTGGCCCAGCTTCCGCAGACGCACGATTTCGTCGTAGATGTCCACTCCGTTTGATTATATCTTGAGTAGTTCCGGGGGGCGGGCGGAGCCGTGCCGGTGAGGCAGGTCCCAGGCCTGCCAGCCTTGTGGCTCCCACAGATCCAAACCCGCCACATTTGAAACGGCCGCAAGCGAGATAGGGTGCAGTTTCGAGCCGCCCTCGAAAAAAACTTTGAATCGATTACAGTTTTCGCCCTGCGTTCACGCTTTAACTTGTCATCAGCGGATCCAACAGGAACACCCGCCTATGAACAAGGAGATGAAAAATGGAACACGTGTCGATGGGAATCATTAGAACGAAATACGCCCGATCGCTCTGCGGAATCGCGATCGCCTTATCTGGGGTGGCGTTCATGCGCGCCCAAGATCTGAGAGAGGCAACCTTTAGCGGCGTAATCAGCGACTATACGCCCTCCACGGTGTCAGGCGGCCCGTATGAGCTCCGAGGGACGTGGTCGTTGGACATACATGGCACCGCTAATTTCTCGGCCGACCTGGCGATGGAGACGTCCGACTACGGGATTTCCGATGCCACTGCGGTGGACCCCACAAATCCCGCGACTCGGACCCCGCACACTCACCACATCAGTATGACCAACGCCACAGTGAGCTACGACCCGACCGTCTGCCCCGTCTTCAGCCCTCCCACCACCGGCGCGGCGATTGTGGTCACCGGTTCCGCCACGACCACGGGAAACGGCGGCCCAGCGCCTTTTGAGGCCAAGGGCCCATCCACGCTGCAAGTCTGCATTACCGGTGGAACTGAAGTAGCCTTTTCGAACGTGACGCTGGTGTACACCGGACCTGCGACCACGCATTTCGGTCCCCAGCCGCTCCATGGCGCGGTCAGCAAGGTGTCAACAGAGTAAACTGGCTGCACAGTCGGACAAAATATTCAAGGTTGGACCTGCTCGCCCGAAGCCATTCGCATTCGGCCGGGCGCAGGTCCGGCCCGGGAACCAAGGAGCCAATCAAGGCGCTCTCTCAACTCCTCTTCGCGCAACTGGCCTTCGACCCGAAACGCGATGTGACCCTCGGGGTCAAGGAATGCGGTTGCCGGAACCGCTCTGCCCATCCCCAGCCTCGCCATATCGTCAGCGTTGGCGTCCAGCCAAATCGAAAGACTAACGTCGTACTTACTTACGAACTCCGGCACGTTTTTCCTGCTCTTCCGGTCGTCCACGGACGCGGCGATGAACGCTACTCCTTTGGAGCGGTAATCCTTCTCCGCCTTCACCAGCATTGGAATCTCCGCGGTACAAGGGACACACCACGTGGCCCAGAAATTTAACACGACCGCTCTGCCGCGGTAATCGCTGAGCCGGACTCGTTGCCCGTCCATGGACTTCAGATTCAATTCGGCCTTAGGTCCTGGGCCCGCTGCCAGCGCCAATAAGCCCCCAGTGAGAAGCACTGCCGGTAAGCGAAGGGGACCCACCAAAGGGATTACTTGCGTGCGCACGTGCAAACGATTGCCTGATTCGGGGCCGGCATACCCTGCGCGATCGTGCTAGTGTCCGGGTTCTCGCCGCCGAATTTGGTGCTGAACGTCCGGCTCACTCCAATGGTCACCAACGCGTCGTGCAGGTGTCCATTAGTGCCCTCAACCGATCGCGCGAAGGAGACAAACATCTCCACCTTTCGATTCACGGCAAACGAGAAGCCCCCTCCGGCATCGGTAAGGGTCGCCCGGCTGATCTGGTCATGGTGAAGCCAATACTCACCGGTGAGACCAGCCTGAGGGAGGTTGAAGTCGGCGTCCACACCGCTGTAGGTATGGATCCACTGCGTCGAGGCCAGAAGAGTAAGGCGCGGAGTCACGAAATAGCCGATCTGCGCATCGACGTTGCTTCGATTGGGCGCAATATTCAGGACACGCTCGACAAACGCGTAGGAGTATTGAGCCTGGAGGAAAGCTTTCGGTAAAATCGGGTCCAAGCGACGCGCGATATTGAATCCAATGTGATATTCGCGAAGATCTCGTCCGACGGCGGCGTGGGCGAAATATTCGTAGTTGTGACTTGGAATCACCAGTCTCACAAACGGCGTAAACACGACCCGCCGCGAGCTGACGTTGTATCGCAGATCGGCCGTAAAATTTTGAAAGGTCGAATGCCAATCTCCGTTGTCGGGCGTAGTAGGGTGGGGGTGTGTGCCGTCGTATTTAGCGAAGATATAGGGCAGCGACACCCGCACGGCCAACTTGTTGGTCAGGGAATAATCCGTGTCCATGATCAAAGAATCGGAGAAGATTTGACCGAGATTGAAGGTCTGTCCCGTGTAACTGGCGTGTTGATTTGTGTACAGGTATTGAGAATAAAACGAAACCGATCCCTCGCCTTGTGGAAACAACCAGGCCTGCGCGGACAGAGAAGTGGGAATCAGGCCGCAGGCGAGGAGTATGATCACCCGGCGGCTTCGCCGGCCCCGTTCCAATGAGAGCGTGCTCGAAGAGAGTGGCTCAGGACTTGCCATGAGTCTTGGCCCTAGACTTCATGGCGGCGTCGATCGTCGTCAAGAACTGGATTTCATCGCTGGGAGTCTTAAGCGCGAACTTATAATCCTTTTGTGCGGCGGAAAGCTCGGCCTTCGAAGGCTTGAACAGGACCGGAAGGATCACCGGTTTCGAGGGCGCTTCCTGCAGTTGCCGGTTGATCCCAGCGATATCGGAGAGATCGGCGACCACGACGTCTGCTTTTCCCAACTTCAGCGCTTCATCGAGTTGCGAAGGGCTGTTGGCAGTTTGCAGCTTAATCCCGGCGTCCTTGATCGTACTCTGAAGCTTGGCGCCGCTGAGGGTCGCGATACTTTGGTTTCCATGAGAGTAGATCAGTACCGTGGCTGGGTGCGACCCATAGATCAGCCGAAACCGGACCACACTGCTGGGAGAGAGGAGCTTGTCGCCACAAGCGAGAGCGACGGTTCCGCTCATTAGCGCTGCCGCCCAAAGTGCCGTACCAGCGTACCAAAAGCTTTTCACATCGCCTCCGATTCTTTCAAGGATAGGTCCCCGAATTCCGGGGTGTCAAGTCCTGGGTTAGCGTTCAAATTAATTCAGGCCGTCCACCAAATATAATTCCGTGAGCACTTTCCAGTGCGTGTATACGAACGATCTCCCGTCAGGAGTCAGGTGGACCGAAGCGGGCTGGAAACCGATAAGCCCGACCGGATCGGCTGCCCCAATGCTCTTCCATGGCTCCATGCGCCCGGTGGAAAGATCCACGCGAAAGAACTCGATCGCACTGTCATTCGGCCGCCGCAGAAAAAGGTAGCGGCCGTTGGAGCTCCACTGGATAAGTTCGTCGCCAAGCAAGGGCCCGGGAATGGGCCGGGGTTCGCCACCGTCCAAGGGACGCAATTGGAAGTCTCCGTCAGCGCCGACCGCCAAAAGCTTTCCGTCCGGGGAAACCAAAGCAGACTGCACCGCCTCATCGTTGATCGCGCGGGCCGCGCCGCCGTCGACGTCTTGAATGTAGCAGCCTGGTTGCAGATCGGAACCCGCCGCGACAAGGAGGATTCGTTTCCCATCAGGGAACCACGCCGCCGAGTAGTACTCCACGAGGCCAGATGACGGCAATGGCTTCTCCTCACCTGGACCGGTCGGCAAAAGCACGAGTCTGGGCGGCGTTCCCCGAAGGGCAAGAGCCAGCTTCCCGTCCGGCGAAAGCGTCAAGGCCCGGCCTTCTCCAAGACGAATGGCATCGCCTCCATCGGTATCCCGGAGGTACACGGTTGGATTCCCTCCAACACCTTCTCCCCATTCATAGAAAAGAAGCCTTTTGCCGTCGGCCGAGATATCGGCGGCAGTGGACCAATCGAGCCAGGACAGGTCCCGTTGCGCTGACCCGTCGGGCGGCTGCCAGACGATGCGGCTGCGGGGAGTGCCCTCCAGCACCAAAACACGGCCATCGCGCGAGATTTCCTGGAGGCGCATCCAACCGGGGCCCTCCAATACGCGACGTTCCTTCCCTGCAAGCGTCACCGCGTAAACCAGCTGAGACCGCGTGGTGCGATCTCCCGAAAACCAAACCTCATTGCCGGTGGGGGTCCAGGCCAAACCCTTCAAGTTCTTCCATCCACTGGTAAGCGTTGTCTTGTGTCCGCTGAAATCCACCACCGAAACCGAACCAGAATCCTCCCCCAAGGTTGGGAGGTCCAGAAAGGCGATTCGGTCACCTTTAGGAGAGAAGCGAGGGTAGGTGATCCAGCCGGCTGTTTCATAAAGAACGGTGCCGATCGGATATTCCAGGCGAAATCGTCCCTCTACCGCTCGGACGACTGCCAGGTCCTTTCCATTCGGACCCCAGTCGGCGTAGAAGACGTTTTGGAGAACTTCGCGGGGCGCCCCCCCTGCCAGCGGCATCCTTGCTAGGGTGCCCTGACACTCCGCCCAATTCAACTCGCATCCAAGCGAAATGGCCAGTTCGCCGGCGGGCGAAACCGCCAAGACACCGGACGACGGCAGCCCGAGCGACCGGGACTCGGGGCCTCCGATCCGGGTGCTGAACACCTCGACCGGCTTGCCCTCCCAGCCCGCCGAATAGATGATGTTCTGGCCGTCGGGAGTAAACCGTGCTCCCGTGATCACGCCTGGCCGATAGGTCAACCGTCGAAAGGCCGGAATAGGACGCGGCCGGACCCTTTCCAACTGGCGGCCGACAAAGAATGAGACCAGCGACAAGACAGCTACTCCCAGCCCGATTCCAATCCCTCGCTTTCTCCAGCGGGGTGGCCGAGCCGTTTCCATCGGCAGCAAGAGAGCTTCTAGATCGAACGCCAGATCCAGCGCGGATTGCACCCGCTCCTGCGGATTCTTCTCCAAACACCGGCGCAGCAGGCGAGCCAAGCTGGGATCAAACTTAGCTTCGGCTTCCGGCGTCTCCATTGGGTCGTCGTTCAGAATCGCGCTTAGAACTTCGTGGGTGGTTCTCCCCCGAAAAGGCCGCTGGCCGGCGAGCATCTCGTAGACGATCGAACCCAAATTGAAAAGATCGGAACGGTGGTCCACCACGCCGCCACGGAGTTGTTCCGGCGCCATGTAACCCGGCGTACCAAGAACTCTTCCCGGCTCGTGCAGCGGCGAGAGGTTCGCCAGATTCGCTTCTTCCCCGCCCGGCCCTTCGGATGACGTGAGTTTGGCCAGACCGAAGTCGAGGATCTTGATCCTGCCATCGCGAGTCAGGAACAGGTTCTCGGGTTTTAGGTCCCGATGCGTAATCCCCTTATCGTGGGCGGCCGCCAACCCGGCAGCAATCTGGCGTGCGTATTCGATGGCCTTGCGGCGCGGCAAGGCTCCCTCGCCCAGACGAGTACGCAATGTTTCGCCTTCCAGCAGCTCGTACACGACATAAAGCGCGCCTTCCTGGATGCCGACATCGTAGATCCCCAGAATATTGGGGTGATTCAGGGCGCCGGCGGCCCTGGCCTCTTGCTCGAATCGCCTCAACCGCTCCGGATCGGCGGCAATGGCGGGCGGGATTACCTTAATCGCCACATCGCGCCCAATGCGGGAGTCCCGCGCGCGGTAGACCTCTCCCATGCCGCCCGCTCCCAGAAAAGAAACAATCTGGTAATGCCCGAGCATGCGCCCGAACATCGATCGCGCTCGACCCTCCGCGAACGCCTCGGCCGTTACCTCGAGCGCCGGCGCCTCGAGGAAGCTCTCGGCGTCTGCCTCGCGCAGAAGCAATGATTCAACCTCGCCACGCACCTCTTCATCCGCGCAGATTTCCCGGAGGAAATGATGCCGCTGCCCGGGCTCACGCTCGCGAGCGGCATGATAGAGCTGCTCGATTTGGCGCCACCGTTCAGTCTTCATCCGCGGTCCCTTCGCTGAGTTGCCGCAGGAGCCAGACCTTGGCCAGCCTCCAATCGCGCAGGACTGTCTCTTGAGAGACGTCGAGAACCTCCGCCGTTTCCTTGACACTCAGGCCGCCAAAAAAACGCATCTCTACAACGCGGGATTTTCTGGGATCGATCTCGGCCAGGGTGCTTAGCGCATCATCCAGGGCGACAATGTCGGTCCGCCGGTCCGGAAACACAGCTACAGCTTCATTAAGCGGGACATGACGCCACTCGCCTCCGCGCTTGGTGTAGCGGCGCGACCGGGCGTAATCCACCAGGATCCGGCGCATCAATTGAGCCGAAACGGCGAAAAAATGGGCTCGATTCTGCCAATTGACGTCTCTCAAATTGACCAGCCGCTGATACGCCTCATGAACCAGTGCGGTGGACTGGAGCGGGTGCCCCCGGCCTTCCCGCGACATGTGCCGGTGGGCGAGCCGGTGCAACTCGCTATAGACCAGCGGGATCAACCGCTCTAACGCGTCCTGCTCCCCGTTGCTCCATGCCACGAGCAACTGTGTAAGGTCCTGGGGCGAGGGAGCCGCCATGGATCAACGTTACCTCCGCGTCGGGGGTTTTACCGGTGGCACTACCCGGCGGCCCATGATAACACCGCTTGAAAGGTTTCGCACACCGATTCGAGAAAAAAAATTCTCTTCAAAAAACTTTGGGTGCCGTTACAGTTTTGGATCCGCTTTCGCGCTTTAGTCTGTACACCGGGCAAGACCGGAAAACAAAACGGAGCGCGAAATAATGCAACAGCTATCGATAAGCAGATCGAAACCAGTGGCTCGCTTTGCGGGCCCGGCAGGGATCATTCGGGCGGCAGCGTTAACCCGGTGCCGCCCCGGCATAACCGCCTCCGCCGTGTCGAACACGGAGGCTAGAGCGGAGGCGCTGATCGCGGACACCAATCGAAGCCTGCAGGCAGCCTCCGATTGCCATTGGGCGGATACCACATCCGCTCGCGAGACTGCGCGGGGGCTGATGACGCAGTTTACTCGCGCGGCGGCTCTGGTCGAGAAGTTACGCTGGTCTGAGGAGCGCATCAAGAACGCGCTCGCGCCCTCCCGGCGCGTCTTCGCGGAATCGGCTTTCATGAAGCGCTGCCCGGAGTGGCCCAGAAGTACGCGGGAGATTTCGAGACTATCGAGTATCTGGCCGGCGCCGTCAACCGCAGTAAACCGGCGACCATCGCCTGGCATTTCGAACAGATCCTGCTGGAATCTCCGGTCACCCAGCAGCACCGTAATAAATTGAACCGTCAGACCTCCGAGATCCTGAGCGCTCTTGAGCGCCGGTCTAGCGCACGCATTTTCTCCCTGGCATGCGGTGGTTGTCTAGACTGGATCCCGGCATTTTCCGCTCTCCAGGGCTTCACTGGCGAGATCCTGCTAAACGATCATGATCCGGCCGCGCTGCAACTGTCCGCGAGCCGCTTTGCCGCCGTAACCCCACGCTACCGCCTCGCGCCGGGAAACATTCTCCGTGTAGCACGGCGCTTAACCGAGGCTCACGAATTCGATCTCGCCATCGCCGGCGGACTGTTCGACTACCTGCCCGACCGGGCGATTGTCTCTCTTCTCGGCGCGATTTACCGCCGCCTGGCTCCCGGTGGCGCGCTGCTATTCACCAACATGGCGCGGGGCAATCCTTGGCGGCCGCTGATGGAGTACGGCTCCGATTGGCGCATCATCGAAAGATCGGAAGATCAGATCCACCGGTTATGTTCGGAAGCAGGCGTTCAAGCCTCGGAAGTTGGCATAGCGCGCGACGCGACCGGTTTGGCTCTTCTAGTTCGGGTCGCTCGTGGATGCGACTGAGTGCCATGAATAAGGTTCAGAGCGGCTCTCTGTCGGAAAGCTTTCCTCTGTCGCCGCATAACGGCCGCAAGACTCTCTCGACCCTCCTTTTAACGAACGAATCGGAATCGCGGCGCTCCACGCCGTCCGCTTGGCCCAAAGGTACCCCTACTCGTTGCGCGGATGAGACGAACCCGCCGTGGGTGCCGCCGCTGCGCTGAGGGCACGTTGAAGATCGAGAGGCCGCCGGGCCCCTGGAACATATTTCCGCCCCGTCGCCACCCCAAAACCACCCATCCCCCCAATCAGTTGCCATAAAATCCTTAACCCCATCTGCGTTCATCCGCGTTAATCTGCGGCCAAATACGTTTATGCCATCCGATAAACAAATCCAAGCATCGAAAGCCAACGGAGTTCGCTCAAGCGGATCCGTCACCGAACAGGGCAAGCGCAATTCCGCGCGCAACAGCACCAGACACGGACTTCTCGCTCAAACCGTCGTCCTCGAAGAAGAATCCGCGGATCGCTTTCTGGAACTCCACGCGGCCTACATCGACGAATATAAGCCCCGCACCGCATCCCAACTCTCGCTGGTCGAGACCATGGTGGTCGCCCGCTGGCGTCAACTGCGTGTCTGGGGAGCACAGAAGACGGCCATGGATCGCGACATGGCTCTTCAGGATCCCAGCGTCGGACCGCCGTCGGTCCGTGCTCTCCTGGCGCTGCGCGGCTCGCCCGAGAG
>Ga0209415_10001290_pt1 | contig 47878 bp, 43 predicted proteins | sample PeaSoiSIISIP2007_FD_187696 | JGI IMG/M metagenome (GOLD analysis project Ga0209415, IMG submission 187696) | Peat soil microbial communities from Weissenstadt, Germany - SII-SIP-2007 (SPAdes) (version 2) | ecosystem: Environmental > Terrestrial > Soil > Wetlands > Peat | place: Germany... | reverse complement strand
AGTGTTCCAGTGCGGTCGCCGGCATGGGCCACGAAGTCCTTGGAATGAAACTCCCCGTACTTTTCGAGTTGCCCCTGGCTGAGCACTTCCTCGAAAAAGCTTCGGGCAACCGCCTTGTTCCTCTCCTGCTCGCTGGCTGACTGAGCCAGACCCGGCAGGCTGATGGCCAACAGCAATAGCAACAACGAACCTTTGCGCATATCGTTCTCCTTTGCAATGAGACCTTCCCCGGCTGGTCATCCACGGATCGGAACCGCCGGTAGAGTTTCGCAATTTCATAATTAACGTAACATGTGTTACAGTAATTGGTCAAGGAGTTTTCCCCAATGGCAAGGCCTCCCGACCCCGGCATCCGCGAACGGCTCCGCAACCAGGCCGTCGATTACGTGCTCTCTTACGGAGTCGGCGACCTGGCCCTTCGTCCCCTGGCGAAAGCCCTGAAGACCAACGCGCGGATGCTGGTCTACCACTTCGGCTCGCGGGAAGGATTGATGCGCGAGATCCTTGCGGGTCTGCGAGAACGCGGAGATGCGCACATCCAGGCGTGGTTCGAGGCCGGGAAGAACCCGCGCACGTTATCCGAGTTTCTGCGCTGGTACTGGCAGTGGATGAGCGCGCCTCGGGCGCGGCCCGCAGTACGCCTGATCTTCGAGCTGTACGCGCTGGCGCTTCGAAACCCGCGCGACTACCCCGGCATCCTCGAAGCCCCGCTGGCCCACTGGCAGAGCGTCACGAAGAAGGCCGGCCTCCGCTCGGAGTTCGAGGCTGCCGAAGCCACCCTGCTCCTGGCCGCCACTCGCGGTCTGCTGCTCGACCTCTGCGCCACCGGAAATCGGGCCCGCGTCGGACGGGCGATGCAGTTGCTGGCCCAGTTTGTCGATTCGCGTTACGAGCAGGGACCAGGCGGGACGGCGAAACGGAAAGCCAAGCGATAGTCGACGAACTGGTTTGAACACGCCACCCGCTGAGATCGAGTCAGCGGCGTCGCTTGACCGGCGGCATCCGCTCGCGCAACAATCCTAATTGGCTCCTGACGAGGTGATTCATGTTGGCTTACGTTTTTGTCCTCTTCGCGGTCGCGGTCCGGTTCATGCCCCACCCTCTGGCCTTTACTCCGGTAGCGGCGGCCCTGCTCTATTTTGGCGCGCGCGGCCCCAAGCGTCAGTTCTGGGTACCCTTGGCGCTGCTCGCCGCGTCCGATGTGATCCTCACAAAATTCGTGTACTCCTACCAATTCTCCTGGGACCATTTCGTGACCTGGGCGTGGTATGCGGCGATCTTGTGGCTCGGCAGCCAACTGCGCGAGAACGCCAACTGGCTGCGGGTCGGCGGTGCGGCGCTGGCCAGTTCCATCTCATTCTTTGTAGTCAGTAATTTTGCCGTCTGGGCGTGCTGGAACATGTATCCGAGGACCTTGTCGGGCCTGATGACCTGCTACGCTGCCGGCCTGCCCTTCTTCCGCCGCGGACTGGCGGGAGACATGGTGTTCACGGCAGTCATGTTCGGATTGCCCGCACTCGCGGCAGTCGTAGGACGCTCCATGCACAAGCCGCAAGGAGCCGCAGCCGCCTAGCACACTAGCTCGTATGGGGACGGGGTTTTGCCCCGTCCAAGCCGGGCGCAGCTCGGCCCCGTTTTGCCCACCGCCAGACCAGCCATCCGGCCACCAGCACCGCGACGCCCCCCAGAATCCATAGGAAGTGGTGCGCGAAGGCATTTCCGGTCAGCATGACAATCTGCGGACCAAACCAGAGTGTCACTAGCGCCTCAATCAGAAATCGCAGAAACCGTCCCGCAAAAATTGCCAGCAAGAAATGCGCGAAGTTCATTTCGAACGCCGCCGCTGCCAGCACGACAATTTTGAAAGGCGTGGGCGGCGGCAACATCGCGGGAAACATCAGCGCCCAGAATTCGTGACGATCGAACGACGCGTGAATCTTCTCGAAGCGGTCGGCCGAAAGCCGCTTGCGCAACAACACTTCGCCGCCCGTGTACCCGATGACGTAAAGAACGATGCTTCCCAGCGCCGACCCGGCCGAAGCCAGCAGGACATACATCAGGAACCGCGCGCGATCGTTGTAAACATAGCCCACGAAAATTGCATCCAGCGGCATGCCCAGGAACGAGCCATCCACCACCGCAAATGCAAGCATCCCCCAGGGCCCCAGAGGCAAAAGAACATGCTTGATCCACTCGCTGTAAGCGTGGACAAAATGTTTGATCTTGATCAAGTAGGTAAGTTTACGCGAGAAGGGCAGCGCAGTCGTTGGTCGATGGTCGTTCGTCGTTCGCAACCGCCCCAAGTTCGCGTCAGCATTTCGCAGAATGTGATTTTGCCAACGACTAACGGCCAGCGACTAACGACCTTCGTGTTCCGTCTTGCCCGCGATCAACTCCAGCGCATGCGGCAGCAAATCCATCACGGCCTCGAGCGACTCGACCGCGCCCGCCGGACTGCCGGGCAGATTCAATATCAGGCTGGTGCCCCGAACGCCGCACACGGCGCGGCTTAGCGCCGCGAAACGAGCTTTCCGCGCTCCCTGCACTCGCATCTGCTCCGTGACACCTTCCACCAGGCGATCGCACACCGCACTCGTAGCTTCCGGCGTGACGTCGCGCGGAGCGATCCCCGTCCCGCCCGTGGTCACTACCAGCCGAGCCGACCGGCACAATTCAATCAATTTTTCCTGGATCGCGGCGCGCTCATCGGCGACGATGCCGCGCATGACCACTTGAAAATTGCGCCGTTCCAACGCTTCCGCCACCGCTGGACCGGAGAGATCGACCTTCTCGCCGCGCGAACACGAATCGCTAATCGTCAAGACCGCGGCCCGCGTGGCGTCAGGTGACGAAGCATCAGACGGCGGGGCATCAGGTGTCGAGGAGGACATCTTCACCCTCAGCCGCCGCATCCCGCTGCGCCTCGTCCAGCAGCCGCAGCCCTTCCATTAGCAGCCCCTGCGTATTCAGAGTCGTCGTTTCCAGCGCCGACTTCCCGTTGAAATCAATCTGGAAGTTTCCGTCCATCCAACGGAGCACTTTAAAAACCGCTTCGTTTCCCGAAATCGGGCCATAAGTAGCGTGCCTGGCCTGCCCCTGGATGAAATAGACCTCGCACTTGTCGGCGTTATTGGTCATGGTGAGCAGGCAGCTCTTGCGCCCCATCTCCAGCGATTGCACCAGGTCGATTACATTCATCTGCGACAGGCTGCCGCGCAAGACTCCATCGGTCGAAGCGGCCTTGGTCATTTTTTCCAGAGCGATCCTGTCCACTACGCGCTTGATTCTGTGCGTGGCATCCTTCAGGAAGAAGGGTTTTTCGAGATAGTCTTCAATCGGGTCCTGCACTGACAATCGTTCACTGATGTCGGACTTGCTGGCCATCAGGATCACCGCGATGCCCGCCGTCGCCGGCCGGCTCTTCAGTTTTTCCAGCAACTGCCGCCCATCCATACCCGGCATGCGATAGTCGCTGATGAGCACATCCGGCACCTCTTCGACGGCCTTCAACAGCGCATCGGCAGCGTCGTTCGCGACCGCGACCTCGCCTAGCGTCGAGAGCGCCTGCTGCAACATGCCCAGCACCATCGGGTTGTCATCCACCAGCAGAATTTTGACGTTGGTCGCCATAAATCAAGATGAATAACGCAATTACTTCCGCTTCGCGGTTCGTCGATAATCTCCGCTCTTGCCCCCCGACTTCCGCTCCAGCATCACTTCCCGGATTTCGATGCCCTTGTCGAGCGCCTTGCACATGTCGTAGACGGTCAAAGCTGCCACGCTGGCCGCGACCAGGGCTTCCATCTCCACGCCGGTTGCGGCCGTGGTCTTTACTTTTGTGGCGATAGAAACGCCATTCTCGCACACGCGTAGGGTCACAGCAATGTGCGACAGCGGTACCGGATGGCACATCGGAATCAGCTCCGCGGTTCGCTTCGCGGCCATGATTCCGGCCGTCCGCGCCACTTCCAGCGGATCGCCCTTAGGATTCTGGGGCAGCGCCCGCAAGACCTCGGGCGTCATCACGACGAAAGCGCTGGCCTCCGCTTCCCGCGCCGTTCGCGTCTTCGACGACACGTCTACCATGCGGGCCTGGCCTTGCGCGTCGTAGTGCGAGAGTTTTTTCGCCATCGTCAAAGGTTATCGTACAGCGTTGGTTCGTGTGGGTGAGTTCAACTCGGCCAAGCGCGCGTTGGACTAGACCCTCGGCGTTTCATCGCATCAGCAGTGACACCCATTCGCCCGCCTCAATCCACTCCCGCTCCGGAGGAATCACCACGTAACAATTCGCCCGAGCCAGGGCCGCGATGTCGCCCGAGCCCTGCCACTGGGCCAACTCCACCTCGGCATTCTCAAACTCTCCGGCAAGCACCGCTGGAAGGAACCTCTTCAACCCTTTTTTAGTTCGTATCTCCGATTTCAGCCGCGCCTTTAGGAAGATCAACGACTGCGGCGTCATCCCCGCGAGCGCCTCAATCATCGGGCGGGCAAACAGTTCGAATGTCACCATGGTTGATACCGGATTACCCGGTAAGCCGAAAAAATATTTCCTGGGTGGCGCGGAAATTTCCGACCGCCCTGACGGCGAGTTCGCTGCAGGCACGCGGGCGGGGGCGCCCGCGCCACACGAGCCGAAGACCACCGGACGGCCGGGCTGAATCTCCGCTCCCGTAAAATAAAACTCCGCCTTCAACTCGCCGAGCACTTGTTCCACCAGATCGTACTTTCCCATGGAGACGCCGCCGGTCAGCAACAGAAGATCGGATCCCAACCCCTCTTCAATCAGGGCGCGTAGCCGCCCCGGTTCGTCCGGCGCGATCGGCAGCCGCACCGGTTCCCCGCCCGCATTCTGAATCTGCGCCGCCAGTGAATAGGAATTCGAGTTTCGTATTTGCGCGGGCCCGGGCGCCGCGTCGATCTCGACCAGTTCATCCCCGGTCGAAAGCACCGCCACGCGCGGCTTGCGGAAAACCTGCAACCGGCTCTTTCCCACCGACGCCGCAATTGCAATGCCCGCATGATCCAGGCGCCGTCCGCGGTCCAGCAGCATTTGGCCCGCCCGCGCTTCCGCGCCCCGCGGCACAAAATTCTCACCTACGCCCACTGTGCGCCGCACTTCTACGGCGTGATCTGCCAACCATAACGACGTGTGCTCAACCATCACCACCGCGTCCGCTCCGGCCGGCAGCGGAGCCCCGGTCATGATACCCACCGCCTGCCCGCGTCCCACCGAGCAGGCGCTGGCCTGCGACCAGTCGCCGGCCTTCACCTCACCCACAAGCTGGAGCCGCGCCGGTAGCTCTGCCAGGTCGGCGGCACGCACCGCGTACCCGTCTCGAGTGGCGCGGGGAAAAGGAGGGAAGTCGCGATCCGCGATAATGCGCTCCGCCAGCACGCGACCTGATCCCGCCAGCAGATCCACCGTCTGGACGTCTCCTGGACACACACCCGTCGCGTGAGACGCAACCAGGTGTCGAGCCTCTTCGAAGCTCACCACGCGAGCGGAAGGTGCTGTCGAGGAGAATGAAGACATGAAGGAATCATACCCGCTGATCCCTTCGGGGCTAAAGAGTTTGCTGAAAAACGCGGTTTCGGGACCTCAGCGGCTAAAGCCTTCAAAGAAAAGAAGGGTTTTATCGCAGCGCTAAAAGCGCTGCGCCACCCAAAATCGAATTTCAACCGTGGTAGCTGAGAGCTGGAGAACTGAATTGAGAGCTGGCTACTCGCTTACCGCGCCAGTTCCTGGCCCAACACGGTCGCATTACTGGCAAAACAAAGAGCGGTTTCCGGATCCACCACGCCCGAACGGACGATTTTCGCGATCTCGCCATCGAAGTGCTGCATGCCTTCGCCTTCACAGGCCTTGATCGCGTCCAGCAAAGTGCGGCCTGGACGCTCGCCTTGTTCAATGCAATCGCGAGTGCGCGAATTGGATTTCAAGATTTCGACTACCGCGATACGATCGCCGCCATCCCGGCGCGGGACCAGCCTCTGCGCAATGATGTAGCGGAAAGTCTTGGCGAGACGTTCGCGCACCGCTTGCTGCTCGCCTGCCGGAAACGTGCCCACGATGCGCTCCACTGTCTTCGAGGCGTCGACGGTGTTCATGCTGGAAAGAACGACGTGTCCGTTCTCGGCCGCTTCCAGAAGAATCTCAAGCGTCTCCCGGTCGCGGATTTCGCCCACCATGATCACGCGCGGCGCCTGGCGCAACGCCGCACGCAGGGCCATCGTGAAACTCGGCGCATCGCTGTGCAACTCGCGCTGGTGCACGGTCGATTTCTTGTGCTTGTGCAGAAACTCAATCGGGTCCTCTACCGTCAGAACGTGATAGCAATGCAGGCTGTTGATGCGATCGATCAAAGCGGCGAGGGTGGAAGACTTCCCCGATCCCGTTCCCCCGGTCACCAGAATGATCCCATTGCGGACCTTGGCAGCGTCCTCCAACTGCGCGGGGAGACGAAGTGAACTGAAGGTTGGAATGACGGTGGGGATGACACGCATCACGATCGCGCAACTTCCACGCTGGATAAAGACGTTGACGCGGAAGCGCGCCATTCCCGGCAATCCGTAGGAGATGTCACAGGAACCTTGCTCGCGAAGAGTGTTGATGGCCTGCTTATTGGCTCCGATCAGGTCGGCGGCGATGCGGCGGGTGTCATCCGCTGAAAGTGTGCCACTGCCGGGGATTTCCACGGCCGCGAGCTGTCCGTGAATCTCGACCTGCGGGGGCCGGCCCGGCGAAAAGATCAGGTCGCTGACCTTCTCGGAGGCGCGCAACATGCCAGCCAGGAGCACGGGCGTGGGGATCGAGTCCGTCCCACTGATGCCATCGAAGGCAATCGCAATCGGTGAATTCCCCGGAGCCGCCATTCCAATACACTCCCAGTCAACAGCAATGAGCCACAGGGGAGAAACGTCGCGAAGCCCGGGAACCTATGACATGAATGTAGCGCGCATCTGCTGAACAGTGGAAGGACAACTAGGCCAACGACCTCGGTAACCGAAGACGGGCTAAAGTCCAAAAAGAGAAAGAGCGGCTTCATAAGGCCGCTCTTCATGGACTCTCCGCGTGAGGGAAGAACGAATCAGGTACGGCTCAGTTCTTCTTGGCCGGCTTCTTCTTGGTCCCGAATCCGGTTTCCACGGGAGCGCCGATGCTGGCGAGCAACGCCTTGGCCCCTTCCGCGAACGGACCATTAGGGTCGAGTTCCAGATACTTTTGAAAAGCCTCGGCTGTACCTTCGGGCGCGACCGCCTTGCCGTCCTTGCCGACAGTTTCCTTGGCGATCAAGTTCACGCCCTTCTGGTAATAGGCGGCAGCTTTGGTTGGATCGGCGGCGATTACTTTGTCCCAGACAACAATGGCCTCATCCGCTCTGCCGGCGTTGGTGAGGACGGCGCCCTCGTTGAACAGATAGGTGGCGGCGCGCGTCGGATCCAGTTGAGCCGCTTTGCCGTAGTTGGTCACGGCTTCATCGACCTTGTGGGACTTCGCAAAGGCATCGGCAAGGTTGTTGTAGTAGGCCGCGGTTTTCGCATTATTTTCGGGATCTTTTTGTGCCGTTTCAGAGGCGCTACGCAGCTCGATTGCCTTCTGATAATCGACGGCGGCCGCCTCGTAGCGTTTCTGTTTTTCGGCGGGATCGGCCTGCGTGGACGCTGACAGACGGTAGGCGTCGGCGAGTTTGAACCAGATCAGATCGCGGGTGCTGTCGATCTGGTTGGCGTCATTCAGGGTGGCGATTGCGGTGTCATAGTCTTTTGCCTCGGCCGCGGCAGCCGCGGCCTTGAGTTTTTCGTTGAGCGTGCCGACGGTTTTCGCTTCGCTAGCGGCTTTGGCGGAAGCCTCTGCCCTCGCCTTGGCTTGTTCAGGAGTCATTCCCTGACCACGGGCTGCGTTCGCCTGCTCTTTTTGCAGGTCGAAGGGCACTTCCATTTCGCCCAGATCCACCGAGATGCCGTTGAAGTGAAAGAGTTCCTTGCCGTCCTTGCTGAGCTTGACGTTGTACTTTTGCCCGGGGACGACGCCCAGTGAAAAGTACTCACCCTTATTGTTGGTCTTGAGTTTGTAGGTGTGGCCAGTCTCGGTCGAGACCCACTCCACATCGGCGCCAACGATCGGCTTTCCGTCGACGTCTTTGCAAACTCCCTTCACGGTGCTCGAGGTTTGCGCGAAGGCGAGTGAAGTGGATAGCGCCACCGCGAGAACGAACAGCAGGGGCAGGATGAAATATTTCTTCATAATTTGGCCTCCCGGCATTGCATCTCCGATTTTAGGACCATCGATTTCTCTGGCCGGAACGAACCGGCTCTAGTTCAAACGGGCGGCGGCTTCCTCGTACGGAATGGGATCCTCCGCGCCCGCTTCGCGAAACGCGCGCAGGCGGAGCACACAGCTGTCACAGACGCCGCAGGCGCGGTCTTCGCGCTGATAGCATGACCACGTTAAATCGAACGGGGCATTCAGTTCAAGGCCCAGCGTCACAATCTCGCTTTTGCGCATCGCAATCAGCGGTGTCACCACCCGAATGGTTCCTTCTTTGGTGCCCGTTTTCACCACTTCATTGAACGCCCGATAATACTCCGGCCGGCAATCGGGATAGCCGGAACTGTCTGGTTCGACGGCGCCAATGTAAACCTTATTGGCGCCCAGCACCTCCGCCCAACTGACGGCTACGGCCAGAAAATGCGCATTCCGGAAAGGCACATAGGTTACCGGAATGCCGACGGGCAGGCTGGCGCCGATTCCGTGTGCCTCGGGGACAGCGATGCCCGGATTGGTGAGAGCGGACCCGCCGATGGCGCGGAGAGCCTCATTACGCACGAGCAACTGGTCCCGAATTCCGAGCCGGTCGCAGATGCTTTCGAAGGAGCGCCGTTCGCGCGCTTCCGTGCGCTGCCCGTAGCTGACGTGGACGGCAGCCGCCTGATGGTCGCGCGCTGCCAGCGCCGCACAAACGCAGGAATCCATGCCGCCGCTCAGAAGGACGACGGCGCGGCTCTGGTCGTTAGTCGATTTCGATGCTGAGTCCAATACCATGGCCTGCCCGCGAAGCGCCGCAATCGCTCCTTCCTGATTTTATGCCTGATTTTATGACAGGCGCGCACGAGCAGACCATCTGGGCGCCAGAAGTGAGGTAGTGCAAGCGTGGCGCTCGCAGCTTTGATCGTAGCTTCCTGCTGAAGCCATTTTCTGTTGTAATTCCCCCTACGAGCGGCGCCGTTTGCCGGTTTGGTTCCCTGCATCGAGAAATGGATACTACCCTCTGAATATCAAGCGTATCGCTGGTTTGCTGCTGTTGACCGCCATCGCCGTTGTGATTCATGGCTATCATCCGTATGCGGAGGACTCTGAGATTTACCTCCCAGGTGTTCTGAAGATTCTGAATCCCAACTTGTTTCCGGCGAATGCGGAGTTTTTTGGCGAGCACGCGGCGCATACCTGGTATCCGAATCTGATTGCACTTTCGGTTCGGGCCACGCATCTGCCGTTGCCGTGGGTCCTCTTTCTGTGGCAGCTGATCTGTATTTTGTTGTTGCTGGTGGCAAGCTGGCGGCTGGCGTCGGCCTTGTTCGAGGAAAGAGCGGCTAACGAACGCGCCTGCTGGGGCGCGGTCGCACTCATGGCGGCACTGCTGACCCTCCCCGTCAGCGGGACAGCGCTTTACATCATGGACCAGTATATGAATCCGCGGAACCTGGCTGCATTCGCGAGTGTTTTTGCGGTCGCTGAAACCCTGCGCCATCGTTATGTCGCCGGAAGCTTCGGGCTGGTTTTTGCAGCGCTCGTTCATCCACTCATGGCGAGTTTTGCGATCGCTTTTTGCGTTTGGCTCCTGGTGCTGGATCGGTATCGGCCTGGCACGCTGGGCTTTGCGATTCTGCTACCTTTCGGAATTACGCTGGAGCCTCCGCCGCCCGCCTATCACGAAGTGGCGCTGCGGCAGCCTTATTTCTACATTCAGAGATGGGAGTGGTACGAATGGCTGGGCTTGGTCGCTCCGGTAATTCTGTTCTGGATGCTGGCTCGCTTTGCGCGGCGCCGGAAGATGAACAACCTGGAGCTGGTATCGAGAGCGGTCGTTCCCTTTGTCCTGGTGGCGACGCTGGCGGCGACCGTACTGTCGATCCCACCCCGGTTCGAGGCCCTGGCCCGGCTCGAACCGCTACGTTGTCTCGCCCTGACCTACATGCTCCTGATCGTGATTGGCGGAGGTTTGCTGGCCCAGTACATACTGCGGACACACATCTGGCGCTGGCTGGCGCTTTTCGTCCCCCTTGCCTTGGGAATGTATCTAGCGCAGCGGCAGTTGTTTCCTGCCAGCGCTCAGGTGGAGTGGCCGTGGGCGCGACCGCGTAACCAGTGGGCGCAGGCTTTTGAGTGGATTCGAGGAAACACGCCGGTGGACGCGTTCTTTGCGCTGGATCCCCGGCACATGGCCCTTCCGGGTGAAGACGAAAATGGATTTCGGGCGCGCGCCGAGCGCGGCAGGCTGGCGGACCTGGTCAAGGACAAGGGAGCGTGTTCGATGTTTCCGCCGCTTTCGGTGAAGTGGCTGGAGCAGGTCGAGGACCAGAAAAATTGGCCGCAATTCGGCAAACAGGATTTTGAGCGCTTGCGGCAAAAGTACGGAGTCAGCTGGGTGGTTGTGGAACAACCCGGTCCGGCAGGGTTGGAATGTCCTTACGAGAATGCGGCCGTGCGGGTGTGCCGGGTGGATTGAGTTTTCAGTGCCGCGGCGACGCGGTGGGGACTCCTCCCTCGTAGTAAGGCTCAGAACCGGCCTCGAGGGTCTTTCCCTTTTCGCTGAAAATGGGGCTGTGCACGATCCCGGCCCGCTGAAGCGCAAACTGCAGAGTGGTTCCGAGCACTCCGAGTCCATAGTGGACGCTGCGGCGGAAGTTGATTGAGGAAGCTTCCTCGAAATATTTTGTGGGGCACGAAACCTCGCCGATGCGGAAGCCGAAGTGGACGCACTGGGCGAGCATCTGGTTGTCGAAAACGAAATCATCGCTGTTCTCGCGCAGCGGCAACCGGGTGAGAACCTCCCGGCTGAAAGCGCGGTAGCCGGTGTGATACTCGGACAACTTGACGCGAAGGAACAGGTTCTCAAAAGCGGTGAGCAGGCGGTTTGCGATGTATTTGTAAAGCGGCATGCCTCCCCGCAACGCGGTGCCGCCGATAATGCGGGAACCGAGAACTACGTCATACACGCCGTAAGCGATCATGCTGGCCATGGCGGTTACGAGCAGCGGGGTGTATTGATAATCGGGATGGACCATGATGACGACGTCGGCGTCAGCGGCCAGAGCTTCGCGGTAGCAGGTCTGTTGATTGCGGCCATAACCGTAATTGCGGTTGTGCACGAAGGACTGCAAGCCAAGCTGGCGCGCAACTTCGACAGTGCGGTCGGAACTGTGGTCGTCGACGAGGATGCGTATATCGACCAGGTCGGGCAAATCCCCTACCGTCGCTTCCAGCGTTTTTTCCGCGTTGTAGGCCGGGAATACCACGGCAATGCGCTTGCCGTTGATCATGCGGTCGTTTCCTTCGAGTGAACTGCTTGAATCATAACCGGAAATGCGGTCTTCCGTAACCTGCTTGTGTGGGGACGGGCGTCCTCGCGAGCCTGCCCTGAGCGAAGCCGAGGGGTCCAAACCGAGCGCAGTTCGCCCGCTACCTGGTGGTCACAACATCGTGGATTCATTGGTAGACTATCGAACAGAACCTGCTGCCCACAGAGTCCCCTCCCGTGAAGTATCGGCGGCCTTTGGGCGAAAACTGAAAATATGTCCTCTCGTACTTTGTTTGAGAAGATCTGGGACGCGCACGTGGTCGCTGCTCCCGAAGGGCAGTCGGCGCTGCTTTATATCGATTTGCACCTCGTGCACGAGGTGACTTCGCCGCAGGCCTTCGATGGGTTGCGCGTTTCGGGACGAAGGGTGCGCCAGCCTCTGCGCACGGTGGCGACCGTTGACCACAATATCCCCACAACTCCGCGTGGCACGCCGATCGCCGACCCGATTGCGGCGAAGCAGATCGAGGCGCTGCAGATAAATTGCCGCGAGTTTGGCGTCCCGTTGTTTGATATGGACTCCGCCGAGCAGGGCATTGTGCACGTCATCGGCCCGGAACTCGGCATTACCTTGCCGGGGATGACGATTGTCTGCGGCGACAGCCATACCTCGACGCACGGAGCATTCGGATCACTGGCGTTTGGTATAGGAACGTCGGAAGTGGAACACGTGCTCGCGACGCAATGTCTGCCGCAAAAACAACCGGAGACGATGCAAATCCGCGTGAGCGGAAAGTTGATGGAGGGCGTGACGGCCAAAGACCTGGCGCTCGGCATTATTGGAACTATCGGCACCGATGGCGCCAGCGGCTACGTGATCGAGTACGCCGGCTCTGCCGTGCGCGCCTTGTCGATGGAAGGCCGCATGACGCTGTGCAATATGAGCATCGAGGCGGGAGCGCGAGCCGGACTGATCGCCCCCGATGAAACGACGTTTGCGTATGTCAGCGACCGGCGCTTTGCGCCGAAGGGAAAAGATTGGGAAGAAGCAATCGCCCACTGGAGGACACTGGCAAGCGATCCCGGAGCCCAATTCGATCGCGTAATTGAGATCGATGCGGCGTCGCTCGCGCCGTTCGTGACCTGGGGGACAAATCCGGGAATGGTGGCAGCGGTGAACGCGCGAATTCCCGAGTTAAAGAGCTTCGCGCAGGAAGGCGACCGGCGCGCGGCGGAGCAGGCGCTGGTCTACATGGGCCTCAATCCCGGAACGCCGATCGAAACCATTGCCGTGGACCGTGTATTCATCGGATCGTGTACCAACTCGCGTATCGAAGACTTGCGCGCGGCGGCGCGGGTGGCGAAAGGGCAGCAGGTGAATCCGAAGGTCCGCGCCATGGTGGTGCCGGGCTCGCAGGCGGTCAAGCGCGCGGCGGAAGCGGAAGGATTGCACCGCATTTTTCTGGACGCCGGATTTGAATGGCGCGAGTCGGGATGCTCGATGTGCCTGGGCATGAATCCCGACATCCTGCAGCCGGGCGAGCGCTGCGCGTCAACCAGCAACCGGAACTTTGAGGGGCGGCAGGGGCGGGGAGGGCGCACGCACCTGGTCAGCCCGATGATGGCTGCGGCAGCGGCGATTGCCGGGCATTTCACCGACATCAGGAATTGGCGGTTTCGCTAGAGCAAGACGATGGAACGACGGCGTTTCGCCTGTCCCGATTGCGCCCGCGTAAGTGGCCGGGCGGGGACGCCCGGCGCTCCATCGAGTCAGATTGCAGACTGAATAAACTATGCAACCATTTCGCAAGCACACCGGCATCGTTGTCCCGCTCGATAAGGTGAATGTGGACACCGATCAGATCATTCCCAAACAGTTCCTGAAGCGCATCGAGCGCACGGGTTTTGGCGAATTCCTGTTCTACGACTGGCGCTTTTCAGGAGAAGGAAAAGAGGGCAGTAAGAAGATCGGCGATTTTGTGCTGGACGCGCCCCGCTACGCGAAGGCCTCGATCCTGGCTGCGGGGAAAAACTTCGGTTGCGGGTCTTCGCGCGAACATGCCGTATGGGCGCTGGCGGATTATGGTTTCCGGGCGGTGATCGCGCCGTCGTTTGCCGACATCTTTGCCAACAACAGCCTCAAGAACGGCGTGCTGACAGTGCGGCTCGACGAGGAGCATGTGGCGGAGATCATGCGCCGTGCGAAAGACGTCGAAGATTACCAGCTGACCGTCGATCTTGAAACGTTGCGCGTGGAAGACGGACGGGGATTTAATGCGGCCTTCGCGATGGACGCTTTCTCGCGTCACTGTCTGTTGAACGGTTTGGACGATATTGCGCGCACGCTTCAACAAGAAGCGCAGATCGCGGCGTATGAAGCAAAACACCCCGTGCGCGCGGCCATGAAAACGCTTCTAGCGAAATGACCGGCTTTCGAGAACGCCCAGACTGGACGGATGGCGGCCTCGCTAGCACTCAGAATAGCCGGCAACTAACTCTCTGACGCAAACTCCTTCCAGGTTGTACACTTTTTGAGTTTCACTGCCAGTGCGGCGTAGGGTGACAGGTCGCTGCTGAATCGGAGCCAGTCGTGCAAAAAGTTCTTCTCGTCTCCACTCTTAGCCTGTTAGGGCTGCTTTCCGCGGGGCTCGCTCAGACTGCGCCGCCGAAGCAACTCACGATCGAACAGATTTTCGCGGAAGGCGGGATTACCGGGCGCGCTCCGGAGACGATCAAGTGGAGTCCGGATGGCACCAAGGTCTCTTTCGTGCAGCGCGACGACGCTGGCGAACACGGCGAACTCTGGTATGTGGACGCATTGACTGGCGAGAACGGAAGCCTGGTCAGTGAGATCAAGCTGTCACAACTGGCTCCTCCCACTAGCAGGATCCACGACGAACGGGAGAGAGAGCGCCTGACGCGGTATCACGTTGCGGCCTACTCGTGGTCGCCCGATTCCAAACACCTGCTCTTCGACTCGCAAGGCCAGCTTTGGTATTACAGCCTGGATACGGGGACAGCGGTGCCGTTGACCTCGTCTCCCGACGCGAGCGAGGACCCGAAATTTTCGCCGGACGGCAAGCGGCTCGCCTATGTGCGCATGCACAACCTCTATGTGCATCCGGTATCGGGAGAGGAAGGCGAGCATGCGGTCACGCGCGACGAAAAGGAGAAGGACAGGGATAAGGACAAGGAAAACAACATCCTGAACGGAGAGGTGGACTGGGTTTACGCCGAAGAACTGGCGGTGCGCAGCAATTTTTTCTGGTCGCCGGACGGACGCGACGTCATTTTTTTGCAGATGGATGAGAGCCGGGTACCCACCTATCCCATCACCGATTGGCTGCCGACGCATCCCCGAGTCGAACAGGAGAAATATCCGAAGGCGGGAGATCCGAATCCCAGCGTACGTTTGGGAGTCGTGGGCAGCAACGGCGGGAAGGTGCGCTGGTTCAAACTCACCGATGACGAGGACACCTATGTGCCGCGTTTCGGTTGGCTTCGGGAAGGCTGGGCCTGGGCCGAGGTCCTGAATCGCAAGCAGGATGTACTGGATCTTTATTTTGTCGACACGAAGTCGGGCAGGTCGCGCAAGGTGCTCACCGAATCGACGCCCGATGCGTGGGTCAACGTCAACGATGACTTTCAAGTCATGAAGTCGGGCGACCGCTTTCTCTGGACTAGTTGGCGCGACGGCCACACCCACATCTATCTCTACAGTTTTAACGCGTCGGACCCTGTGGGAGCTGATGCCAAACTCGAGCGGCAACTCGAAAGCGGAGATTACGAAGTGATTGCGATCAGCGGCGTGGATGAAAAGTTGGCCACGGTTTTTTTCACCGCCAATAAAGGTGATCCGCGACAAGAGAAGATTTTCTCCGTGAAGCTCGATGGCTCTGGGATGCACAGCCTCTCGCCGGACGAAGGCGTGTATGCCGCCAGTTTCTCGGATGACGGCAAGCACTTCGTGGAAACACACTCCACGACGTTGAAGCCGCCCCGCATCTCGGTGTGTGCGCCAGACGACGGCTGTAAGAAAATCTGGGAAGGGCGCAGCGTGAAGGATTACGATCCGATCGCGCCAAGGACTCTGGAGTTCAAAGCGAATGACGGCAGCGTGCTGTATGGCTATCTGATCCTGCCGCGCGGCTCCGATGCGAGCGAGAAGAATCCGACCCCGGTTCCATTGATCGTGCACATTTATGGGGGGCCGGCGGGACAGATAGTGCAAAATACATGGGGTAAAACTTGGTCCGGCGAGACAACGGCCCTGTTTCACCAGATTCTGGCCAACGAAGGATTCGCAATCTTCTCGGTCGATAATCGCGGGACTCCAAATCGCGGCAAGAAATTTTCAGCCGCAACTCGTCTGCAGTTTGGCGGAGTCGAACTGAGGGACCAACTCACGGCACTCGACCAGCTGTATGCGCAGTTTCCGCAACTCGACCGCACTCGGACCGGGATCTGGGGATGGTCGAATGGCGGTTCGATGACGCTGTACGCATTGACGCACTCCGACCGTTTCAAGGCGGGAATTTCGGTGGCGCCGGTCACCAACTGGCGCGACTACGATTCGATTTACACCGAGCGCTACATGGGACTGCCAAAAGACCATCCCAGCCTTTACGACGATTCCATCGTCAGCGCCGCCGGCGGTTTGCACGGGTCGTTGTTGCTCGTGCATGGGACCAGCGACGACAATGTGCATTTCCAGAATACAATTCAGATGACGGACGCGTTGATCCGCGCCGGGAAGCAGTTTCGGCTGATGGTGTATCCGGACAAGACGCATGGCATTTCGGGGCCGGGCACGCGCACGCAGCTCTTCCACATGATGGAAGATTTCTGGAATAAGGAATTGAAGTAAGGTTATCAGTTATCAGTTGTCAGTTGTCAGTTATCAGTTCTTTGATCGCGGGCGCACTTGAGGTTTAACTGACGACTGATAACTGACGACTGAACACTCTCCTATGTATCGAACAACTCTCGGCGATTTCGAACTCACGGTTGTCTCCGACGGAACGTACTTCCTCGACGGCGGAGCGTTCTTTGGCGTCGTTCCCAAGACGATGTGGTCGAAGAAGGTCACGCCCGACGAGCAGAACCGGCTTGATGCGGGACTGAATTCGCTGCTCGTGCGCACCGGCGATAAGAACATCCTGATCGAGACGGGCATCGGCAACAAACTGCCCGAGAGGATGGTACAGATCTACAAACAGCCGGCGAAACTGCTCGACAACCTGCACGCCGCCGGAGTGGCGCCCGAAGACATCGACATCGTCATTAACACCCACCTGCACTTTGACCACTGCGGCTGGAATACGGTGCGGCGCGGGAATCAGGTGGTGGCGACGTTTCCGAAGGCGAAGTATTACGTGCAGCGGCAGGAGTGGGAACATGGCCGCCTGCAACTGGAGCGCGACGCGATCAGCTACATGTCCCCGAATTACGATCCGCTCATCGAAAGCGGACAGATGGTGCTGCTGAATGGGGATCTGGAGCTTTCGCCGGGCATCTCGGTCAAAGTTTTCCCGGGACACACGGCCAATATGCAAGCCGTAATTATCGAGAGCGGAGGCGGGGGCAACGAAAAAAAGACGGCGTGCTACATCTCCGACCTGATCCCGACCTCAAATCATCTCGATGTGACCTGGGTAATGGCGTTCGATCTGTTTCCGCTCGACACCATCGAGAGCCGCAAGAAGTACTACGCGTGGGCGATCCCGGAGAGATGGCTGACCGTGTTCACGCACGACGACACCACTCCGTGGGGATATGTGGAACGCGGGGAGCGCGGAAGGCTGGCGTTGAAGACGCTCATGTAGGGACGGTCGTTCCCTATGTGGTCTGAGTTGCCAGCTTTGCCCCGAAAAACTCTTCGACACGCCCCAGTATCTCCGCCCCGCTCTTTGCCTCATAAATCGCCTTCCGGAGCGCGGCGCCTCCGGGGACGCCGTGGGTGAACCACGAGGCGAATTGCTTCATCTTGCCTTCGGCACCCGGCATTTCCTCTTCCAGCAGCATCTGAAAGTAAGTACGGATCATCTGGTAGCGGTCGGCCTCGGTGGGTTCGTCGTATGTTTTCTCTGCGGAGCTTCGCTCTGCCGGACAGCCGAGGGCGGCTGTCCCTAGGCGAGCTGGGCGGACGAATGCGTCCGTCCCTACGTGAGCAACGGCGCGGCTTACGTACTGCTCGATCTGGCGGAAGATCCAGGGATTCGCCGGGGCCATGCGGCCGATCATGACGGCGTCGCAGCCGGTTTGGGCGACGATGGCGCAGGCGTCCTCGGGCGAGCGGATATCGCCATTGCCGATCACGGGAATCTTGACTGCCTGCTTGACCGAGGCGATCCATTCCCAACGAGCGTTGCCGCTATAGCCTTGCTCGCGGGTGCGGGCGTGCAGCGCAACCGCTCCCAGGCCGCAGCTTTCCGCCATGCGCGCCAGTTCGACGCAGACGATTTCGTCGTCGTTCCAACCGGCACGGAATTTCACGGTGAAGGGAATCTTCACCGCAGATCGCACCGCTTCGAAAATCTGGCGGATCAGCGGAAGATCGCGCAGCAGGCCCGAGCCACCGTTGCACTTCACAACCTTCTTCGCCGGGCAGCCCAGGTTCAGGTCCACCAGATCGAAGCCGAGGTCTTCGACCAGGCGCGCCGCATCGGCCAGCACGCTTGGACTGCTGCCGAAGAGCTGGGCCGAGACGGGGTGCTCGTCTTCGTAGAAATGAAGGTAGCGTCCGCGCACGCGCTGGTCACGCAGGACGCCGTCGGCCGAGGTGAACTCGGTCATAATCAGGCCGCATCCGCCGAGGTTCTTGATGAAGCGGCGGAAGACAGTGTCGGTGACACCCGCCATGGGGGCGAGGACGGTAGCGGGAGCAATAGAAACGTTGCCAATCCTCAACGCCGCAGGAAACACCCCAGCCCGTGTGGTGACGGGCGCCTCGCCCGTCCGGCCCGCTGCACCCATGTTGTCCCAGAACTTTCCCACAGTCCGATTCTACTTTCTTTTCCCGGCGAAGCCATAGGGCCCAGCGTGGCAGTCACCGCGGGCAACTGCCGAGCGGCGCTCGGCTTGGACGGGGCGAAGCCCCGTCACCACACGATTGATCCATTCGAAAAAGCAAAGCCTCCCGCCGGGGGAGGCTTTCAAGAATGCGCTTTTCTGCGCGGAACCTACTGCTTGGTGGCTGCTTCGGACTGTTTGGCGGCGGCTTCGGCTTTGCCCGCGTCGCTCTTGGCATACTTGCGGCGGAAGCGCTCCACGCGTCCCGCGGTGTCCATAAGCTTCTGCTTGCCGGTAAAGAAGGGATGGCAGGCGGCGCAGATTTCTACGCCGATGTCGCCCTTGTGGGTGGAGCGGGTGGTAAACGCGTTCCCGCAAGCGCAATGCACGCGGACTTCAGTGTAATGCGGATGGATGGCTGCTTTCATGTCAGTTCCTAAACCCTCGATTCAGCCATTAGATTCTACAGGAGTTAGGAAGGATTCAGCAAGGCAATGACGGGTGGCAAAGCGTGACCAAACCGCTCGCGCGGCACAATCGAACATCACTTTGACGGCGCCCCATGTTGGGGGTGTTCCAGGGGGGGGTGATCCGACTGCGGCTAGATTTTCTGCAATCTCTGCACGTCGTGGACACCGGGGATTTGGCGGACTCCATCCATAATTTTTTGAAGGTGTTTCAGGTCGGCGATTTCGAGGACTACGTCTACGCTGGCTTGGCCGTTCTGGCTGCGGGCTTCGATGTTGCGGATATTAGTGTTGGTGTCGCTGATCACAGCGGTGATTTGTTTCAACATCCCGAAACGGTCGTCGCAGAGCAGCGTGAGTTTTACGGGATAGGAAATGGGCTGGCCGTCTTTGTCTCCGGCCCAGAGCACGTCGATGCGGCGGTCGGGCTCGTAGAGAAGATTGGTGACGTTGGGACAGTTGATGGAGTGGACGGCCACGCCTTTGCCACGAGTGACGTAGCCGACGATGGCTTCTCCGCGAATCGGGTTACAACAGCGGGCTCGGTAGACGAGCAGATCGCCTTGTCCGCGGACGACGATGGCGTTGGCGTCTCCGCCTCCGAAGACCCGGCGCACGGCGCTCGATACGCCGCTGGCGAAGCCGTGGCTTGACGCCTGCTCTTCGGTGTCGGACATGGGCTGCGTGCCGGCGGGAGCGAATTTCGCCAGCACCTGGCGCGCCGAATACTTGCCATAACCGATGCCGGCTAGCAGATCGTCGGGGCGTCCGAGTCCGTATTCGGTGGCCGCCCTCTGCATGTCGGCTTCCTTGATTTCCTTGAGCGAGATGCGGTATTTGCGCGCTTCTTTTTCAATCAGCTTTTTTCCGATTTCTATGGCGCGCTCGCGCTGGTGGACGTTGAGCCAGTGCTTGATCTTGTTGCGCGCGCGCGAGGATTTGACTACGGCCAGCCAGTCGCGGCTGGGTTTGTGTCCGGGCTGGGTGATGACTTCGACGATGTCGCCCGAATGGAGCTTGTGGCGGAGCGGTACCATGCGTCCGTTGACCTTGGCGCCAGTGCAACTGTGACCGACCTCGGTGTGGATGGAGTAAGCAAAATCAATCGGCGTGGACTCGCGCGGCAGGACTAAGACCTTGCCCTTGGGCGTAAAGGTGTAAACCTCTTCGGGGTAAAGATCGACTTTCAGGGTGGAGAGAAATTCGTTGGGGTCGGAGACGTCGCGCTGCCACTCGACCACCTGTCTCAACCAGGCGAGGCGCTGCTCGTCTTCGGCGGAGACCGGTCCGTCTTTGTACTTCCAGTGGGCGGCAATGCCTTCCTCGCACATCTTGTGCATTTCTTCGGTGCGAATCTGGATTTCGAAGGTCTCGCCGGTCTCGGTTATTACGGAGGTATGCAGCGACTGGTAGAGGTTGGGCCGTGGCATGGCGATGAAATCTTTGATGCGGCCGGGCACGGGACGCCAGAGGTTGTGGATGATGCCGAGCACGGCGTAGCAATCCTGCACCGAGTTGGTGATGACGCGCATGGCGTAGAGGTCGTAGACCTGCTCGACGCTGATGCGCTGGCGCAGCAACTTTTTGTGGATGCTGTAGAGGCGCTTGACGCGGCTCTCGACTCGGCCGGTGATGCCGGCTTCTTTAAGGCCGTCGCGCAGCACGCCTTCGACGCGCGTCATGAAGGCTTCGCCCTCTTTGCGGCGCGATTCGACTGCGACGCGGACCTGCTCATGGGCGATCGGATCGACGTACTTGAAACCGAGGTCTTCGAGTTCGCCACGAATCTTTCCCATCCCTAAGCGGTGCGCGATGGGGGCATAGATGTCGAGCGTCTCGCGGGCGATTTTCTGCTGGCGATCGTGATCGAGATGTTCGAGCGTGCGCATGTTGTGCAGGCGATCGGCCAACTTGATCAGGACGACGCGGATATCGTCGACCATGGCCAGCATCATTTTGCGCAGGTTCTCGGCTTGTGCTTCTTCCCGTGAGGAGAAATCAATCTTGCTGATCTTGGTGACACCTTCGACGATGTGGGCGACCTGTTCGCCGAATTCCTGGCGGATTTCTACGGTGGTAACCGAGGTGTCTTCGACGGAGTCGTGGAGCAGGCCGGCGGCGATGGAGACGGAATCCATTTTCATGTCGGCGAGCACGTTGCCAACTTCCAGCGGATGCACGAGGTAGGGCTCGCCGGAGGCGCGGTGCTGTCCGGCGTGATGCTTCTGGGAAAATTCGTAGGCTTTTTTGACCAGGTTGAGGTCGTCGTTGGGACGGTTCTCGCGCAGCTTTTTCATCAGCTCGCGGAAGCGAGTCACCGTAAGCACGTTGGTCGCGATCTGTTCACGCAACGTCGCCATGATCGATTTTAACGCAGCGGGAGGCTATTTCGGCAGTGAGACTTGGGAGGTGATTTTGGGTGGCGCAGCGGTTCACCGCTGCGATTTTCGGCCCGTCCCGGCAAGCGGTGTTTGGCGAGACTCATTCTTCCTTGCCTCCTTCTGGGGCAGCCGGAATGCATCCTTGCCGAGATTAGCCAAGTCGCGCTCCTCGCGGATTCGCTGCAGCAAATGATCCGTGACGGAGGTGGACAGCGGCTTCCCACAGTAAAAAACCCAGACGCCATTCTCCTTCATGAGTTGTCCGGTTCGACTGGTCATATTGGTATGATGAGTTGGGTTGGCACCTCAGTCAATCCCATTTTGAGTGCGCCGGAGAGAATGTCCGGCGAAAAGCACGCGGGCGAGGCGCCCGCACCATACCGTAGGAGCACTGACTTGGATCGGCTATTGGTGAGTGGCGCTTCTGGGCTGATCGGCACCGCGCTTCTGGCCTCGTTCGATCCTCACAACACGCAGATTGTGCGACTGGTTCGGGGAACGGCTCAGAGCGCAGAACAAATTTCATGGGATCCCTTTGCGGCGGTGGCGCCAGCTGCAGTTTCTGGGTTCGACGCGGTTGTCCACTTGGCAGGAGAGAGCGTGGTGGGCCGCTGGACCGGCGACAAGAGGAAGGCGATCCGCGAAAGTCGCGTTCAGGGAACGCGGAACCTGGCGGCAGCTTTGGCCCAGACTGAGGTCAAGCCGCGCGTTTTTGTGTGTGCGTCGGCGGTCGGGTTCTACGGGAATCGGGGCGACGAAATTTTGAGCGAAAAGAGTTCCAGCGGGCAGGGATTTCTGCCCGAAGTTTGCCGCGAGTGGGAGGACGCCAGCCGCATTGCAGCCGAGCAAGGCATCCGCACGGTGAACATCCGCATTGGGCTGGTCTTGAGCGCGAAAGGCGGGGCGCTGGCAAAGATGCTGACCCCATTCAAACTGGGGCTGGGCGGGCGCATTGCATCGGGACAGCAGTGGTGGAGCTGGATTCATGTGGACGACATCGTGGGCGCAATTCAGCACGCGATGCTTACGGAGCCGCTTTCTGGGCCGGTGAACCTGGTGGCGCCGAATCCGGTCCGCAATGCGGAGTTTACGAGAGTTTTGGCATCGGTTTTGCGAGGACCTGCGTTTCTTCCGGTGCCGGAGTTCGCGCTGCGACTGGCGTTCGGCACGCAGGCTGCAGAGGAAATGTTGCTGGCCAGCCAGCGGATAGAGCCTGGAAAGCTCACGGCCAGTGGGTATGCCTTCCGTTTTCGGGAGTTACGGGCCGCGCTGGAGAATCTGCTGGGATAGCTTTTTGCCGGTGGCAGCCAGAATTGGATGTGATCGTCGTCACATCACGGCTGCTCTTGATCTGCCACACTAAAACGGCATGGTGAAGAAGTCCATAGCGGCGGCGCTGCTTGTGGTTATGGTGGCCTGGGCGGAGATGGCCTTGGCGCCGATGTTGGCCATGCATGCCGGGCACGTGCATCCGGCGCTGGCAATGGCCGAGCACCATGCCGCTCACGGGCACGTCATGCCCGCCGGCCATCCGTGCTGTCCGGGGATGGGCAAGACCACCGAGGATGCGGCTCCCATCAATTTCGCCTTCGCCGCCAGCAGTCTGCCGTGCCAGGATGAGCATCGCTGCTGCTTCCAGCAAGGGCCGCAGAGCGTGCCCGCACCCGTGAGTGCCGGACGTAGACTCTCTCGCGACGTTGCACCAGCAGGAATTGCCGAACTCGGCCCGGATCAGGTTGCCGAGTCGCACATTTTTCCCGCAACTGCGTTTGCGCCCGGTCCTCCACCGGAGCTGCTCGGAATGGTTCTGCGGGTCTAGACTCCTCCTCGAGAACTTTCTTCTAATGCCTTTTCTGGCGGCCGTGACGCTGGCCGCTTATCTCATAACGTTCTCATGACCTTGATAAGGAGCTTTTATGAAACTCAGACTGTTTGCTTTGATCCTCACTCTTGCCCTGTCGCTGGTTGGCTGGACGCAGGAGACTCCGGCAGCTCCAGTTGCTCCGAATTCGACCCCGGCCCCGCAAGCCCAGAGTTGCTGCCATCACAATATGGCCGGGATGAAAGACAACAAAGGTTGCTGCCATCACGCCGCAGCCGATGCCAAGGATGCCGCAGCCTGTTGCGGCGACAAATGTGAAATGAAAGACGGCAAGTCCTGTTGCCAAGGCAAGGACATGAAAGCCGCCATGAAGGAATGCAAGAAGAGCGGCTGCTGTGCTGACGGCAAGTGCTGCCCAGAAGGCAAAAGCTGCGGCGATGCTAAGGGCGACAAAACCGCCATGGGCTGCTGCGGCAGTAAGTGCGAACGCCATCCGCATACGCCAGCGGAAAGCTAGGTCAACCTGATTGCGTCCGCGCCCCGGCCGCTCGATGGCCGGGGCTTTTCTTTATCTCGAAGCCTCCGCTAACACGCCCGCCAAAGTGTCGCGCCAAAAATGGCCCTGCCTGCCTTCCGGTAACTCACATTCCTACGAACTTAGTTGATGGTCACGCTCACCGGACTAGAGGCGATGCCATTGGTAACAACCTCCAACTGGCTGGCTCCCTTTTCAATTTTGCTTGCTATGGGCACGTCAAATTCCGTGGAGACAATGGCCGATCCGGTAGCCACACCCATGGAGCTGAAGTCATGAGTGCGGGCATAGTACACATTTCCGGTAGCGTTGTTGATAATGCGAACCAGTGGATAGTTACTGGCGGACTGGTAATCGTCGCCATACGCGGCGCCCTGCGAGAGTCCGTTCAGCTGAGTTCCGCTCAGCGTATACGTCGCGCCTGGAGTAAGTGTCGTGGGGACCGACGTGACCGTCGGAGCCCAGGCTGGATTCGGGCTTCCCGCCGAGTTATAAAGCTCCACGAGATTGGAGCTATCGGTGAGCAATATCTGTCCCGTGGGCAGCTCCACCATGCGGCCATAGTAGGAGCTATCGTTAGCTGAGTTCGGCGTTCCCGGCACGGCTGTGAAGCTGGCGCCATTCCACTCGAAGAACTCCACGCCTTGGGCGTACACGCCCGGGCTGGTCATGCAAAGCACGTTGCCGCTCGGCAGCAGAGCAGCGGGGCCGTCGGCGATGTCCAGTTGATGGCCCGCCGCGTTCAGCGGGAAATTCGGCGCCGCCGACCAGATTCCAGTGGTGGAGTCGTAAATAGCGTTCTGGCCGGTCGACCCCGTAAAAAGGACGGTGCCGTCGGGGCGGAGAACCGCGGGCCCGATTTCGTGAGAGCTATAGTTTACAAGTTGCGCGACGGTATTCCCCGCAGGGGACCATGAACCGGTGGCGGGATTGTAGATCTCAGAGTATTGCGTCCCGGTGTTCGTATCCACCGTGAGCACTTCACCGCTGGGCAGCAGAGTCCAGTTTTCCTCATCGTTGACGTCGTTCTTGCCCGTACCGGTGGCAGTCCACGTCAGGTTAACGGCGTCGAGCAACGCTTCCTGCGTGGTGCAGCAGTTCGCAACCATCCAGGTGCCATCGGCAAGGACCACGCTTTGCGCATCGCCAACTTTGGTCCAACCCGACGGAGCCGGGAGCGTTTGCCAGACTTTCGTTATTGGGGAGTAGATGGCGCCGAGGGTGGTCCAAACCTCAATCCCTTTATTGTATTCGCCGCCAAGAATGGCCAACCGCATATCCGGCAGGACGGCGGAAGCGAAGTAGAGAGGTTCATAACCGGTAGGCAGCGCCTTCAACGCGGCCCAGGTGCCATTCACATAACTCCCCGTGATACTGGGGGTCAGAGTGTACCAAAGCCGCGTACCGTTGTCCTGTATCGCGACCCTGCCATCGGTGAGGAGGAGCGCCGAGCCCGCCGAAATACCTATTTTTCTGCTTACTGGCGTCCAGCTCTGAGCGCGAACCACGCCGGGACCGGCGACCAGCAATGCACAGGCGATAGTGACTGCGCGCAATAACGTCATGCTTGTCCTCCACTTCTAAAGCACGAACTTCTGGATCGTTTTCCCTCAACGTGGATGATCGGGCGAGGCAGGAGAGTCGAGAACCCGATCCGAATCAAGGCAGTTTACCATCGCAGCGAGGCGCCGCAATACCCGATTTTTATGATCGCTGGGGATTTGACGAGGCACTTGGCAAGAGTGTGCAACGGTTTGCATTACATGGATAACGGACTGCGGTCACGGCGCGGCCAGAGGCGACTGCATCCTCCGTCGCATCAGTTTCTATCCTGGTTGTGAAGCGGACTGGACGTAGGTGCGCGTGATGCGGTCATGCCAGCACAATCCGTCCTGATCAAGAACGCACCAGAGATAGCCGAGTCCTGCGGAAAACACGGAGAGAAACGATGCCAGCACGCGCCAGCGGCGGGTGCGACGATTGAGGGGTGAGCCGTCAAACGCCGCCAGTTGCAGCCGGGCCGCGCGAAGTCCCGGAGTCGAGCCGGTGTAGACCACAAAGAAGAATTCGTAAGCCGCCCAGAGCAGAACTGCGAGCGCGCCGAGGGCAACGGTCAGCAGCGCGAACGGGCTGCGAACGGGGTGCAGGTTGTGGTTCAGACGAAGGAAAATTGCGGCAAAGGCCGTTAGAGCGGTTGCCAGGATGGCGCCATCCACGAGCGCAGCCAGCGCGCGCCGGGCGATCGACGCGGAAGGAACCGCGGAGGGGATGTCGGCTCGCCTCTCGGCCGGTTCTTGATGAGCGGGCTCGATTAGCATTCCACCCAATGCGGGCGGCGGCGGCAGAATCTCCGGGGCTTCGACGATGCGTGGACGATGACGATCCAAGACGGGATCGGCCAGGTCGCTTGGCTGAAAAACCGGAATTGCGGCGGAACGCGGGAATTCGAGGACCTTAGCGGATTGCTCCGGGGCTTGACGAGGTTCGGTAAAGGGGGGCGGCTCGGCAAGTGCGGTCCGTTCTTCCTGGGCTTCGAACGTGGAGGTTTGGTCGGCTCCGAGCGGTGCGGTCGCAACGGCCAACGATCCAGTTTCCGCCGATCCTATTGCCGCCGATTCAATGATCGGCGATCCGCTGAGTGGTGCAGGACGCGACCAGCTCTCGGGCGAATCAAACGGCAGGAGGAGTGACGGATAGCGCGGAGTCCGGGGCTTGCGTCGCGTGCGATAGCGTTCGAGGCGAGCGGCAACCTCGACGCGCCAGGAATCGGCGTTCGGATAGACGCTCGGTTGCGACGGCGAAGGCTCGGCGGCGTCGCTACGCATATGCTCGACGGCATCGGGGGCGCAGAAGAGTGGTGGGACGGCGGGATCGGCGTCCGCTGGGCGGTGCGTCAATCCGTTCGTCGTCAATCCGGCGATTGTCATTTCCGTCGTCATCAGTGCAGCATCAATCCGCTGGTTGCAAAATCCGTTCGATCACAAGCGAGTTACGAATACCAGTGGCCAGAGAATCAGGCCTGGTCAGAATGCCAGCGGCCACAAGACGGCGCAGCTTTGCTTCGTCTGCCGCTCGCGTGCTAAGGTCAGTTGGTTCCCGTTGGCAAGGCGGCTGGCGGAGCTTGGCGCTTGCAGATCACCCGCTAATGGTCATCCATTAATGATCATCCGCTCTCGAATCATTATCACGGCCGCTTTGGTCTGTCATCTGCTTCTCGCTTCGGGGATAGTAACCAGCCAGACGCTGCCCCCTGCCGCCGACCCGATTGCCGCTCAGGAAAGGACCGCTGCCCTGCCGGCAACTCCCGCCGGGCAAACCGAAGAAGAGGTTACGATCCGGGCGGTGCAGCAAGAGAAGGATGGCTCCATTTACCACCTGCGCGGCGGAGTGGAGATTCACTATCGCACATACATCCTGAACGCCGATCAAGTCACCTACAACGCAGACACAGGAGATAGCGAACTGGAGGGCCACGTCGTTCTGGATGGCGGCCCGTACGACGAGCACGTGGAGGCCAGCCACGGCACTTACAATGTCCGCACAGAGACCGGAACGTTCTATAGCGTGATCGGAACGGTAGGATTTCGGATGCGGAAGTCTCGCTATGTGCTCACCTCCTCGAATCCATTTGCCTTCACCGGGAAAATCGTGGAGAAACAGGGGCCCGATCACTATCTGGTACGCCAGGGAACGGTCACGACCTGCGAGCTGCCGCACCCGAAGTGGCAATTCAACGCGAAGCGCATTTCGGTGGATGTGGATGGCACCGCCAAGATCTATAACAGCGACTTCCAGTTGCTGGGCATGCCGGTGTTCTACTTTCCGTTTGTGACGCATCCGGTTCAGAAACAGGAGCGCCAGACCGGGCTATTGATTCCGAGTTTCGGCAACTCGTCGACCAAAGGACTGATCGCCGGCGATTCTGTGTACTGGGTCTTCAATCGCAGTATGGACGCTACGTTAGGGGCGGAATATTACTCGAAACGGGGATGGTTTCAACGCGGCGAATTCCGCGCTCGTCCCAGCGACAGTTCTTACCTGTATTTCACCTACCAGGGAATAGCGGATCGCGGTATCGGCGCTCCGCCGAACCGGCAAGATCAAGGCGGCGAGGATGCGCATTTTCTGGCCGAGCGCACGTTCGGGACATTCCGCGGCGTGGCGAATGTCGATTACTTGAGTTCGTTCGTCTTCCGCATTGCCTTCACCGATGTCTACACCCAGGCGATCGACTCCGAAGTGAGATCGCAGATTTTTCTCTCCAATACGACCAACGGCTTTCACTTCAATGCGCTGGCGGAGCGCTACCAGGATTTCGAAGTGTGTGTTCCGCCGCCGCCGCCGGAAACGGGCACTTGCGCCACGATAACGCAGACGGAATTGGTTCGAATTTTGCATGCGCCAAGCTTCTTCATTTCGGGTGAGGAGCGGCAGCTCGGAAACACGCCGCTGTACTGGTCGTTCGAGAGCGCGGCCGAGGGCTTGCAGCGGCGCCAGGCCCCCGAAGGCTCGGAGCCTGGGCTTCGGACGGCAGCCCTGGTGGGGCGGTTCGATCTGGCACCCTCGCTCTCGATGCCCGTGCAATGGCGGGGATGGTCGTTCCGTCCTGCACTCACGTTGCGGGATACGTTCTACACCGAGCAGCAGAACCCGGCAAGCCCTGGAACCGCTGCCGCCGACATTCTGAATCGCAAATCCCTGGAGGCCGCAGTCGAGGTGCGTCCGCCAGCGTTGTCACGGGTCTTCGATCGTCCGTGGCTGGGACGCAAATGGAAGCACGTCATTGAGCCGCGCATGCGGTACGACTACGTAACCGGCGTAAATAACTTTGCCGACATTCTGCGTTTCGATGCCAGCGATGCCCTGACCAACACTAATGAAATCGAGTACTCGCTGGTAAATCGTCTTTACGCCAAGCACCTGGACCCGAACGTCACCGACTGTGACGTCCCGGAGATGAGCACGCTTACGATTGGCGGAGTTCCGCAAGTCGGCGCGGTTCCGTGGGAACCGCCTCCCAGTCCAGATGCTCAGCCTTGCGCCTCCGGCCCGCGCGAAATCCTGAGTTGGGAAATCGGACAAAAGTATTTTTTCGATCCCACGTTTGGCAACGCGCTGGTGGATGGGCAGCGAAACGTTTTTACGACGACCGCCGATTTCACGGGCACCGCGTTTCTGAATGAAGAGCGGCGCTTCGCTCCCATTATTTCCCGCCTGCGGATTGAGACCAGCCCGCGCACCAACACCGAGTGGGACCTGGATTACGACTTCAAGGCTGGCCGCATCAATGCCAGCACGGCGCTGGTCAACTATCACTACGGCCCGTTTACCATGGGTGGAGGCGACGCCTTCCTGCGCGTGATCGATACTTCGGCGGGAACCACCGCGACGAGCGCCAGCGTTTTCCACCAGTTTCGGGTGCTGTTTGGCTATGGGCAACTCAATAAGCGGGGCTTGAGCGCCGCCACTAGCTTCGGCTTTGACTCGAATCTTGGATCGTTGCAGTATGCGACCGCGCAGACGAGTTACAACTGGGACTGCTGCGGCCTGAGCCTGGAGTACCGGCGCTTTGCGCTGGGATCGGTGCGTAATGAGAATCAATATCGTTTCTCTTTCACGCTGGCGAACGTGGGAGCGTTCGGCAACCTCAAGCGGCAGGAGCGGCTGTATTAAGCGCTCAAGCGATTTCGACATCCCATGAGTTCTCAGTTCCAGGTTCTCAGTTCCAGGTTCTCAGTTCCAGGTTCTCAGTTCCCGGTTCTCAGTTCTTGGTTCTCAGTTCTTGGTTCTCAGTTCTTGGTTCTCAGTTCTTGGAAACCTCGCGGCGCCGTCCGGAGAACCGGGGACTGAGAACTTTTTTCGGAGATAATAGAGATCGTGAACCCTGCAACCACGCTCGATCAGAAAGCCGAGAGCTTGCGCCAGATCCTCGCTCGCCGCGACGGCTTGATCGTCGCCTACTCGGGTGGCGTGGACTCCGTCTTTCTTGCCTGGATGGCGCATCAAGTGCTTGGCGACAAAATGATCGCTGTGATTGCCGATTCAGCAAGCCTGGCACGGACGCATCTCGAAGATGCACTCGCTTTTGCGCGCGAGCGCGACATTCCAGTCGAGGTTGTGGAAACGCGGGAACTGGAAAATCCTGCGTACGTCCGCAACGATGCGATGCGCTGTTTTCACTGCAAGGACGAACTGTTCACCGTCCTCGAACACTACCGCGAAAGGCGGGGATTCGACGCTATCGCCTACGGCGTGAACGCCGACGATACCGGAGATTTTCGCCCTGGACAGCAGGCGGCGCGCCGGCATCATGTTCTGGCTCCGTTACTCGATGCCGGACTGAACAAAGCGGATGTGCGCGAACTGGCGCAGCGGGCCGACTTGCGGGTCTGGGACAAGCCGGCCTCGGCGTGTCTTTCCTCGCGTCTGGAGTATGGGCGCGCGGTCACGCCCGAAGCGCTGGGCGTTGTCGAGCGGGGTGAAGATGCGCTGCGGGCCTTGGGGTTCCGGCAATTCCGGGTGCGCCATCACGGAGAAATCGCGCGCATTGAGATTGCGCAAGAAGAGCTTCCTCGAGCTTTGACCGGGGAGATGGCGCGCGAGTTTACTAAATTGTTCAAGGGCCTGGGATTCAAGTTCGTCACACTCGACCTGGAGGGATTCCGTTCCGGTTCGATGAATCAACTGCTGACTGCCGAAGAGTTGCTACGGGGGCCATAGCGTCTCTTCCGGTTGCCATTTGAGGAATCCCCCTGGTTCATAGTCGTAACTCGGTGGGGTGTATCGAACACCCCACCATTCCTGCACTGCGGCCGCGGCTGTCCCGACGCGAGTCGCGCTGCCATGAGATAATCAGGCAAATTCCTCATGTTCAGGTGGCTTCGATTCATGCTTGTGCGGCGCGCGTTTCTGGTCCTCTTGCTGATTTGTCTGGGATGCTCGGCCCAGTCCCCTCCAGCTTCTTCCGCGGTTGCCCCTGCGGACATCATGCGCTCCATCGAGCGGCAGGTGCGGGCCCATTACTCCCTTCCGCCCGATGTGAAGGTAATTTTGGGGCCGCTTCGGTCGAGTGAGTTTCCGAACTATGACGCCCTCACGGTGACATTTGCCAGTCCCAACAAAAAGCAGGACTTCGAGTTCCTGCTCTCCCGCGACCACAAGACGCTGTTGCGAGTGACGAAGATGGATCTGACCGCCGATCCATACGCAGCGACCATGAAAAAGATCGACGTTAGCGGGCGTCCCACGCGCGGCAACAAGGATGCCAAGGTGACGGTCGTCAACTTCGACGATTTCGAGTGTCCCTTCTGTTCGCAAATGCACTCAACACTTTTCCCGGGGCTTTTCAAGGAATACGGCGACCGCGTCCTTTTCATCTACAAGGATTATCCGCTCGAAGAAATTCACCCCTGGGCCGTGCATGCCGCGGTGAACGCCAATTGCCTGGGTGCGCAGAGCGGCGATGCCTTCTGGGACTATGCCGATTACTTGCACGGCAACCAGCACGCAATCAATGCCGAAAAAAGTCGCGACGGCCAGAATACGGAACTCGACAAGCTTGCCACTCTCCAGGCCCAGAATCACAATCTTGACGTAGCCAAGCTACAGGCATGCGTCAAGACCCAGGATGAAAAGGCAGTGCGCGCCTCGATGCACGAAGGAGACAACATAGGAGTGGAAGCGACCCCAACCATGTTTGTGAATGGGCATAAACTGGATGGAGCCGTGCCTGCGGAGGATGTACGAGCCGCACTCGACCAGGCGTTGAAGGATGCCGGCGTTGCGCCTCCGGAACACAAGCCGGCCGCAGCGCAGGAAGTCAAGACCCCGCCGGCCGCGCCTTCGAAGTGACCAGCGAAGGAAGCTGTCGTCATTCAACATCGGCCTCTGAATTGCCTGCGTACGAGTCGTGGCAACAGTAGTGGAGTAATCTCGCCGTGGTGGCGGAGGGAAGAACTTGAAAAATCGTAACTGGTTTGCGCGCGTGGGCCTGGTCATGGTCGGCGCATGGATGTTGGTTGGCCTCCCGGCCTGTAACCGCAACAGCAGCGGTGGCGACGTCATGGCGGCGATCAATGGGCGGAAGATTTATCGCAGCGAAGTCGACAAGTATTATGCCAACCAGACCGCAGGCTCAGATCAGCAGCCCGCGGGCGAGCAGGCGGTGAGCCTTCGGCTGAGCATTCTGAATGAGTTGATCGAGACCGAAATCCTGATGCAGCGCGCGGAGAAACTCGGTCTGCTGGCGACGGATGAAGAAGTGGACCGCAAGCTGAACGAAATCAAGTCGCCCTACACCACCGAGGAATTCAACAAACGGCTGCAGGACAAAAAGATAACGCTCGATGACTTCAAGCGCGACCTGCGGCGTTCCCTGACCCGCGACAAGGTGTTGAACAAGGAAATTACCTCGCGCATCAACATCACCGACCAGGACGTTTCCGGTTACTACAACGATCACAAGGCTGAGTTCAACCTGATCGAGGCGCAGTACCATTTGGCCAAGATCATGGTATCCGCGGCAGGGGGCGCTCAGGTGCACAACCTGCAAAACAGCAAGGCGCAGAACGATGCTGAGGCGCGCAAGAAAATCCAGATGATCGCCAACCGGCTCGATAGCGGCGACGATTTCGCTACCCTGGCCATGAATTATTCCGAAGACCCGGAGACCAGCAATAACGGCGGCGACCTGGGAATGGCTCCCGAATCCGCGCTCAAGACCGCCGATCCGGCCACCCGCGAGGCGGTGATGAAGCTCAAACCGGGGCAATACACGCCCGTGATTCCGATGATCAATCCGACCAATCATCAGCCCTACGCTTACATGGTCGTGAAACTGATTGCCAAGGAACCGGCGGGCCAGCGCGATTTGAATGACCCGCGCGTGCAGCAGGCGATCCGCCAGCAATTGCGCGATCGCCGCGAGCAGCTATTGAAAGCGGCGTACTACGAGACGCTCCGCGATGGCGCCAAGGTCACGAATTACTTCGCGGAAGAAGTGATGAAGAATCTGGGCGCGGCGAAGTAGGGCTTGGTTTTTCTATCCCTGAAGCTTTTTCGTCAAGACCTCGTTCACCAACTGGGGATTGGCCTGCCCTTTCGACGCCTTCATCAGCTGGCCCACGAAAAACCCGATCATAGTCTTCTTCCCCGCGCGATATTGCTCCACCTGCCTGGGATTCGCCGCGATCAACTCATCGGCGAGTTTCTCCAGCGCCGACGTGTCCCGCGACTGCTCGGGACGTCCCTCTGCTTCGTAAACAGCAGGGAAGTCTTGCTTGCGCTCGAAGCAAAGGTCGTAGAGATCTTTCTGCATCTTGCCGGAGATTACGCCCTTTGTGACCATCAGAGCTGCAGTAGCATTTCCCTGAGGGGTGATTGGTGAATCTCCGATATCCAGTTTCGCCGTCTTCAACCGTCCGAGCAGCTCAGATTGGACAAGATCGAATATTTGCTTAGGTGGAACTCCCCCCCCTGCGGCCTTGATCGAATCCTCGGAATAGTCTGTGATCGCCTTCGTGCTGGTGTACGTTGCGACATACTGCTCGGAGATGCCGTAGTCATTTACCATGCGCTGGCGACGGGCTTGTGGAAGCTCGGGCAGGCTAGCGCGGATCGCGGCCTGCCATTTTTCATCCACCACCAGCGGAAGCAAATCCGGCTCGGGAAAATACCGGTAGTCGTGCGCCTGTTCCTTCGAGCGCATGCTGTAAGTCTTGCCTTCGTGCGCGTTGTAGAGGCGCGTTTCCTGGGTGATCTTGTCGCCGGCCTCGATGATGCCGATGTGGCGCTCGATCTCATACTCCAGCGCATGCTTGATAAAACGGAAAGAATTGACGTTCTTCACCTCGGTCTTGGTGCCGAACTCTTTCTGTCCGCGAGGCCGCACGCTGATGTTCGCGTCGCAGCGCAGCGAACCTTCTTCCATGTTGCAGTCGCTGACGCCGGTGTAGAGGATGATTTCCTTGAGCCGCGTGAGGTACTCGTAAGCTTCCTCGGGCGACCGTATGTCGGGCTCGCTGACGATCTCGGCGAGTGGCACGCCGGTCCGGTTCAGATCGATAGCGGTCTTGTGGGCGGCGTCGGCGAAGCCCTCATGCAGGCTCTTGCCCGCGTCTTCTTCCAGGTGCAGGCGGGTGATGCCGATTTTCTTCTTGCCGCCGGTGCCGTCGTTTACATCGATCTCGATGAATCCGAACTCCGCCAACGGCTTGTCATACTGCGAAATCTGATAACCCTTTGGCAGGTCAGGATAGAAATAATTTTTCCGGGCGAAGATGGAAACTTGATTGATGCGGCACTCCAAAGCCATCGCCGCCAGAGCCGCGAATTCCACGGCTTTTTTGTTCAAGACAGGCAACGCTCCGGGCAGTCCGAGACACACCGGACACACATTCGTGTTCGGCGGATCGCCAAAACCAGTCGAGCACGAGCAAAAGATTTTCGACGCGGTGAGCAGCTGTACATGGACTTCAAGTCCGATGACCGGTTCGTATTTCGCGAGGAGGTCCTCGGAAATGGCTGGAGTGGTCGCCATATCGGGAGATTATAGCCTTGCGCATGGAGGGCAGGTCGTCCAGGCCCAGCCGGTGGGATGAATGCGGGAACGGGTGAAACGCCCGTCGCTCCACCGCGGGACGGCTACGGCCGCTTGGCTTGGGGTGCGCTCAAGTATTTTTCCATCGGAATTTCGAAATACATCAGCTCATTGCCTTGCGCATCATGTACTCCCATCAGATAGAAGCTGGCGCCCGCCAGCGGATTCGAAATGTCCAGGATATCGAAGAACAGAAAGCCACATGCCGTGGAGTGCGGCTCGATGGCCTTGGCGCCGAACTGCGCCTGCTCGAGTTCGTCCCACGTCTTGCGGCTTACGCCACCTTTGACCTCTTTTTTAGGCAGCGGAATGGGCAAGGTATTCTGGCGGTCGTTGCGCGTAGGATGCGAGAGCCGCCGCAGCAGATCGTCCATGGTGGCGGGAAACAGCTTGCTGCGATCCTTGGTGTTTAATTGGGCCTTCATGCCAATCAGGGAGACGGGCTGATCGCCGTCATTCGTGATTACGAAGAAGACTGGCATATAACCATTGTTACGGTAGTTGACGCTGAAGATCGAGGCTTTGTCTTCCACATCGTAGGGATCGACGGCGACGACAACTTTTTCCATGGGATGATCGTCGTGGGCCGGATAGGTGCGGGCAGGCTGCGCCGCGGGCATCGCGAACTCCTTGGCCGCGACCGCACAGAGGCCGCCGATCAGAACAAAAGCGCACAGTGCCGCAAGATAGAGGACTCGCGGCCCCAGCGTCGAAGGCGATTCTTGCATCTCTGCATTATGCATACGTGAATTATAGGATGCCGAATCGTTGGATGCTGTGAGTGTAAGCGGTGCCGTCTGGTTTTCGTCGAATATCGGATTTCGGCCCGCCATTTAGAATGGGGCTTCTCTTCATGTACGCGCTCTACAGTGCATTGCTCGTTTTGTTTCTGCTGCTGACGCTGCCCTACTGGCTGCTGCAAATGATGCGGCACGGCAAGTATCGGGCGGGCTTGCGCCAGAGGTTCGGGGCCGTTCCACCCGCTCTCAGGGGCAGCCAGAAACCGGTCATCTGGGTTCATGCGGTTTCGGTGGGCGAGGTGGTCGCTTCGCTCGGAGTTGTCAAAGCGCTGCAAGAGAAATTCCCGCTGCATCGGATTCTGATTTCGACCACCACCAGCACCGGACAAAAGCTCGCCGTGCAAAGGTTCGGCGCGGAGAATGTGTTTTATTTTCCCCTGGATTTCTCCTTCGCCATCCGGCCTTACCTCGATGCTTTGCGTCCTGAACTCGTGGTCGTCGCCGAGACTGAATTCTGGCCGAATTTTCTCCGGCTGGCCAAGCACAGCGGAGCCCGCATCGCGGTGATCAACTGTCGCATTTCCGACCGCTCGTTTCCCGGCTACAAGAGGTTTCGTTTCTGGCTTCCGAGGCTGCTGGAGAAGACCCTCGATCAGGTCGATTGTTTCCTGGCGCAGACCGAAGAAGATCGGCAGCGGCTCCTGGAAATCGGCGCGCCCGAAACCAAGGTCGCGGTGGCGGGCAATCTGAAATTCGACGTGGCGCCGCCGCCAATGCCGGCGATCGTGGCCAGTCTCCGTGAGAGCTTCGGCCGCTCTGGAGCGGAACCGATTCTGGTGTGTGGCAGCACGCTTGAGGATGAAGAAGGTTCTCTGCTTTCCGCGTTTCGCAACATTCTGGCCAATTATCCAAAGGCTGTGATGGTGCTTGCCCCACGCCATCCGGAGCGTTTCGCAGACGTGGCGGAACTCGTCAAAGAACTCGGCTTTGCGATGTGGCGGCGTTCCCTGTGGAGCGGAGAACCGCTCACCGGCGGTGTATTTCTAGTGGATAGTATCGGGGAGTTGGCCGCGATTTATTCGCTGGCCACTGTCGCGTTCGTCGGCGGCAGCCTGGTGCCGCGCGGCGGACACAACATTCTGGAGCCCGCGCTCTATGGTGTTCCCGTCGTCACTGGCAATCACTACGAGAATTTTCGCGACGTCGTCAATTTCTTTGCCAGCCGAAATGCGGTCCGCATTGTCGGGCTGGCGGAATTGCCCCTGGTCTTCATGGAGCTGATCGAAAATGGCGCCGAGCGAGCGGCCCTCGGGCGGAACGCGCTGGCGGCACTCGAATCGCAGCGCGGCGCCACGGACAGAACAATCTCGGCGCTGCTCAAGCTGATGGGTGGTTCCTCATGAATCCGCTCACCGGCGTTTACGGCGCCGCCACCGCTCTGCGCAACACACTCTTCGATCGCGGGGTGCTGACGTCGCGGCGGCTGGAGCAACCGGTGGTCAGCGTCGGGAATTTATCCGTCGGCGGATCGGGCAAGACTCCGTTCGTAATTGCCCTCGGCGAACTGCTCAAAGAACGCGGCATCCGCTTCGACGTGCTCTCACGCGGATATCGCCGCAAGACTCGCGGCGTCCTCGTAGTAGAGCCCGAAGGCAACGCCGCCGACTTCGGCGATGAGCCGTTGTTGATCGCACGGCGTCTGGATGTCCCGGTGATCGCCGGTGCAAGCCGATATGAGGCGGGCCGAGTCGCCGAGCAGAAATATAAATCACAACTGCACATTCTCGACGACGGCTTTCAGCACCGCTCACTGGCGCGCGACTTCGACATTGTGCTGGTAACGGAGCAAGACTTTGACGACTGTCTGCTCCCGTCGGGGCGGCTGCGCGAGCCGCTGTCTGCGCTGCGGCGTACAGATGCAATCGCGCTGCCACAGGGCTTGGCGGTGGAACATCCGGCGCTAAAGCAAAAGCCGATATGGCGAATAGATCGCCAACTCATTCTCCCGAACCTTCCCTCGGCACCCGTTGTTTTCTGCGGCATCGCGCGGCCCGAACAGTTCTTTGCCCAGGTACGTGCTGCCGGGGTCACGCCGGCGGCGGAAATCAAGTTTCGCGATCATCATGCGTATGACATCGACGACATTCAAGCCCTTATCAGCGCGCGTCGTGCCCTTCAGGGTGTCGGCTTTCTTACGACGGAAAAAGACGCGATCAATCTCGCGCCTGAGCAGCGCCTTCTCGAACCACTCGCTGTCGCCACACTCAATCTTGTGATCGACCATCCCGCTGACGCTGTGGATACCATTTTGGCGAGAATCGCGGAACAGAAGCCCCGCTCGTGAGAAAATCTTGAGTTACACTCGCTGATTCGATTGATGACAAAACATATTAAAGAAAACGACCGCCTGCGGAAGATCGTCGAGTCCTTTCCCAAGCTGACGGTCACCGTGCTCGCCGATCTGGTCGCTGACGAGTTTGTGTTCGGCGAAATTTCTCGCGTATCGCGCGAAGCGCCGGTGTTGATCCTGAAGCACCGTGATCGCAAGGTGGTTCCGGGCGGCGGCGCGAATGCGATCTACAATCTAGCCGATTTGGGAGTGAATGTCCTGCCGGTTGGGGTGGTCGGCGATGACGAACCGGGGAAGCTGCTGCTGCGCGCTTTCCGCCACAAACGCATCCCGGTCAGCGGCGTTTTCAAAGACAAGAGCTGCACTACCGTGACCAAGACCCGCATCCTGGCCGGTTTCGCGCACACCGCCGGGCAGCAAGTCGTGCGTCTCGACCGCGAACCGAACGAAGGCCCCAATTCCCATTTGCGCCGCGAGCTCGTGCTTTCGGCCCGCGAATACGCGCGGGCATCCGATGCGCTGCTGGTTTCCGACTATGGATACGGAGCAGCCACGCCAAACTTGCTGAATGGGATTCGAGAGAAACGCGGCCTCGAAAAGGTCCCGGTGACTCTCGACTCGCGCCATCGCATGCTCGAGTTTTCCGGCATCACCGCCGCAACGCCAAATGAATCCGAGGTAGAAGAAGCTCTTGGCATTCGCATCGGTAACGTCTGGGAGCGGCTGCTGGCCGCCGGAGACCAGATCGCAAGCGCGATGAATCTGGAATCGCTGCTGATCACGCGTGGCAAGGACGGCATGGTGGTTTTCCCGCGCCGTCACAAGCCAGTTGATATTCCGATTTCCGGCAGCGATGAAGTTGCCGACGTAACCGGAGCCGGCGATACCGTCATCGCAACCTTTACCGCTGCTTTGGCTGCGGGTGCAACCGCCGAAGAGGCAGCCCACCTGGCAAACTATGCGGGCGGTATTGTGGTGATGAAGCGGGGCACGGCCACGGTCAGCCAGCAGGAATTACTGGACGCGCTGGATAGAACGCTGCCATGTGCTCGAGAGCATTAGTGTTTCCGGGCAAGCGGGGGACGCTTCCACACAGTCGTCCCGGCACAGATCGAGATCCTTGACCACATCACTCCATCGGAAGATTGTTTCGCGCGATGAGCTGCGGCGGCGGGTGGCGGACTGGCGGCGCGCCGGCGATTGCGTCACGCTCGCCAACGGATGCTTCGATGTGCTGCACGTGGGCCATGTGCGCTACCTCCACTCCGCTCGGCAACTCGGCGGCAGACTGATCGTGGCCGTGAACGACGATGCGTCGGTGCGCGCATTGAAGGGTGAAGGAAGACCCGTGATGCCAGCGGAAGAACGCGCGGAAATTCTGGCCTCGCTGGCGGACGTTGACCTCGTCGTCGTTTTTCCGGAAGCTGACGTGCGCGCCATCATTCGCGAAATCCATCCTGATTTTCATGCCAAGGGTACCGACTACACGGTGGAGAACGTCCCCGAGCGTGACGAAGTCGAAGCCTGCGGCGGCCGCGTCGCCATCGTGGGTGATCCCAAAAATCACTCGGCAACCGAGGTCATCCGTTCGCGCGAGCGGCTGGGTCCGCCAAAATCGTGAGGCGATGCGGACGGGAACAAGGATGACCGGCTCTTTTCCCCCAGCGCGCCGAACTCCACCATTCGAGAGCCTGCTCATCGTGCGCCTCAGCGCCATGGGAGACATCATTCACACGCTGCCGGCCGCCGCCATGCTGCGCCAGGCTTTTCCTCACGCGACCTTGGGATGGCTTATCGAAGAGCGTTGGGCGGAACTGCTGTGCACGTTGCGCTATCCGCGTTCGGGACGGCGCTCTCCGCAGCGGCCGCTGGTGGACCGCGTTCATTCCGTCAACACCGCGGAATGGCGCCGCGCCTCGTTTTCCTTCAATACCTGGCAGCAGATGGCGGTGGGCTTGAGCCAGTTGCGCGGAATCCGATACGACGCAGTGATTGATTTTCAGGGCGCGGTGCGTTCGGCGTTGCTGGCCCGCTGGTCGGGCGCGTCGGTAGTGTATGGAAACGCGCAACCGCGCGAGAATGCTGCCAGCATGTTCTACACACGAAATGTGCTGGTGAAAGCGAGCGGCACACATGTCGTCGAAGAGGGACTGGCGCTGGCGGGAGCGCTCATTTCAGGTTCGATCATTTCAAGTGCGATCATTCCAGGCGCGATGGTTCCAACTGCGATGGCGGCCGCTCCGGTAGAGTTTCCGGTGGACCCCGATGCGGAGAACAGGATCGCCGGCCTGGTGGCGGATGTGCGCGATTTTGTGATTCTCAATCCCGGCGCGGGCTGGGGCGCCAAGATGTGGCCGGCCGAGCGTTACGGAAAGGTTGCGCGGGAACTTGCAAAAGATGGATTATGTTGCCTCGTAAACTACGGACCAGGAGAAGAAGACCTGGCCGAAGCCGTTGAAACCGCGAGTGAAGGAACTGCGCGAAAAATCTCCTGCTCGGTTTCTGATTTGATCGCGCTTACGCGGCGGGCCCGCCTCTTCATTGGCGGCGATACCGGCCCAATGCACATGGCAGCCGCTTTGCAAGTTCCGGTGGTGGCAATTTTTGGTCCGACCAATCCGGCGCGCAACGGCCCCTTCGGAACTCGATCGATTGTGCTGCGAAGCGCGAGCAGTATGACCGATCACACCCGGCGCCGCGAGCCAGAACAGGGTCTCCTCGAGATCACTGCCGGCGATGTCGTCAACGCCACGCGGAAGCTGTTGCAGAGTCATGGAACCGAATCTTATCTTTCGGGACCAACTCTCTCAGAACCAAATGACTGAGGGCCTACAACCCGGACCGGAACCCACGCGCCGAACCTGGTCTCGCGTCGCCCGTCGCATCCGCGTGCCTCTGGGATTCGTCTTCGCCATTGTTTATGTCTGGCTGGCGCAGCCCACCAGGACTTCGCTCATCACCGGCGCGCTGGTGCTGCTTCCCGGACTCGTCTTGCGCGGGCTCGCTTCCGGCCACGTGCAAAAAGACAGAGAGCTCACCACCAGCGGCCCTTACGCCTACACTCGCAACCCTCTGTATCTCGGCTCGGTGATCCTGGCGGCAGGCTTCGCTGTCGCGGCATGCAGTTGGTGGATCATCGCGATCATGCTCGCGATGTTCGCGGTGATTTATGTTCCGGTCATCGCCGGCGAAGAGCGCTACCTGCGGCGCGCATTTCCCGATTATGACGACTATGCCCGCCATGTGCCGCGCATGTTGCCGCGGCTTACGCCTTATGGGAGCACGCACAATACGTACTCCCCCGCGCGCTATTGGAAACACCGCGAATACCAGGCCAGCATCGGCTGCGCCGCGGTACTGGCCGTTCTGGCCGTCAAACTGATCTTCAAGCTGGTGTGGTAGTCTGCCGTGAATGAGCCGTTACCCTCAGGGGCCAAAGCCCGTTTGTTCAGCGGCCGTTATGGCGCGACTGAACAGCTTGCGGAAAAAGTTGATCTTGCAGTTGATTTTGGCTGGCGCAGCGGTTTACCGCTGCGATAACTACCCTGTTTTGAATGCGGCTTTAGCCGCTGAGACGACGGTTGGCGCTCGAAAACGACTTTTTCCGCGAGCTGTGAAGTCGTGCCCTTCCCTTAGGTCGCTTGGCCCAATCTTCCTGATTGCAACCATATTGTCGGCGCAGCAAGCCCCGCCTACCGCGACCATCGGCCCCCCTCCCGTGCACATCGTGCCTCCTCGTCCCAATTACCCTTTTCCCGATGGCCAAAGCTACGTTTATTCGGCGGAGTGGCATTTGATCACCGCTGGAACCGGCGTGGTGAGAATGGAAGCTGCCGGAAACGACCGCAAAGTCACGGCGACCGCCGAATCTTCCGGAGCCGTCAACGTCATTTTCCCTGTGCACGACCGTTTCGAAGCGCATTTTGATCCGCGGACGTTCTGCTCACTCTCGATCTTCAAGCACAGCGAGGAGGGGTCGCACAAACGCGAGACTTCCATCCACTTCGATTACGCGGGCAAGAAAAGCACGCTCGATGAAAAGAGCCTGAAGACGGGCGAGACCAAGCACGTCGAAAACGATCTTGCCGGCTGCGCCACCGACGTCATCACCGGCTTCTACTACCTGCAGTCGCTGCCGCTGGCGCTGGGCGCTAATTACGAGTTCCCGATCAGCGACGGAAAAACGACGGTCGTCCACGCCACGGTGGAGAAGCGCGAACAGATCAAAGTGCCGGCGGGAACATTCCAAGCTTTGCTGGTCACGGCGGAAGCCACCTCGGGGCCATTGCAGTCCAAGGGCAAGGTGTGGGTGTGGTACTCGGATGACGCAAACCACACCCCGGTGCAAATGCGCGCCAAGTTGGGATGGGGCACACTGCTGTTTCGGCTTCAGAGGATTGAGAAATGAACGATATTTGGAGAGAGGGGCGTCTCGCCCGGCACTCCACCTACTTCTGGGCCACCACCGCCTGCTTCGCCTTCGCCAGCTCCGGACGAAGCGAACTCGACCCTTCACAGGTCTTGACCAGCACGGCATAATATTCCGTTGCCTGCGAACTTTGTCCCGCCATTTCCGCCGCCTGAGCTGCTCCGTAGAGACCATTGAAGCGTTTCGGATTGAATCTCAAATCTCCCTTGTACTCGGCCAAGGCTTGCTCCGGACGCTTCATCTCCAACAGCATGTCGGCCAGCATCTCGCGCGCCGGCATCGAAGTCTGCTCTTCGCCGACGGCGTCTTCATGATCGGCGACCTTGCGCAGCGCCGCAGTTGCTTCTTCGTCCTTACCCTCGCCGTGCTGCACCCATGCTGACGCTTCCTGGTAAAGCATTTCCGTCCACTCGGCGCCGTACGTTTTCTTGCGCGCCAGATAATCTTTGTGAATCGCATCGATTTCCGCCAGATTCTTCTTTGCTTCCGCCAGGTCTCCGCTACGCGCGCTCCCTATCGTCTTCGCCCAATAGGTATATGCACGATCGCCCGTATCGGCCTTGGAGATCACTTGCAAAGCCGCCGCCTCGGACCAGCGATGCAGTTCCAAAGCGTACATGGCGGGAAACTTCGACATGGCGAAAGCTTGCATATCCATATCTCCCATCTGCATCGCGGGCATGGCTTTCACTTCTTCAATCACTTTTGACGCTTCCGCCTCACGCCCACTCTGCAGGTAGGCATAGATCAGAAAGTCCATGGCATGGAACTCATGGCCTTCGCCCCCCATATGCATTTCCGTCGCCTTGCGCGTCGCCGCAATCGAGGCCATGTTCGACTGGATCGAGTCCGGCCAATCGCCCACCCGCGCGAAAATGTGCGACGGCATATGCACCGCGTGCGGAGCCGACGGCGCAATCTGCGCGTAGCGGCGTGCGGCCGGCAATCCGAGTTGCGCCAACTGCGGCTTGTCGTAGGTGTGGATCAGGTAATGCGCAATGCCCGGATGATTGGGCTCGGCGTCGAACAACTTTTCGAGGATCGCGCCCGCCTGCTTGCGATTGGCAAACGTGGTGTCGTTGTCGGGCTCGGACGCCAGCAGCGAAAGCGCATAAAAAGCAGCCGCTTCGTGATCGTCCGGATACTTCTGGTACACCGTCTCCATGGCTGCGGAGTACGCCCGGGCTCGCGCTTCGTGGTCCGCCTTCTTGCTGTTGGAATAGAACGCCTGCAGAGCCTGGATGTAATCGCGCTCGCGGTCGCTTTTGGCCTTCACCTTGCCCGCTTTTTTCAACTCTGCTGAGGCCCGCTTGATGGTAGCCTCTTTCGGCCGGTCCCAAAGCTGGTGCCACAGGCTCATCGCCTCGCCCCAGTATGCCATCGCGCACTTCGGATCCTGTTTTTCGACGTCGATAAAAGTCTTCTCCGCCTCTTCGTACCAGAACGAATGCAGCAGAGCGACACCCTTCTCGAATGACTTCTGCGCATCGGGAGTACAAGACACAGGGAAATGAACCGTGCCCAGCTGGTCCTGCGTCATTTCCTCGTGATGATGGCCTTCGTCGGCGGCCGCGATGCCGGAGAACGCCGCCGCAATGCATAGGACCCAGATCAGTTTGCCCATGGAGCACCCCAGTCGGAGTCTAGTTGGGGGATTGAGGCGGGGTCAAGGAGCGGAAGGTATCGCTGTATTCCGAACTCTACTGCAGCCGGAAGCGTTCGTTGATCAGCCGCTGCAGGCGCGGCCGGTAGATAATGTCGTAGGCGAGCGCTTTATCGGGAAACATGGTCAGCGCGGCGCGACGGGCATTTGCCGCCATCTCGGCCGCCTCTTCGAGCGTCAGATCGGGATCCTGGCTGAGCACCGACATCACCATGCTCATCATGACCTGCAGGCGGCGCAGTCTTCGAGCTTCTTCGGTGTGCTCCTTGTGCTCTCCGCCTGGCTGGTCGGCCGGGTGAACCTCCATACTGCCCCCATGATTCTTAGGTGATGATCTTTACTTTGGATGTTGACCGCGTTTCCCGCGTTGCGCTCCTGTTGCCATTCTGCCAGCTTCCACCCGCGAATCAAGCTGCCCTTAGCCGTACACCTTCGTGACCTCAAGAAACACCGGCAAGACAGGCGTATAGTGACTGCCGTAATCTGTTACCAGACAGTTCTACGGAGGACGCATGCCAGAGCCCACTAACCCCTCGCCTCAACCAGAGTCCCGGCCCGAGCCTGATGAGAAGCTCGTCAAGGTTTTCGACACGGAACAGGAAAACGAAGCCATCGTCGTGCAGGGTCTGCTGGAATCCGCCGCCATCGAATCCGATTTGAAATCCATTGACGCGGTGCAGGACGCCTTTCCTGGCGTTGGTGGCACCGTCCTTCTGGTGCGCGAAGAAGACGCGCCGGAAGCGGAAAAGATTATCGACGCCTATCGCAAGCTTCCACCCCTCGACGACGAGACCGCCGACATTAGCTGAGACGGACCGCATCCAGCCGGTGACAATTATTTGGAATTTTGCGCTCACCTAGAACTGGTCGTAGCTGATGTCAACTTCGCCGGTGACCAAGGAGCCCTTCGGAGACTGCACCATGTAGCGCCGCACCGGAACACCCAACAGGGCACGCGCCACCATGATCTCTTCCAGTTCCCGCAGCGCGGGGTCTGGGATTCGCCCGACAAGTTCCTGCGTGCCCGTGAACGAGGCGTTCACCCCCAGTGTAATCATTCGCCGGTAAGTGTCCGCCGCCGGCCACGCCGCCTTCGGTACTCCTTTGAGGTCAGGCGCCTCCATTTCGCGCTGCAACATCTTGCCCGCAATTTCGAATCCATCCTTTACCACCGCCACTGCGGCCGCTTTATCCCCAAGACGCAAATAAAGATCGGCAGCCATAGCCAGGTCATCAGTCTGAGTCTCCGGCTCTCTCTGCGAAACCAAATCGAGCAGTTCTCGCAGCACCGCGTGCGCGGAAGCCGAATTGCCCGCAGTCGTGCAAGCCCCCGCCAGCGCTCGTAACAGGTTCGCGCGGGGAAATTCGTCCTGATAGCTGCACCACTGGCCGCCCATCGGGCCGCCACAAGTTGTCGGCACCTTGCGGGAAAGCGGAACCGTGCGCGCCGCCGCGAGACCGCGCTGCATATCATCGGTGCACCCGCTGTTCTGCTTGTAGATCTCCGACTCCGGCGACCCAGGATTGGCATAGAACACGCCCGAGCCGGTCACGCCCAATCCGATTTTCAGGTCCATGGGAATGGTGAATTCGAGGCCCATATCCAAAGAACTCAGGCCCGCTGAGTGAGCCCCTTTTTCACTGTTATAGAGTTGCAACCCGTTGGGCACCCACTCGCTGGTCGGCCCCCGCAACCCGTAACTCTTTGGATAGAAATCGTCGAACGACGCTAATCCTTTCGGAAACCGCTCCAGGTACTCGGCAACCCTCGGATGCTCCGCCAGCAGCGCCGTGGCCTGCTTCGCATCCAGCCGCTCCAGCGCGGGTGCGACTGCGAAAAGCTCGATGTCATACCGGTGGTTATAGGAAATATTTTTTTCTGCGGATCCCACGCCGGCCGTCCCCAGCGGACGGAGTTCGTCTTTTTTCGCCGCCTGCGTCAGCACGGTGTCGATCGCCGGCAGCACCACCTCCGCCGGCAAGTCCGCTTGAAACCGAGCTATGAGTCTCGATGCCGTCCACGTCTCGGTCTCCGACGGATCTTTCCGCTGATAAGCCCCCAGTGCGGAACTGAACACGTGCGTGCGCAGCGCCGAACTCGACGCAAAAGGAGTCACCGCCACCTCGATGTCGCTCAGGTTCGCCATCAGATGAGTGGCGGGGTGTTCCGGGAAGTAACCAGCGGCACACGCTTGATCGAGAGCATGCACCGCAGTCGCGTAATCCGATTGCATGATTGCGAAGTTGACCACCGCTTGATACACGCGATTCTGGCTCTTGCTCCCCGCGCTCGGCAGAAGCTCAAGCACGTCCGTCGGAGACAACGGCAGCAGGTCGTTCAAGATCGCTTCTTGCACCGCCGAGCGCATCGCGACGGGCTCGAAATTCAGGGCGAGAGCATACGCCTGGCGGTAGACCCGGATCGCATGCGCCTTGTCGAGCGCAAGCCACGCGCCGGCCGTTCGATAGAGAAGAAAAGTCCGTCCCGCGGGATCGATCTCCGCCGCCGACCCTTCCGCATGCTGCAGCAACGGCCGGGCCAGCGCCTCCCGCCGCGCCAGCGTCAACTCAGCGGTCTGCGCTGTCGCCCGCCCTTCACTGAATCCTGCGACGGAGGTTAATGCCGCAACCAGAAGCAGAAACAGAATCTGCATCTTCGATGAGATTGACTTCGTCGCAGTCCGCATGGTCGCACCTCACCGGCAGCGTCTCAATCTTGTCACGCTCGGCAAGCTGTGACAATCGCGATCATCTCACCGCCCCATCCCCACCTCCGCCGTCACCGACTTCCCGTCCAGATAAAAGCTGACCGCGCCCTCCTCGTCGGTGCGGTAGGTTTTCACTCCAGCCCGCTGCAACCGCTCCAGCACTTCGAGTCGCGGATGCCCGTAAACGTTCCGCGCGCCGACGGAAATCACCGCATAACGCGGACGGACCGTCGCCAGCAAATCATCGGACGTTCCGCTCGCGCTGCCGTGATGCGCCACCTTCAGTAGCATCGCCTCAGGATGTTCTTCCACCACGCGCCGCTCCGCCGGGCGTTCCGCGTCTCCCTCCAGCAACGCCGTTGTCCCAAGAAACGCGGCGGTAAACACCAGGCAATCGTCGTTCGGACGCATTGAGCCGGTGACTTGATCGCGTCCGGGAGCGAGCATGTGAAAATGCGCCCCGCCATAGTCAAACTGATCGCCTTCTTTCTTCACTGAGATATTCATTCCGGCTCTCTGGGCCTGCGCCACGATCGCCGCCAATTCGCCCACCGGTTTGTCGATGCTCATCCAAAGTTCTCGCGGGTGGAAATTCGCAATCACCGCGGGCATGCCGCCGAGGTGGTCGGCATGAGGATGCGTGATCGCGACCACGTCGAGACGATCGATGCCACGATTCCAAAGATAAGAAGAGACCACCTGTTCGCCGAGATCGAAATCCGAATGCATCCACTGCGGCAGGCCTCCGGCATCGATGAGCAGGGCGCGGCCCTCGGGCGTGACCAGCAGAATGGAATCGCCTTGTCCGACGTCGATGGTCGTCATCTCCATTACGCCGGGGCGAAGGTGAGGGCGCGAGGGGACAAACGCAATCCAGATGGCAACGCCGAACAACACGATCACGGACGCAAAAGCCGCCAGGCGCGAGCGACGAGACTGCACCGCCAGCATGGCAAGCAGCAGCGCGGCAAGCGAGACCAAGATCATCGTAAGCGAGGGCATAGCCACGCGCAGGTCGGCGAACGATGTGCCCGCGAGATGCGTCCCGCCCAGCCAGTGGACCGTTCCCGCAATTCCTTCGAGCGCGAGGCCGGAAATCCAAACCGCGGGCTTGGCCAGCGCGGTCGAGATGTATCCCAGGCCGACGGCGGCGGCAGCGGCGGGCATCAGCACCTGGGTGAGGGGAATCACCGCGAGGTTGGCTGGCATCCCCATGGTGGTCGCGCGATGAAAGTGGTAGGCCATGAGCAGCGCCAAGCCCGCCTGCATCAGCGCCGAAATGAAAATTAATTCGCCGAGCCCAATTGCCACCCGCAGGAAGATTGCGGGCAGCGCCAGGCTCAGGCGGCCACCGATGAATCTCTTCAGCCGCCCTGCGATCAAGCGCAGATCGAGCCGAAATTGCGCCACCTTGGGAGCAACATGAAAATCATAGCTCGTCGCCTGCAACAGCCGTAATCCGCGCGCGTAGGGCAGCGTTGTGCGGTCCAGAATCGGCGAACCGATGCCCGCAATGATGAATACGGCAAGAAACGTCAGTTGAAAACTGGCGCCAAACAAGGCATGTGGATCGGCGATCAGAACTCCCAGCGCCGCCGCTCCAATGGCGTTCATCATGTTGCGTTCGCGATACAGCAGACGCGCGCCTAAGTAAGT
>Ga0209415_10001289_pt1 | contig 47900 bp, 43 predicted proteins | sample PeaSoiSIISIP2007_FD_187696 | JGI IMG/M metagenome (GOLD analysis project Ga0209415, IMG submission 187696) | Peat soil microbial communities from Weissenstadt, Germany - SII-SIP-2007 (SPAdes) (version 2) | ecosystem: Environmental > Terrestrial > Soil > Wetlands > Peat | place: Germany... | reverse complement strand
GACGGCGATGATGCCGGTGCCCTTCTTCTCGAGCCCGTAGGCGAGCGCGGCCGCGGTCGGCTCGTTGATGATGCGCAGCACCTCGAGCCCGGCGATCTTGCCGGCGTCTTTGGTGGCCTGGCGCTGGCTGTCGTTGAAATAGGCGGGAACGGTGATGACGGCCTCGGTTACCGGCTCGCCGAGATAGGCCTCGGCGGTCTCCTTCATCTTCTGGAGGACGAAGGCGCTGATCTGCGATGGGGCGTATTTCTTGCCACGGCTTTCGACCCAGGCGTCGCCGTTCTCGCCCGCTTTGATCGCGAAGGGGACGAGTTCCATCTCCTTCTTGACCATCGGGTCCGCAAAGCGCCGGCCGATGAGCCGCTTGATGCCGTAGAAGGTGTTCTCAGGATTGGTCACCGACTGGCGTTTGGCCGCCTGCCCGACCAGCCGTTCATCCCCTTCCGTGAAGGCGACCTGCGAGGGCGTGGTGCGCATGCCTTCGGCGTTCTCGATCACCTTCGCAGCTTTTCCCTCCATCACGGCGACGCACGAATTGGTGGTGCCGAGGTCGATACCGATTACTTTTCCCATAGCCACCTCTTGTTGCAGCAGGGCCGCGCAGCCCGTGTCGGCGCTGCGGCCGCCCCCTCGGTTGGTCTCTCCGCAGACAGTCCTGCGAGGTTGAAGAATATATATGCGCGGCCGTCTCGCTCTACAACCGGGCGCGCCCTCGCCGGCGCGGCGAAATGCAGCGCGCGCGGGAGCAGCGTCTGTACGCTAAATATACGCAATTTCCTGGAACGATGGCCGGGCCTAGACCACCTGGTCGACCCGGCGGTGCTCGCCCGGGGCGGGGCCGGCCTTGGCGACGCCGACCATGGCCGGGCGCAGCAGCCGATCGAAGATCATGTAGCCGTGCTGCAGCACCTGGACGATGCTGCCGGGGGCTTGGCCGGGGGCTTCGATCTCGAACATGGCCTCGTGGAAATTGTGGTCGAAGCGGTCGCCCGGCTGGGGCTCGACCCGCTTTACCCCGTGGCGCTCGAGCGAGGCCAGGAGCTCGCGCTCGGTCGCGGCGACCCCGGCGATGAGGGTGCGGGTGAGCTCGTCCCGCGCCTCGGCGGGCGGCGCGCTGGCGAGCGCGCGGTGGAGGTTGTCGGCGACGGCGAGCATGTCCTTGGCAAAATTGGCGACCCCGAAGCGGCCGGCGTCGGTGATCTCGCGCTGGGTGCGGCGGCGCGTGTTTTCGGCCTCGGCCAAGGCGCGCAGCAGCTTGTCCTTGCTTTCGGCGAGCTCGCCCTCGAGCGCAGCGATGCGCTCGGCCAGAATCTCGCCCTCGGTCTTCTCCGGCGGCGCTGCCGCGGCGCCGTTTTCGCTGTCGTTCATTGCCCTCGGTCCAATTCAGCCCAGCAGCCGGCCGATCACCTTGGCGGTGTAATCGACCAGCGGAATGATGCGCGCGTAGTTGAGCCGGGTCGGGCCGATGACGCCGATCGCGCCCAGCACCTGCTCGCGCGAGTTGCTGTAGGGCGCCACGATCATCGAGCAGCCGGCGACCCCGAACAGCGGATTGGCGGCGCCGATATAGATCTGCACCCCGTCGCCCTCGCGGGTCGCGTCGAGGAGGCGCACCATCGCCTCGCGCGTCTCCAGCATGTCGAAGAGCGTGCGCAGCCGTTCCAGATCGGCGAGCGCGGTCACGTCGTTGAGGAGCTTGGCCTGGCCCCGGACGATAAGGGCCGAGCGCTCGCCGCTGCCGGCCCAGGATGCGAGCCCGGCCTCGACGATGCGCCCGGTCAGTTCGTCGAGCTGGGCGCGGCGCTCGTCGATCTCGGCCAGGATCGCCGCGCGCGCCTCTTCGATGGTGCGGCCCACCAGCCGCGCGTTGAGATAGTTGCCGGCGGCGATCAAGGTCGAGGCCGGCGTGCCCAGCGGCACGTCGATGAGCCGGTTCTCCACGAGCCCGTCCTCGGTCACCATGACGACGAGGGCGCGCGACGCGGACAGTGGCACGAACTCGATGTGCTTCAGCGGCGCCTCGGTCTTGGGTGCGACCACCAGTCCGGCGCAGCGCGACAGGCCGGACAGCGTCGCTGTCGCCTCCTCGAGCGCCTGGGCCAGCGACTTGCCGGCGGCGGCGAGGCGGCCGTCGATGTTCTGCCGCTCCTCCTCGCCGAGCCCGCCCAGTTCCAGGAGTCCGTTGACGAAAAGGCGCAGGCCCGCGTCGGTGGGGAGCCGCCCGGCCGAGGTGTGCGGCGCATAGAGGAGGCCCGCTTCCTCGAGGTCGGCGAGCACGTTGCGGATGGTCGCGGGCGACAGATCGAGGCTGCCGCGGCGCGACAGCGTGCGCGAGCCCACCGGCTCGCCGGTCTCGACATAGGCGTCCACCACCATCCGGAAAATTTCCCGGCTGCGCTCGTTGAGGTCCGTTATGAGCGATTTCGCGGCGGGCTCTTTCATGCCGCGCCGAAATGTAGGAGCGGGGGGTGGGAGCGTCAACCGGCGGTGTTGGCCAGGTCACAGGCCCCAATCGTTCACTAGCAGAGCGTAACGCGGCGCCTATACGACTCAGTTGCAAGACATGCTAATCGACCTGCATGAAGAAAAATCGCCCTGGATCAAGCCCAAATGTCATTTGGGACAAGCGACGGAACCCGACCAAGCACGTGAGTGATCGACTCGGCATCGAGCGATGGCAACTCAGGGAGGCACTGCACAAGATCAAGGCGCGTAGCAATCTAGGTGCGACCGATCGCGTGATCATCTACGATGACGGCAACATTGCCGATGAAGATGGCCAAGTGGTCGGAAACATCAATGACGAAATCTGACGACGGAACCCAACGGGCATTTGCCACATTTCGTGTGGTCGGCGACAAGTTGCACCCTGCTGACATCACACAAATTTTGCATACGGTCCCCACCTTTTCATTCCGCAAGGGAGAGAAATACCAGCCCGGCGACCGCAGTCCGGTTATGGCCGGCAAAACCGGCACATGGTTCTTCTCGACCGATCGCGTCGTCGCCAGCCCGCGCCTGGACGATCACGTGACCTACCTTCTCAAGATGATTCTGCCGCATTCCGGCGCGACCGATCAGTTGACGGCTCTCCGCGACCTCATTCACAGGAAAAACCTCAAGGCGGTTGTCACGCTCTTCTGGCATGGCCGAAGTGGATCGCGAAAGCCGAGCCTGCCGACGACTGCGCTGGATATTTTCAAATTGCTGCCCGCCACCGTGGAGGTCGACTTCGACGCCGACGAGGAGCCGCCGCGAAAGAGGGCCGCCGTCAGCAGCCGCGCCTGACCTTTCGCCCCCGCCGCCCCTTGCCCCGCCAACCCTTGCCCACTAGTTTGCGCTCCCTCAGCCACGCGAGGAGCGCCCCATGCCGCGCCCGTCCGGCCGCGCCCCCGACGAGATGCGACCGGTCTCGCTCGAGCCGGGCGTCGCCAAATATGCCGAAGGCTCGTGCCTTGCCCGCTTCGGCGACACGCATGTCCTGTGCACCGCCTCGGTCGAGGAAAAGGTGCCGCCCTTCCTGCGCAATTCCGGGCGCGGCTGGATCACCGCCGAGTACGGCATGCTGCCGCGCTCCACCCACACCCGCACCGACCGCGAGGCCGCGCGCGGCAAGCAGTCCGGCCGGACCCAGGAAATCCAGCGCCTGATCGGGCGCTCGCTGCGCGCCGTGACCGATCTCACGCTCCTGGGCGAGCGCCAGATCCGGATCGATTGCGACGTGCTCCAGGCCGACGGCGGCACCCGCACCGCCGCGGTCACGGGGAGCTATGTGGCGCTCCACGCCGCATTGAAGGGGCTGGTGGCGTCGGGCGCGCTGGCGCGTATGCCGTTCCAGGATGCGGTGGCGGCGGTGTCGTGCGGCATGGTCGACGGTCGCGCGGTGCTTGATCTCGATTATGCCGAGGATTCGGGCGCCGCGGCCGACGCCAATTTCGTGCTCACCGGCAGCGGCGGCATGGTCGAGGTCCAGGCCACGGCCGAAGGCGCGGTGTTCGCCGAGAGCGATTTCGCGACCATGCTCGGGCTCGCCCGGCGCGGCATCGGCGAGCTGCTCTCGCTCCAGCGCAAGGCGCTGGGCCTGGCGTGACGCGATGGCGCGCCGCTTCGCCGGCAAGACGCTCGCGCTCGCCACCCACAATCCGGGCAAGCTCGTCGAGATCGCGGCGCTGGTCGAGCCTTACGGCATCGCCACTGTGAGCGCCGCCGCGCTCGGCCTCCCCGAGCCCGAGGAGACCGGCGCGACATTCGAGGAGAACGCCGCCCTGAAGGCGCTCGCCACGGCGGAAGCGAGCGGGCTGCCGGCGTTGGCCGATGATTCCGGCTTGGTGGTGCCGGCGCTGAGCGGCGCGCCGGGCATCCACTCGGCGCGCTGGGCCGGGGAGAGCCGCGATTTCGCGGCGGCGATGCGGCGGGTTGAGCGCGAGCTGGGCGCAAGCGACCGCGCCGCCAAGTTCGTCGCCGTGCTGGCGCTTGCCTGGCCCGACCGCCATGTCGAGCTGTTCCGCGGCGAGGTCGAGGGGAGCTTGACCTTTCCGCCGCGTGGCGACCGCGGCTTCGGCTATGACCCGATCTTCGTCGCGCGCGGCATGACGGAGACCTTCGGCGAGATGGAGCCCGCGGCCAAGCACGCGATCAGCCACCGCGCCGTGGCGTTCCGCAAGCTGGTCGAAGCGGTGCTCGGGCCGGCGCTATGAGCGGCGACATCGCGCTCTACGTCCATTGGCCGTTCTGCAAATCGAAATGTCCCTATTGCGACTTCAACTCCCATGTCCGCGGCGCGATCGACGACACGCGCTGGCGCGCGGCGCTGCTGCGCGAGCTCGACCATTACGGCGCGGCGACGCGCGGGCGGCGGCTCGTCTCGGTGTTTTTCGGCGGCGGTACGCCGTCGCTGATGGCGCCCGCGACGGTCGCGGCTGTGCTCGACCGCGCCGCGCTCTACTGGCATGGGACGCGCGATTGCGAAGTGACGCTCGAGGCCAATCCGACCTCGGTCGAGGCGGGGCGGCTCGCGGATTTCCGCGCCGCCGGCGTCAACCGCGCCTCGCTCGGCGTCCAGGCGCTCGACGACCGCGCGCTCGCGTTCCTCGGCCGCGGCCACGACGCCGCCGAGGCGCGCGCGGCGGTCGGCATCGCGGCGCGCGTGTTTCAGCGCTACTCGTTCGATCTCATCTATGCGCGCCCGGGGCAGAGTGTCGCGGCGTGGGAGCGCGAGATCGCGGACGCCTTGGCGCTCGCGGGCGACCATCTCTCCGTCTATCAGCTCACCATCGAGCCGGGCACGGCCTTCGCCACGGCCCACGCTCGCGGCGATTTCGCGCTCCCCGACGAGGATCTCGCCGGCGCGCTCTACGAGACGACGCAAGCGGCGCTCGAGCGCGCCGGGCTGCCGGCCTACGAGATCTCCAACCACGCGCGCCCCGGCGGCGAATGCCGGCATAATCTGGTTTATTGGCGTTACGACGATTATGCCGGGGTCGGTCCCGGCGCCCATGGCCGCCTGACGCTCGACGGCGCCAAGCTCGCGACCCGGCAGCGCCGCTCCCCGGAAGCCTGGCTCGCTGCGGTCGAGCGCGACGGGCACGCGACCGAGGAACGCACCGCCGTGCCGGCGCGCGAGCGGCTCGAAGAGATGCTGATGATGGGGCTCCGCCTCAAGGAAGGCGTCGCCAGCGCGCGCTTCCGGCGCGAGACCGGGGCCGAGCCCGAGGAGGCGCTCGACCGCAGCGTCATCGCCGATCTCACCGCGGGCGGCTTTCTCGTGCTCGACGAGACCGGCATGCGCGCTACCGACGCGGGCCGCCAGCGCCTCAACGCGGTGCTGGCACGGCTCCTCGTTTGATCAGTACCAGATGTCCATGCGCAGACCCTTCTCGTCGGTCGCGACAGCGCACGGCAGCCTGATCGGATCGCGTGCGGCGAGGGCCAGAGCGCAGGCGTCGAGCACGTCGTCGGCGCCCACGTCCGAAGGGCGTTGCGAGAGCCAAGCGTCGATTTCGACGATGCCCGCGGCGAGGACGAGATCGCGGCGGCGTTGATGCCCCTCAGGTTTCTTCTTCGGCGGCAGCACGCCGCCGCCGTTGAGGCGCATGAAGGCAAGCTCGGGATGTGCCTCGTAGATCGCGTCCTGGCGCGCGGGCGTGATGAAGCGGTCGACCTCGGCGATCTTCGGCAGGATGGCCCAGAGCTGGCGCGAAATGCCGTGGCCGTCGGACTTGGCCCACGCGTTTGCCACGTGGTAGTCCTCGAAATCGAGGAGCGGCCTTCGCGCGTCGAGGAAAACCCGCGACCGCGCCGCGCCGAGAAGCGTCCGCGCTTCGAGATCGCAATCGCGACGTCCGCGCGGCGGCAATCCGATGGGAATGTCGATCAGCACGCGCTCGGCCTCGAACGATGCGACCTCGTCGATGTGCGCGAGGGCCCGGCAGTGGAGTCGCCCTGCCTCATCGAGAATCACCGCGATCCAGCCGGAGCGGCTTCCATCGATGCCAACGAAGCGCGGCCGCGCCATCTCAGGTGGCGAATGCGGCGGCGCGGCCGGCGAGCCGTCCCGAGGTCAAGGCCCAGCCGAGCGAGTGGCCGTGATAGAGGCTCGAGAACCCGCCCTGGCCCGCGCCGCCTGCGGCATAGAGGCCCGGGATCGGCGCGCCCGCCTCGTCCAGCACCGCGAAGCTGGTATCGACCGCGAGCCCGACATGGGTGAGCAGCATCCACGCCTTCAGCGGCCCCATCGCGACAAAGGGGCCCGCGCCCAGCCGGCTCGCCGCCACGGCCGCGGCCAGCGCCGTCGCTGGAATGCCGATCGCCGGCGCCAGCGCGGCGATATCGGGCGCCTCGCGGAAAATGTCAGGCCGCACCTTGCGGTAGTCGTCGATATAGGCGAAGGCGACGCCGGGCGCGGTCGAGACGTAATGGGGCCAGCGCTCGTATTTTTCGGCAATGCGCGCATCCATGACCAGGAACGCCTCGCCCGATGGCTGCTGCGCGATCGCCTCGGCCGGCAGGCCCAGCTCGTCGGCGAAACGTGTGCCATCGCGGTTGACGAGGATCGCGCCCTCCTCGAAGAGCGCGCGCTCGGGCGCCAGCGCCGTCATCGCCGCGCGCAGCACCAGGGGCCGCGTCCAGGCGCTGGGCAGATGCGTCAGGGCAAGCTTCATGGCACGCGTCACGATGCGCCATGGCGGCAGCGCGGCGAGACGGCTCGGCCGCAGCGGCGGCGCGAACCGAGCCTGCGCCAGCCGTGCCGACGACAGATCGGGCCGGAGCGCGAGCTTGGCGCCGATCGCCACCGCCATGCGCTGCCCGTCGCCGGTCGAGAGCGGGTTGATCGGATCGAGCAGATCGGCGCCCTCGCCCATGAGCGCCTTGCGCATCTCTCGGTTGGCGCTGAAATCGCCGCTGGCGAGAACGACGGCGCGGGCGTTCACGGTTTCGCGCCTGCCGTCGCGCGCCACCTCGACGCCCACGACGCGTCCCTCCCGCATCACCAGGCGCTCGGCCGCGGTGGCGAGGCGGAACGCGACGCCGAGGCGCCGGCAATGGCGCGTCAAGCGGTGGACATAGGCGCGCCCGCCCGGCAGCGCCTGGTAGAAGCGCTTGGTGCGGAACGGCGGCTGCAGCAGCGGGCCGATGAAATCGACCCCGATCGCGGCCAGGAAGTCGACCGTGTCGGGCACGTTCTCGACATGGAGGCGGCGCAACGCGGGATTGTCGCCGAGCCCCAGCGCCTGGCCCAGCTCGACCAGCTCCTCCTCGTGGCGGCGCGGTGAATCGGCGATCCCGGCGCGGCGCTGCATCTCGGTACAGGACGCCATCAGCGAGCCCACCGCAATGGCGGTGGTGCCGCCGATGGTGGCACCCTTCTCGATCACCAGCACCGTGCGTTCGCGCTGCGCGGCCTCGGCCGCGGCGGTCAACCCGGCGCCGCCGCTGCCGACGACGACGATGTCGAAGCCGGACCGCGCGGCGTCTGTCATGGGCCGGGTCAGTATCCGAGGCGTTGGAAGGTCTGCGGCGCGGGGTCGATCAAGGTAGCGCCGGTGCGGTGGACTTCGAGCACGGCGAGACCGCGCTCGACCGCGCCGTCGGGAAGCAGGCGGAAGATGCCGTTCAGCCCGGTAAAGCCGCTGGGATTGGTGAGCGCGGCGGCGGAGAAGTCGGGCGCCGGGCTGGCATGCGCCAGCACCGCGGCGAGCGCGGCGCCGTCATAGCCCAGGGTTGCGAGCAGCGGCGGCGCGTGCTTGTAGAGCGCCTCGAACCGCTTCTCGAAATCGGCGCGCACCTCGGGTGCCGGCGCGGCGTACCAGCCGCCCTCGAGCGCGGGCTCGGTGCCGATGCTCGAATCCGCCCACAAGCCGGTGCCAAGCAGCTTCACCTTGTCGGGATCGATGCCGTAATACGGCAGCAGCGGCGCCAACGCCTTGAGCTTGGCGCCGCCCTCGGCCAGCAGGATGGCGTCGAAATCCGCGCCCGCGGCGATGCTCTGCACTGTCGATCCATAGTTGGTCGCGGCAGGATCGTAGCGCGCGACGCGGCTCATGCTTGCGCCGGCGATCTGCGCCGAATCCCGCAGCGCATTGACCGCAAGGTCGCCGTAGGGACCAAGCGGTGCGAGCGTCGCGAAGCGGTCGCGTCCGTGGGCATGGGCATAGACGACGACGCGCTGGATTTCCTGCCGCGCATCGAAGCTCATCAGCCAGGTGCCGTTGCCGGCGAGCTGGGTCGCGGTCGAGAAGGCGACCAGCGGCACGTTGGCGGTTTGCGCGATCGGCTTCACCGCCTCGACTTCGGCCGCGAGCAGCGGGCCGAGGATGAGCTTCGCACCGTCGGCAATGGCCGAGCGCGCCGCTTCCGCCGCCATCGGCGCGGTGCCGCCGGTGTCGCGCACCAAAAGCTGGAGGCGGTCGTCGGCAATGTCGAACAGCGCCATCTGCGCCGCGTCGAGCATCGACTGGCCCAGGCCCGCGCTCGGTCCCGAGAGCGGGAGCAGCAGCGCCACCGGCGCCTTGTTGCCCGTGGGCGCGGTCGCCGGCGCGGGCGGCGGCGCGGCGCCGGCGGGCGGCAGCGGCGTCGCCGTCACCGGCGCGGGAACGATAGTCGAGGGCGCCGCGTTGGGCCCGGGTTGCGGCGTTGCCTTGCCGCCCCCTATCGTGCAGCCCGCGAGCGCGCAGCCGGCGGCGACGATGAGCGCCGCGGCCGGGCCGCGCAGGCGGCGAAGCGGGAACCACACGCGCAATGTCCCTCGACGCGAAAGAGGGCCGTGAGCCTATCGGCGCGGCGACACAAAGTAAACCGGCCGAGGGCATGATCGCGCCAGGGCTCTATGTCGTCGCGACACCCATTGGCAATGCCGAGGACATCACCCTGCGCGCCCTCAGGGTGCTGCGCACGGCCCATGTGATCGCCTGCGAGGATACGCGCGTCAGCGCCAAACTGCTCGGCCGCTACGGCATCGCCACCGCGCGCCTCGCCTATCATGACCACAATGCCGAGCGGATGCGGCCGCGTCTCCTGGCGCGGCTCGCCGCAGGCGAGATCGTCGCGCTCATCTCCGACGCCGGCACGCCGCTGGTGTCCGACCCCGGCTTCAAGCTGGTGCGCGAGGCGATCGCGCACGGCGTCGCCGTGACGACGCTTCCGGGCCCGTCGGCGCCCCTTGCCGCGCTGGTGCTGTCGGGCCTGCCGTCCGACCGGTTTCTGTTCGCCGGATTCCTGCCCGCCAAGGACGCGGCGCGCCGCAGCGCGCTCGCCGCGCTCAAGACCGTGCCGGCGACGCTGATCTTTCTCGAGAGCGCGCCGCGCCTCGCGGCTTCGCTGGCCGCCATGGCGGCGGAGCTCGGCGACCGGCCGGCGGCGGTGGCGCGGGAGCTGACCAAGCTGCACGAGGAGGTGCGCCGCGCATCGCTCGCTGCGCTGGCCGAGCATTATCGCGAAGCCGGCCCGCCCCGGGGCGAGATCGTGGTGGTGGTGGGCGGGCCCGAGGAGGCGCTGGCGCAAGCCCCGGACGTGCGCGACGCGGCGCTCGACGACGCACTCCGGGCCGCGCTCGAACGCATGAGCATCAAGGACGCGACCTCGGTGGTGGTGGCGGCGCTGGGATTGCCGCGCCGCGCCGTTTATGCCCGCGCGCTCGCACTCGCCGGGCGCGCGCCGTGAAGGCGGCGCGCCGCGCCGCCGACCGCCGCGGCCGGACGGCGGAGCTGCTGTGCCTGTGTCATCTCCGGCTCAGGGGCTATCGCGTCCTGGCGCGCCGGTTCCGCGTGCCGTCCGGCGAGATCGACCTCATCGTCCGGCGCGGCCGCGTCCTGGCCGCGATCGAGGTCAAGGCACGCGCCGATTTCGAGGCCGCGGGCGCCGCGGTGCTCGCGCGTCAGCGCCGCCGCATCGCCCGCGCACTCGAGCATTTCCTCGCCGCTCGGCCCGAACTCAGGAACCTCGACGCGCGCTTCGACGTTATGCTGGTGGTGCCGCGCCGGCTGCCCCGCCACCTTGCCGATGCTTGGCGACTCGACGGATAGGTCGGGGCTTGCCACGAAATCGCCGCAAACCGGCCCTTCCCACGACTCAACCCAAGCGCCACAATCGTGCCGTCCCGCCAGCAGGAGAACGCGCCTTGGCCCATCGCTCGCTTGTGACGACAATCCTTGTCGCCGCTCTTGCCGGCGCCGGTGCGGCGTCGCTCGGAGGCTGCGTCATCGCCGCGGTTGGGGCGGCGGGCGCGGGCGGGGGCTATGCGCTGAGCCAGGAGCGCTCGCTCTCCGACACCGCGCGGGATGCCGGCATCCACGCCGTCATCGCCCAGGCGTGGAAGAAGTACAACGTGAAGATGTTCGAAGATCTCGACACGACGGTCTATGAGGGCCGCGTGCTCATCACCGGCGACGTGCCGACCGAGGAGTGGCGGGCCGAAGCAGTGAAGCTCGCCTGGCAGACCGACAGGGTCAAAGAGGTCTATGATGAGATCCAGGTTGGACCCGAGGAAGGCTTCGGGCAGGACATGGGCGACACGGCGATCACCAGCAAGCTCAAGACCCAGATCATCGCCGACGCCGACGTGAAGTCGATCAACTACACGGTCACGACGGTCAAGGGCGTGGTCTACATCATCGGCTCGGCGCGCAGCCAGGCCGAGATCGATCGCGTCATCGATCACGCGCGCAACATCGGCGACGTGCGCCGCGTCGTCTCCTATGTCCGCATCCGCACCGGCGAGCCGCCCAAGGCCGAGGCCCAAGGCACACCCAGGCCGAGCGCGCCGCCGCCGGGTGCCGCGCCGCCGGGACCGCCTCCTGGCGCGAGCGACGCGGTGTCGATGCCGACGCCGCGCCAGGAAATCCAGGTCCAGCCGCTGCAATAGGGGCACCTGCGCCCGACGCAATCTTGCGGGGTGTTGCCGCGGCCGCGATACTCGCGCTCCTTGGCAGGAGAGGTTGGGCATGGGGCTCGCGGTCGCAATCCAGATGGACCCCATGGAGTCCATCAACATCGATGCGGATTCGACATTCGTGCTCGCGCTCGAGGCGCAGGCGCGGGGCCACGCGCTCCATCACTACCTGCCGCGCCATCTCTCGCTCGCCGACGGACGGCTCTATGCCAAGGCGCGTCGGCTCGAGGTGCGGCGCGAGCGCGGGCGCAGCCACACGCTCGGCCCCATCGAGACGCTCGAGCTCGCGCGCATGGATGTGATCCTGATGCGTCAGGACCCGCCCTTCGACATGGCATACATCACCGCGACGCATCTCCTCGAGCATGTCAGCGACAGGGTGTTGGTGGTGAACGATCCAGCAAGCGTCCGCAACGCGCCCGAGAAGCTCGTCGCTACGCGCTTCCCGGGCTTGATGCCGCCGACCCTGATCACCAGCGATCGCGACGAGATCGCCGCCTTCCGCGATGCGCACGGTGACATCATCCTCAAGCCGCTGTTCGGCAATGGCGGCGCCGGCGTGTTCCGCCTTGGGCCGCAGGACGAGAACTTGAACGCCCTCCTCGAGATGTTCACCCAGCTCTATCGCGAGCCGATCATGGTGCAGCGCTATCTGCCGGCGGTCCGCCAGGGCGACAAGCGCATCGTGCTGATCGACGGCACGCCCGCCGGCGCGGTCAACCGCATCCCTGCGGCGGGCGAGGCGCGCGCCAACCTTCATGTCGGCGGCCGCGCCGCCAAAACCGTCCTCACCAAGCGCGAGCGCGAGATCTGCGCCGCGATCGGCCCGACCTTGATGCAGCAGGGGCTCATCCTCGTCGGCATCGACGTGATTGGCGAGCACCTGACCGAAATCAACGTGACCTCGCCGACCGGGCTCCAGGAGATCAACCGGCTCGACGGCGTGACGCTCGAGGTCGGCGTGTGGGACGCGATCGAGGCGCGGCTCGCCGCTCGCCGTGCGGCCTAAGGCGGCGATGCGCCTCCTCGCGCTCGCGCTCGTGCTCTTCGCGCTGACGCTGCCGGCCGCTGCGCAGCAGGGGCGCGGCGTCGGCGACCAGCTTCCCACCGTGCTCTACGGCATGGGACCTGATCCGCGCGAGCGGGTCGAGGTCGACCGGCTGCCGTGGCGCGCGGTCGGCAAGTTGCAGATCGCGATCGGCAATCTGCACGCCTTCTGCACCGGCGCGCTGATCGCGCCCACCAAGGTGCTGACCGCGGCGCATTGCTTCTTCCATCCGGTAACGCACGCCAAATTTCCGCTTGGCGAGTTCCATTTCCTCCAGGCCCTGGCGCGCGACACCTACGTAGCCGAGGCCAAGATCGTCTCGGTCGCGATCGCCGACGGGTACGATCCCGAGGACGAGGCAAAGACGCGCGGGAGCGACTGGGCGGTGGTCACGCTCGACCACGCCCTCGGGAAGCCGGGCGCGATGCTCGAATTCGACAGTCGCTTTCCCCCGGCCGGGACGGCGGTGACGGTCGGCGGCTACAACCGCGACTATCAATACGTCGTCACCGCCGACGAGCATTGCCGCGTCCTGGGCAAGGCCGCGGACGGCAATGGCCGCCCGCTGTTGTGGCACGACTGCACGCGAAGCAGGGGACGAGCGGCGCGCCGGTGCTGGTCTACGAGAGCGGACGGTGGCTCATCGTCGGCGTCGAGATAGCGTCGGGCCGGCAGGACACGCGCGGCATCGCCTCGATCCCGGACGGGGCGGCGCTGCAACGCTGAGGCCTGCATTGTCGGGCCGGTTTCGCCGCGCCTATACTCGCGCGCCGATCATCGGCCGAGGATTCGACGCCCATGCCCGACTCCGGCGACGTGGCGCGCAAGACGCGCCGCAAGTTCGACATCGACGTGGTGACGCGCACCGCTCCGGGCACGCTCGCCGGGCGCTACATGCGGCGCTTCTGGCATCCGGTGTGGCGGTCGGAGGACCTGGCGCCGGGCACGGCGCTGCCGGTGCGCATCATGGGCGAGGATTTCACGCTCTATCGCGGCGACGGCGGTGCCGCGCACGCGGTGGCGCAGCGCTGCGCGCATCGGCGCACCATGCTGTCGGCCGGCTTCGTCGAGGGCGACTGCATCCGCTGCCTTTATCATGGCTGGAAATACGACGCCCAAGGGCAATGCGTCGAGCAGCCGGCCGAACTGGGCGAGGCGTTCGCGGAGAAAGTCCGCATCAGGGCCTATCCGACCCACGAATATCTCGGCCTTATCTTCTTATATATGGCCGAGGGCGCGCCGCCGCCGCCGCTTCGCTTCCCCGAATTCGAGGCGCCGGGCGGCATCGTCAACGCCAACTGCTATAGCCGCGCCTGCAACTACTACCAGAACATCGAGAACGGCGTCGACGAGGCGCATTTGCCCTTCACCCATCGCCGCACCAGCTTCGATCAGCTCAACCGCGACGTGCCCCGCATCGAGGCCGAGGAGCGGCCTTGGGGCTTGGTCGCCTTCGGCATCCGCTCGGACGGGACGGTGCGCGAGCAGCATCTCATGCTGCCCAACATGCTCAGCATGTCGCTGCCGAACCTGGACCCGGCGGAGACCGACTGGCGCATCTATGTCTCGTGGCGGGTGCCGGTCGACGACGACAGTCACAGAACCTTCATCGTCGAGCGCCTTGCCCTGAAGCCGGAGGCGATCGCCCAGTACCGCGCGCGGCGCGACGCGCAAGCGGCTCAGCTTGCCGCGCTGCCGCCGGTGGAGGAGGTCGTCGGCGCCATCCTGGCCGGGCGCATGAAGCTCTTCGACGTGGCCGACCGGCCGGATTTCCTGTCGATCCAGGATCACGTGGCCCAGATCGGACAGGGCGCGATCGAGGACCGGGGCGAGGAATGCCTGGGCCGCTCCGACCGCGCGATCGTGCTGCTGCGCAAGCTGTGGGAGCGCGATCTGCGCGCGCTCATGGACGGGCGCGAGCCGACGAAATGGGTCTATCCCGAGCGCTTGTCGCGGCCCAAGGGCGTGTGAGAGGCCGCCTCAACCCGCCGCGAGGATGCCGCGGCGGCGCACCACGTACCAATAGAGCACCACCACCGGCATCATGATCAGCAGCATGATGAGGGCAAGCGCCGAGGCCTGCGCCAGCCCGCCATTGAGCCACAGGCTCCACACCACCACCGGCAGGGTGATGTTCTGCCGCGTGGTCAGGACGATCGCCAAGGTCAGCTCGCGGAAGGCGAGGAGCGCGATCCACAGCCACGCGTAAAGCAAGGTCGGCGCGAGCAGCGGCCCCAGCACCCGTCCCAGCACCGTGCCGGTGCCGGCCCCGCTCACCGTCGCCGCTTCCTCGAGCTCGCGGTGGATCTGGATGAGGCCGCTGTTGGTCATGCGCGTGCCATAGCTCAGCCGCGCGACCACGAACACGACCAGAAGGATCGATACCGTGCCGAACAGCGGCACCGCCGCGCCGAGGACGAAAAGCGCGATCAGCAGCGCGCTGACCCCGAACACGATGTTGGGCACCGCGTGCGGCAGGAAGGCGATGACGTCGAATCCGCTGCGCCCCGGAATCCGCGAGCGCAGCACCACCCACGAGAACGCGACGCTCAAGGCCAAGGTCGCGGTCGGCGTCAGCACCATGAGGATCGCGGTGTTGACGATGCCCTCGCCGGCCAATTGCCACGGCAGCGAGCGGTATTGCTGCAGCGACACGGTGGCGAAGGCGGCGGCGGTCGGGAGCTGGAAATAAGGCAGCAGCGACGCCCACGCCACCAGCAGCAGCGGCACCACCTGGCTCAGCAGGAAATAGATCGCGGCGAAGCCCCAGGCCGGCATCTGCCAGCGCCCGAGTGCCACGATGCGCGGGCGGTAGGCCTTGCCGGTGACTACCTGGTAGCGCTCGGCGCGGCGCTGGATTCGGCTGTACCACCAGCTCAAGATGACGCCGATCGCGACGAGGAAGCTCGACAGCGCGGCCGCCAATCCGTATTGCGGCAGCCCACGCGTCGAATCGAGCTGCACCACGAGATACGTCGAGAACGTGAACAGCCGGTTGCCCCAGCCGATGATCGCCGGCACGTCGAAGGCGGCGAAGCCGATGGTGAAGACATAGATCGAGGCGGCGAGGATGCCGGGCCAGGCGAGGCGCAAGGTCACCGCCCGCATCGTCCGGCCGAAGCCCGCGCCCGCGACCTGCGCCGCTTCCTCGAGCGCAGGGTCCATGGCGCGGAACACGGCGGCCGTCATGATGAACGAAACCGGCGCGAGGTTCAGGCCCTGGACCCAGCCCATGCCCGCGACTGAGGCGATGTTGAAGACCGGCCCCGACAGCCCGAACGCGCGCATGAGGCCGGTATTGACCATGCCGATCCTCGGATGCATCAGGAACAGCCACCCCATCGCCGAGGCGAAGCCCGGCAGCAGCAGCCCGACCGTCATCATCGTGAAGACGGCGGTCTTGGCCTTGAGGTCGGTGCGCTCGACCAGCCAGGCGAGCGGGACGCCGAAGGCAAGGCTCACCGCCAAGGTCACCAGCGCGAAGCCGAAGCTGTCGGCGAGCACCGCGTAGGTCATCGGGTCGCCGAACATGTCGCGGTAATTGCCGAGCGAGTAGCGCGCGGCGGGGTCGCCGACATCGCCGACCCGGAATCCCAACCACAGCACCACGATCAGCATGACGATGATGATCGCGCTCGCCGCGATCACCGCGCCGATCATCACCGCAGGCCAGGGATTGGCGCGGCGCCCGCTCTCTCCCGGCATCGCCGCCGTGCGAGACCTAATTCTGCTTCCCCGTGAAGATTTTCGAGATCTGCTTCCACGCCTCGTAGGCCTCGGGATGGGCGTCGTACCAGGCGATGTCGATGCGGTGGAACGGCGCGCCGCGCGATTTTTCTAGGTCGGCGACGGTCTTGTGCGTGCCGGTCTCGGCGAAGAGGTCCATGTCGGTGTCCCAGGTCTGGCGCGTCAGCGCCTGGCCCTCTGGCGTCATGCAGAAGATCGCGAACAGCTTTGCGGCATTGGGATGGACCGCGTTCTTGGGCACGCCGAGATAGAAATATCCCAGCGCCGGGAAGTCGGCGGGCGCGACCTGGACGATCGGCGCGCCTTTACGGATCGTGTCGATGAAGTCGGTGCCGCTGCAGGTGATGGCGAATCCCAGGAACTCGCCGGTCGCGATGCGCTCGCCCTCGTTGCAGCGCATCAGGCCCGAAGTCTGGGCCGACATCTTGCGTGCGAAGTCGATGGCGCGCTCCGGCCCCCACATGTCGTTGGCCGCAAGCACGTCGAAATTCGCGGCGTAGGGCGTGGCCGCGATCTTGCCCTTCCACTCAGGCTTCAGGAGGTCGGTCAGCAGCGTCGGCTTCGACGGCGCGAGCTGGCTGTTGTAGGCGATGCCGGGAAGCGCGGTGACCACCTTCAGTGCGGTGCTATTGTCGTCGACCATGCCATCGGTGATGCGGCCGGGCAGCATCTTCTGCCATGCCGCGCCGAGGAACGGCTTGCGCGGCACCAGCCGCGACATGACGTCGGCATAGCCGATATAGACATCGGTGGAGGACGGCTGGCCCGCGGCCTGACGCATCGCGATCTCGTTGCCGATCTGCGGCATCGATGCGCCCGGCGTGAAGGTGGCGTGGATGTCGGTGCCGAACATGGCATTCATCTGCTGCTCGAACTGCTTGACGCCGGCGGTGCCGCCCAGCGTTCCCTCGCCCCAGACGAGCGATAGCGCGCCCTCGGTCTTCGCGGCGGCGATCACTTCCTTGAGCTCTGGACTGAACTCCGCGGCGAATGCGGGGCCGCAAGCGAGCGCGGCGATGGCGGCGGCCGGCAGCAGCCGGCACAAGATGGCGGATGGCAGGTCGCGCACTGGACGGTCCCCCCGGATTGCGATTTGCGCCATCATAGGCCGGGTTTCGGCCCGGAGCCATTGACGGAGGCGCGGCGATGAAGGGGACGGCGCATGCGGGCGGCAAGAGCGCGCTGCCGCTCCACTACCGCAAGCTCGACTGGGACGCGTTCGAGCGCGACCACCCGCCGCCCGACATCTGGGCCGAGACGGTTTATCGCTGGCCGGCCGAGCGCGTGCATGCGCTGCAGAACGCGCGCTTTCTCGCGACCATGAAAATCGGCTGGGCCAATCCGTTCTTCCGCCGCCGCTGGCAGGCGGCCGGGCTCGAGCCGGGCGACATCAGGAGCCTCGACGACATCGTCAAACTGCCCCCCTACAACACCGACGATCTCAAGACCGACCAGCAGGAGCATCCGCCGTTCGGCAGCGGCACCGGCATCCGCGACCACCGATCCTACCTTGGCGGCGCGCCGTTGAAGCTACAGACCAGCGGCGGCACCACCGGCAAGCCGCGCATGACCTTGCACGGGCCCATGGAATGGGAGATCGCCGGGCTCGGCACCGCCTGCGGCCAGTACATCCAGGGCGCGCGGCCCGGCGACGTGATGCAAATTCCGGCGACCTGTTCGATGGCGATGCTGGGGTGGGCCTTCTACAAGGCGTGCCACGACTATCTCGGCATCCTGCCGGTCACCAGCGGAAGCGGCATCGTCACGCCGAGCCGGCGCCAGATCGAATTGGCGTTCGATTGCGGTGTCAACATCTGGATGAGCTTTCCCGAATACTTGATCCGTCTTGCCGCCGCCGCGCGCGAAGAATTCGGGCGCGACATTCGCGAGCTGCGCACCAAATACCTGACGACTTTCCTGGGGCCGGATTTGGAAGGCACGCTTCGCGCCGAGATCGAGCGCTTGTGGGGCTGTCCCGCCTTCGACAATTACGGCACCAACGAAATCGGCCTCGGCGCCGGCGAGTGCGGCGAGCGCGACGGTCTGCATTTCTGCGAGGACCTGTTGTTCTTCGAGGTGCTCGACACCGAGACCGGCGCGCCGGTGCCCGACGGCAAGGTCGGCAATCTCGTCGTCACCGCGTTCTACCGCACGGTCCAACCGGTGATCCGCTTCAACCTGCGCGATCTGGGCCGCATCGTGTCGCGGGCGCAATGCGGCTGCGGCAGCTGGTACCGGCGCATGGATCACTTCCTCGGCCGCAGCGACAACATGATCCGCATGCGCGGCGTCAACGTCTATCCGATGGCGTGCCTCCCGGCCATCCGCAGCGATCCGCGCACCACCGGCGAATGGGTGTGCGAGGCGCATGTGGCGACCGTCGACGGCGCCGCGCGGGAGGAGTTGGCGATCCATGTCGAGATGCGCGACGACGCGGGGAGCCGCGACGGCCTCAAGGAGCATCTCGAGGCGCGGCTCAAATCCGATCTCGGGCTTTCGGTCGAGGTCCGTCTGGTGGAGGCGGGCAGCCTCGCCACCTCCGGCACGCTCGGCGAAGGCAAGGTGAGCCGCCTCCTCGAGCGCCGCCCGGCCTATCAGAAGAAGATGTGAGTTGCGGTCTTGGCCGTCGACAGCGGCATGTTCGGGTTCGCCGGATTGGGCATGATGCGCTGCCGCGCCGGATCGACCACCAGGTCCATGTCCGCCATGGGGATGGCACCGAGCAGCACTTGGTCGCCCAGAACCAGCGCCCCGGTCCAGCAGTGCCGGCCGAAGATCTCGGCGCGAATCGGACCGACATAGTCGACGATATGCGACTTGCCGTCCGCGGTCCTGACCTCGCGCTGCTCCGTGCGCACGAGCCCGAGCTGAAGGGCCACGTGCTGTGGAATGCAGAGGTGTAGCGCGCCCGTATCGGCGAGAGCCTTGGCATCGAGCTCAGCCAGCTCCGGGCGGGCGGGGTTCACGAGACGCAGATCGGCGAGGACGAGACCCATGGGTGCTCCTTGCACGTCGAGGCATCATAGCACGCTCGCACGTCAGTTGCCGCCGGCACGGCCGGCTCGGTCGCCCCGCTCGCTGCCCTGTGGCGGAGGCCCGCGAATTCCACGATGATGCGGCCAAATCCAGTCGAGGGGAGGAGCGAGTGTTGTTCTCTTGCAGCCCGGCCGCATCTCATGCCGGCCCGATCGCAGTGCGCCGGACGCGTGGCGGCAACAAGCATTTCACGGTCGACATCCATTGCCACGTCGAAACGCCCGAGGCGTCCGACCTCGTCAAGGGCATGCGGCCACCGCCGCAGCCGCAGATGATGTTCACCAACGACGCGACGCGCGAGGTGAACCGGCTCCAGGAGCAGAACATCCGCACCGCCATCACCTCGATCGAGGCGCGGCTCGAGCACATGGACCGCACCGGCATCGACATCCAGGCGATCTCGACCGCGCCGGGCCAGTATTACTATTGGACCGAGCCCGAGCTCGGGCGCCAGACCGCGCGTCTCATCAACGAGAACATCGCCCGCATCTGCGCCGACCATCCCGACCGCTTCGTCGGGCTCGGGACCGTGCCGCTGCAGGCGCCGGAATTCGCCGTCGCCGAGCTCGAGCGCGCGGTCAAGGAGCTGGGCCTGCGCGGCGTCGAGATCTGCACCAACGTCAATGGCGACGAGCTCTCGGCGCCGCGTTTCCGTCCCTTCTTCGCCAAGGCCGAGGAGCTGGGCGTGCTGATCTTCATGCACCCCGCGGGCTTCACCGACGGGCGCCGCCTCAGCGACCATTACTTCATCAACGTGATCGGCAACCCGCTCGATTCGACGGTGGCGGTGCATCACCTCATCTTCGACGGCGTGCTCGAGGATTATCCGCGGCTCAAGATCGTGGTGGCGCATGGCGGCGGTTTCCTGCCCGCCTATTCCGGGCGCATCGACCATGCCCATGGCGCGCGCGTCGATTGCCGCCGCGTGATCAAGAAGAAGCCGACCAGCTATCTGCGCAAGCTCAATTTCGACACCATCGTCTTCACCCACCACCAGCTCGAATATCTGGCGTCCGTGTGGGGCAGCAATCACATCCTGCTTGGCACCGATTATCCTTATGACATGGCGCTGCCCAACGCGGTGCGCTTCGTCGAGAGCGCGGCACTGGGCGAGCGCGACAAATCGTTGGTGCTCGGCCTCAACGCCGCGCGCCTGCTCGGGATCAAGGCGCCGGCGCGGCCCGCGCCCAAGAAAAAAGCGCCGGCAAAGGCGAAGGCGAAGCGGCGGCGCTGAGCCGCCGGCGGCTCACCCAGCGAGCGCCATCAGGTCGCGCACCGAGCGTAGCTCTCCCAGCACCGCGACCGCGTCGCGCAGGCGGTCAGCGCCGTCCTCGCCCAGAACCGGCGCGGCCAGGCTCGTGAACTTGGTCTCGATGCGGCGTCCCTGGGCCGCCACATCCGCGGCCGGGATGCCGGAATCGTGCTCCGCCGCGAGCACGCTGCCATCGGCGAGCGTCACTTCGATCTGCGAGCGCGAGGTGGACCATCCATCCATGAACGCGATCTCGACCTTGTCCCTGAGCGCGACAAGACGCGGGTCGGCGGTGCGCGCGTCGCTGTAGGTGCCGAGGCTCGCCGTGTCGATGCCGGCGAGCGCCAGCGCAATGGTGAAGCGCAGCGAGAACTTGGCCTCGAGCCCGGTGTGCGGCGCCTTGATGTTGCACACACTGTCCGCGCCGCGGTCGATCCGCAGCAGGATCGAGCGCACCTTCTCGGCCACGAAGCCCTTGCGCTGGGCGATGGCGCGGGCGCACTCGATCGCCGCGTGCGTCAGGTAGCAGGCGGCATGGTACTTGAAGAGATTGCCGCGCAGATAATAGCCGCCCGGCGGCTCCGCCAGCGCGGCCTCGGGATGGAAGTCGGGGCCATGCGTCGCGGCAAAGCCCTGCGCGCATTCAATCACGTCGGCGCGGCTGGTGAAGCCGCGCGCCGCGAGCCGCGCCGCCAGCAGCCCGTTCTCCGCCGCCTTCCCCGCGTGGAGCGGCTTGCACATGGTGCCGAACATTGATTTGAGCCCGGCCGCCTGGGTTCCGGCGATGCCGAGCGCCGTCGCGGTGCGCTCCGCGTCGAGACCCATGAGGCGGGCGCACGCTGCCGCGGCACCGAAGCTTCCCGCCGTCGCCGTCGCGTGGAAGCCGAGCGCGTAATGTCCCGGCGCCACGCACACGCCGACGCGGCAGATCGTTTCGTAGCCGGCGACGAAGGCGGCGACGATGTCGCGTCCCGAAGCGCCGCGCGCCTCGCCCAGCGCCAACAGCGCCGGCAGGATCGCCACCGTCGGGTGGCCGATGTAGGAGAGATGCACGTCGTCGTAATCGAGCGCGTGCGACGCCGCGCCGTTGACCAGCGCCGCCAGAAGTTGCGGCGCCTTGCGGCCGCGCCCGACCAAGGTCGCGATGCCGTCGCCGCCCTCGAGCGCGGCCTCGGCCGCGATTATGCCGGAGAGATCCTCGCGCGCGCCCGCCAGCGTCACGGCAAACCAGTCGAGGAGACATTGCCGCGCCACCGCGACGATCTCCTCGGGCAACGCGCCATACTCGACCGCGGCGCTGCGCGCGGCGATCAGGGCGGTGACCGGCGGCACCTGGCTCATCATCTCCTCCACGGCTGATCCGTGGAGGCTCGCACGAAACCGGCCGGTCGGGCCAGCGTTACGCCGCGCTATGGCTCTTGGCGCGGATGTACGCCATCGAGGCGTGCTTGGCGCAATAGGGCTTACCCGGCAGGGGCCGCTCGCCGCAGAAGCGGAAATCCTTGTCGCCGGGATGGCCCTGCGGCCAAGTGCAGGTCGCGGGCTGCAGCCCGAGCGCGCGCCGCCGGGTCGGCGGCCGCTTCAGGGGCGACGGCCGCGGCTTGAGCGCGAGCCGGTGGGCCTTGCCGATCACGGCGTTCTTGCTGATCGCGAGCCGGCGGCCGATCTCGGCGGTCGGCAAACCCTCATCCCACAGCGCGATCAGCCGGTCGATGAGCTCCGGGTTCCAGATCGTCTCCATGGCTACCTACCGTATCCTGGGGTTCGGCCTTGCTTGGCCTACTAGATACAGTAGCACGAGTCGCGACTCAGGCCAAATCTTTCTCTCGCGCAATGATGCGTGACCGCAGCCCCGTCTAACGCTTGGAAATGACTAAAGAAGTTCGATCGAGGAGGCTTCGCGGCCGCGGCGCGCCTGCGACACCATCATCCGCACCGGCTGGCCCGGCTCGAGCCCGTCGAGTCCTGAGCGGCGCAGCGCCGTGACATGAACGAAGATGTCCTTGCCGCCGTCATTGGGCAGAATGAAGCCGAAGCCGCGCGCCGGGTCGTACCATTTGACCACGCCGTCAATCGACTCGGCGGGACCGCCCTCGTGGCCGCCGCCCCTGTCGCCCCTGTCGCCGCGATCACCCCTGTCGCCGTAGCCGTCGTCGCGTTGACGGAAGCGGCCCTCGCGCGGCGGACGCGGCTGCGCGGTCGAGGCGTCGAGTTCGACGACCTGGGTGGCGGCACGGCCCTTGGGGCCTTGCACCCACTCGATCGTCACGCTCGCCCCGTCGGGCGCCTCGCCGAAGCCCGACCGCTCCAGCACCGCCAGCGGCAAGAACACGTCGCTCGTGCCGTCGTCCGGGACGATGAAGCCGAACCCCTTGCTACGATTGAACCATTTGATTTTGCCGGAAAGGCGTACCGCCTCCCCTTGCGGCGAGCTCATCGACATGGACGCACCATTCTTTCGACCCTTCGCCCTCCCCTCGGCATGAGCGGTGCTCATCCTCCATGCGGGCGATCCCTCTTCCCCTGTGCAACGCTCAAGACCCCACGCTGCACAATTGACAAACAATATTTCTACTTTGGTTTATTGGCAATTAGTAAATAGTTCACGGCGACATCGGGTCCCAGCCCCCAGGCGTTGCGCCACGGCTGGTAGACCAGCCCCTCGATTCCCCGGAGTGTCATGCCGTGCGGCCGCAGCATTGCTGCGACCTCGGCGGGGCGCAGGAATCGGTCCCAGCGATGCGTCCCGCGCGGTATCCAGCGCAAGAGGTACTCCGCGCCGACGATGGCGAGGGCGAAGGATTTCGCGGTGCGATTGAGCGTCGACACGATCAGCGCTCCGCCAGGCGCGACGAGCTGCGCCGCCGCGGCGAAGAACAGCGCCTGGTCCTGCGCGTGCTCGGCCACCTCGAGCGCCAGCACGGCATCGAAGCGCTCGCCCGCCGCCGCCAGCGACTCGGCCGCGGCCTCGCGGTAATCGACGGCGAGCGCCGTCTCGCGCGCATGCGCCCGCGCCACGTCGAGCGCGGTGGTGTCAGCGTCGATCCCGGTGACCGCGAATCCGAGCCGCGCCATCGGCTCCGCGACGATCCCGCCGCCGCAGCCGATGTCGAGCAGGCGCAAGCCCCGGAACGGCGCCAGCGCGCCCGGGTCGCGCGCAAATTGCGCCACCAGCCGGTCGCGGATGAAGTGCAGCCGAACCGGATTGATGCGGTGCAGCGGACGGAACTCGCCCTCCGGGTCCCACCAGGCGGGCGCCGCGCGGGCGAAGCGCGCAATCTCGTCGCGGTCGATTGTGCCGCCGCTGTCGTGTGCCTGCGCCATCGCTTGCCTCGGCTGTGTTCCTGAGAGTATGAATACGCGCCCCCACGCCGGCAATCGCGGCGGAGGCTCCCTTCCTTCGAGAGCTTTTGCGAGCCATGGCGCGCATCGTGCAGAAATTCGGCGGCACGTCGGTCGCCACCGTCGAGCGGATCAAGGCGGCCGCGCTCCGGGTGAAGCGCGAGGTCGACGCCGGCAATGAGGTCGCGGTCGTGGTCTCGGCGATGGCCGGCGTCACCGATCAGCTCGTGCAATGGACCAACGAGACCTGCCGCCTCGGCGACGCGCGCGAATACGACGTCGTGGTGGCGTCGGGCGAGCAGGTGACCGCCGGCCTGATGGCGCTGGCGCTGCAGGATCGGGGCCTCAAGGCGCGATCCTGGCTCGGCTGGCAGGTGCCGATCCGGACCGATGCGGTCCACGCCAAGGCGCGCATCGCCGACATCGAGCCGAGCCACATCCTGCGCCGCATGCGCGAAGGGCAGGTCGCGGTCGTGGCGGGGTTCCAGGGGATCGGCCCCGACGACCGCATCACCACTCTGGGCCGCGGCGGCTCCGATACTTCGGCGGTGGCGCTGGCGGCCGCCCTTAACGCCGACCGGTGCGACATCTTCACCGACGTCGAGGGCGTCTACACCACCGATCCGCGCATCGTTGCGAAGGCGCGAAAGCTCGATAAGATCACCTACGAGGAGATGCTCGAGCTGGCCAGTCTCGGCGCCAAGGTGCTGCAGACGCGCTCGGTGGAGCTGGCGATGAACCACCGCGTGCGCGTCCAGGTGCTGTCGAGCTTCAAGGACGTGCCCGGAACCCTGGTGGTCGACGAGGACGAGATCGTGGAAAAGCAGATCGTGAGCGGAATCGCCTATAGCCGCGACGAGGCCAAGATCACCTTGCGCAAGGTGGCGGACCGGCCCGGCGTGGCGGCGGCGATCTTCGGTCCTCTCGCCGACGCCGCGATCAATGTCGACATGATCGTGCAGAACATCTCCGAGGACGGCCGCACCACCGATCTCACCTTCACCCTCGCCAAGGCCGACCTCGAGCGTGCGGTGAGCGTGCTCGAGGGGCGCCGCGCCGAGCTCGGCTATGCCGTGCTGACGCCCGATCCCAACGTGGTCAAGATTTCCGTGATCGGCGTCGGCATGCGGAGCCATGTCGGCGTCGCCAAGGAGATGTTCCAGACGCTCGCCGCCAAGGGCATCAACATCCAGGTGATCTCGACCTCCGAGATCAAGGTGAGCGTGCTCGTGGCCGAGGAATACACCGAGCTCGCGGTCCGCGCGCTGCATACGGCCTACGGTCTCGATGCCGGCTGACGATCTTCGCCAGGCGCGCCGCCGCCTCGACGCGCTGTGGGCGCGCGGCTGCGCCTTCCTCGGCTGCGAGGCCGCGATCATGGGCGGCGCCATGACCTGGGTGTCGGAGCGCACCCTGGTGGCCGCGATCTCCAATGCCGGCGGCTTCGGCGTCATCGCCTGCGGCGCCATGACGCCGGCGCTGCTCGACGCCGAGATCGAAGCGACCGACGCGCTCACCGACCGTCCGTTCGGCGTCAATCTCATCACCCTCCATCCCGATCTCATGGCGCTCATCGACGTGTGCGCCAGGCGCCGCGCGAGCCATGTCGTGCTGGCGGGCGGGCTGCCCTCGGCTGCTTCCATCGCGCGCATCAAGGACGGCGGCGCCAAGCTCTTGTGCTTCGCTCCGGCGCTCGCAATCGCCAAGAAGCTCGTCCGTATGGGCGTCGACGCCATCGTCATCGAAGGGATGGAGGCGGGCGGCCATATCGGGCCCGTGTCCACCAGCGTGCTGGCGCAGGAGATCCTGCCGCACGTCGCTGAGGTGCCGATCTTCGTCGCCGGCGGCATCGGCCGCGGCGAGGCGATCCTGGCCTATCTCGAGATGGGCGCGGCCGGGGTCCAACTCGGCACGCGCTTCGTCTGCGCCCACGAATCGATCGCGCATCCGCGCTTCAAGCAGGCCTTCATCCGCGCCGGCGCGCGCGATGCGGTGCCGTCGCCGCAGATCGATCCGCGCTTTCCCGTCATCCCCGTGCGCGCGCTCCTCAATGAGGGAACCAAGGAGTTCGTGGCCTTGCAGCGCGACGTGATCGAGCGCTTCAATCGCGGCGATCTTCCGCAAAAAGACGCGCAGCTCGAGATCGAGCATTTCTGGGCCGGCGCGCTGCGCCGCGCTGTCATCGACGGCGAAATCGAGCGCGGATCGCTCATGGCCGGACAGAGCGTCGGCATGGTGACGCGCGAACAGTCCACCGCCGAGATCATCGACGAGCTGGTTTCGCAGGCGGTGCACGCGCTGGCGCGGCGCGACCAGGCGGAACCGGCGCCGCGCGCGTCCGCCGCGGGGGCGTGATGGAGCCCTCGGCGGCGGTCCCCGGATCCCGCCGCGTCCTGCGCCGGCTGCGCGACACGATGGCCGGATCGGGCACGGCGCAGCAGCGTCTCGACGCGGTCGTCCACACGATCGCCGGCGAGATGGTGGCGGAGGTGTGCTCCATCTACGTGATGCGCGCGGGCGAGGTGCTCGAGCTCTTCGCCACCGAGGGCTTGCGTCCCGAGGCCGTGCACCGCACCCGGCTCCGCGTCGGCGAGGGGCTGGTCGGCGTCATTGCCGCGACCGCCCGGCCCCTGGCGCTCGCCGACGCGCAGTCGCATCCCGATTTCGCCTACCGGCCCGAGACCGGCGAGGAAATCTACCACTCGCTCCTGGGCGTGCCGGTGGTGCGCGGCGGGCACGTGCTGGGCGTAGTGGTGGTCCAGAACCGCACCTTGCGCCACTACGACGAGGACGAGGTCGAGACGCTGCAGACGATCGCCATGATCCTCGCCGAGCTGGTGGCGAGCGGCGAGCTGGTCAATCCCTTGGAGCTGCGCCCGACCGAAGGCATCGGCATGCTGCCGGTGCGGCTCGAGGGCGTGCGGATTCACGTCGGACTCGCGATCGGCGCGGCGGTGTTGCACGAGCCGCGCATCGTCATCCGTCAGGTCGTCGCCGAGAATCCGCAGGCCGAGCTTCAGCGCTTGCGGCGCGCGGTGGCGGCGATGCAGCAGGCGATCGACGCCATGCTCGAGGCGCCCGACGTCGTGGAGGGCGGCGAGCCGCGCGAGATTCTCGAAAGCTATCGCATGTTCGCGGCCGACCGCGGCTGGCTCCAGCGCATCACCGAGGCGGTGCGCAGCGGGCTCACCGCCGAGGCCGCGGTGCAGCGGGTCCAGGACGAGACCCATGCGCGGCTGTCGCAGGCGAGCGATCCCTACCTGCGCGAGCGGCTCATCGATCTCGAGGACCTCACCAACCGCCTGCAGCAGCACCTCGCCGGCCGCACGGTCACCGCCGCCGCCGCCGCGCTCCCCGACGAATTCATCCTCGTCGCGCGCAGCATGGGGCCGGCCGAGCTGCTCGATTACGACCGTGCGCGCCTCAAAGGCCTGGTGCTCGAGGAAGGCTCGCCCACGGCGCATGTCGCGATCATCGCGCGCGCGCTCGACATTCCCGTGGTGGGGCGGGTCAACGACCTGCTCGACCGGGTGGAGACCGGCGACCTCATCGCGCTCGACGGCGAGGAGGCGGTGGTGCTGGTGCGGCCGAGCGAGGACGTGCAGCAGGCGATCGAGCGGCGCATCGAGGTGAGGCGCGGCGACCGCCAGCGTTTCGCCGCGCTGCGCGACTTTCCGGCCGAGACGCTCGACGGCGTGCGCGTCAGCCTGCAGCTCAACTCGGGGCTCCTCATCGACCTGCCGTTCCTCGACGAGACCGGCGCCGAGGGCATCGGTCTCTTCCGCACCGAGCTGCAATACATGCTGCGCGACCGCTTCCCCACGGTCGAGGAGCAAACGCTGCTCTATCGCCGCGTGCTGGAGCATGCGGGCGATCGGCCGGTGACGTTCCGCACCCTCGATGCCGGCGGCGACAAGCTCCTCCCCTACATGCCCGACAGCGCCGACGAGAATCCGGCCATGGGGTGGCGCGCGATTCGCATCGCGCTCGACCGCCCCGCGCTGCTGCGCCAGCAGCTCCGCGCCCTCATCCGCGCCGCCGCCGGACGCCGGCTGCGCGTCATGTTCCCGATGATCGCCGAGGTGGCCGAGCTCGAAGCCGCGCGCGCCATTCTCGATCTCGAGCGCGAGCGCGCGTGGCGGCGCGATTGCGACCCGCCGCCGGTCTCGATCGCGGTCGGCGTCATGCTGGAGGTGCCGTCGCTCCTGTTCCAGCTCGACAAGCTCTTGCCGCGAATCGATTTCCTGTCGGTCGGCACCAACGACCTGATCCAGTTCCTGTTCGCATGCGACCGCGGCAATCCGCGCCTCGCCGACCGCTACGATCCGCTGTCGCCGCCGGTGCTGCGCGCCTTGAGCGACGTGGTGGCGCAGTGCGCGCGCTACCGGGTCGAGCTGTCGCTGTGCGGCGAGATGGCGGGCGAGCCGCTCGACGCCGCGGCGCTGGTGGGGATCGGCTTCCGCGCGCTGTCGATGTCGCCCGCCTCGCTCGGCCGGGTCAAGGCGATGATCCGCAGCTTGGCGCTCGGCGACTTCCGCGAGCTGCTCGCCGCCTGGGAGGCAATGCCGAGCCACAGCCTGCGCGACATGCTGCGGGATTTCTGCAGCGATCACGGCATCGAAGTGTGAAGGGGCGCGCGACTCGGGCAAAAGCGGCGAAAATCCCGCATAAACCAGGCTCCACCCTGCACGCGAGGTTGCGGGCGAGTGCCGCAATTTGGTACAAGGAACGCCGAATCGCCGCTTCGCCGAAAGAGTTGGACATCGTCCGATGGCGAAATTCGCGCCGGCGCCGCCGCCGGAGAACCGCATCGCGGCCATCGAGGGGCTGACGGTCAGGCCGCGCGATACGGTCGGCGATCTGCTGCGCCGCACCCGCATCGAGCAAGGCGCCGAGATCGAGACCATCGCCGCCGCGCTGCGCATGCGCGCGGCCTATCTCGCTGCGATCGAGCAGGGGCGCTACGATCGCCTGCCGGGCGCGGTCTACGCGCTGGGCTTCGTGCGCGCTTACGCCAATCATCTGGGGCTCGACGGCGAGGAGGCGGTGCGCCGCTTCAAGCTCGAATCGACCGGGATGGAGCAGCGCCGCGACCTCGCCTTCCCCATGCCCTTGACGACGCGCAGCATCCCCGGCGGCCGCATGGTGCTGGCGGCCTTCGTGCTCGCGGTCTGCGCCTACGGCATCTGGCATTATCTCTCGACCGGCGACCGCGCGCGGCCCGAGCGGGTGGCCGCGGTCCCGGCCGACCTGATGCCGCCGCCCCCGCCCCCGCCCGCTCCCGTCGCGAGCGCTGCGACGCCGGCCCTCGCCGACGCCGACGCTGCGTCCTCGCCGCCCGATGCGGGAAGCGCACCACCGCCGGCTGCCACCACGACCGCGATGGCCGCGCCCTTGCCCGCGCCCGTCACCGCGACGCCGCTGCCGGTGCCGATCGTCTCTGCGCCGGCGGTCGCGTCGCCGCCCGCGCCGCCTACGCAAGGTGTCGCCACCGTCGCATCGCTGCCGCCCGCGCCCGCGTCATCGACCTCGATGCCGGACGCCGCCTCGCCCTCCGATTCGGGCGCGGTTCCGGTTGCAGCGGCACCCGATACGGCAGCGCCGCGCGTCTACGGCGCGGTCGACGGCCCCTCGCATATCACCCTGCGCGCGGTGAAGGATTGCTGGATCCAGGTCCGCGGGACGCAGGACGGGGTCGTGGTGGCGCAGCGCACGCTCCATACGGGTGACAGCTACCGCGTCCCCGTGCAGGACGGACTCGTGCTCAGGACCGGCAATGCGACCGGTCTCGAGATCACAGTCGATGACAAGGCCGTGCCCAAGCTGGGCGGCACGGTGCGCACCATCGCGCTCGACCCCGACCGGCTGCGTGCCGGCACCGCGCGGGCGGAATAGCCCACGCGAAGGCGCGCCCGCGGCGCGTCACACCCCTCCCGAAGTGGGCAACGCGCCGATATACGGCGGCGGCGGAATCGCGCTAGCGTTGCCGCGGGCGACACATAACCGGGGAGGAAAACATGAAACGCACTCAGCACGGCCAGGTCACGCGGCGCGGCGTCTTCAAGGCCGGCGCGGGACTTGCCGCGGGCGTCGCTGTGGCGCGCTTCGTCGGCGGCGAGGCGGCGGCGGCCGACGCCGCGATGCTGCGCTTCGAGCATCAGCGCGCGGTCGATCCCAAGCACCGCATCCTCCTAAAGGGCGGCACCATCGTCAGCATGGACCCTAAGGTCGGCGATCTCGCCAAGGGCGACGTGCTGATCGAGGGCAAGAAGATCGCCGCGGTCGGCGCCGACCTCAATGCCGCCGGCGCGGAGGTGATCCCGGCCGCGGACATGATCCTGGTTCCGGGCCTCATTGATTGCCATCGCCATTCCTGGGAAGGCCAACTCCGCCGCATCAACCCGAATTCCCCGACCCTGGCCGACTACATGAATGCGACGCACCTGTCGTTCGGGGTCCATTACCGGCCGCAGGACCATTATGTCGGCAACCTGCTCACCGCGCTCGGCTGCATCGACGCCGGCGTCACCTGCATCATCGATAATTCGCATAACTCGCGCAGCGCCGCGCATTCCGACGCCGCGGTCGAGGCGCTGATGGATTCCGGCATTCGCGGCGTCCACGCCTCGGGCCCGCCGGGCGCCGGCAATTGGGACCATCAATGGCCGCAAGACCTCGAGCGGCTGCAGAAGAAATACTTTTCCTCGACCGATCAGCTCGTCACGCTCAGGATGTTCTCGGGCCCCGACCGCAACAACTGGGCCTTCGCGCGCAAGCTCGGCATCCGGATCACGACCGAGTTCCAGGGCCCGCAGATGGCCGCGCTGCTCGAACCGATGGGCGCCGACAAGCTGGTCGGACCCGACAACACGTTTAACCATTGTGGCGCGCTGCCCGACAAGACGTGGCAGCTCCTGGTCGATTCGGGCGCCAACATCGACGTGTGCCCGCGCTCGGACGCGCAATACGCGCTGGGCGAGGGCGTGTGCGCCTACCAGCACGCGCTCGACCACGGCATGAAGCCGGGCTTCAGCGTCGACAACGAGACCTCCTACAGCACCGACATGTTCATGGAGATGCGCGTCGCGCTCTATCTCCAGCGCGCCATGGCGCAGAACCGCAAGTTCAACGGCGACCAGAACCCGCCCAAGCCCGTCATGGTGCGCGACGTGCTCCAATGCGCCACCGTCAACGGCGCGGTGTGCGCGGGGCTCGCCGACAAGGTCGGCAGCATCAGCCCCGGCAAGGAGGCGGACATCCTCATGATCCGCACCGACGACCTCAACCTCTACCCGTCGAACAACGCCATCGGAACGGTGGTCCAGGCGGCCGAGCGCAGCAATATCGACACCGTCATCATCGGCGGACGGGTGCGCAAGTTCCGCGGCAAGGTCTTGGGCGTCGACATGAAGCGGCTCCGCGCGATGGTGGACGAATCGCGCGCCCACCTCTTCGCCGCGGTCGGCTATAAGCCCGACATCTTCGCCGATCTGCTGCCCAAACTCACCTGATGCGGCAGCCCGCGCCCTAGAGGGCCTTGAGGTTCGGCAACAACCGCCTGATGTTGTCGTGGTCGATGCCACGGATCTGCGCCGGCGAGAAGCCGAGCTTCGATAGTCCCTCGGCCGTCATGGCGGCGCGGAAATAGGGATAGTCGCTGCCGAAGGTAATGTGCGAGGCGGGCACCAGCTTCAACAGCCCGGCGACGCTCGCCGCCCAGGCCCCGTTCGCGGTGTCGAAATTGAGCTTGGCGAACTCGGCCATGATGCCGTCGGGCGCCCAATCGTGCAGGTTCTTGTCGGGCGTGTCGCCGGCATAGAACGAGTTGATCCGCCCGGCGAGCGACGGCAGCGTTCCGCCCGAGTGCGAGAACAGCCACTTGATGTCCTTGTCGTGCGCCAGCGTGCCGGAGATGAGCAGGCTGGTCGCCGCCCGTGCCGTGTCGTGCGGCACTTCGAGGATCGCATCGCCGACATTGGGGATGAGATGGCCGCAGCAATTGGGCGTCAGGGGATGGAAATAGACTGCGGCCTTGCGCCGGTTGAGCTCGTCGAAAATGGGCTTGAACATCGGGTCGCCGGGCCATTTGTCGCCGTAAGCGGTGGCGAGACCGATGCCGTCGGCCTTGAGCTCGTCGAAGGCGTGCTCGATCTCCTTGAGGCTCGCATCGACGTCGAGCATGGGAAGCGATGCCCACAGGCCGAAGCGGCGGGGGTGGTCGCGCACGATCCCGGCGGCGTAGTCGTTGCAAGCGCGCGACAGGCGCACCGCCGTATTGGGATCGCCGCCGAACCAGTTGCCGGGAATCGACGCCAGCGACAAGACGGAAGTGGAAACGCCACCCTTCTCCATGTCCTCGAGTGACTTGTCCACCGTCCAGTCGCGGTTGCCCGGAAACATGAAGCCGTGGGTCTTGGCGACCCAGTCCGACTCGGCTTCCTTCCACTCGGGGGCGAAGAAATGATGGTGCGTGTCGATCCGACGCGGCTTGTCCGCGGCCTTGGCGTCGGGCGCCAGCGTCGGCAGGAGCGCGCCCGCGCCGACTGCGGCGATCGAGCCCAGGACCGTGCGCCGCGACGGCGCCGACGATGAATGAGGTTGCGCGGTCTCCGCACCGTTCATGGCATGTCCTCCCAAATGCAGGCCGCTTGTCGACGCGCGGCCCCTGGGGTCCGATCATGCCGCCAAGCGCGCCGCCCGGTAAAGGGATTTGGCTGGGTCGCTTTTGCCACGGGCGGAGACGCGCTATAACCACGGCTGCTGCGCAGGAACGGCGAGGTTCTTCCGATGAGCGTGCGTCCCTATCGCGACATCGTGCGGCGACGCTGCCGGACGGTCCATGTCGGGCCGGTGCCGGTCGGCGGCGACGCGCCCATCACCGTGCAGTCGATGACCAACACCTTGACGCATGACGTCAAGGCCACGGTCGAGCAGGTCCAGGCGCTGGAGCGCGCGGGCGCCGACATCGTGCGCGTCTCCTGCCCCGACCAGGAATCCTCGCTCGCCTTGAAGGAGATCGTGCGCCAGGTGAAGGTGCCGATCGTTGCCGACATCCATTTTCACTACAAGCGCGCGATCGAGGCGGCCGAGAGCGGCGCCGCCTGCTTGCGCATCAATCCCGGCAATATCGGCTCGGCCGCGCGGGTCAAGGAAGTGATCAAGGCGGCCAAGGACCATGGCTGCTCGATGCGGATCGGCGTCAATGCCGGCTCGCTCGAGCGCGACCTCCTGGAGCGCTATGGCGAGCCCTGTCCCGAGGCCATGGTCGAGAGCGCCTTGACCCACGCCAAGATTCTCGAGGACAACGATTTCTTCGAGTTCAAGATCTCGTGCAAGGCGTCCGATATCTTCCTCGCCTGCGCCGCCTACCAGCAGCTCGCCGAGGCGTGCGACTATCCGCTTCATCTCGGCATCACCGAGGCCGGCGGGCTGATGGGCGGCACGGTCAAGTCGGCCATTGGCATGGGCTCGCTCTTGTGGGCCGGGATCGGCGACACGATCCGCGTCTCGCTCTCGGCAGACCCGGTCGAGGAAGTGAAGATGGGCTTCGAGATCCTGAAGTCCTTGGGCCTCCGGCGGCGCGGCGTGACCGTGATCTCGTGCCCCTCCTGCGCGCGCCAGCAATTCGAGGTGATCAAGACGGTCGAGGCGCTGGAGCAGCGGCTCGCTCACATCACCACGCCGATGACGCTTTCGGTGATCGGCTGCGTCGTCAACGGCCCCGGCGAGGCGCGCGAGACCGATATCGGCTTCACCGGCGGCGGCCACGGCACTCACCAGGTCTATCTCGCCGGCATCCCCGCGCACCGCCTCAAGGACGAATCGATCGTTGACCATCTCGTCGACCTGGTCGAGAAGAAAGCCGCCGAGATCGAGCGCGCCAACGCGGCCAAGCTGGCCGCCGAGGCCGCGGAGGCGCCGGCAGGAGCCGCGGCGTCCTGACGGAAGTCGCCGCGCAGACCATGGTTTCCTTGCAGCCGGTGCGCGGCACCCAGGACCTTCTTCCGCCCGAGCAGCGCCGCCACCGCTTCGTCGTCGAGACCGCGCGCGCCATCGCCGAGCGCTACGGCTATGGCGAGATCGCGACCCCGATCTTCGAATTCACCGAGGTCTTCGCCCGCCCGATCGGCGAGACCACCGACATCGTGCAAAAGGAGATGTACACATTCCACGATCGCGGCGGCGAGGAGATCACGCTGAGACCCGAGTACACCGCCGGCATCGTGCGCGCGGTCATTTCCAATGGCCTGACCCAAAGCCTGCCGCTGAAGCTGTTCGCGAGCGGCCCGATGTTCCGCTACGAACGGCCGCAGAAGGGCCGCTTCCGCCAGTTCCACCAGATCGATGTCGAGCTCATCGGCGTGGCGCAGCCGCTGGGCGATATCGAGGTCATCGCACTGGGCGCCGAAATCCTCGACGCGCTGGGCGTGCTGTCCAAGACCGAGCTCGAGATCAACACACTCGGCGATACGCTGAGCCGCCACGCCTATCGCGCGGCGCTCGTGGACTATTACGGCCGGCACCGCGGCGACTTGTCCGAGGACAGCCTGAACCGTCTCGAGCGCAATCCGCTGCGCATCCTCGATTCGAAGGACCCGTCGGACAAGCGCATCAATGCCGACGCGCCGTCATTCGCCGACTATCTCACCGAGGATGCGCGCCAGTTCTTCGCCGCGGTGCTGGCTGGGCTCGACCGGGTCGGCATCGCCTATCGCCTCAGCCCGCGCCTGGTGCGCGGCCTTGATTACTATTGCCACACCGCGTTCGAGTTCGTGACCACCGCGCTCGGCGCGCAGGGCACGGTGCTGGGCGGCGGCCGCTATGACGGGCTGATGGGCGTGATGGGCGGGCCCGAGACGCCGGGCGTCGGCTGGGCCGCCGGCATCGAGCGCCTGGCGCTGCTCGTCGCCGAGCCGCCGCCGCCGCCGCGACCCATCGCCATCGTGCCGCTGGGCGCCGCCGCCGAGGAGACCGCATTGACGCTCGCCCACGAGCTGCGCCGCTTCGGCTTCGCCATCGATCTGGGCTATTCCGGCAATCTGCGCCGCCGCCTCTCCCGCGCCGACAAGATCAAGGCGCGCGCCGCCATCATCCTCGGCGACAACGAGCTGGTGCGCCGCGTCGCGACCTTGCGCGATCTCGACACCGGCGAACAGATCGAGGTGCCGCTCGATGCGCTCCGGGAGCGGCTCCAGGCGTTTCGCTAGCGTCGCCCGCGCCGGGCATGTCATCTCCCAGTCTCCTCGTCGTCGGCATCGATCATCGCTCGAGCCCGGCCCCGCTGCGCGAGCGCTTCGCGCTGGTCGGGAGCGATGTCGACGGCGCGCTCGAGGAGTTGCGCGCGTTCGGCGCGTGCGAAGCGGTGCTGATCGCGACCTGCGACCGCATCGAGCTGGTTAGCCACGACGAGCGTGCCGCGGAGTCGTTTCCGGCGCTGGTCGCCGCGCGCGTGGCGGTCCCGGCCGAGAGCGTCGCCACCGCGCTCTACCGCCACGAGGGCGATGCCGCCTTGCGCCATCTCTTCGCGGTCGCGAGCGCGCTTGAGAGCAGCGTCGTCGGCGAGCCGCACGTGCTGGCCCAGGTGCGGGGCGCGCACCGCGCCGCGGCGGAGCTGGGTCTCGTCGGCCCTGATCTTGAGAGCGCGTTCCTCGCCGCCTTCGCCTGCGCGCGCCGAGTCCGGCGCGAGACCCGCATCGCCGAGCGGCCGCAATCGATCGCCGCCGCCGCGCTCGATCTGGCGCGCGGCATTCACGGCGACCTCGACCGCTGCGCCGCGCTGCTCATCGGCCCCACCGAGATGGGCGAGCTGATGGCCGAGCAGTTCCTCCGCGCCGGGCTGGGACGGCTCGTCGTGTGCGGCCCGGCCGAGCGCGCCGAACGCGCCGCTTCGCGGCTTTCCTGCAACCATGCGCCGCTCGACGAAATCGAGGCGGCGCTGGTCGCCTCCGACGTGGTCGTGGCATCGCTCGGCACCGGCCGCACCATCCTCACCGCGCCGCTCGTCGCGGCGACGTTGCGCAAACGGCCGCTCCGTCCCATCTTCGTCATCGACGCGGCGATCCCGGCCGACGCCGATCCGGCCATCAACGCGCTCGATGGCGTGTTCCTCTATGATCTCGCCGATCTCGAGCGCGCCGCGATGGCCGGGCGCGCGACCCGGGCCGAAGCCGCGTCCGAGGCGTGGCGCATCGTCGAAGTCGAGCTCGCGGAGTTCGCCGCCCGGCGCGCGGCCCGGCGCGCGGTGCCGGCGGTGGTCGCGCTCCGGCGTCACTTCGAGTCCGTGCGCCAAGCGGTGATGGCGGAGCGCGGGCTCGACGCCGAGGCGGCGACGCGGCTCCTGGTGAACCGCCTGCTGCACGCGCCGTCCGAGGCGCTGCGCGAGCTGGCGGCCGGCGAGCATGACGCCGCTGCGATGGCGGCGCTGCTGCGCCGGCTGTTTCGCCTCGCCGACGAGGAGGACGAAGGGTGAGCGAAAGCGCGTTGGAGGGCAGGTTCGACAAACTGGTGCGGCGCCATGCCGAGCTCGCCGCCGCGCTCGCGGACCCGGCGCGGCTGGGCGGCGACTTCGCCAAGCTGTCGAAGGAATACAGCGACCTCACGCCGCTCGTGGAGAAGATCGCGACCCTCAAGACCGCGCGCGCCGAGCGCAACGACTTGGCGGCGCTCGCCGGCGAGGCCGATCCCGACATGCGTGCGCTCGCCGCTGGCGAACTGGCCGCGCTCGACAAGCGGCTCCCCGAGCTCGAGCGCCAGGTGCGGCTCATGCTGCTGCCCAAGGACGAGGCGGACGAGCGCAACGCCATTCTCGAATTGCGTGCCGGCACCGGCGGCGAGGAAGCGGCGCTCTTCGCCACCGTGCTCTTCCGGATGTACCAGCGCTACGCGGCGCTGCACGGCTGGCGCTTCGAGGTGATGGATTGGTCGGAGACCGGGCTCGGCGGCTACAAGGAGGCGATCATCGCCGTCTCGGGCCGCAACGTGTTCGAGCGGCTCAAATTCGAATCCGGCGTCCATCGCGTGCAGCGCGTGCCCGAAACCGAAGGCTCCGGGCGCATCCACACCTCCGCCGCTACCGTCGCGGTCCTGCCCGAAGCCGAGGAGGTCGACGTCCACATCGAGGACAAGGATTTGCGCATCGACGTGTTCCGCTCCAGCGGCCCGGGCGGCCAGTCGGTCAACACCACCGACAGCGCGGTGCGCATCACGCATCTGCCCACCGGCCTCGTCGTGCAGCAGCAGGACGAGAAGTCGCAGCACAAGAACAAGGCCAAGGCGATGAAGGTGCTGCGCGCGCGGCTCTACGAGCGCCAGCGCCAGGCGGCCGACGCGGCGCGCGCCCACTCGCGCAAGACCCAGGTCGGCAGCGGCGACCGTTCCGAGCGCATCCGCACCTACAATTTCCCGCAAGGCCGCGTCACCGACCACCGCATCAACATGACGCTCTACAAGATCGACAAGGTGCTGAGCGGCGAGGCGCTCGACGAGTTCGTCGACGCGCTCATCGCCGAGGACCAGGCGGCGCGGCTGAGCGAGGCGGAATGACGGGCGGTGCCAGCATCGGCGCCGCGATCGCCGACGCGGCGGCGCGGCTCGCCGCCTGCGGCATCGAGGCGCCGCGGCGCGAGGCGCGCTTGCTGGTGGCGCTCGCGGCCGAACTCGACGACGCGGCGGTGCTGGGATATCCCGAGCGCGAGATCGCAGGGCCGGCGCGCACCAAGCTCGAGCGCATGCTGGCGCGGCGCCTGGCGCACGAGCCGGTGTCGCGCATTGCCGGACGACGCGAGTTCTGGAGCCTCGAATTCGCGCTTTCGCCCGAGACCCTCGACCCCAGGCCGGACAGCGAGACCGTGGTGGCGGCGGCGCTCGAGCGCGTCGCCGACCGCGCGGCGCCGCTCGCCGTGCTCGATCTCGGCACCGGCACGGGATGTATGCTTTTGGCGCTGTTGAGCGAATTGCCGTCGGCGTGGGGCATCGGCGTCGACCTCAGCCCTGGCGCGGCCGCGCTGGCGCGGCAAAACGCCGCAGCTACAGGCTTGAAATCGCGGGCTTTTTTTGCGGTCGGGCGGTGGGGCGAAGGGGTCGGCGGCGGGTTCGACCTGGTGGTCGCCAACCCCCCCTATATCGCCTCCGAGGCGATCGCCGGGCTGGCGCCCGAGGTGGCGCGCTGGGAGCCGCGCCTGGCGCTCGACGGCGGCAGCGATGGATTGCGGGGTTTTCGCGAGATTGCCGCCGATCTCCGGCGCCTCGTGAAGCCCGCTGGTTTCGCCTGTATCGAGGTCGGAGACGGCCAGGCCGACGCGGCCGCGAGAATCTTCGCCCGCGCAGGGCTTGACGAAGCCGGCCGGCGTCGCGATCTGTCAGGCATCGAGCGTTGTCTCGTGCTGGAGCGCCCGAAAAAAACTGTTGGAATGCGCACACTTCCCGTCTAGGGTGGTTGCGCCCTAACGAAATTGAGCCCGTGGCTCTTGCGCCCCCCATCGGCGCCGGTCTTGTCCCTGCCGTAATGGTGCTGCCCGTCTGCCAGCGACGGCCACCTGGGACGTACCTACAACAGCAATGTCGTGCCCTATGCATCGCGATTTCAAAGGCGTCATGAGACCAGGCCAGAACAAGCGGTCTCGTAACCGCAATAACAACCCCAACGCCAATATGAACGGTAACAACCCGAACAACCGGCCGCGCCCGCCGCACCGGATGCAGACGTTCGAGAGCAGCGGGCCGAGCGTGAAGATCCGCGGCAACGCATATCAGGTATTCGAGCGCTACATCGCTCTCGCGCGCGAGGCGGCGACCTCGGGCGACCGGATCGCGGCGGAGAATTTCTATCAGCACGCGGAACACTATTTCCGCGTCATGAACGCGAACGGCGAGGCCCATCCGCAGGGACCGCGGCCGATGACCCCGGCGGATACCGAGATGGGCATGGGCCAGGAGATGGACGGCGAGGCGGAAGACATGCCGGGCGCGAGTGCGCCGGCGCCGCAGGAGCCCGACCTCCCGACCAACTGACGGGTAGCTGACCGGGCAAACGCTTGGCTCTCGCCGCCGACTTGTGGCGGGAAAGCGACGCACCCATATCTGTGATGAAGGGCGCGGGCCGTTGCCTCCAAGAGGGACGCGCGCGCCGGTTCCGCGAACGGGTGGGTCATGGATTTCGAGAAATACACCGAGCGTTCCAAGGGATTCGTGCAAGCCGCGCAAACCCTGGCGCAGCGGCGCGGTCATCAGCAGATCACGCCGGAACATCTCCTCAAGGTTCTGCTCGACGACAAGGAAGGGCTCGCGGCCAATCTGATCCGCGCCGCCGGCGGCGATCCGCGCGCGGCGCTGGCCGACACCGAGGCCGCGCTCGACCGCCTGCCCAAGGTCGAGGGCTCCGGCGCGGGCCAGGTCTTCCTCGCGCCCGAGATGTCGCGGCTTTTCGCCGAGGCGGAGAAGGTCGCGGAGAAGGCCGGCGACAGCTTCGTCACCGCCGAGCGCCTGCTGCTCGCGCTCACTTTGGCCAAGGACACGCCGGCCGCGAAAGCGCTCGCGGCGCACGGCCTCACGCCGCAGAACCTCAACCGCGCCATCGAGGACATCCGCAAGGGCCGCAACGCCGACAGCGCGACCGCCGAGGAAGGCTATGACGCGCTCAAGAAATACGCGCGCGACCTGACCGCGTCGGCGCGGGACGGCAAGCTCGATCCGGTGATCGGCCGCGACGAGGAAATTCGCCGCACCATCCAGGTGCTGGCGCGGCGTACCAAGAACAACCCGGTGCTGATCGGCGAGCCCGGCGTCGGCAAGACCGCCATCGTCGAAGGCCTCGCGCTGCGCATCGCGCATGGCGACGTGCCCGACAGCCTCAAGGACAAGCGCCTCCTCGCGCTCGATCTCAGCGCGATGGTGGCCGGCGCCAAGTTCCGCGGCGAGTTCGAAGAGCGTTTGAAGGCGGTTCTGGCCGAGATCACGTCCGCCGAGGGCGAGATCATCGTCTTCATCGACGAGCTGCACACGCTCGTGGGTGCCGGCAAGGCCGAAGGCGCGATGGACGCCTCCAACATGCTGAAACCCGCGCTGGCGCGCGGCGAGCTGCATTGCGTCGGCGCCACCACGCTCGACGAATACCGCAAGCACATCGAGAAGGACGCGGCGCTGGCGCGGCGCTTCCAGCCCGTCTTCGTCGGCGAGCCCACGGTCGAGGACACCATCTCGATCCTGCGCGGCATCAAGGAAAAGTACGAGCTTCACCATCACGTGCGCATCACCGACGGCGCCATCGTTGCCGCCGCGACGTTGTCGAACCGCTACATCACCGACCGTTTCCTGCCCGACAAGGCGATCGACCTGATGGACGAGGCCGCCGCGCGCCTTAGGATGGAGGCGGAATCGAAGCCCGAGGAGATCGACGAGCTCGATCGCCGCATCCTCCAGCTCGAGATCGAGCGCGCCGCGCTCGAGAAGGAGCACGACCCGGCCTCGCGCGACCGCCTCGTCAAGCTGGTCGAGGAATTGACCGGCCTGAAGAAGGAATCCGCCGAGCTCACGGCGCAGTGGCGCGCCGAGAAGGACCAGCTCGCGGGCGCGCAGAAATTGAAGGAGCAGCTCGACCATGCCCGCGTCGAATTGGAACAGGCGCAGCGCCGCGGCGACTTCACCCGCGCCGGCGAGCTGACCTATTCCGTCATCCGTGACCTCGAGCGCAAGATCAAGGACGCCGAGGCCGCCGAAGGCCATCGCATGATCGAGGAGGCGGTGACGGATCAGCACATCGCCGCCGTGGTGTCGCGCTGGACCGGCGTGCCGGTCGAGAAGATGCTCGAGGGCGAGCGCGACAAGCTGTTGCAGATGGAAAGCAATTTGGGCCGCCGCGTGGTCGGCCAGAACGAGGCAGTGGTGGCGGTCTCGAACGCGATCCGCCGCGCCCGCGCCGGCTTGCAGGATCCCAACCGGCCGATCGGCTCGTTCATGTTCCTGGGGCCCACCGGCGTTGGCAAGACCGAGCTGGCGAAGGCGCTGGCCGAGTTCCTGTTCGACGACGAAGGCGCGATGATCCGCGTCGACATGTCGGAATACATGGAGAAGCACTCGGTCGCGCGGCTCATCGGCGCGCCGCCGGGCTATGTGGGTTACGAGGAAGGCGGCGCGCTGACCGAGGCGGTGCGGCGCCGACCCTACCAGGTGATCCTGTTCGACGAGATCGAGAAGGCGCATCCCGACGTCTTCAACGTGCTGCTCCAGGTCTTGGACGACGGGCGTCTTACCGACGGACAGGGCCGCACGGTCGATTTCCGCAACACGCTGATCGTGCTGACGTCGAACATCGGCAGCGAGGTTCTGGCGGCGCTGCCCGAGGGCAGGGACATGTCGGTCGCGCGCGGGCAGGTGATGGAGATGGTGCGGGCCGCGTTCCGGCCCGAGTTCCTCAACCGGCTCGACGAGATACTGATCTTCCGGCGCCTCAGCCGCGACGATATGAAGGGGATCGTGGTGATCCAACTCGTGCGGCTGCAAAAGCTCCTGGCCGAGCGCAAGATCACGCTCGATCTCGACGACAAGGCGCGCGCCTGGCTCGCCGAGGCGGGCTACGATCCGGTCTATGGCGCGCGGCCGTTGAAGCGGGTGATCCAGCGCGAGCTGCAGAATCCGCTCGCCGAGCTCATCCTCAAGGGCCGCATCGTCGACGGCGAGACCGTCGCCGTCACCACCGGCGAAGGCGGCCTCGCCATCGCCGGCGAAGTGGTGAAGCGCGCTGACGCGGCGGAGTAAGAGGCAGCGCTTCGGCGGGGTGCGTCCTTCGACTGCGCGTGCTGACGCACGCTCCGCTCAGGATGAGGCGAAAATTTTACCTCATCCTGAGCGGAGCGAAGCGTAGTCGAAGGACGGGCGACGTCACCGCCGCGCGACGACCGCATCGATCGCCAGCGATAGGGCCAGCGCGGCGCCGCCCAGCGCGTAAAGCAGCGCGTAGCTGCCTTGGTGCGCGAAGAGGAACGAGAAGCCATAGGCTCCCGCGGCCTGGCCCAAAGCGAAGGCGACGGTGGCGACGCTCCACGCCGCCTTGCGCAAGCTCGCATCCTGCGGCACCAATTCGCGGATGCGCCCGAGCACCAGCATGGTGATGGCGGGCACATAGGCGCCGACCACCAGGCACGAGAGGACAAGCGCCAGCGTGCTCGAAACGAGCGCGGGCAGCACGATCATCGCAGCCTGGAGCGCGTAGGCCATCCGCACGCAGCGTGCGAAGCCGATCCGGTCGGCGAGCCGTCCCAACATCACCGGCCCGGCCATCGCGGCGACGCCAAAAAGAACCCAATAGCGCGCCCCGGCATCGAGCCCCTGGCCCAGTCCGCGCGCGATGAAATCGACCAGGAACACCATGTGCGGCACCAGCCCCGCCGCGTTCAACGCATAGGCGATGAAAAGCGCGACCAGCGCGGGGCCGAGGCTCGCCTTCCGCGCGTGCGGAAGCGCCTGCGCCGCTGCGGCTTCGCGCGGCCAGCCGCCCCAGGCGGCGATGGTCAGCGCCAGCACCAGCGCGCCCAGGCCGCACCACGCCGCCACCAGCCCTTGGCGCACCAAAAGCGGCACCAAGGTTCCCGAAGCGGCGATGCCGATGCCGACGCCCATGAAGACGATGCCGCTGGCGAAGCCTTGGCGCTCGGGCGGCACCACGCGCAGCGCGGTCGGCGCCGCCAGCACCATTAGTGCCGCCCCGGCCACGCCCGCGGCGAAGCGCCACAGAAAGAACCACGCGAAGGACAGCGGAAAGGCCGAGGCGAAGAACGACACCGCCACCACCAGCATCATCGCTCGCAGCACGTGGGCGGCGTTCATCCGCGCCGTGGCGCGCGCGGTGAACATCGCGCCCACCAGATAGCCTGCAAGATTGGCGGCGCCGAGATAGGCCGCGTCGGCCGGGCTGAACCACTGCGCCGTCACCAGCGCCGGAATGAGCGGCGTGTAGGAGAAGCGCGCGAGCCCGATGCCGACCAGGATGGCGGCGGTTGCCGCCAACGTCGCCGGCCATATGCTGCCGACAGCCCTCACCCTCCCATCGCTGCGCGATGGGTCTCTCCGTCTCCCGTGAAACGGGAGAGGGTGCCGAGCAGCGCGAGGCGGGTGAGGGCTGCTAGGCTTCTCACGCCAGCTCGCTCGCCCAGTCGCGGGTCTCGATGATGGCCTTGAGGCGCTGGAGGAACGAGGCCGCATAGGCGCCGTCGAAGGCGCGGTGGTCGAAGCTCTGGCCGACGAATCCTACGGGCCGCGCGGCGATGGCGTCGCCGTCCGCGGTCTCGACCACGACCGCGCGCTTCTTCACCGCGTCGAGCGACAGGATCGCCACTTGCGGCATGTTGATGATGGCGGCGGTGAAGAGCGTGCCGAAGCTGCCGTTGTTAGAGATGGTGTAGGTGCCGCCCTCGATGTCGGATGGCCCGAGCTTGCCGTCGCGCGCCTTCGCCACCTGGCGCGCGATCGCCTTGGCGAGTCCGGCGGCGGTCATCTCGTCGGCATGCGCCACCACCGGCACGATCAGCCCCTCATGCGCGAGATCGACGGCGATGCCGAGATTGACGTCGCGATGAAGGACGAGCCGGTCCTTGTCGAAGGACGCGTTGACCCGCGGGAACTCGGCGATCGCAAGGCAGGTCGCCCGCGCGACGAAGGGCAGAATGGTCAGGGCCGCGCCGTGCCGCTCGGCAAAGCGCGCCTTGGCCGCCGCGCGCGCCCGCTCGACGGCGGAGAAATCAATCTCCACCGCCTGGAACACGTGCGGGATGGTGCGCCAGGATTCGGCGAGGTGGCTCGCGGTCTGCGCACGGATGCGGTTGAGCGGAAGGACGCTCGCGCCGTCGCGCTGCTTGACGGCGGCGGCGGGCCGCGCGCCCTTCACGTCGGCGGCGGCGATGCGGCGGCCGCCGCGCGCGCGAACGGCCTCGGCGATGGCGGCGAGATCGTGCCCGCCCTCCGTGACGAGGCGGCGCGCGAGCGGTGTCACCTTGAGCCCGAGCGGACCCGTGACGCGGCCGAACGAGCGCTCCGGCGTGCGCACGGCGGCGAAGGCGTCGGCCATGGGCGCAGGCGGCGCGGCGGCCGGCGCAAGCGCGGTCTTGCCGTTACCCTTGGCCGGCGCTCCGCCGCCGAGCACGGCGAGGATGGTGCCCACCGGAACGGTCTCGCCGGCTGCGACGCGAATTTCGGACAAGACGCCGCTCTCGGTCGCCTGCACCTCCATCGTCACCTTGTCGGTCTCGACCTCGAACAGGTTGTCGCCCGCCGCGACCTTGTCGCCGACCGACTTGAACCAGGACGCGACCTTGCCCTCGCGCACCGTCTCGCCGAGCTGCGGCATGAGCACGTCCATGAGGCGGCGCTACCAGCTCACCGAGACATATTGCGTCTCGAGGAACTCGAGCATGCCCTCGTGCGCGCCCTCGCGGCCGAGACCCGACTGCTTGGCGCCGCCGAAGGGCGCCGCCGGGTCCGAGACCACGCCTCGATTGAGGCCGATCATGCCGGCCTCGAGCCGCTCTGAGACGCGCAATCCTCGCGACAGGTCGCTGGTGTAGAGATACGAGACCAGGCCGTATTCGGTGGCGTTGGCCCTGGCGATCGCCTCGTCCTCGGTGCGGAAGGACTGCACCGGCGCCACCGGGCCGAAAATCTCCTCGCTCAGACAGCGCGCGCCCTCGGGCACGTTCACCAGCACTGTGGGCGGATAGTAGAATCCGATGCCGTTGGGGCGCGTGCCGCCGCACACGGCGCGGGCGCCGCGGCCCAGCGCGTCCTCGACCAGCGCCGCCACCTTGTCGCGCGTGTCGGCGTTGACCAAGGGCCCGACCGCGACCCCGTCATCGAGCCCATTGCCCATCTTGAGCGCGCTCATCTTGGCGGCGAACTTCGCGACGAAGGCGTCGTGCACCTTCTCGTGGACGTAAAAGCGGTTGGCCGAGGTGCAGGCCTCGCCCATGTTGCGCATCTTGGCGATCATCGCTCCCTCGACCGCGGCGTCAAGATCGGCGTCCTCGAACACCAGGAACGGCGCGTTGCCGCCCAGCTCCATCGCCGGCCGCACCACGTTGTCGGCCGCCTCGTGCAGGAGCCGCCGCCCCACCTCGGTCGAGCCGGTGAACGAGACGACGCGCACGTGCGGGTCCTGGAGCATGGCGCGCACCACCGCGCCCGACTTGCGCGACGGCAAGATGTTGACGACGCCCGGCGGCACGCCCGCCTCGGCCAGAAGCTCGGCGATCGCCAGCATGGTGAGCGGGGTCTCCGAGGCGGGCTTCAAGACCATGGTGCAGCCGGCGGCCAGCGCCGGCGCGATCTTGCGTGTCCCCATCGCCGCCGGGAAGTTCCACGGCGTCACCAGCACCGCGACGCCGGCGGGCTTGTGCTGCACCAGGATGCGCGCACCCGTCGCCGGCGCGCGCGACACCTGGCCGATATTGCGCGGCGCCTCTTCCGCGTACCAGCGGAAGAACTCCGCCGCATAGGCCGCCTCGGCGCGCGAATCCACCAGCGCCTTGCCGTTCTCGCGCGTCATCAGGCGGGCGAAATATTCCTTCTTGGCGGTGAACAGCTCGAACGCCTTGCGCAGCACCTCGCCGCGCTCGCGCGGCGTGCGCTTGCCCCAGCCGTCAAACGCGTCGGCGGCGGACTGGACGGCGGCGAGCGCGTCCTCGGTGGTGCCGTCGGCGACCTTGGCGATCACCTCCTCGGTCGCGGGGTCATAGACGTCGAAGCGGCCGCCGTCGGAGGCGGGCCGGAACTTGCCGCCGATATAGAGATCGGTCGGCGCGTCGATGGCGGGCTCGTTCCTCATCATCGTCCCTCACGCTTTGAGGCCGCGGCGGATCGTGTCGACGATGCGCGGCACCGTGGGCAGAATCATGTCCTCGAGATTGTCGGCCGCCGGTAGCGGGATGTGCGGCGTGGTGATTCGCACGATCGGCCCGTCGAGGTCCCAGAACGCCTCGTCGGCGGCGATCGAGGCGATCTCGGCGCCCCAGCCGCACAAGCGCGGATTCTCCTCGACCGTGAAGAGGCGGCCGGTGCGCGCGAGCGAACCGAGGATCGCGCGCGTGTCGAGCGGCACCAGCGAGCGCAGGTCGATCACCTCGACCTCCACGCCGTGCTCGCGTGCGAGAATTTCCGCCGCCTCGAGCGCGCGCGGCACCATCAGCGCCAGCGCCAGCACGGTGGCGTCGCCGCCCGGCCGCGCGATGGTCGCGGTGCCGAGCCGGTCAACGATCTCGCCGTCGGGCACGTCGCCCTTCATGCCGTAAAGCGACTTGTGCTCGAAGAAGATCACCGGATCGGGATCGCGCACCGCGGCGGCGAGAAGTCCGATCACGTCGCGCGGATTGGACGGCGCCACCACCTTGAGGCCCGGGATCATCATGGCCCAGTTCTCGACGCTCTGGCTGTGCTGCGCGCCGAAGCGCGAGCCGGCGCCGTTGCCAGTGCGCACGACGAGCGGGCACTTGACCTGGCCGTTCGACATGTAGCGCGATTTGGGGAACTCGTTGGCAATATAATCGAAGCACACCGCAAGAAAATCCGAGAACATGATTTCGGCGATGGGCTTCAGCCCGGTCATCGCCGCGCCCATCGCGGCGCCCAGGATCGCCTGCTCCGAAATCGGGGTGTCACGCACGCGCTTGGGCCCGAACTGCTCGAGAAGGCCGACGGTCGCCTTGAACACGCCGCCCGCGCCGGCCACGTCCTCGCCCAGGAAGACGACATCGGGGTCGCGCGCCATCTCCTGCGCGATGCCCCGCGCGACCGCGTCGCGATAGGTCAGTTCCGCCATGCCCAGCCTCCGTCGGCATAGACGTCGGTGGTCAGGATGTCCGCAGGCGGGGGCGGCGCGGCCTTGCATGCCTCAGTCGCGGCGTCGAGCTGGCGCTTCGAGTCCTGCTCGATGCGCTCGATCGCCGCCGCGTCCATGCCGAAATCGAGGAGGCGCCTGCGGTAGAGTTTGACCGGATCGCGTTTCAGCCAGTCCTCGAGCTCGCCGGGCGGCCGGTATTTCGCCGGATCGGCGCGAGAATGGCCGCTGTGGCGATAGGTCATGCATTCGATGAGCGACGGCCCCTTGCCGGCGCGGGCGCGGACATAGGCCTGGCGCGCGGTGCGGAAGACGATGTCGGCGTCGTTGCCGTCGATGACGATGCGCTCGAGCCCGTAGGATGCGGCACGGTCCGCCGCCGGATGCTCGACCGCGGTGACGCTGCCGATCGGCGTGTATTCCATGTAGAGATTGTTCTCGCATACGAAGATCACCGGCAGCTTCCACACCGCGGCGAAATTGAGCGCCTCGTGGAAAGCGCCGATATTGGTGGTGCCGTCGCCGAAGAAGCACACCGAGACGTCACGGTCGCCCTTGTATTGCGCGCGCCAGGCCGCGCCGCAGGCGATCGGCAGATGCGCGCCGACGATGGCATAGGAGCCCATCACGCCGTGCTTGACCGAGGTCAAATGCATCGAGCCGCCCTTGCCGCGCATCAGGCCGTTGTCGCGCTGCATCAGCTCGCCCAGCACTTGCTCCATCGGCACGCCGCGTGCGAGCGTGTGGGCGTGGCCGCGATAGGTGCAGAAGCTGAGATCGCCGGGCTCCATCGCCTGCGCGAAGCCGGCGGCGATCGCCTCCTGGCCGAGCGAGAGATGGCTCGTGCCCTTGACCAGGTTCTGCAGGAACAGCTCGTAGGCCCGCTGCTCGCAGTCGCGGATCTCGACCTGCCGGCGATAAAGCTCGAGACGGGTCGCCTCGCCGATGTCGTCGTTGCGACGGTCGATGGTCTTGAGCTGCGGGCGGGTCTTCACGTCGCCTCCCTTGCGTTCTCGTTGGCGTGCCGGCGTTTGGCGCAACGATGCCCCTCGCGGCTGGCGCGTGTCAATGTGGCCGGGACCCCTGGACAGGCGCCGCGCCGGCGGCTATATGGAGGTGTCGGCCGCGTTTCGGCCGATTTCCGTCAGAACGGTTGCAGGGCCGTGCAAAGCGCACGGTACAGGCTCGGTCGTTCTGCGGAAGCGGGTTGACGTTGTTGTTTGGCGCGCATATAAGCGCGTTCCCCGTTGTTTGGGGTTGGTCTTTGACATTG